>ENA-UOOR01000048-UOOR01000048.1-fermentation-metagenome-genome-assembly--contig:-NODE-48-length-166568-cov-6.634659_pt1 | contig 166568 bp, 168 predicted proteins | sample MGYA00245780_ERZ724029 | MGnify/ENA primary metagenome ERZ724029 (study PRJEB28704, sample SAMN03018315) | fermentation metagenome | biome: anthropogenic terrestrial biome; feature: soil...
TAATAAATAATATTCCCACTAAAAGTATAAATACTTTGGTATTTAACTATAAATCGTGAAGATAAAAGTAAAATGGATAAAGAAATTAAATAAATAGTTTTTAATTGGCTTTTTGCTCTTTGAATAAAATCTTATTATTCCAGACAAATATCAAAAGGAATGCCACTGCCAGGAAATAGAATAACCATACTATAGAATCTGTTGGGCCTGTTTCAATCCAGATTAGGGTATGTGCAAGAATTATAGCATAAATTGCTGTATATGCACTATTTACTGTCTTATGGGCGATATGCATTAATTTCAAGATTAATCCCAGTATGAACATCTGGATTGCAAGTGCAATGTAACCAAAATCAAGCATTGCAGGGCCAAAAATGGTTGGAGTTATCATTTTGTGGTATCCAAGTGCTAATTCACCTACAATATACCTTGGATGGCCTGCACTGAACGTGTTATAAAGCAGTGCCCCCTTGGTGGCTCCGGCAATGTGCACTATTTTATCAAGGACCATTAACGTAAATCCTGCCCTGTAGAACACTAATTGAATTGGATTTAATGTCCATTGCTGCCATTCAATTGATTTAACCGCAATGTATCCTACTGCAATACCAATAACTGCCGCAATTATTGCAAAGATTAAAAAGTGCTTGAATTTTAAGCCCCTTGTATAATAAACAGTTATGAATATGCTGATTAAAATGGCCATTGTTGTGGTTCTATATCCAGTAGATGCAAATAGTGCAAGACCAATTAAAAACAGGACAAAATACCATTTTCTATGATACTTTGCAATTAGAAGATTAATTGCAGGCAAAAATATGATATATGAAATTCTCCATATATCTGTAGTTGCCTTTGCCTTCAGATAACCACTGAAAAGTGGAATCCCCCCCAGCAAATAAATGTTAAGAATCTGCAGGAAGATTCCAATTAAAACTATTGAAAGTATAACCTTCTCATTTAAAAGAGAGTTGAGCTTAGATTCTTGAAGCTTATTTTTTATTTTATCTTTTTTGAGACTGTCATGTATATTGAAACTTTTAAATAAATTAAATTTACCAAGTACCTTTGGAGTAATTATCCCTATTACAAAGAACAGTGTACCAAAAAAGACCACAAAATATGTTTCAGTAGATACAAAGTCCAGACCTCTTAGATGATACTGATAAGCGACTAATGCAAGAGCCATATATAATATTATGGCTGCGACAACGATGTAAGGTGAAAATATGTCTATGTTTTTAACTTTCATGATTTCACTGATTTAATTTATTAAAGAAATTATACTCTCTTTATCTACTTACACTATAAAAATTTTTATACCTAAAGTTAATCTCCAGCAATTCGGGTAAAATTAGAAGCAAATTGGGGGCAGGCAGCAGTATGAGTATGCATATAGCTTGCAACTGTGTTTTTTATCATCAATCCGTCTGATTTGCCTTTTATTCCCTTTCCTCTAAGTATTTTAAAGGCAAATTCAGGTTTTCCATTTATTAAAACCTTTGAATAATGAAATTCATGCCCCCTAAATATTTCCCCTTCTTTTGTAATTGGATTGTCTATTTGAGTTTCAGCAATTACGTAACTTAGTCCCTGGACATTTTTAGTCATTTCCGACTGATAGTTAAAAATTCCACACATTTCTTTACTATTTATTGATTTAGTGAGATACATAAGCCCTCCACATTCTCCATAAATAGGATTTCCTTCTTCATGGAACTTAAAAACCGATTTACGCATTGAATGATTATATTCAAGATCCTTAGCAAAAATTTCAGGATATCCTCCTCCAAAATAAATCCCATCAACATCAGGAATTTCCTCATCTTTAAGAGGACTGAAAGGAACTATACAGGCATTATTAGCTTTTAAAGCCTCTAAATTCTCAGTGTAGTAAAAATTGAATACTTCATCCATGGCCACTCCAATTTTAAGCTTTTTATTGTTTTTAACCTGCCATGTGTCCTCTCTTCCTTCAGGAAGTTTTTCAGCATTTTTCATAATAGCAATAAGGGCATCCAGATCTATATTTTCCTTTATTACTTCTCCCCACTTTTCGATGTAGTTCAAAAGATTTTCACGCTCCACTGCAGGTACAAGGCCAAGATGTCTCTGTTCAACCTTAATTGCATCATCTCTTTTTATTCCCCCAATTACATCGGTTTTTGCAAGGGTTTCTATGGCCTCCTTGGTTTTAAGATAATGCCTTTTATTTTTTACCTGGTTTAAAATAACACCTTCAATCTTAATAGTTGGATCAAGGGTTTTAAACCCAATTACGATAGCTGCAGCACTTTTAACAAGACTGCGTGAATTTATAATAAGGACTACTGGAGAATCAAGTGCTTTTGCTATTGAGGCTGTATTTCCAACATCCCCTATGGGGCTGATTCCTTCATAAAGACCCCTTACACCTTCAATAATTCCAAAATCGGCCTTAGATGTTCTTATACCCCTCTCAAAAGAGGTTCTTATCTGTCCATCAGACATGAAAAATGAATCAAGATTTCTTGAGTTGTTTCCAGTTGCAAGAGTATGGTAAGATGTATCTATGTAGTCTGGACCAGCTTTAAATGGCTGAACTCTGTATTCCTCTGATAATGCTTTCATTATACCTGTAGAAATGGTTGTTTTCCCAACCGCACTTCCTGTTCCTGCTAAGACAATTCTCATATACTGTAGTAAGTTAAGATGCTATTTAAAAATTTAGTTAAAATAAAAAAAAACTTCTAGATTAATAAATGTAGAGTTCAGAGCTTAAAAAGCTCCTCCTCCACCTCCACCAGAACCGCCACCAACTCCGCCAATACCTCCAGAACCTCCAGGGTCACCACTTGAAGCTGTGCTCATACCAGTATCTAAACTTGATGAAAGAATTACATATCCCCCATAGTAGTGGAACATGTAAACATCACTTCGCGCCAGTTCATCATCTGGAAGACTCATTTCCATTGTTTTTTTAACTTTATCTGCAATTCCAAGGGCGGTTGCATACACAAGATATTTATCCCATATCTGAACTGATTCTGGCGGATATTCTTTTATTAAACTATAATCCTGAATATATCTGGAAAAATTATGCCATTTTGCATCAAATTCCTCACCATAAGTAGTCCATTGTCCTGCAACCTTTTGGGGCATTATTAATGATATAACAGCCACGATTCCTAAAATAATAGAGGAAATCAAAGCTAAACTTGATGCGGGCAGTGGATCTGAGACCGTGAAAAAGAATGTTATTGCTGCAATAATTAAACCAATTATTCCGAAGGCTTTGAGGTATGTATCTCCTTTTTTGAGAAATATTTTATTCATGGTTTCATCATCTAAAAATTTATTTTTTAAATTATTCTCCCAGAGATCGTATGAGTCCCTAAATCTTTTTGCATTGCTTTTCTTTTTTAAATCATGTTTAAGCATGTCCAGATCTATAGCCCCATCCTTTTGAAAGTATCTTAAAAAGTAAATAACGTCAGATTCAAAATTTTTAAGCTTATCCAGGTTTTTATCAGGGTTAATTTTTAATGAAATAGATTCCTCTTTTGATTCAGAAGAGATATTCTGTATTAGAATATGTTTACGATTAATTAAATCCATTATTGTGGCTCTGAATCCATCCATATCAGGTTCACCTACTTTTTTACCCAATCCTTTGCCAGATATGGCATTTACTACAGCAGGTAAATCATCAGTAGGCAAATCACGCTCATATTCTGCATTATAATCAATTTTAGGCTCTCTTCCAAATTTTAAATAAATGATTGCAGGTATAAATATACCTAAAAATAATAAAATGCCTAATATTATATATAAAGTTGAAAACAGGGCTAATTCATCCTGATAATCTTGTTGAATTTGTTCTATCTCTTTTAATCCATTACTATTTACTTTTTGTGCAAATGGGGTGTTTGCTGCAAATTGTCCTTTGGGCATAACCATTCTTATCTCAAAAAAGTCTCCTGAATAGATAAAATCACTGGTTATTTTTAAAATATTACCTTGCCAGCCGGAACTTTCAGTATAATAGGGTGGATTTAACCAGTATTTAGTTCCATTACTTGATTTAACATGTATATTGCTGTTAAGCTGATCTACATCGACTTCCCACCGTTCTCCCCATAATTTGTAATGAAGTTGGGCGATATCATTGTAGATGGTTATAACGTTAATAAAATCATATTCTATGAAAACATCAACATCCCTATCTGTAATTGGAGCTGTTTTTTGAGAATTAGAATACAGAAATATCTTTAAAGATTGCATATCTCCATTTCTGTTAACCTGATAACTTGAATACGCTCCCTGAGTCGATATTTTAAGGTTTTCTATTCTTTGTCCGCTTGCAAGTGGTATATCTCTGTAAATTCCATTATAAGTGCCTGAAAATGAGTAATGGAGTTTTTCTTTCACATGGAGATTACCATTTTCTTCAACAAAAAGATCGATATTTGCATAAGGGATTGAATAACTTCGATCATCATCCTGTGCAAAAGTTACACCTGGAACGATAGAAACTGTAACTAAAAATAGTAAAATTAAGGCGATACAATGTCTTTTATTCATTATAACACCTAAAATTCAACTTTTGGAACTGAACGAGCAGATTCTTCAACTTCAAAGAATTCTGCCTCAGTAAAGTTAAATTGTCGGGCTATTATGCTGCTTGGAAACATTTGAATCTTGTTATTATACATCAAAACTGTGTCATTATAGAATTGCCTTGAATATGCTATTTTATCCTCTGTTTCCTGCAATTGACCCTGTAACTTTAAAAAATTTTCGTTTGCTTTTAATTCAGGATAATTTTCTACTACTGCAAAAAGACTTTTTAAAGTGTCAGTTAAAATATTATTTGCTTCAGCATTTTGCTGAACCGTTTTAGCATTCATAAGATTAGCTCTTGCTTCAGTAACATCTTGAAATACAGTTTTTTCGTGTTTAGCATAGCCTTTAACTGTTTCCACCAGGTTGGGTATCAGATCGGCCCTTCTGTTCAGTTGAACATCTATCTGAGACCATGCATTTTTAACCCTGTTACGCGATCCGATCAAACTGTTATACATTCCAACAATTAAAAGCATTAAAACTATTATAACAAATAAAATTATTCCTATAACTAAAATCGACATTTTTAACACCATTTGAAGATGGTAATCTTTTATTATATATACTTTAGGAATTAATAATCCATTCTCAATAACTTAATCTAAACTATGCATGCAGATGAAACGAAAAATCTAATAATTACATTCAAGATAATAAAATCTGATGAATTGTCTTAAAAAACTCAAAGTTCTGGGCGAATCAGCAAGATATGATCTATGTAACTACGTAGAACCTGGCATTGAAACCTATTTATCAGGAAAAGCTCCAGGGATATATAACAGCACTTCTCCAAATGGGCAATGCATTCCTTTATTAAAGGTTTTAATGACCAATAAATGTTCTAATGACTGTAAATACTGTATGAACAGCAGAAGCAGCAAATTAGAACGTTATGAATTTACACCAATGGAACTTTCCAATTTATTTTTAGATTATTTTAATAAGGGATATGTTGAAGGTTTATTTTTAAGTTCTGGAGCTTCAAAAGAGATGGAATCTTCAATGGAAAAGGAAATAGATGTTGCAAGAATTCTCAGAGATTATGGATATGCTGGCTACATTCACCTTAAAATACTCCCTGGAACATCTTATGAGCTTATTAAAAGAGCTATGAGCTTAGCAAACCGTGTGAGTATAAATATAGAATCTGCAACTCCTGATGGGTTTGAAGAGCTCACAAGCACTAAAAATTTCAAAATAGACATTTTAAGAAGGATGAACTGGATTAATAAACTATCCAAAAAAGACCCAGATCTTGCCCCCTCTGGACAGACAACCCAATTTATTGTTGGGGCAACAGATGAAAATGACGAAGACATTCTTAAAAGAACCCAGTTACTTTATGATAAATATGAAATAAAAAGAAGCTATTTCAGCGCATTTAATCCCTTAAAAGACACTCCTCTTGAAAACAGTATCGCCCCCCATCCTAAAAGGACATCACGACTTTATCAAGCTGATTTTCTGTTGAACTCTTATGGTTTTTCTCTGGATGAACTTGTATTCGACGATGCTGGAAATATAGAAACTGAAATAGACCCAAAATACTCTTTTGCAATGAATAACATGGATCTTTTTCCAATTGAAATTAATGAAGCATCATTTGAAGAACTCCTAAAAATTCCAGGTATCGGTAAGATATCAGCCCAAAAAATCATAATCCTTAGAAAGCGCGGGATTAGAATTAAAAAATTAGAAGAACTCAAAAATCTTGGTGTGGCCATAAAACGTGCTGAACCTTTTATTAAACTGAATAAATCCTATCAATCAGTTCTTAATTTTTAAAACTGATTTTTTTTGAAATTATGGACTTATAAGTTTTAATTGATCCTGTTATTAGTTATAATAAATTTAATTAAAAGATATAAGTTATAAATTATAACTTATAAACTCATAAGTTATAAAAACTAACTTATAAGTTATAAAGTATAATAGAAAAATGATCTTCAAATCTTGCCACTTAGTGGTACGATCAAAAATTTGATGCAAAGGAAACATGAGTTTCCTGCATCATATTAAAAACTAAAAATGCTCTTCAAAAAGTTCCCATATCTCAGGATACTTTTCTTTTATTGCTTCTTCAATCAAAAGAGAGGCTTCACTACTTATACTAAATTCTGGCTCTGTTCTTCTTAGATATCGCAATACAGCAGCCGATTTTGCCGACCAAAGCGAGATTCGGGGGTTTTTATTTACATCATCTAAAATAGCGGCCACGATTTCAGGATCCATTATCCTGGAGGCATCCACTGACTCTATTAATATTTCATTCTCATTTTCTTCCTTAATGTAATTTTTTCCAATTAAAGCATCTAATCCTTTTCCCAGCGCTCCACTTTGTTTTTTGTTTGTCATTACTGGTTCTCCATGCTGATTATTTCTTTTGCAAGTTCATTATAAGCGACAGTTCCTTTACACTCTTCATCATACAAAATACATGGTTTTCCATGACTTGGAGCTTCTGCAAGCTTTACATTCCGGGGTATAGCTGTTTTAAATATGTTCTCTTTTTCTCCAAAGTATTCTTCAACATTTTTAAAAACTTCTCGTCCAAGTCTAGTCCTTGAGTCATACAATGTAAGAAGAATACCCTTTATATCAGATGGACTGTTCAAACGGTTACCAACAAGCTGCATAGCCTCAACAAGGTCGGCCATTCCTTCAAGTGCATAAAATTCTGCTTGAATAGGGATAATCACGCTGTCTGAAGCTACCAATGAATTTATTGTAAGTAAACCCAGTGATGGGGGCACATCAATGAAAATATAGTCATAATATTCCTTTACTTCCTCAATCTTTTCTTTTAATATGGAATGAAATCCAATTTCGCCGCTTAACTCAATTTCAGCACCACTTAATGAGATGTTACTTGGAACTAAATCCACTCCTTCGATCCCTGTTTGGAGTATTGTATTTTTAAGCCGATGTTTACCAGTTAAAACTGTATAAATAGTACTGTTAATTTTGTTCTTTTCTATTCCAAAGCTTGTTGTGGCATTACCCTGTGGATCAATGTCCAGAAGTAAAACATTTCTATTATTAAGAGCTATAGCTGTGGATAGATTAACTGCAGTAGTGGTTTTCCCACAGCCCCCTTTCTGATTCAATATTGCTATTACTTCACCCATCTAAATGTCTCCTCTTTAAGTTCTAAATTATTAGTTATAAGTTATAATATTTAAACTATTAGCCAATGTCTGCAATCATTTAATGCTGCTAGACTTTTCTGATTTAATAAAATTCAGTAAATAATGATTTTTATATTATTAATAAAAAATAAGAAAATTTTATTAATTAATTGTGAAATAAATTATAACATACCCATTTAAAGGAGTGTGCAAAATGCATTTAATATTAAAAAAAGGTGATGAAGGAGAAGATGTAATGAAAATACAGCACTGGCTGAACGATCATGGATACAAAGCTGGTGAAGAAGATGGTATATTTGGAGATAAAACTCGAGATGCAGTAATAGAGTTTCAAAGCGCCAAAAAAATTGTGACTGACGGTATAGCAGGTTCTCAAACGCAACTTACCATGGAGCGGATGGATAAAGAAGAAAAATAGACAGTACAAACCTTAAATTTATTTTAAAAAACTAAAAAATCTATGGTTTAATATAGCCCATGAGGATATTTTTTATTCTAAATAAAAAATAAATGGGAGCACCAGTTAAAAGTTAACTCTCTTAGATAACTTTAAAGGTAAAGGCAATGGTCTGAAAGGCATTCCCTTTACTTCATTACTTATTCTATTGATGATTTCCTCTTTATTCATTAATGCCTTTTCCTGGGTTTCACGAATATTTACAGTAAATTTATCGCTTTCAAGCTCTTTATCACCTATAACAATAGTATAGGGCACCCATTCTGTGGCTGAATTCCTGATTTTTTTGCCCACTGTTTCATGTCTTTCATCCACATCAACCCTTATATTGCTGGCCCTTAATTCCTCAGCAAGAGATATTGCAAAATCCATATGTCTCTCTGCAATAGGAATTACTCTAACCTGAATTGGTGAAAGCCATGTAGGGAACATCGGGGGCTTTTCGTTCATTTCTATGGCTGTTTTTTCAAGTAAACTACCTATAACACGTTCTATACTTCCTGTTGGACTGCAGTGAATAATTATAGGATATTCTTCTTCTTCCTTTTCATTAATGTAAGTTATGTCAAATCTTTCAGCACTTTCAACATCTATCTGGATTGTGGGGTTTTCTATAGGCCTTCCAAGGTAATCAATAGCCGCAAAATCCATTTTAGCGATCCAGTAATGTTTACGTTTTGGTAGAATTTCAAGAAGTATTGGTTTTCCAATTTTTTCTGCTGCACTATGTACCCATTCTTTATTTTCTTCATAGAAGTCGGCTGTTGACCTGAAAATGGCTTCATAATTTATATTAAGATCCTTCCCTGTCTGCATACACATATCAATCTGCTTATCAAATTCTTCCAGTGATTGAGGAATATCTGCACATACTGAGTGGAAATCAGGCATTGTAAATCCTCGAAGCCTTTTAAGTCCCACTACTTCTCCTCTTTTTTCTAATCTGAAACTATAGGTTGAAAGCTCATAGACTCCCACTGGAAGATTTTTCCAGGTTAAAAAAGAATCTGAAAGCATTCTAAACGCTCCAAAACAGCAGGCAAATCTTAACATGAGCTCTTTTTTAGTACCCATTCTGTACTGTCTTTCCCCAAATTTATCTGCATGTGTCCTTATTGCTTCATCAGCAAGGTCATACATTATTGGAGTTTCAACAGGCATAGCACCGTACTCTGTTACAAGATTGTAAACATAATCTGAAAGAAGATCACGAACTAATCTTCCTTTAGGATACCATCGCAAATGACCAGCATCGGCTGAAGGTTCGTAATCTGCAAGGCTTTTTTCACGCATTAATTTAACATGGGGAGGTTCTTCTCCAGTGGATTCTAATTTACCGAGCTCATAATCAGTAAGCTTTTTGAGATCTTTACTTTCAAATTTAAAATTATTAGGGTCATGAAGTTCACCTTTACTTAAAACATGCCATTTTGAAGGTTCTTCTTCAGCTTTTTCTTCCTCTCCAGGTTTAGCAGTGATTGTCCTTGAAAGTTCAGATAATGGATGCCCCTTACACGAGATTTCAAAGGATTTGTACCATCCAAATGGAATTCTAAAGGCATTAAACCCATTATCCTTTAATTCAAATTCCATGTTCTCCAATATCTTTTTTGCTAATTGAGGAGAACCTAAAGAAGAGCTTAAATGAGCATAAGGATATATAATTATATTATCTGGTTTTACCTGACCTGATACGTTAATTATCTCTGAAACTGCATTTTCAACAATCTCACCTGTATTCTGTTCATCTTCCTTTTCAACTGCAGTAAAAACCACTAAAGCGTTCTCAAATTCTCCACTTTTTTTCATATCTTCAATATCTTCTGCAATTTTTGTTTTCTGTTTTGTCTTATACTTTAAATAATCAGAATGAATCAAGAGTATCCTCATTTTACCACCTGTAATTTATAGAATAGTTATAAGCGTAATTCTCAATTTTAGTAATCTATTTAAATAATTCTGGAATATTTTATCTCTTTAAATATATACTCATAAAAATTTTATTTTTGCACTATTTAAATTTTATTTTAAAAATTCGCTCATGTCTGTTTGAGTGTGTCATTTCTTTAGTGCTTTAATTTAAAGGGAATAGTGTTTATATATGTGTAATTTAACATATTAAGTCATTTAAATTTATTATAAGCCTGATTTTTGCACAGGGCCATGAGCATGAGCGAAAAAAATAAATGATTTTAAATCTTACATCTGAATGCAGCCAGTAGGTCAAAAAAATGTTAATTAGACAAATAGAATTACCATTATTCCTATTGAAATGATTAATGCAAAAATTATGCCTACTAAATATCCAAATTTTCTTGTTCCAAAAAACATTGCAATAAAGAATTTAACCACAGTATTTGATATTGATGCAAGTGTTATTGCAGTAACTGCTACTTCAGGAGTTATGGTGTTCCTTGCAAGAATAGCCATACTTATGGTTATGGCATCAACATCTGCAACTCCAGATATGATGCTTGTAATATAGATTCCCCTGCTTCCAAAATAAATATCTGCTATTTTAGAAACAAATAGGATAATTAAAAAGAGTAAGCCGAATATCAATGCAGGTTTAAGCGAAAAAGGATTTTTAAGTTTAAGATCTTCACCTACTTCCCTTACCTTAGTTGTTTTCCATGCTAAAAATCCTAAAGCAATGCCCAGAATACCCATACTTAGCATTGGGGCAGCAAGAAGACCAATTAATGTAGGATTTATTACTGATACTTCAAAAAGGACTCTTAAAAACATCATTGAGCTTGCAACAACTGTAGCAAAAACTGCTGCTCTAATAACAAAATCAGATTCTTTAACTCGAGCTGCCATTGCTGTTGTTACAGCTGTACTGGATACAAGGCCACCAATAACTCCAGTAGCGCTTATTCCCTTTTCAGGACCTATAAATTTCATCAATATATATCCAGCAAAACTTATTCCTGAAATAAAGACTACCATAAGCCAGATTTGATAGGGATTAAAAACATCTAAAGGGCCCATTGTTTGATTGGGAAGTAAAGGAAGAATGACAAAGGCAACTATGAGAAATTTTAGCGTGTTTATAATTTCTTTCTGGCTTATCCTTCGAGCAAAGGTATGTAGATAGGGCTTAACAGCAAGTAAAGTGGTTATTATTATGGCCAGGATTGGAACAATCTGTAATCCTTCATCGCTAAAACATAAAGCCCCTAAAATGAACGTTAGAAGAGCTACAACTTCTGTTGTTATCCCAATATCACCATCTTCTTTCATGCTGGTAATGTAACTTAAACCAACCATTGCAGAAAGACCCAAAAATGCAATAATTATAAAATTAGGATAAAAAGTAGATAAAAATGCAGATGATGTTCCAAATACCGCAATCAACATGAAAGTACGTATTCCTGCAAATTCCTTTATTTTAGACTGTTTTCGCTCTCTTTCAGTGCCAATTAACGCCCCTATAGCAAAAGAAATTAAAAATTTTAAAATTAACTCTATATGCATAGTAATAATCTATTATTTAAATCATAAATAATTGAGGGAAAAGATGCAGTTTAATATTTTAGAAATGCCTTCCTTAAATACAAAGAAAAGGCCGTATGATCTTATAAATCCAAAAATACCAATTAAATCCTCCAATTTACCTAAAAGTAACTCATTGCCCTATCAAAATTGGCACAATTATAAAGCATAAATATAAATTATTTGACACTTAAATTTTATTTACAGCTTTTATCTGGAGAATTATAACCTTTAAAACATGTTAAAATAATCAGATAATATCTATAGTTGTATTTCGTTTAAAAATAAAGATAATTTAAAGTTATAATTAACAAAATCCCCTTATAAAACATGGGAAACTGATATAAAAATTTAAGATGGCGATCCAATGAGAAGTGATTCTATAAAAAAAGGCCTGCAAAGAGCTCCCCACAGATCCCTGCTAAGAGCCTGTGGAGTAACAGATGAAGAAATGGATAAACCATTCATAGGTGTTGCAAACAGTTTTACTGATATTGTACCAGGCCATATTCATTTAAATGAAGTATCAAAAGCCGTTAAGTTAGGAGTAAGTCATGCTGGTGGTGTTCCTTTTGAATTTAACACAATGGCCATATGTGATGGTATAGCCATGAATCATGAAGGAATGCGATATTCGCTGGCATCACGGGAAATAATTGCAGATACAGTGGAAAGCATGGCCCAGGCACATCAGCTTGATGGGCTTGTTTGTATCCCTACATGCGATAAGGTTGTGCCAGGGATGCTCATGGCCGCTGCAAGGCTTGATATACCATCCATCTTCGTTACAGGAGGCCCAATGAAGCCAGGTAAATTTAAAGGGAAATCTGTGGATTTAATTGATGTTTATGAAGGCGTTGGTGCTGTATCATCTGGAAAAATGACTCTGGAAGAAATTGATGAGCTTGAAAGGTGTGCCTGCCCAGGGGCAGGTTCCTGTGCAGGATTATTCACTGCAAACACAATGGCATGTGTAACAGAAGTTTTAGGAATGAGTCTACCATATTGTGCCACAGCACATGCAGTTGATGCTAAAAAAATGAGAATTGCAAGGGAATCTGGCGCGAAAATAATTGAACTAATAAATAAAAACATTACCCCATCTAAAATAATGACCCAGAATGCCTTTGAAAATGCAATTGCTGCTGATTTAGCACTTGGAGGATCTACAAATACAACACTCCATATTCCGGCAATAGCAAGTGAACTTGAAGAAAAAGGAGTTAATATAGGCCTGGATACATTTAATAAATTAAGTAAAGAAATCCCCCATATCACCAAACTGAGTCCTGCCGGAGAATATACAATGCTGGATTTAGACCGTGCCGGAGGATTACCTGGAGTCTTAAAGGTAATTGAAGATAAAATTAATACAGAAACAATGACATGTACCGGGAAAACTCTTAAAGAAAATATTAAAGACGCTAAAGTACTTAATAATGATGTTATCAGGCCTCTTGATAATCCTATACACAAAGAAGGAGGGCTTGCAATATTAAAAGGTAATCTAGCACCAAGAGGTTCTGTAGTCAAAGTTGGAGCTGTAGATGAAGATATGATGACACATTCTGGCCCTGCAAGAGTTTTTGATAGTGAAGATGAATGTGTTTCTGCAGTCTTTAACAACGAAATTCAGGAAGGAGATGTTGTGGTCATAAGATATGAAGGTCCAAAAGGAGGTCCTGGAATGCGCGAAATGTTGAATCCTACTTCTGCAATATCTGGAATGGGAATTAAGTCCGTAGCACTTATTACAGATGGCAGATTTTCAGGCGGAACAAGAGGGCCATGTATTGGACACGTATCTCCTGAAGCAATGGCAGGCGGACCTTTAGCAGCCATAGGAAACGGCGACATCATTAAAATAGACATGGTTAACAGGAAATTAGAAGTTGAATTAGAGGACGAAGAGATTAATAAAAGACTCCAAAATATTTCTATGCCGGTTAAGGAAGTAAAGGGCTGGCTTTCACGTTATAGAAAACTTGCAAGTTCTGCAGATAAAGGAGCTATTTTAAGATGAATTTAAGCAAAAATATAAACCTTTTAAATTTTAAATAAAATATTAAAAGCACCACACGGGTGAGAATTTGGATCTAAAGGAAATTGCAACGTATATCGTCATCATACTAATTGGAATTATTTTAGCTCAACATATGAACGTGGTTGTTTCTGGAAGCATGGAACCAGTCATGTACAGAGGAGATATTGTCATTATTGACAAAAATCCCCGTAATGTTGAGGTTGGAGACATAGTAGTTTATAATGCTGTCTGGTATAATCAGCCAGTGATTCACAGAGTGATTAATATCCAAAATACCAGTGCTGGTCCAGTGTATACCATAAAGGGAGATAATAATCCCTCGGCCGATCCCTATCTGGTTAAAAAAGATCAGATCATTTCAAAAGTCGTTAATTATCCATGGAGTGATGATCCGGGAAAAGATCCGGTGATTATACCTAAAATTGGGTACGTAACTATATGGATAAGAGGGTTATAATGGGGAATGGTTGTTGAAATTATCAAAAAAACTGATTTCAGTTATATTTATTGGAATCATCAGCCTTATTTTTATAAGTGGATTAATAGGGATTTATTCGCAGAATATCGATATAACCTCCCAAAACACAGAAACGAATGTAGTTGCCACTGGAAGCATGGAACCAACCCTATATCGTGGAGATATAGTAATAGTTGAAAAAAATCCAGATAAAGTGAATGTTGGAGACATAGTAGTTTATAATGCTGTCTGGTTTGACCAGCCTGTACTTCATAGAGTCATTGCAATTAAAAAAAGCTCTGATGGAGATGTAATGTATGAAACTAAGGGAGATAATAATCCTGTTTCAGATCCTTATCTGGTTAAAAGAAATCAAATTATCTCAAAAGTTAAAATGGGGAAAAATGGCCTTGCAATTATACCTAAGATTGGATATATAACCCTCCGGATTAGAGGATTATGAAAATTTATTTCAATTTTATTTATAAAAAATATTTAAGATTTAAAATCAGATAAACATTTGATTTTAATAATTTTAATAGCTTAATAGAAAATTAAATTTAAACTTCTTAGCTCATTATACATTAAATTATTAATACTTATATGGTGAACGTATGTACAGATTACTTGAAAAAGAAGCAGTTGAATCCCTGGAAAATGCAATCAAAGCCCTTGATTACGGGGTTCCTGAAGAAATTAAGGTGGAAGAACCTCCAAATGTAGATTTAGGAGATCTTGCATCGACTGTATCATTCCAGCTTGCAAAACAGTTGAAAAAACCTCCAATAGAAATAACAAAAGATATTTTAGATGTTATTGAGACCCCTGAAGTATTTAAAACCATTGAAATGAAAGGTCCCTACATCAATTTCTTTATAAATTATGATAATTTTTCAAAAATTGTTTTAGAAAATATAAATGAAGATTACGGCCAATTAGGGCTAAAAAATGAGAAAATAATCCTTGAACACACATCAGCAAATCCTAATGGTCCTTTACATATTGGTCACATTAGAAATGCAATAATAGGAGATTCACTTGCAAGAATATTACGATCTGCAGGATATTATGTAGAAACACAGTATTATGTGAATGATATGGGCCGGCAAATTGCCATAATTGTCTGGGGATTTTCAGCTCTGGAAGCTGATTTAATAACTTACGGCCTAATGATCAAAAAGTATAACACTATTTTTAATTCTGAAGAATTTTCAGATACATTTACTATAATTGAAAATTATTTAGAAAATAATAACTCATATTCCTATATTCCACGTGAAAATGCATATAGCACTTTAACTGAGTTTTTGAATTCTTATACTGAAATTAAGGCACTTTTTAAAGATAAAAACGCCTCTTCAAAATATTTAAAAGATAATCAAGGATATATTTTGGATTGTTTAAGCCTCTTAGAGAAATATGATGATGATTCCATCAATAAAAAAGATGACATTATAGGGAAGATTTATTTCTATGCCAATGAAAAATTAAGGGCTGATGAAAACCTTAAAAATGAAATCAACAGTCTTTTAAAAATATACGAAAGCGGCGAAGAGGAAAAACTTGCAGGGCTCTTTAAAAACGTTGTAGAAAAGTGTGTATCTGGGATCGAATCAACATTAAATAATTTAAATATTTATCATGACTCCTTTGTCTGGGAAAGCAAATTTATAAGAAATCAAGCAGTTAATGAAGTTCTGGATAAGTTAAGTAACTATACTAAAACAAATGAAGTTTTATATCTCCCCCTTGAAAAGTATGGTATGGAAAAAGAGCTTATACTTCGAAGATCAGATGGAACTTCTCTTTATTCAACAAGAGACCTCGCATATCATCTTGAAAAATCATATAATTCTGATGAAATTATAGATATTTTAGGATCTGATCATAAACTTGCCATTGACCAGATAAGTGTAGCATTAGAATTATTAGGCGGGAAAAAACCAGAAGTAATATTTTATGAATTTATAACCCTTCCCGAAGGTTCTATGTCAACAAGAAGAGGGGTTTTCATATCTGTAGATGATCTAATTGATGAAGCAGTAGTTCGTGCATTAGATGAGATTAAAAAAAGAAGAACTGATTTAAAGGATGATGAAGCTCAAAAAATTTCAGAAGAAATAGGCATAGGGGCCATAAGGTATTTCATTGCTAAATTATCTCCAGAAAAACATATCGTATTTAAATGGGATGAAGTATTAAGTTTTGAAAGGGGATGTGCTTCTATTCAGTATGCACATGCACGTGCATGTAAATTGCTGGAAAAAGCAAACTTTAATGGAGAAAAAAGTGTTGAAAATTATTATCTGGAACATCCTTCCGAAATAGAGCTTGTGAAGATGCTTTCAAAGTTTACTTCATTAATTGAAGAATCTGTAAGAATAAAAAGAGTACATAACATAGCCCAATATGCCCAGGATCTTGCAGGTGCATTTAATAGATTTTACAAGTCAGTGCCAGTAATAGGAGCAGAAGAAGAAGCGTTAAGATTACTTTTAGTTGATAAATCAAGAATTACCATTGGAAATTGTCTTGAACTGCTTGGAATTAAAGCTCCCCATTCCATGTAAGAAAATAAAAAATTAGATTTTAGATCATGATTCCAGTATCATGACTGAATGATCTATAAATCTCTCTATTGCTTCTTCACGATTTAAAGACTGACGTCCTCGATATTCATCGAAAATCAGGAAATATGTAAATGCTAAAAATGTAAATGCCAGTACCTGATAATCCACCTTAACATTGGAGGAATGTTTATGGATGTATTCACCCAGATGTTTTATAAATGCTTCTATTATGGTTTCAGTTATTCTACATCTTTCATTTAAAAAAACGTTTACATAATCATAATTATTTTCTATTACATCCACGAGTTCATTTATCAATGATTCTAAAAAGTCTCTAATATTTTCAAAGTCATCATTTAGGAAAATTGAATCAAAATCATTTAAAATCTTTTCCTGATTCTGGACTAAAACCGCGTTAAATAGGTTTTCTTTGGTTTTAAACTTTCTAAACAAGGTCATCTCACTTAAACCAGCTTCTTCAGCAATAAACCTTGTTCTGGCCCCTGCATATCCATTCTCCGCGAATAATTTTAAAGCAGCATCCAGTAATTTCTGTTCAGTCAAACTTGTCATATTCAAGTATATCTTTTGGAGCATTATTTAAGAGTATTGTTTATTAATTCAAATAACGGTTAACGGTATTACATAAAAAAAAGAATTTTAATTGAAATTTTATTACTAACTATAATCAGATCTTAGTTATTATCGGCAGATAATAATAGTTAATAAAAATTAAAATCAAAATTATAGTAATAATGGTATGTTAAAATAGTTTATAAATTCATCAACAGCTTTTTCATGATTAATAAATGATTTACCGCCTTTTTTATCTAATACAAGGAAATACATAAATGAAAAAATCGTAAGGGCAAATATCTGGAAGTCTATCTTACTATTTTCATTTATTTTTTGTTTTTCCAGGTACTGGCCTAAGTATGCTGTTATTTGCTCAATATGAATATCTTTCATTTCACGTATTCTGGTCCTTTCATTGATCATGTATAGTTACAAATTGAAAATTATCTTCCATTACATTCAACAGGTTCAAATAGAATTTTTAGACCCTCTTCAGGATCATTGATCTCCTGATTCTCAACAATTGCGTTAAAATCATCCCATACAATCTCCTGATTTTTAATTAATACCTTTTTAAAGAGATTTTTTTTGGTTTTAAACTTCTGAATAAGGTCATCTCACTAAAATCAGCTTCATCAGCTATAAATCTGGTTCCAGCATCTACGTATCCTTTTTCTGCAAATAGTTTTAAAGCAGCGCCCATGATCTTATCATCTGTTTTATTCATATTATCAAATTAAAATCTGTATCAAGCCTATATAAATTAATTTAAATAATAGAATCTTATAAAAAAAATTATTAAAGAAATAATAGTTAATTTTAGTTAATGCGTGGCTAGAAAATCTTTGTTATACTCTATAAATTCTTTTACTGCATTTTCATGATCAACAAAAGTATATCCCATATTTTTATCAAATATAAGGAGATATAAAAACGATAAAATATTAAAAGCAAAAACTCTGCTGTTTATTTGAATTTCAGGGAACTTCATTTCTAAATAATGACTCAAATGGTCGATGAATTCTTCAAAAATGCTTTCAGATATTCTTCTTCTTTCATTGATGTAGATACTGATGTAATCAAAATTATTTTCAATTAATCTATAGAAATATTGAATTAAAATTCTAAATGATTCTATGGGGTCATTCACATTATTTCCATTAAATATAGAATATATCTCATCGAAGATCAATCCCTTTTTCTCAACTAAAACTGTATCAAAGAGGTTTTCTTTGGTTTTAAACTTCCTGAATAAGGTCATCTCACTAAAACCAGCTTCATGTGCTATTATCCGTGTTTTAGTTCCAACATATCCTTCTTCTGCAAACAGCTTTAAAGCTGCATCCACTAATTTTTCCTTTGTTTCGTCACTCATTATTACCCTTCCTCCCATTGGTAATTTTTTATTAATTATTTCGTTAATACTGATATATATTAAATAAGTATTTAAAAGTGTGGGTTTTTTCTCAGTATAAAACACAGTTTAAATCTTTTAATAATATAATCTGGTGATAGCGCTAACTAAAATTAAAAATAAATAACTATTAGTAGAATTAATACCCTAAATATATAAATAATTAGATATATGATAATTAAAGACTAATTAAAGGCATATAATGTCAAAAAAAGAGTTCAAAGAAGTACAAATACTTTTTAAGGATAAACAATTAGGGTTCAGTGAAAATATTAAATTATTTAAACATGAAAAAGTATGAAAGAGTGTTAACCTCAGCTATTTACATTATCTGGAAGGTATTAACTCCTTTACAAAATATTTTTATAAATTCTAAAAAGAATAATTTTAATCCTTTAAAAGCTTATAAAGAATTGCCTTTTGAGCATGCAACCTGTTTTCTGCCTGATCCCAGATTACAGTATGATCAGAATTTATTACCCCTTCTGTGATTTCCTGACCTCTTATAGCTGGAAGACAATGCATTACAATAACATCAGGATCTGCAAGTTTTAAAGCATCTTCATTAACCTGATAATCTTTTAAATCACTGATTCGTTTTGATGCTTCTGCTTCATCACCCATACTTATCCAAACATCTGTATAAATAACATCAGCACCTTTAAGCCCTTCATTAACGTTATCTGTTATTTTTATTTTTGAACCAGTTTTTTCTGCATATTCTTCTGCTTTTTTAACTATTTCAAAGTCTGGCTTGTATTCTGGAGGGCAAACGACGTTCATATCCATGCCTACAAAAGCAGATGCAAATAATAGGGAATTACAGACGTTATTACCATCCCCAATATAGGATAATGTCACATCAAAGCTTCCCTTGCTTTCATATATTGTTAAAAGGTCAGCAAATGCCTGGCATGGATGTTCTTTATTTGTAAGGCCATTTATTACAGGCACGCTCGAATTAAATGAAAATTTCAAAACATCATCGTGTTCTATGGCCCGGATCATTACACCAGTAACATATCTACTCATAGCTCTGGCTGTATCCTCTATTATCTCACCGCGGCCAAGCTGCAGATCATCTCTGGATAAGTAAAGCGCATTTCCACCAAGATGGTACATGCCTACTTCAAAAGAAACCCTTGTTCTTGTGGATGCCTTTTCAAAAATCATGGCCAGTGATTTTTTAGCCAGCGGCTCTCCAGGGATCTCTCCCCTTTTAAATTTCCCTGCAAGGTCAAGTATTTCATCTACTTCATCCCGGGCATCTTCCATCGATAAAAGATGTTTCATTAATTTCACTCCGAATTTTCATTTATTTCCAGATTCATTGAAATAAATGTTTATTTAAATTCTACTATATTTATCTTTCTATAACTTGCAGATGAATTATTTACTGTTGAATTCTATCTCAATGAGCTGTTTAATATGCTTAATTTCATTTTCCATTTTCTCTAATTCAATTTTTCGATCATTATGATGCCTATTATCATCAGTAATTTCTTGGTGAAGTTTCTCATGCTTAAAATTAATGTTATCGAGGTATTCTGTAAGTCCTGATTTGATTTCTTTTTCCTTTTCCTGTTTTAGTTTTATCAAAGCAATTTCTTTACGAATTATTTTATCGTTTAAACCATTAAGGGCTTTAATTCCTTTTCTAAGTTTATTTTCAGTATCTTCAATTTCATTCCCTATTTTCTCATTTTTTGGATATTTCAGAGACTTTTCATGGAGTTTAAACATCTTATTTTCCATTTCTTTGATGCATTGTTTTATAACAGACCTTTTACTTTCATATTTATCTATTTTAAGTTCATTATTAACTATTTTTTCTGTAATCTTTAAAATTTTCCCATTATTACCTAATTTAGGAATATATTCGTCTAAATTTTGCATAATTCACTCCAATATTCAAAACATTTTTATTTTTTAAGCTCTTTCATGTGATTTACCCTTTTTTGTATAAGATCAGCTGTTCCAACATCTCTTCTATGATAAATATCTCCTTTAACGTATTTTGTAGCATTTTCACATATTTTTTCTGCTTCAGATATTGTTTCGCCCACTGAAACAATTCCTAAAGCCCTTGAAGAGGAGCTATAAACTTTTCCATCCTTTTCATTTACTGCAGCATAATAAACCTGAGATCCAGTCTCATTAATTTTATTTTCATCTACATCTATAACCTGATCTGGAACTGCGCTTCCAGGGTATCCTTTTGGTACTATATACTTGCAAACTGTTGCTTTATCTGCAAATTTAGCGCCTCTAAGGTTTCCATTAACAATTCTCTCGCAGATATCCACAAAATTAGATTGAAGCAATTCTAAAACGTTCATTGCCTCTGGATCACCGAATCTTGCATTGTATTCAATGAGTTTGGGACCATCAGCCCCCAGCATGAACTGTCCATATAAGAATCCTCTGTATGGTCCTACTTCTTTATTAATTGCCTTTACTGTATCTTCCATTATGCTAACAGAGCATTTATAACCTTTTTTATCCAAAAATGGCAGTAATCCATTTTTATCTGAATAAGATCCCATTCCACCGGTTATTGGACCTTCATCGCCCTCAAATGCATAGGGATGATCCTGAACTGCAGGCATTGGTGCAATGTTTTTACCATCAACAAATGCCTGAACAGTGAATTCTTCACCAATGGCTCTTTCTTCGATGACAACCCGTGCATGACCGCCCATTTTAGTGTCTACTACTTCTTTAGCGTATTTTTTAGCTTCATCAGCATCTTTAAGCTGCTCTCCCATTATTTTAACGCCTTTTCCACCAGTTAAACCTACGGGCTTAATTACAACATCATTCCCAAAATCATCGATAAAAACACTGATATCTTCATGGTTATCAAACACTTTATAGACAAGAGAACCGTCTATTTTATAATTTTCAAACATAGTTCTCATGAAAACTTTATCTGTTTCTATTTTAGCTGCTTCCATGGTAGGACCTACACATCCAACGCCTATTTCTTCAAGTGCATTCACAATACCCTTTTCAAGCGGTGCTTCTGGCCCAATTACAGCTATATCTATTTTATTTTCTTGTGCAAATTTTTTTACATTATCAATATCATTTTCGCTGGAAATCTGATACCTGGATATTCTGGCAATTCCAGGATTTTTGTTGCTCATAATCGAGTATAATTCTGCATCTCCTTCAATCACCTTACAAATTGCGTGTTCCCTTGCACCTGTACCTACTACAAGAATTTTCATAGAAAAATCTCCTCTTTTCCTTTATTTTTACTTCAATTTTTATGATTGTCATATTTTAATTTATAAAATATCGTATATGATTAAACGATTTAAATTATTTTTTGTTAATATTTCATGTAAGATAATCCTGTAGAATGAATACTATTGCTAAGACAACTTTTATTTTTCACAATTAATTTTCAATAGTATTTTAAGTATTACAGATAGTAATGAAAGTAAAATCAAAAGGGGGGGGTTGAGAAGAATAATTCTTCTCATGTGTACTCATTAATCTGTTTATATTTATAAATTAAACGGTTTTATGAATTTTACATAAGAAATTATTTTTCCGATAGGTTTATATGGTTATATGCACATCCATACATATGAAAGAAAATGAGGTTTGTGAAATTGAATGTACTAATGAAGAAGCAGTAAAACAAGTTAAATCAAACATGCTTGATGAAACAGTTCTATTAAATGTAGCAGACAATTTTAAAGTATTCGGTGACCTTACAAGACTAAAAATCCTGCAAGCATTATACCAGAGAGAGTTATGCGTATGCGATTTAACCACTGTACTTGATGCAAACCAAACCACAATATCTCACCAATTACGTGTCTTAAGGGGTAAAAATCTAGTTAAATTCCGAAAAAAAGGTAAAATGGCGTATTATTCCCTTGCAGATGAACATGTAGTTAAGATAATAGAAATGGGAGTAGAACATGCCACAGAAAAATGATGATCGAGATGAAACATTAGAAACATGCAAATACTGCGAAGCAAATCCATACGAAGAAAAAGAAATAAAAAAAGAAAAAATCAACCCGATATACATTATAGCATTGTCTGCTATATTTTTAGCAGTTGGATTATATTTTAACTTCTTTACAGACCAAAAACTATTAGCAGAAATTCTATTCCTTATAGTTGCAGTAATTTCAGGGTATGAAATAGTGCCTTATGGAATTAGATCTGTACTTAAAGGAAAATTTAGTATAAGCTTTTTAATAACTATTGCGGCTGTAGGTGCCTTTTTAATAGGTGAAGGGGCCGAAGGAGCATCAGTAATATTCCTGTTCTTTATAGCCGAGTATTTAGAAGATTATGCAGGTGCCAGAGCTAGAAGATCAATTGGAGCACTTATACAACTTACTCCAGAAATCGCAGTAGTAAAAAGGGCAGGTAAAAACATCAAATTACATGCACATGCAGTCCATATCAATGAAATAGTAATAGTTAAGCCGGGAGATAAAATTCCGTTAGATGGTATTGTAGTTAATGGTGTTTCCTCAGTAAATCAGGCCACAATAACAGGTGAAAGTATGCCTGTAACTAAAAGAGAGGGAGATTTGGTATTTGCAGGTACAATAAATGAAGAAGGTTACCTTGAAGTAAAAGTAACAAAAATGTCAAATGAAACAGTATTATCCAAAATAATAGAATTAGTCAAAGAATCACGAAAAAAGAAATCCAAAACAGAAAAATTTATAGACAGATTCTCAAATTATTACACACCTGTAGTAATAGGGCTAGCAATAATCGTGGCAGTAGTTCCGCCATTCATTTTTGGACTAAATTTTGACACATGGTTCTACAGAGCATTAGTTTTACTTGTAGTTTCATGCCCTTGTGCGTTAGCTATATCAACTCCTATTTCCATAGTTTCAGGAATAACAGCGGGAACAAACAATGGAGTGCTAATTAAAGGTGGAGAATATATTGAAGCAATGCAAAGCATCAAAACAATGGTATTTGATAAAACAGGGACACTCACAGAAGGAAAACTAGAAGTAACCGATGTAATGCCATTAAATAATTATTCTGAAAATGAAATTCTTCAGATTGTAGGTTCCTTAGAATCTAAATCTAAGCATCCTCTTGCCGAAGCAGTTATACGCTACATAGAAAAATTAGAGATGGATTTCAAAGATGTAGACAATTTCAAATCAATTACTGGGAAAGGCATTAAAGGATCCATTGATGGAGAAATGTTCTATATCGGTGAAAAAAGCTTATTTAAAGATAATTCTGAGTTTCCTAATGAATTAGTGCAAAAACTTCAAAATGAAGGTAAAACTGTTGTAATTGTTGGTAATGATGATCATATCATTGGATTAATAGGACTGATGGATAAAATTAGAGCATTATCTGGAAGTACCATTCAGGAACTTAAAGAAAATAATATTAAGACTGTGATGCTTACTGGTGATAATGAAGGCACTGCAAAAGGCGTATCCTCCAGAATAGGTATTGATAAGTACTATGCTGGTCTTTTGCCTGAAGATAAGGTAAAAATAATTGATGAATTGCTTGAAAATGGTGAACACGTTGCTATGATTGGTGATGGGGTGAATGATGCTCCTGCACTTGCAAGGTCTAATGTAGGTATTGCTATGGGTACAGCAGGTTCAGATGTGGCAATAGAAACTGCAGATGTAGCCCTAATGCATGATGATATCTCTAAAGTCAATTATCTTATCAATTTAAGTAAAAAAACCATGTCAGTGGTTAGACAAAACGTTTCAGCATCTATTTTAATTAAAGGTTCATTTGCTGTAGGTGCAGTGCTAGGATTCGTTTCTTTATGGATGGCAGTAGCATTTGGAGATATGGGATTAACCCTCGTAGTAATCTTAAATGCATTAAGGATAGGGAGAGCCGATTAAAATGCATTGCTGGTATTATATCTTTTATATGATTCCTTTTTGACTCTTCCCATCAGAACAATTTTTATGATATGTTTCATAGCCTGATTGTTTTCGTTAGTCTCATGTCTCAGTTCGTAAATTCATTGATTTTGACTCTGAAAGCCAATAAGTATTGAAGATTTATACCGATAAAAAAAAAGTAGAATAATAGTTTTGTATTTTTCTTCTTTTTAAGTATTAATTCAATTTAAGTTTATTCTTTATCAACTAAGCTTAAATAAAACTTTAAATAGCTTAAAAAGGATAAATAGCGTTAATAAGATTGGAGGAATATTGATGAATACTGGTATTATCATGGTACAACACGGAGATTTCCCATTTGATTTTAAAGAAAAACATAAAGAAATATTCATGTTTGTCAAGCAAATGTTGGAAGGAATAAGCAAGGAAACCCGAAAGATAGTGAGAAATCCGGATGATCCCTATAGCGTTGATATGGAGAAGATTAAAGATTCAATAAAGAGTTGTGGAGGTTTCAAATATTTTGAAATAGGTTTCATGGAGTTTTCAAGCCCTACAATCAAAGAGGCGGTAGAAAAAGTTGCTAGTAAAGGGGTTAAAAAGATAATATTAGTTAATTCTCCAGGGATATTCATGCGCAGTTCTCACAGTCTCTTAGACGTGCCTAATATAATAAATCAGATACAATCAGATCGTCCTGACCTGAAACTTATCTACGCTCAGCCTGGGGGTTTTTTAGAAGAAATGGCAGATATAATAGTTAAAAAAATTGATAATGCCCTTGGAAATCCATGCAAAGAATGTCAAATTGGGAATAATCCAATTTTAGAAGATTATGGTGTAGTATTAGTTGCCCACGGCGATGTACCGCTAGATTATCTGGAGAAGAAAGATATGAATACGGCCGAGGAGCATATCGAAAAATGGTCAAATATGGTTCGTGATTGGCCACGAAACGAAGAAAACGACCCATTATTACATGATACTGGAATTCTTGAAGATTATATCAAAAATAAAGGAGGATATCCTAATTTTGAAATTGGTAATCTTGAATTTACATCCCCTACTCTGGAAGAAGCATTGAAAAAGGTTCTGAATCGTGGAGCTGAGAAAGTTATTTTTATTGGCGGCACAGGATTTATGGATAGGAGCTCCCATAGCCTGGTGGATATACCCGAAGCCATAAATAAACTGCAAAAGAAGTATCCTTCGGTTAATATGAGTTATGAAGAACCTGATATTGGCCTTGTTTGCCCTGAACTATCTAAAATGATAGTATCCAAAATAGAAAAAGCCATAGAGAAGTAAACAAAGATTTTAAGGGTTTATTATGACTGAAGAAATCACTTTGGAAGAATATAAAAAAGCGTACTTTGAAGTATACAAAGAACAACGTAGAAAGAGCTTTTTTATGCATTTAGCTATCTATATTTTGGTGAATACTGTTTCATCAGTAATCAATTTCATTTTTACTCCTAAATTTCTATGGGTTATTTTTCCAATCATTTTCTGGGGTATTGGCATAATCTGGAACTTTATAAGTGCTTTTTTATTGATTGATAAAAGATTACATCAAACATCTCTAGAAGTAGAGCAAAAATTAGCCCAAAGAAGAAAATAAGAAAAATATTTCTTTTCCTTCTAAATTACTATTCAGACTTAAGTAGTTATTAAATTTAATTTTCTATATCGTATGAAATCTTTGCAATTCCAGGAATCGTTATTTAGTAAAATAAGTGCTAAAAAACAAATGAACATATGCAAGCTATTAATCCTACTATGGACTTAATATAAATCCACTTCAAATTATAAACTTAAACTGGTAATTAATTTCACAGTTATTGTTTTTATCTTAACTATATATCTTAAGTTAGTCAACATAGAATAGAGATATTATTTATTCTCTAAAAGAAATAGATATTTAAGGTCTAAATCTTAAGACTGAAAAAGTTAATCAAGGTGTTTTTATGAGAGGCGGCGAAGCACTAATTAAATCGCTCAAAGATCAGGAAGTAGATGTTGTCTTTGGATATCCTGGAGGCGTTTTACTTCCTTTATACGATGTAATCTATGATTCTGACATGAGACATATTTTAGTAAGACATGAACAGTGTGCAGCCCATGCTGCAGACGGATATGCAAGGGCATCTGGAAAAGTAGGCGTATGCATTGGTACATCCGGCCCCGGAGCCACAAATCTGGTTACAGGGATTGCAACAGCCTATATGGATTCTTCTCCCATTGTAGCCATTGCTGGACAGGTTGCAACAGGACTTATTGGTAATGATGCATTCCAGGAAGTGGATACAATTGGCATGACAATGCCCATTACAAAACACAACTTCCAGCCAATGAATTCCCAGGAAATCCCTGAAATAATTAAAACAGCATTTTATATTGCAGGAACTGGAAGACCTGGCCCTGTAGTAGTGGATTTACCTAAAGATGTTCAGGAACAGGAGCTGGACATGGATAAAGAAGTTAGAATCGACTTACCCGGCTACAAACCAACCAGAAAGGGCCATCCATTACAGATTAAAAGAGCGGCGAATTTAATTGCAAACTCTAAAAAACCGGTGATACTTGCCGGTGGCGGTGTAATTCTATCCGGTTCGTCAGAAGAACTTATTAAACTTGCCGGAATCATAGATGCACCTGTTGTTACCTCCTTACTTGGTAAAGGTTCTTTCCCTGAAGATCATCCATTTTCACTGGGAATGCTTGGAATGCATGGAACAAAAACATCCAACTACATGGTGGATGAATGCGATTGTTTAATTGCCGTAGGATGCAGATTTTCAGATAGAACAACGGGAAATGTCGCAGAATTTGCTAAAAATGCTAAAATCATCCACATAGATATCGATCCTGCAGAAATTGGAAAAAATGTGGAAGTAGACATCCCTATTGTTGGAGATGCAAAGATAACCCTATCAAGTCTTATTAAAGCTCTTAATCAGAACAACACTTCTGGAAATACAGATGAATGGATGAAATATGTGCAAAATTTCAAACGATCATCATCCCCTAGAACTTCCTTTAATGATGTTCCCCTTAAGCCTCAGCAAGTTATTAAGGAGATAATGAATGCTACAGATGAAGAAACCATAGTTACAACAGATGTTGGTTTAAATCAGATGTGGATGGCTCACTATTTCAAAGTAAAACATCCCAGAACATTCCTATCTTCAGGAGGGCTTGGAACCATGGGATTCGGATTCCCTGCAGCCATGGGAGCTAAGGTCGCTAAACCTGAAACTGATGTTGTTGCAATCTGTGGAGATGGAGGATTCCTCATGGTTTCACAGGACCTTGCAACTATTAAAGAGTACGATATACCCGTTGTAATCTGTATTTTAGATAACAGATATCTGGGAATGGTTGCACAATGGCAGAAGCTTTTCTACGAAAAGAGACTTTCACATACTCACCTTGGAGAAGTTCCTGACTTTGTTAAACTTGCAGAAGCATTTGGAGTATCTGCATACCGCGTAGAAAAACCTGGTGAAGTCCAGGAAACCCTTAAAAATGCAATTAATTCAGGAGAACCAACACTTATCGATATTACAATTGACCCTGAAGAAATCCTGCCAATGGTACCACCAGGCTGTGGACTCACAGAGATGGTGGGAGAATATAAAATAGAGATTGAAAGCGCTGATGGAGTGCCATACTACCGAGAAGCTGAAGAGAGGGCAGGTGATTAATATGGAAAATGAAAGAACCCATATAATAAGCGCCCTTGTACTTCACAAACCAGGTGTACTCCAGAGAGTGGCCGGGCTATTTACAAGAAGGGGATTTAACATAGAAAGTATTACGGTAGGGACTTCAGAGCAGGAAGGCATTGCCAGAATGACCATAATTGCAAAGGGTGATGGGAAAATCCTCGAACAGATCACTAAGCAGCTGAATAAGATAATAGACGTTATCAAGGTCAGGGATCTGGAACCTGAAAAAACAGTTAAAAGGGAGCTGTGCCTGATTAAAGTACATACTCCAACTGAAAAGATAAGATCTGAAGTTATTCAGTACGCTAATATTTTCAGAGGCCGAATTATTGATGTAAGTCCTGAAACACTGACAATTGAAATTACTGGAGCATCAGATAAGATTGATGCACTTATAGATCTGGTTAAAACCTTTGGAATTAAGGAAATAGCAAGAACAGGACCTACAGCAATGTCCAGAGGAATTAAAACTATTTAAAACCCATTTCTTTTTATTTTATTTAAATAACTGATAGAATTATTTATTTTAGTTCTTACCGCTGCAACCCTGTTTATAGCCACAAATATTGATGATCTTTTTGTTTTAATATTATTTTTTGCTTCTCCAGAATTTGGAAATAAACAGGTAATTCTGGGGCAATACATTGGTGTTATGGCTTTAATACTAATCAGTGCCCTTAGCTACTTTTTAAAGCTTATAATTCCATTACAATGGATTGGATTACTGGGAATAGTACCTATAATAATTGGATTAAAGAAACTTAAAGACTTGAGGGAAGAAAATAACAATTTTCAGGATTTAAAAGAAAATAGAGGTATTTTCAAATCAAAGGGAAGCAAAACTTTTTTAGTTTCATCGGTTACAATTGCAAATGGCGGAGATAATATAGGCGTTTATATTCCCATATTTACAAGTATAAACATTGAGCAGGCTTTAGTTATAATATTGACATTTGTACTTATGATCGGCCTGTGGTGTTTAGCTTTAAACTGGTCGATAATAAGGTGTTAGGAGATAGAATTAGAAAATATGGCCGTGTTATTTTACCCTTTGTTTTAATTACCCTTGGGTTCGTTATTTTAATCAGAAATTTTATTTTATAAATTTTTAAAAAAAAGCATAGTTTAATTCATAACAAAATTTATAAATTATTCAACAAAATATCTATGTAGAATTAATTTTTACCTCTTTATTAAAGGTAATTTATATTTTAAATCCCAACTGGAGGTTGAGAAAAACATGTAAAAATTGAAAATTTTTACGGTTGTAAATCGGAGCTAGAAAAATGTTGTCAAATCGAAGCTTGCAAAACAAAGTTTCGCGCTCCAAAACCTATGGTTTTGAGAGATTTGACACATGGAAAAATTTTAAATTTTTCCGGTTGCGGAGCTTTGCTCCGCAAACAGCGAAAATTCATAGAATTTTCGAATGCATTGCATTTTCTGCATAAAAAATCTTTGATTTTTTAAGATTTGCAAACATTATATGTTTTTCGAACAATCGAAAATTAAGATTTTCGATGTTCTGGACATTATGTGTTCATAAACCCTAAATATGGAATATTTGGAGGTTGAAGGGAACTTCGTTTCCTGAACCCCAAATTATTGGAAATAATTTGGAGGCATTAGATGAATATACATTATGAAAAAGACGTAAATTTAGATGTTTTAAAGGATAAAACAATTGCAGTTATAGGTTATGGAAGTCAGGGGATGGCTCAGGCAAGGAACATGTCAGAAAGTGGATTAAATGTCGTTGTTGGGCTTAGAAAAGGTAGTATATCATGGGAAGTTGCAAAAAGTCATGGTTTAAAGGTTTTAACTGTAGAAGAAGCAGCTTTAGAGGCAGATATAATCCACATACTTATTCCTGACGAGATACAGGATGCAGTATATGAAAATACAATTGCAGAAGGGTTAGAAGAAGGAAACACCATTACATTCTCACACGGTTATAATATACACTATGGGTACATCAAACCTCCTAAAAATGTAAATATAGCAATGGTAGCTCCTAAAGCACCTGGTGCAACCGTTAGAAGGCAGTATGAAGAAGGTTTTGGAGTTCCAGGGCTTGTAGCTGTTGAACAGGACTACACTGGAAATGCAAAGGAAATTGTTCTTGCCATGGCAAAAGGTTCAGGCCTTACCAGGGCCGGAGTTCTTGAAACAACCTTTAAAGAAGAAACAGAAACCGATCTATTCGGAGAACAGGCAGTACTTTGTGGAGGAGCAACAGAACTTATAAAAGCTGGTTTTCAAACCCTTGTAGATGCTGGATACCAGCCAGAGATTGCCTATTTCGAAACATGTCACGAATTAAAACTTATTATAGACCTTATCTATGAAAAAGGATTTGCAGGCATGTGGCACGATGTAAGTAATACTGCAGAATTTGGAGGACTCACCAGAAGAGAGAGAGTCATTACTGAAGAATCACGGAAGGAAATGAAGGAAATCCTCAAGGAAATCCAAAAAGGTAAATTTACCAAAGAATGGAACCTTGAAAACAAGGCTGGAGCCCCAATGCTTAACAGAATGAGGGCAATGGAAGATGAACTCCAGATCGAAGAAGTAGGGGCCAAGCTAAGAAAGCTCTGCGGGTTGCAAAAATAAATTTTTTAAACCTAAAGATTACAAAAATAGGTAAAATCTATTAAAGCCTAAAAGATAGAAAATAGAATTTTCTAAGCCAGAGGCTACAAAAAAATCTCATTTAAATTTTCCCCTTTTAAAATTCTTTTTATAAAAAATAAAGGTGAATTCGTGGTATTTGTAGGAATGGATCACGGGACCACAGGAGTCTCTTTCAGTATAATCGATGATAAAATAACTCATTTTAAGATCTCCAGGGAAGATTCTTCTTCAGGAAAAGTATCCGCAATTGAAGAACTCAAAAAAAGAGTTGATTTTGATTCTATTGACATTATGGCCATTACATATGCTATGGGAGATGCTTTAAATGCTGTAACTCCCATAAAAAAGGTAAAAGATAGAGGAATTCTATCTATGAAAGGCGCAGGGAAGGTAACTGGTGGCGGAACCGCTGTTTACGATGAAATCAAAAATTCTGGCATTCCTACAGTTGTAATACCTGGAATCCATAAATTAACCCCATGTCTTGATGAAAGGTTTAAAGCGGCTTATTCTCATCATGCAAGTTCTGAAAAGGTTAGTATTTGTTATAATGCCTTCCTTGAAACTGGGTTTAAAAATATGATCGTTTCAGATATTAGTTCAAACAGTGTAAGCATCTTAATTGAAGATGGAATTATTAAAGGTGCCGTAGATGCATGCCTTGGTGCAATGGGAATTATGCACGGGCCACTTGACCTTAAAATGCTAAGAGATATAGATGAAGGTCTTAAAACTGCAAATGAATGCTTTTCAAGAGCAGGTGCAGTTAAAATTGCTGATATTAATGAGAAGGTCAGTAAAATGAGGGATAAACTCATTCAAAACTATTTAGATAGGGATGAAAAGGCAAAACTCGCCTTTGAAACCATGATCATGACCATAGTCATGGAAATCTACGGATTAGCAGGAATAGTAAAAAAAGTAGATGGAATCGTCCTTACAGGTTCTACTGGCTCGATGCAAGAGCCAATCGATGTATTTGGAGCCATTAAAAAAGAAGTTGAAGATATCGCTCCTGTTATAAGAATTGGGGAAAGATCAGGATCTCTTGGAAGCGCCCAGATTGCTAGAGCTGTTTTTGAAGGTAAAAATGATATTTTGGGGATTCCTGTTTTAAAATAAGTTTTTACTTATTTTTTCTTTTATATCTCAAGATAATCCACACAATTATCAACAAAATAGTGAGTAATCCTATAAATGACCCTACTATTTGCTCTGTTGTAATTGTAGTGGTAGTTGTGGTTACAGTTGAAATCATAACCTAACCCCCGCCAACTCCTGGCCCATCTGTAACATCAGAAATCTTAACTGGAATTTCGATGTTAAACTTTTCTGATTCATTTTTCAGCTTTTTTGACTTTTTCGGCTTTATATAAGCATCTTTACCTTCAACAACTTCAATGTATTCACTTCTATAATAAAGACCACTTGTATCTATTTTAACCCAAAAGGCGCCATTTTTAGAGATTATTTTATCAACTTTTCCTACAGTATGGGTTCTTGTATATTTAACCATTAATCCCTGATTGATCTGTTTTCCGTTTGAATCTAACGTTTCCATCCTGCCACCCTTAGTTTTAAGACATTTAATATCTTTAATCAATCCAATTCTTCATTAGATCGATATTAGAAGTAGAATCAAGTGATAAAGGAGTTATAGTTGGACATCTATCATTTCTAAGGGCGAATACATCTGTTCCTTCTTCATCTACTCCAGAAGGATCTCCGTCAATCCAGTAATATTCTCTTCCCCTTGGATCAAGCCTTTTTTGTATGTGAATTGAGTACATCTTCCTTCCAAGTCTTGTTAACTTGATCTTATGAGTTTCAGGATGGGAAGGAATATTCACGTTTAAAAAATCAACTCCATTTGGAAGTCCTTTCTTTAATATCTTGTTTGAAACCTTTCTAAGTACTTTCTGGGCAAATTCAAAGTCCAGATCCACATGGCCGTCATGGAATTTAATGTCATCCTGGGTTACCTGGAGTGAAATAGAAATTGCAGGTACTCCATGAACTACAGCTTCCATTGCAGCTCCAACAGTCCCTGAAGTGGTAAGTTCGGCCATTCCCAGATTTTCTCCTATATTAATCCCTGATATTAATAAATCTGGCCTTTCTTTCATTATTTCATATATTCCTATTATCACTGCATCTGTTGGTGTTCCTGAAACTGAATAAGCTTTACTTCCATCTCTCATTATTGATGATGTTACTCTTATCGGCTCAAAAAGCGTTAATGCATGTCCAATTCCACTCTGCTGAGTTGCTGGTGCCACAATATTAATATCTCCCAGCTCATTTACCGCATTTTTCGCTGCAATAATGCCTGATGAATTAACCCCATCATCGTTAGTTATCAAAATTCGCATAAAGCATATTTATATTTTGATCTTCAAAAAGTTTACTGGAAAATATATTTATTAATTGTTGAATCGTTAAAACTAAATACTACATAATGAAATAATCACAATGTAGAATATAAGATCATATTACTTGATTTATATTTATCCCCCCATTTCTAAAGGGTGAGAAAGTTGGAAAAAAATAGATTGGTGGATTTTGTAGCAAAAATAATGGAGAAATCTGGATTCAAAGTCCAGAAGTATTATAAAACAACAAAATATGTTGTGGACATTTATGGAGTCTTACCCACTGTTTTAGGAGACATTAGTGTAGTTGTATCGTGTAAAAACTATGAAGAAAGATGGAAAGTCGGTTTAGATATAATTAAAGAGATGGAAATGGTAGCAAAAACCCTTAATGCATCTAAAGTAGTAATAATAACCACATCTACCTTTTCTGATAATGCTCTGCGCTATGCACAAGGCAGAAATGTTAAACTCATAGATAATAACGAGTTAATGAGAATTGCAAAATCCTTTTCCAAAAAGAAAATAGAAACTCCTGGAGATGCTAATGTGGAAATTGATGATGATGACGAAGATTATAACCCTTCATTCAGAGCAAAAATTACCGGTTCTTTCCCTAAATCAGGTAAAAGAGGCTCTCTTTCAGGAAGAAGACGTAGCGAAGCTTCAAACAAGGCAGAAACATGGGGCAAAGTAATTTTAAGCAGCACAGTTGCACTTATTTTAATTGTCTTAGCTGTTTCTACAATTATAACATATTTAATAGCTCCAAATAGAGCCCTTTTAGGTATTTTAAGAATTGTTATAGCTGCAGTATTGTCATACGGCATAGTAATTGCTGTTGAGCGAGATCTGACCGTTACCCTAATTAAAGGATCTACAGTGTTTTTTGTCTGTCTGCTGGTGTATATTGCGTTGATAATTTTCACCTAAAAACAACGCTAATGTATAAATTATTTTTGAAAACTTATTAAATCTCTTTTTTTTTACAATCACGCATTGTTAATTATTTTTACAAAAAAATGTTTTATACATGTTAAATTCAGATTCATTCTTATAAAATTAGAATCTATTTAAAATTAATAAACCAAGATTAAAAAAGAATTATTAATGGGCCGGACGAGATTCGAACTCGTGATCACCTCGTTGTAAGCGAGGTATCATACCCCTAGACCACCGGCCCTAATTGAGTATTTTTGAGTATTGACCGGCAGCATATATAAACTTTTCTGATTTAAAAAAGAATTAATTGAATTTTTAATAACCCCACAGCTTATTATATACAATGGATAATATCTAATTTAATAACATGGATTCATTCAAAATAATAAATAGATTTCTAATATATCAATAGAGCAAAAAGAGGAATTATCATGGCTTTTAATGAAGAAACAGGGAAAATATGGTTTAATGGAGAATTAGTAAACTGGAAAGATGCAAATATACACGTTCTATCTCACGTTGTTCATTACGGCTCAAGTGTATTTGAAGGCATAAGATGTTATAACACAAAAAACGGGCCTGCTATATTCCGTTTGCGTGAGCACGTCGAAAGATTAGTCAATTCAGGTAAAATTTACAGGATGGACATCCCATACTCTGTAGATGAAATTTGCGATGCAATTATTGAAACAATTAAGATCAATAACTTAAAAGACTGTTATATAAGACCAATTGCATTTCGTGGATATAAAGAGTTAGGTGTTTATCCTTTGAACTGCCCCCTTGATACTGTTATTGCTGCCTGGGAATGGGGAAAATATCTTGGTGAAGAGGCCATTGAAAATGGTGTTGATTTAGGTGTTTCTACATGGAGGCGAATGGCACCAAACACACTTCCTAATATGGCCAAGGCAGGGGCCAACTATATGAATTCTCAACTGGCAAAGATGGAATCTTTATTCAATGGTTTTGATGAGGCAATAATGCTTGATTACAGTGGGATGGTAAGTGAAGGAAGTGGAGAAAACATATTTCTGGTTAAAGATGATGTAATTTACACACCACATTCTTCTTTATCAATACTTTCCGGGATAACAAGGGATTCTGTAATCAAACTGGCCAAAGAAACGGAAATTGAAGTTAAAGAAGAACCTATACCCAGAGAAATGTTATATCTGGCTGATGAAATCTTTTTAACAGGTACTGCCGCTGAAATCACCCCGGTAAGATCCGTTGATCAGATTAAGATCGGTGCTGGAAAAAGAGGTCCTGTAACCCAAAAATTACAGGAAAAATTCTTCAATATCGTTGGTGGAATTGAGGAAGATAGGTTTGGCTGGCTTACTTTTGTAGAATAGCCATAAACGTTTTTTATTTTTTGTAATGAGTAATTATAAGATTTAAGTTATAACTTATCATTCTGCCAAAATTTAAATACCATTATATTTAAAGAATGAAGGGTAAAAAGAATTAAGCGTTGCTATAAAGAATAAATCTAAGGATTTAAAATAAACTAATTAATTTTAATCAATAATCATTTGGTGAAATTAATGGATATTACACAAATTATAATAGGAATCATCATAGGAACTGTTCAGGGACTGACTGAATTTCTACCGGTAAGCAGTTCAGCACACCTTGTATTCATGCATGAACTCACCGGATTTGCTCCAAATCTAGCTTTCGACACTGTTTTGCACATGGGAAGTCTTGTAGCTGTAATAGGTTACTTCTGGAAAGATGTGGTGCAATTATTAAGGTCATTCATTTCCAGTTTGATAGATATGCCTCGTGGTAATTTTATAAAGGGTATTAAAGAAGATAAATTTAAAAAATTGACATGGTTCATAGTTATTGGTACAGTACCTGCAGGATTAGCAGGATATTTCTTTAAAGACTTTTTTGAAAGCTTATTCAGCGATATAACTGCAGTAGGATTCTTTCTACTTATTACGGGTTTTCTGCTCTGGGGATCTGAAAGGGTATCCAAAAGAACTGAAAATAAAAGTAGTTTGAAAGAAATGACTGTTAAAAATTCTTTATTAATCGGTGTTGCACAGGCATTTGCCATTGCCCCTGGAATTTCTCGTTCAGGAGCCACAATCTCTACAGGATTATTTTTAGGCCTTGAAAGAGAGCTTGCAGCACGTTTCAGCTTTTTGCTCTCAATACCTGCAATTTTAGGAGCGGCTCTGGTTCAGGTAAAAGACATAAGCACTGGTCTAGATGTAAATACAGGCGCTTTTATAGCAGGGTTCATTGCAGCAGCTATATCAGGTTATCTTGCTATTAAGTTAATGTTAAAATTAGTAAAAGAAAGAAACTTACTTATCTTTGCATATTACTGCTGGATCGTTGGTGCTTTCGTTTTAATTCTGACTTTAGTATTTTAATCCTTTACTTCTTCATCATCAAAAATAAAGAGCTCATCAATTTTGGAGTCTAGAGCCACTGCAATATCATGAGCTAATTTTAAAGAAGGGTTATATTTTCCTTTCTCAAGGAAAACTATGGTTTCTCTTCTAACTCCAACTTTTTCTGCAAGTTCTGCCTGTGTTAAATTGTATCTAGCCCGGAATTCTTTTATTCTTGTTCTCATACAATCCCTAATAAATTATTTTATTTTTAAACGCTTCTATTATGTTCTATCACTGTATATTCATTCCATATAATCTATATCGCCTATACGGCCTAAGATTGTGTTAGCTACAAGCATGGTTGTTACCATGACGAAAATTGTCAGTCCCATTAATTCAATAGGGTCATGAATTCTCTGCGCCCAGTACATGTTTACTACAAGAAAAGAAACAAATACCAGAGTTATATACCATGACCATGTGGCTGCGAGTGTTCCAATTTTCCTTAAACGCTCGTCTTTTGCTGTTTTTTCCATCCCAATAGAGGCAAAAAAGCTTGATACGTAAATTAAGATTCCCAATAGGAGGCCTATTGCTGTAAAATCATTCATTGTTTTAGTGGCCATTAAATACAGTGCAACAACTATTAATATAGCTGATCCAAGCCATATACTTATTTTATATATGTCGTAATTCCTGTTTGGCCCTTTATTTACTTTTTTAGTCCCTTTTTTGGTAGCCTTATTATAAACAGGGAATAAGAAGAAGAGGAAAAATGCAAAAAATGCATAATACAGTGAATTTTCCAGTACATAGCCTAACAAACCCAAAATGCCCAGTAAACCCCAGTAATAGTTGAATTCAATTTTCATTTAAATCACCCCTTACTTGTTATTTATTTCAAACATAATGTTATAAATTTATAACTATATGTTATATAATTCTAACATAATACTATTTAAAAGTTTCGATTAAATGCAAAAATCAGTGTAAAAACAGGGAATAAACGCCGAAATAAAAGTCATACCAGGAAATATAATGATTGGTAAGTGTATAAACCCACCATGTACTCTAAAAAACCTCTAAAATAGCAGCGCGAGCCAGGAGTATTATAATTCTTAATAAAAGAGGTATAAATTCATTTAAAAAATTTTTCTTAAATAAACTAACATCATTTTTCCTTAATAAATCTATAAAAGAGATATAAAACTTAAAAATGCTTCTATAGGCAAAAATTCAAAACAAATATAAAATGAACCTAAAAGAACTAGTATTCCAGTAAAACCCAGTTTTCAACAATAATGTTGTAGTTCCCATTTTCATGAAAAGACCTATCAAAATACTGGGATTATGGCAACTCCCGAAAAAATACATAAAATCATTAAAATCAGATTATTTAAAAAAAAATGCCCAGATAAACTGCTTCAAGATAAAAAACAAGCCGATTCACAATATAACTAAATGTAATAAGTTGAAGAATCTGGATTTTGAACTCTATGTTATCTAGAAACATTCCTCCAGGGAAAGTAATATGTGCCTGGCCATGATTCATAAAAGCAAAAACTATACCCAGTCTATAAATAAAATACAGATTATTGAAATCTCTTTAGGAGATATGAAATTGATAAGAAAATTTAAGGGATTTATGGCAATTCATGAAATTGAATTATTAAATAGGATTATCTAGAAGATTTCTTTACAGAGATCCTCAATTTTACCCCTGATATCATCCATATCAATACCTTTTAAGGATGTAACCATCATAGCGCCTCCAGCTCCTACTCCTTCCTTTACAGAACCATTCAAATAGCTTTTAAGTCCTGAAACAGATGATTTTTCAAATTCTGGATCCAGTGCAAAAATGGTTATATCCCCAATTTGACGGCTTATATAATTAATATCAGATGTTTCGTCCTCTGCAACAAAAATGGTTGTTGCAATACATATCTTAGAAAAATCAAAGTCTGGATTTATGCCCTTGATAACAGAACATACAGCAGTCATCTGTGTACCGCCAGCAAGAGTTACTGGAACAGATGATCCTATTACAATCCCTGCAACTACCGGAATCATCGGATCTCCCACAATTTCTACTGCACGAAGAGCATCTTCCACAATATCATCTCCATCATACCCTGCAGCTTTAAGGCCCTCTTTTACGACCTGAAGCTTCAAATCATGGGGATTTTCAGGCATGCTGCCGCTTACTTTCATACGAGCATCGTATCCAAGAGCATTTAAAACTCCCAGAGCAGTAGTTGTGCCTGCAGGGGTGCTTTCACCGATTACAAGATGATCGGTGATTTTTGATAACGTTTTCCCCAGCATTACTCCTTTTTCAAATAATTCCCTTGCATTAGGAACGGCATTTCCTGTTCTAACGTCTTCACCGGGATTATCGCCCAGTTTAATATAAGGCATGTCTGGTTTTACTCCAGCGCCAGCATCAACAACTATTAAAGGAATATCTGCCATTTCAAGACATGCTTTTGTTATTACAGCAGGTGTTGGAGCCACATCATCTCCAACTATTGTTTTGGGGATCTCTGGAAGACATTTTGGTGTCCCATACATTACAAGTTCCAGATCAGCAGCGGGCGTATATTCTGTTAATTCAGGTGTAGCTCCCGCTCCTGTTATTCCAGGTATGTTAGATGTTTTTGTGGTTGCAATAACGCATAAAAATAGCGGATTCTTATCTTCAAGTTTCTTTAGTATTTCTGATGAGCCGTAGCATTTTATGTTATTCATTGTTTCACCATTGAAATTTATTAATGATCAGATTACAATATGAATATAGTTTTTAGCTATATATGGATTTAATTTTAATTGATTTTATAAAAAGAAAAATAAAGAATACTGGATTTATAAAGGATTAACAGACTAATAACTCTAATTGAAGTGATATAATTGATTTGTATTGGAATCGAAGGAACTGCAGAAAAGACAGGTGTGGGAATAGTAGATTCAGATGGAAAAATCCTTGCATCTCAAGGAAAACAGTTGATTCCAGAAAGTGGGGGAATTCATCCAAGAGAAGCTGCAGAACATCACGCTGCTTCAATAGTGCCTCTAATTAAAGATGCTCTTAAGGAAGCAAACTTAGATATCAATGATATTGGTCTTGTGGCATTTTCAAGGGGCCCAGGACTCGGTCCGGCGCTTAGAACCACCGCAACTGCTGCCAGATCACTTGCTCTTTCCCTAAATATCCCAATAATAGGTGTAAATCACTGTATAGGGCATGTTGAAATAGGTAAGCTCACAACAGGGGCCAAAGATCCGGTTTCACTGTATGTTAGTGGTGGAAATACACAGGTTATCGCCTATGAGTCTGAAAGATACAGAGTATTCGGCGAAACTCTGGATATAGCTATAGGAAATTGCCTTGACCAGTTTGCTCGTGAAGTTGGACTTGGGCATCCTGGAGGTCCAAAAATAGAAGAAAAAGCGAAATCCGGCGAATTCATTAAACTTCCATATGCTGTTAAAGGAATGGATCTTTCATTCTCAGGTCTTCTGACTGCTGCCTTAAGAAAATATGAATATGGTGCAGATCTGGAAGATGTATGTTATAGTTTACAAGAAACCGCTTTTTCCATGCTTGTTGAGGTTACAGAACGTGCCTTAGCCCATACAAAGAAACAGGAAGTTATGCTTTGTGGTGGAGTTGCTGCTAATTCCAGATTACGTGAAATGGTCAGTATTATGGCAGAAGAGCATTACGCAGAATTTTATATGCCTCCAATCAAATACTGCGGTGATAATGGCGCTATGATTGCCTGGATGGGCCAATTAATGCACAAATATGGATTAACACAGGATATAGAAGATACAACTGTTATTCAAAAGTTCAGGACAGATATGGCTGATGTTCCATGGATGAAATCTTCTAAAAAACATTTGCAATTACCTGCTGAAATTGCAGAGAAAGGAGCTGAAGCCAATCTCTATGAAAATAAATGGCTAAATCATGATGCTTTCATTAAAGAAAGAATTCCAAAAAGCTACAGAATCCCTGAAATCGACCTTCATTTAAGAAAAAAGAGAACAAAAAAAGAAGCCAAGCTTTTAGGTGAAGCCAAAGGATGTGGAGTAAAAACTCCTTTAATTTATGACATTAACAAAGACACATACTCAATTACACTTCAAAAAACAGAAGGAAAAATGATTAAAGATGTTTTTGGATATTCTAAACTTGATGAAATTAAAAACATCTCCAGAAAAATCGGTGAAAATGTTGCAAAACTCCATAACTGCGGCATTATTCATGGAGACCTTACAACATCCAATTTAATTTTAAAAGATGATCAAATCGTTTTTATAGATTTTGGTCTGGGTAAAAATTCAGATTTAATCGAAGATAAAGGCGTTGACCTTTTAGTGTTTAAAAAAGCCATATCAGGGATTCATTATAAAATTGCTGATATTTGTTTTGATGAAATTTTAAAAGGATACACAGAAGCTAATGATTATAAGAAAATAATTGACAAAATTGTAGAAATTGAAGGGAGAAGTCGTTACACTGTCAATACTTCATAATTTATTATTATCTGAACTAAAAAGATAAATTACTAAATTAGAAAAATTCAAATTTTTAATTAATTTGTAATTTATAATCATTTCTTTTCTTTATCTAAAATCTCACAGATAATTCGTGGCCTGTTACCGTATTTATTAATTAGTTTTTCAATTTTTTCATCATTAAATGTGCTGTGATGACTTTTTATAATTTCCATCATTTCTTCTTCAGTATAAGATATTAAAACCACATCAAACAATTTTTTCAACAAATAAACTAAAAATTTAGATAGAAAACCAAAATCTGTGAGAATATCATACCGGACTCCTCGAAACTTCAAAACCCAGGAAGTTTGAGCAACCACATTAACATTTTTCAGATCATTATAATGCCTAATATATTCATATAAAACCCTGAAATAGAATGGAAATGTGCTGGGACCATTTTCTTCAGTCCAAAGCCCCAACCCTACTTTATCACAGTCAATATATTCTGAATCAAGGAAAGGATCAGCAAAGAGAACCAGATCATATTCAGCGGCTTTTTTATAAATTTCTTTTCTGGATTTAACCCCCATATCCTCCTTAAGAGTATCCATAAAAATCCTGAATACTTCTCTAGGCTTTGAATCAGTATCTATAAATAAAAAAGCATCATATATATCAAGATCAAGTAAAGAAAGTGCCTGGTATATATTTGCAGATTTACCAGTACCCGGTGCGCCTAAAACAAGTAAAAAATGTCCTTTAGATTTTTTTAAAGCCTTCAACATAGAACATAATTCATAGAAGGATGGTGTTTTTATGAAACATCCATTATCTTTTGCTGAGAAAACTTTGCGGCTAATCATCGTTATTATGTAAGCCCTATTAATATTGATATTTTTTGTTTAGACTGGAAAATAATATTCAAAATTATATGGTATTAGTTGATTTCTACGAGCCTTTAATAGAATAAAATCTAAATAGATAATTAAATAAAAAGATAAAGATATTTTTATAGTAAAGAAATTAGTTTAGGTCAAAGTGATAAAAAGTGGTAAGAATCATTAAGTTTATAACAGGTAACGAACACAAAGTAAAAGAAGCCAAAGGAATTTTTCAAAAATTTGGCATCCAGCTTGAGTATACCGATCTTGGATACCCTGAAATACAGGGTAATCTTGAAGACGTGGCCAGATATGGGGCAGAATATGCTGCAAGCAAACTAAAAGGACCGGTAATAGTAGAAGATGCAGGTCTTTTTATAAGAGCCTTGAACTGGTTTCCAGGGACTTATTCGTCCTACGTGCAGGAAACATTAACTAATAAAGGCATTTTAAAGCTCATGAATGATGTTGAAGATAGATACGCCGAGTTCAGGTCGGTTATTGGGTATTGCACTCCCAAATCCGAGCCCGAGATTTTTTTAGGCACTGTCAGTGGACATATAGCATACAAAGAGCATGGAAATCATGGTTTTGCCTATGACCCGCTTTTTATTCCAGATGGTTTTAATAAAACCTTCGGAGAGCTTACCAGAAATGAAAAGAATGAATTTTCTCACAGAAGGAGATCACTGGAGAAATTTGCATCATGGCTAAATTCAAAAAGTGATTAGGAGATTTTAAATTCTAAATTGAGTGAGAAAAATCATAGCTGACAAACATTTTGTGTTTGTCGCGTCAAAATTTATAATTTTGAGGTGATTTTATGGCAATAAAGCTTGAATGGATTGAATATTCAAACGAAGAAATTGAGGAAATAATTTTAAAACTTACCAAAGAAGGAAACTCCACCAGTAAAATAGGAATAATTTTAAGGGACCAATATGGAATTCCAGACGTTAAACTTGTAACTGGAAAGAAAATAACCAAAATACTTGAAGATCATGGACAGGGACTTAAATATCCTGAAGATCTCATGAATCTCATAAGAAGAGCGGTTAATATCAGGGATCATCTGGAGGAAAATCCAAAGGACCTTCACACAAGAAGAGGCTTAAGGATAATTGAATCTAAAATCAGGAGATTAGTAAGATATTACGTAAGAGAAGGTGTACTTCCTGAAGGATGGAGATATGACCCAAGAAGCGCAGCACTCCTTGTTAAATAGGGCTGAAGAAGCTTGCTCACTTATAAAAGAGCACATTAAAAAGGATCATATTGTGAGAATCATCTCTCACAATGATTCTGATGGATTATCCGCTGCTGGGGTAATGTGCAATGCAATATCAAAGCAGGGTGGAAAATTCCATGTTACAATAGTTCCAAGACTTAAAGAAGAATTTATAAAGAAGCTCAGGCAGGAAAGATATAAATTATTTGTTTTCTGCGATATGGGAAGCCCATATCCACATCTTATAAGCAGATTCAATGCAGATTCAGTTATTGCCGATCATCATCAAGTTTTAACCGGAGAAGAGCAAAAATATGACAATTTAATTCATGTTAACCCCCATTTATTTGAATTAGACGGTACACGTGATGTAAGCGCCTCTGGAGTTTCATATTTATCAGTAAGAGGCATGGATAATGTTGACCTTTCAGGACTTGCTTTGGTTGGTGCCTTTGGAGATATGCAGTGTAACGATGAAATTCAGGGCATAAACAGGATGATACTCGATGAGGGACTTAATGCAGGGATCATTGAAGAACGTGAAGACCTTAAAATAGCATATAAAAGAGAAGAACCAGTCTACAAATCACTTGCATATACATTCACTCCAGCGCTAAAAGGAATTTCAGGAGATCCAGAAGGAGCTAAAGCATTTTTACAGGATCATGGATTGTCCTACGGGATTAAATTTGAAGATTTAAGCCACGAAGAGAGAGATATCCTTAAAGAAGAGCTGATCAAGGTAAATTACAAGATATTCAGCAATACTTACAGTGTTCCCAGTGAAGCGACAGAATTAAGAGATATTGAAGATTATTCCAGAATCCTTGACGCCTGCGGTAAAAACAAAAAGTACGGTGTAGGATTAAGTATCTGTATAGGCGAGAGAGACCCATCACTAAGTGAAGGAATTGAATTTGCCAAAAAATACAGAGATAACTTGGTAAAAGGAATAGAATGGATTAAAAAGGAAGGATCCAGCGAGCTCAACCATATACAATATATTTATACCGATGATAAGGCTAAAAAAAGGTTAATGGGCACAATTGCAAGTATAGGAATTGAACTTGAGATTTTAAACCCTCAAAAACCGGTAATTACAATATCCAAGATGCACGACATCATCAAAATATCTGGAAGAACCACCATGGAAATGATTAAAAAAGGAGTTAATCTGGGATATGCCCTTGGTGAAGCCGCTAAAAGTTTTAATGGAGCTGGTGGTGGTCATAATATTGCTGCTGGCGCTGTTGTACCCTTCAAAGACATGGATAACTTTACAGATATTGTTGATGAGATAGTTGGAATACAGATAAAAGAGTAAAGTCAGTATATGGTTTCCAGGGAATTGTTTACAAAAATAGATTAAAATTAATGAATTTATTAATAGGATTGATTTATATTCTATCCAAGTTAATATCAGACATATATGTGATTTTTTATGTACCTTACACCAGAAGAAGAGAAGATGGAGGCAGGAGAATACGGAGCTGCCGTTCAAAAGAGTATGGAAATTATCATAGCTTTAGGAGAAATCTACAGCGCTGAAAGGCTGGTTAATATAACATCAGCCCAGATTGCAGGCGTTTCATACAAAACAATTGGAGATGCTGGCTTAGAATTCCTGGAAGACATGTCCAAAGATGCCAGAGTTATAGTTCCATCCACTCTAAATCCTGCTGGTGTTGATCTTGATAGAAGAGATCTCGGATTTTCAAAAGAATTTACAGAAAGACAGCTTAAAATAATTGAAGCTTACAGGAAAATGGATATAACCACAACATGCACCTGCACTCCTTATCTTGTTGGAAACGTGCCTGTTAAAGGTGATCATGTTGCCTGGTCAGAATCATCTGCTGTTGCTTACGTTAATTCTGTTATTGGCGCTAAAACAAACCGTGAAGGTGGTCCTGGGGCGCTTTCAGCTGCAATCTGCGGAAAAACTGCTGAATACGGTTTTCATCTTGATGAGAATCGGAAAGCAAACTTAATAGTTGAAGTTGAAGATGAAATCAAAGGGGCGGATTACGGCGCTATAGGTTATTTAGTCGGCAAAGCCGTTGGAGATGGTGTACCTTATTTTAAATTTAAAAATAGATCTTCTATAGATGATCTTAAAAGTTTAGGTGCGGCACTTGCTTCATCTGGCGCTGTGGCGCTTTATCATGTTGAACACTTAACTCCGGAGTATAAAGAAGCCCTCCCGGGATTAGATATCAGTGATTTAGAGCAAATAAGTATTAGCAGGGCTGATATTAACGAAACAAGGGAAAAACTTTCAACAAGCAGTAAAAAACCTGATCTTATTTGTTTAGGTTGTCCCCACTCATCAATTGAAGAAATAAAGCAGATAGCTGAGAAATTGGCCGGAAAACTGCTTAAAAATCAGCTCTGGGTTTGCACATCAATTTCAGTAAAAGCTGCAGCCGACAGAATGGGATATACTGAAATTATAGAAAAAGCTGGCGGAAAACTGGTCTGTGATACATGCATGGTTGTGGCGCCGATTGAAGAGCTTGGATTCGAAGTTATTGGAGTTGATTCAGCAAAAGCAGCCAATTATGTGCCCAGCATGTGCAGGCTGGATGTTGTTTTTGATGATCTTGAGAATCTCTTAAAATCTTCGATTTTGGAGCGCAAATCATAGTTAGAAAAATGCTTTGCATTTTTCTACATAAAAAATCTGAGATTTTTGTGGTAGAAATGCGTAGCATTTCTTAACTTTGATTCGCTGCCACGAAGCGAAGCATGCAAAACTTCGTTTTGCTGCTGCAAAAACTATGTTTTTGCAAGCTTCATACGGCATTCGAAAATCTAAGATTTTCGATGTTTGCGGAACAGAGTTCCGCAACCGTAAAAAATTGATCCGAAATTCTTCGAATTTCGAGAGATTTGACAGATTTTACGAGGGTTTTGAGAATTTGATTGATGAGGAATAATATTTTAATCTTATGCTATAGCTAGAAAATCGCTTCTGTTCATTTTAGAGTTGTTAAATTAAAATTTTTTGATTTCTATTTTTAATGAGTAAATCTTATTTATCATATTTACCAACATTATTTTAGAAATTTGAGGCATTTTATGAGTGATGAGGAAAATATGCAAAAAAATGATATAATCTTTTATACGGGTAATGAAGGTGCTGCGACTGTTGAAGTACTTTTTAAAGATGAAACAATGTGGTTAACACAAAAAACAATGGCAAATCTATTTAATGTGACTCCTGCAACAATAAACGAACATTTAAAAAATATTTTTCAAACAAATGAATTAAATGAAAATTCAACTATTAGGAATTTCCGAATAGTTCAAATTGAAGGTGGAAAAGAAGTATCAAGAAATATAAAGTACTATAATCTGGATGCTATTATTGCTGTAGGGTATCGTGTGAACTCAAAACAGGCAACACAATTCAGAATTTGGGCTACCAATACTTTAAGGGAATATATAACTAAAGGTTTTGTGCTTGATGATGAACTTTTAAAGAATGGAACACGATTTGGTAAGGATTATTTTGATGAACTACTAGAACGCATTAAAGAAATAAGGGCAAGTGAACGCAGATTCTATCAAAAAATAACAGATATTTATTCTCAATGTAGCTATGATTATGATAAAGATGCCGAGATCGCCAATTCCTGCGGCGTTGGCACCCGGATAAACACTCTTCTTTAATAAATGCTCCATTAACTATGTTTCATTAGATGATTACTTTTTAATGTCTTCAGAAATAGTTACAGTAGTTTAAAAAAAGTTTTTATGGTTTATTTTTGGTGAAGGGAATTTTAAGGCGCTTCAGCGCCTTTCTGCCCGGCTTGTCTCGGCTGTTAAAGTCCAGTTACTACCATGATTCGCCCTTCGGTAGAATTCATTTTGTATTAAATGTTAAATTATTTATGGTATAATTATAAATGGTTTATTATGGATTTAAGTCATTTATTTAAGTTATTATGTGGGATAGTGTTTATTGTTGGGAGTATTGGCATTTTGTATGCTCAAAAGGATGGTCCTAAGCGTTATTCTCGGTTATCTCTTTTGATTACTCTTTTATTAGGAATTTTAATTGTTATTTCTTTTATTGATATTGAATTGTTATAATAATTTCGCGAAGCGGTATTTGCAGTCCTTAGACGTAGTCTTCTCCTGGGAAGGGGTGGGGAGTTTCGTTAATTACCTAGATATAACGATAATCAGGCTCCTGGATAGGCTCCTGGATGTTGACTTTGTTATGTCTCTCTGTAATTGACGGACAGGGTGGATCTTGGATAAGCTTAAAAAATTTCGTATTTTTTAAATATTTGCAATCCGTAAGCGCAGCTTTTTTCCCGGAGGGTGGAGGGGCTGGAAGAGGTTTAATTATTTAATTGTGGACAAGAACTTAATTGATGAAGCCAAAAAAAAGATTTAAACCGTTGGTCATCATTAATGAATTCAATCATTGATTTCAATTGAAAAATTCAACCGTTGGTTATCGTTAAAGGAATCAATTAATGGTTTCTTTTGCAGGGTTATCAAAATTTTTTATTTTGATTTTTAGAAAATCTTTGATTTTCTTGGGTCTCACAGTTGAAACCTTCTTTTATTTAAACCGCATATTATAATCGCTTACCTCGCAGTTATTTAAACACCCAAGTCCGGCCCTGGCCTTTTCGTAAAACCCCCAAACGCCCAAATGCATACGGCTTAGAAACAAATCACAGATCCACCCACGCCCGGGGGCGCTCGTCTTCGCAACTAAAAAACAAAGTTAGAGCACTTTAAAACACTAAAAAAAGCTGTTAAAAAGAGTTAAAAGGGCCTGTTTTGACCCTTTAAAGTTGTGCCATCAAATAAATTAGGGGGTTGGGAAAAAAGATTTGCTTGATTTTCCCATGCTCCAGTGTCTGTTCTCATTCCATAAGTCAGTATAGTTGCATGAAAAACTAAGAATGGAAGTATTCCAATTCTGAAGAAAATAAGGCCATGGACCCCGAAAAAATTGTTTTATCATTATTCTTCTGAAAAAAACATACGTCCAAATAATGACCAAAGTTGTAATGCACTGTTTTCATCAATATTTTTTGCTAATATGCCTCTAATATCAATCCCCAGCAATCCCCTAAAAATTAACATTAAAAAATTATTGAGATCTAACATATCGTCATCGTTGTTATATATTTCTTTATCTCTTTCTACGAGAAATTCTTTTATTTTATATTCCCTATCTTCCTGATCACCCTTTTCTTTTAGTATATGGGCTTGATAAATGCAGTGTCCTGTCCAGGAACGATGAAAAAATAGCCAATCATTTTCAAAATAAATGAACCATTTATCCTCCATCGCTTCAGGAATAAGCCCCTTTTGTAGTTGATTGTATTGTTCAACTGAAAATTCTAGGCTTAGATCAGGAGCAATTTCAGAGATGCTTATTGCTTTTTTAATATTGATAGGGCTGTTTTTCCATGAATTTTTTGTTGCTCTTTCTTCCATTTTCATTTCTCCTTTATAAATAACAACTTTCAATTCCACTTCATTAAACTCTTTAACTAATATACTAGCCTGTTTAAAATTTTCATTAATGGCATCGAGTAATTCAAGGCATTGAGCAAAGTAACAACCTTCTTCTCCATTTTCCAGAGTTACTATCACTCCATAAATTAATTATGTTGATTATAATATAAATAATATCAGTGAGTTTCATGTTTTAAAGTAACAAAAAACCCATCCGTATCAGCATACAAAACCCTAAACCCATGCATTTCAGCCTTTCTCATACTGTCTTTCAAAAAATACCTCCCCCAAGCAGTAATCGCCTCTGAAGCCTCAACACAATACCAGCGATATTGAGGATGGTTATACAATCCATATATTGTTGCGATTAATGTTTTCAATGCTTCCTGCCTGAAATTCAAGATTTGTTTTTCTTCGGGATCTGTGGATTCTTTCATCATAGACTTAATCCTTATCCGATCGTTTAAAATTTGAGATGTTGCCATTGGAATAAAACCAATGGGCGATTTTTTGAACTTATATCCAAATTCAGGGCAAATATAGCACGTCTTTTCATCGTCATCTTCACAGAAGGTTTCTGGAGAGATATTTTTTTAAAATTGTAATGGATATTTTCTTTCATATTTTAAATCAATTTTTTCAAAATCTATTAATTTCTACTTTTTATGAGTGAAATTTAATTTTTATACTACAAAATCCAATATATTCACATGGAAAAATGGATTGAACACCCCCTGATCAGGGATCAAAAAATTGAATCACGGCTTTACCAGCAAGTTCTGGCAGCAGATGTGCTTAAAAATGGAAATTCCATGATAGTAGCGCCTACTGCCCTTGGAAAGACAATAGTAGCGGTTTTAATGGCAGCGGAAAGACTCAAAAATTTCAAGGGTTCAAAAGTCCTTATTTTGGCGCCAAGCAAGCCACTGGTAGTCCAACACGAGGAAAGCTTTAAAGAATTCTTACATATTCCCACAACCTCATTAACAGGTGATATAAAGCCCGAAGATAGAATTAAAAGATGGAATGATCATCAGATCATATGCGCAACCCCGCAAACAATTGAATCCGACTTAATTTCCTCAAGATACGATTTAAAGAATATTTCTCTGCTTGTATTCGATGAATGTCACAGAAGTGTGGGTTCTTATTCTTATGTTTATTTAGCTTCCAAATATCAAAAAGATGCCAAAAATCCACTGGTACTTGGGCTAACCGCATCCCCTGGATGGGGCGAGGATAAAATTAATGAGGTATGTGAAAATCTCTTTATAAACGACGTTATTATCAAAAACGAAGATGATAAAGATGTTGCTCCCTATTTCAATCCGGTTGAAGTTAAATGGGTTAAAGTAGAGTTAAATAAAGAACTTAAAGAGATAAAAAAGGCAATTGATGCTACTTTAAAAGTTAAACTTAACACACTAAAGAGAATGGGAATCATTAAATCAGTTAATCTCGGGAAGAGAGAAGTCCTTAAAATTAAAGGTGCAGCTCAAAACAGGATTGCAAAAAGCACGCATCCTCCCAAAAAATGCTATTACGCCGTTTCTGTGCTTACTGCCGTTATAAACATCCAGCACTCCCTGGAGCTCCTTGAAACCCAGGGAATCAGCACTTTGAATAAATACTTTGAAAGGCTCAGGAAAAAGAAAACCAAAGCTGCAAAGAGTCTTCTTATCGACGAAAATTTTAAAAAGGCAATCAGTCTTACTAAAATAGCCCATGATAAAGGGATTGAACACCCTAAACTCAAAAGATTAACCCAGATATTGAAAAAAGAGCTTAAAGAAAATAAAGATTCCAGAATAATTGTTTTCACCCAGTTTAGAGATACCGTGGAAAAGATATTTGAAAAATGCAATGAAGAAGACATTAAAGCAGTGAAATTCTTCGGTCAAGCTGCAAAAGAGGGTGAAAAAGGTTTAACACAGAAAAAACAGAAGGAAGTCATTAAAGCATTTAAAATGGGGACATATGATGTTTTAATATCCACGAGTGTGGCTGAAGAGGGTATAGATATACCAGCAGTTGACCTTGTGATTCTTTACGAGCCTGTTCCTTCTGAAATCAGGATGATACAGCGAAGAGGCCGGACTGGAAGGAAAAATAAAGGTAAAATGTACATATTAATCACTAAAGGAACACGTGATGAAGCTTATTACTGGACAAGCATTAACAAAGAAAAGAAAATGAAATCACAGCTTTCAAAGAGGGTTAAAAGAAATATCGCGCCAAAAGAGATTGTAAAAGTTGTTCCAAGGGAAGGAGAAGATGGAGAACTCAGACCAGTGATATTTGCAGATTCAAGAGAAGGCAATTCAAGGGTTTTAAGGGAACTTGATAAGCTGAATGTTGAAATTAAAACCATGAGTCTTCCTGTGGCTGATTATCAACTTAGTGATGAAGTTGGAATTGAAAGAAAAAGCACCAAGGATTTTATTAGCTCAATAATTGATAAAAGACTCTATAAACAGGCCAGAGAACTGGTTGAAAACTTTAGAAAGCCTGTGATAATACTGGAAGGAGAGGATCTTTATTCATCCTTAATTCATCCAAATGCAATTAGAGGCGCCCTTGCATCCCTTGCCGTAGATTTCAGTATTCCTGTAATTCCAACAAGGTCAGAAGAAGATACTGCAGCAATGTTAACCAGAATTGCAATAAGAGAGCAGCTAAAAGATAGATCTGAAATTCAGGTTAGAACAGAGAAAAAACCATTAACATTGTATGAACAGCAGCTCTACATTATAGAATCACTGCCAAATGTGGGTCCGGTAACCGCTAAAAAACTTCTTGAAGAATTTGGATCTGTAAAAAATGTGATAAATGCTTCAGAAGGCGAGCTTAAGAAAGTGGAAGGGATCGGAGATAAAATCGCGAAAAGAATAGTCGATGTTTTAGGTTCTAACTTCAGAAAGCTTGGTGATGTGAAAATTAAAAAGCTAACAGAAATGGATGAAAAAGGTAAATAAGTTCTCATGCTTAAAAAGTTTATTATAATTGAAATGGATAATAAGACTAATAAATCTATAATCAATTCAAATCCACACTTCAAGTATAAAAAAGAATAAAATCATTATCAAATAATTCCAAAACTCTATTTAACAAAATTAAGGCATTATTTGCTGAATTAAACTTAAGAAAATAAAATTTTTGGCTTATAACGATTTTAAAAAAGATCAATAAAAAAATTCATTTATCAATCAGGAGTGAAAATATTGCGCATTTTAATGGATGAAAAGGGCAGAAAATACATAGCCCGGGATGAGGAGTTTCACACTAACTATGGTTTTATAAAAAAAGAGGATATAGAAAATGGAAAACCTGGAGATATTCTCAAAACACATTTAGACCATATTTTTAAATTATTTAAGGCAAATATTAATGATTATATAGATCTAATGGAGAGGAAATGCTCTATAATACTGCCCAAGGACATAGGAGTCATTATTGCAAATTCAGGGATTGGTTGTGGAGATAAAGTGGTTGATGCTGGAACAGGTGCTGGAGCAACTGCACTGCACTTTGGAAATGTAGTAGGTGAAAAAGGCGCTGTTTACTCCTATGAGATAAGAGAAGACTTCAGTGAAATTGCAAAACGTAATATTGAAGGATTCGGCCTTAAAAATGTACATATAAAGTGTAAAAATATATTAGAGGGAATAGATGAGAAAGATATTGATCTGGTCTTTTTAGATCTCCCTAAACCATGGGATGTAGTTGAACATGCCAAATCAGCCCTTAAAACCGGCGGCTATATTGCAACTTACACCCCGTACATTGAACAGGTTCAGATACTACATAGAGTGCTTAAAAAATATGAATTTTCCAGTATAAAAACAATTGAATGCATTTCACGTGAAATTGAAGTTAAAAATAAGGGTACGAGGCCTAAAACCAGGGCTGTGGGGCATACTGGATATCTAACTTTTGCCAGGAATTTATAAAATAACTAAAATTTAATATAAATTAATTCAGATAAAATAAAATGGAAATTATAATAATTGTAATTTGCTGGTGTATTTATGGCCTTTAAACAACAAAATATCATTTCAATACGGGATTTTAATAGAAAAGATATAGAATACATCTTAAAAGTCGCTGCAAAGATGGAGCCTATCGCCAGATCCAGAGAAACATCAGATATTCTATTTGGAAAACTCCTTGGAATGCTTTTCTATGAACCATCTACAAGAACTCGGCTCTCATTTGAAGCTGCTATGAAACGTCTCGGCGGTAGTACTATTGGTTTTGCAGAGGCAGGGACAAGTTCAGCTACAAAAGGGGAAAATTTAACAGATACTGTAAGAATAGTAGGAGAATATTCTGATGCTGTTATTATAAGGCATAATAAGGAAGGTACAGCTCGTTTTGTTGCAGAAATGGTTGATGTTCCTGTAATAAATGCAGGAGATGGAGCAGGTCAGCACCCTACTCAAACTCTTCTGGATCTATTTACAATGAAAAGAATCTTTGGAAAAATCGACGATCTCCATATTTCTCTTGTGGGAGACCTTAAATATGGTAGAACAGTCCATTCGCTTGCATATGCACTTGCCATGTTTGATGTGGATGTTAGCTTTGTGTCTCCAAAAGAACTGAAGATGCCCCATGAAATTCTCCATGATCTGGGGAAGAGCGGGGTAGAAATTTATGAAACTGATGATATTAACGATATACTGGATAAAACAGACGTTCTTTATGTGACAAGGATTCAAAAAGAGAGATTTCCTGATCCACAGGAATATTCCAGGATAAAGGGAGCTTATACAATCGATTCCAAGCTTCTTGAAGGTAGTAATGCTATTGTAATGCATCCACTTCCAAGGGTTGATGAAATCTCCCATGATGTTGACGATACCAAATACGGAAAATACTTTGAACAGGCTTTTTATGGCGTACCCGTTAGAATGGCCCTTTTAAAGTTGCTGATAAAATAATAAAAATGTCTTAAAATTAAATTATTTATTATAAAGACGTCAGTTTCAAGTGAAAAACCCTACAGAAATTCACAGAATTTCTGTGGCTGTCGTACACGAAGCATTCAAATCTCTCAAGCACAAAGTGTTTAGAGTGCAAAACTTCGTTTTGCTAACTGTGATTCGCTGCGTCAAAATTCAGAGAATTTTGACAGTGTTCGGTGCATTAAAATTTCGAATGCCATGAATTAAAAAATTGGCAGTCCTCAAATACGAACCTCGAAAATTTACAATTTTCGAATACTAGGATTTTCGAGTGATTTTAAAAATTCAAAATTTTTCATGTGTTCCACATTGCATCTTCAAGAAGGCCAATTTCACATTGAAGATCGATTATATTGGTTCTACCCTTTCCACGTCCTCTTGAAATTGTTTTGGTGGAGATTAAGCCCAGCATTTCCAGTTCATTTATAAAGTCAAATATTCTTCTATAGGAAACTGAATCTCCCTTCGAAAATTCCTTGTAAACTTCATAAAGCCTTCCTGATGTTATTTCCTCTTTTCGCTTTGTAAGATAAAGCAGAGACTCTAAAACTTTCTGCTGCTGGCTTGGTAACGTCATTATAATATCTGTAACTTTATTATGCTCAATAAAATCCTTTGCTTCCCTTACATACTCTTCATATACAATATCTGAGCTTTTTTCATCTGCAAGCTCTCCTGAAGTTCTTAGAAGATCCAGAGCATATCTTGCATCACCCTCTTCTTTAGCCGCAAGAGCTGCGCAAAGTGGAATAACATCATCATCTAAAGTATCTTCTCTAAAGGATAGTTCAGCACGCTCTTTTAAGATATCTACAAGTTGCTGCGCATTATATGGTGGGAAAACAATTTCTCGATCCCTTAAACTGCTTTTTACACGGGGCTTTATGAATTTTTTAAATTCAACGTAGTTACTTATTGATGCTATTGCAACATTATCCGTTCTTGTAAGTGTGTAAAGAAGACCGTCACCATCATTTTTTAACAATATATCAATTTCATCAAGAAGAATAATTAAAATAAGGTCCTTTCCAAACACGTTCTTTTTAAAGAGATTTCTAAATGAATGAATAACTTCTGCCTTGGTCCATCCTCTGTAAGGAACATTTTGGCCTAGTTGCTGGCATAAATGAGCTATAACTTGATATTCGGTTGTATAATCTGTACATCTTACATATTCAACCCTTACATTTACATTTTTCTCCTTTGCAACCTGTAAAAGCTGTTTTTTTGCAAGTTTTGCCACTGCTGTCTTTCCTGTCCCTGTTTTACCATATATGGTAACGTCTGGAGGAGTTACATTTCTTAAAGCCTCAATCCAGTATTTCGCTACAGATCTGATCTGTTCTTCCCTGTGAGGTAATTTATCAGGCAAGAACCGATGATCCAGATATTTTTTATATTTAAAAACAGTATTTTTCTCACCAAGTTCCTCGAAAATATTCATTTTAAATCACTCATTCTGTTAAAAGAAGCTGATAATTAGTAATTAGTTAAGCTTCACAATTTTAAGAGTTTAGATTTTTACACTTGAAATCTTTCTCCAATCTATTAGATTGTCTTTCAACAATATAAATGTTCAAACAGAGAGGTGTATTTCAAGTGTAAAAATAATAATTTTTATTTTTTAAGTAATATATTTTAGGAGATAATAGACATGTATTTCAAGTGTAAACATCACAGCATGAATCATTTTTTTATTTTATTTAAAGAGACATGTATTTCAAGTGTAAAGAAAAATTAAAACATTTTTATTTGATATCGTGTACTATAAAAAATTATAACATTGGAGCTGCATTATAGATAATTAACTAAAATGCGTTAATACGTTAAATAATCTATATAAAGATTTATTATTTTAAACCACCTTATATGAGGCTTTAAAAATTGGTTTTTCTTCAGTTTTTAATTTTTGAAAGTCTATCAATATTTTTTTTAAATTAAAATATTTAGACATGTATTTCAAGTGTAAAACCGAAAATATATCATTGTAAGTGTTAGCTTTCAATTAAATTTGATTAATAATTTCATTTCGGATTCTGACATATATTTCAAGTATAAATTTAATTCTAAAAACTCATATAGAATTAATCAGTATAGCTTAATGTATATGAGGTATATTTCAAGTGTAAATAGAATTTATAAAATAGTTCATGATCATTTTCCTGTTGGTATGAACTTCTAATATTCTATATATAAACTAGAATATTTAATTGATTTTTATAATAAATACATATATTCCATTTAAAAGTCCAAAAAGTTTATTTGAAATATTATCAATTCCATTTTTTGATTTTAATTAGTGGACATCTAATTGATCATAATATAAAAATATACTTAAAATAGGTTTTAATCACATAACATTTCAAATGTATTTAAAAGAATAAAATAGAATATAAAATAATTAAATCTATAAATTAAGAGTATATTTTTTGATAAATGGCATAAATAATGATTTAAAACTTTATTTTCATTAAAATAGCCTTATATAAAGAAATAACTTGATATAATGGTTATTTTATAATTTGCATTTGCTGCTCTTTAAAAACAAGATTAAATTAGATAATGATTTGACTTCAGCCAATATTTGTCCTAAAATTTATCATAATAATCTTTATTCTCTTCAAAAATCCTAACGAGTTTTTAGATCTTTAGCTTGAGTACGTTTTCAAGTGTATTAAACAAAAATAATACTGGTTAAATTAGTTGGTTCTGGAGCATAATAAAGATAAATACTGATTATAAACATTTTATTTGTCTATTAGACAAATATCCACATGAAAAATCATAAAAACTTAAAGCCTCCTGAAGAGACTATTGAATTTATGAATGAAAATTTTCTGCCATACGATCTATTGTGTAAAAATATATGTTAATTTGAATTAAATTTTATTGAATATTTAAAAATAATCATATTACCAATATTTAAGCTAAATTTTTGTATTTTTTGTGTTAAGGAATAACTAATATTAAGAATTGACTTAAAAATCAGGTTGAAGGATAAATTATAGTTAGATACTTATTTTTTTGATTATGTTTTATTCATTAATGGATTAGGGTTGAAGTCTTATAACTCTTTTAAACAGGTTATATTTTTTAAGTAAAGTTTAATTACTCATGTTCTTCACCATAATTTTGATTAGTAAATGATGATATTATAAAAATTTATGATTAATTTCAGATATTTATTCAACTGTTTGAAACCAGGTTTAGATATATAAATTGAACTTTATGTCACTCTAAGGAAAAATAGGATCCATGATGAAACAATTAATTTTTTTCCTAATATTTATCCAAATAGAGCTAATAAATATTTTATAAATATAAAAAATAGTTCGAACTGTTTTGTTTTTAGTGGATTAATTGTCACTGGTCCTTATTTAATTAATTACTTCAATTTTAGTTAAAGTTGGTTAATATAATTTTTAAGAAAGTCATAAAGATCAAATTGATTTCTCCAGGCTGAAATAGAATATAAGGAAATTTGCTACTTAGATAATGTTATTAATTACAAAATATCGATTTAATAGAATTAATTGACTTAAATGTTTATTCGACTTATGCAGCTTTAAATTGAGAGATTTGGGAATTTTATTGGTTCATGTTAATCCTTTAAATTAGTGTATATGAAACCCTTTTATTTTAAATTATTGTTTATATTAAATCAAAATGATCTTTATATGAATAAAAAAGCTATTATATACAAATAATTCAAATTTTATTCGTTTAAATTAAGTTATATGGAAAATAATTCCTTTAAATAGTTGTTTAATCTATTAAAACGAATATGTTAGAAAGTATTCTCTAGAAAAAAATAAATTTCACGATTTGATTTTATTTTTTACACTTGAAATGGATGTCTAATTGTAAAAAACTTAATTTATGAAAATATTTTTTTTACACTTGAAGTGTACCTCTCAAATACTCAAAAAAAATAAAAGATTAAAATAGGCCTAAATAATTAAATAAGGACAAATATGTTTTATAATAATATAAACATATAAATATTTACTGGAATTATAAAACAAAGAGTTTATACGTACATATTATCCTGTTGAACATTTCTGTCCTCTTCATCCATTACTCCAAATTTCTTCTGTATTTTCCAGATCCCCTGAAGTTTTGCCCTGAAAATTTTTTTTACAGTTGAAATCAATCTGTCCTTGCTTAAGCCATCTTCGTATATTTCTTCTGTAATTACAAAACTCTGTAAAACGTTATTTGGATGCTCCAGCTGGAAATCAACAAACTGACCATTTAAAAGGAATCTGAAATCCCATATAAATTTTTCTTTTTTATCATCAGGTAATTCTCTAATCTTAGATAGGTGTTCTGGACTTACATTAGTTGCACAGCCAATAATAATTAAATCATCTTTTCTTTTTGGCTGTATAACATCAAGAACATGACCTTCAGGGTAATTTATTATGAAATGGAAATTTGTATTATCATCTGCTACTTTCTGCCTGAAAAAACCTTCATCAGAAAGCCATTTTTGAACTTTATTTTCGATTTTTGACATTTTTAACACCTAGTTAAATTTCAAGTCTATAATTTCTGATTTATTGTCATCTATAGTTAATATATTTACTTATATAGATTAAATAATTTTATTAAATAAATTTTCAGATAGAATAAATAAAAGTGAATTCCATGGACCCTCAAATAGACATCTTAATCATAATACTGACTGCAGTTATGCTGGATATTATATTTGGTGAATTACCAGCTAAAATACATCCTGTAGTCTGGATGGGGGAATTAATTGACTATTTTAAGGGTCATTTGATAAGATATAGAAATAAAATTTCTGGAATAACTTTAACCCTAATTCTTTTACTTATATTTACACTTGCAACATATGTCCTTCTCAAATGTTTAGTATTTAATTACATTATTTACATTTCAGTATCTGCAGTGATTCTATCAACCACATTTGCCATTAAAGTCCTATTTAGTGCTGCTGAAGGTATTAAAAAGGATTTAAATGATGATATAGATAAAGCGAGAAAGTCAATGTCATATCTTGTTAGTAGGAAAACAGATAAGCTTTCAGAAAGCGAAATAGTATCCGCAGCCATTGAAACTTTAACTGAAAACATCACAGACTCGGTAGTTGCTCCTCTATTCTATGCATTCATATTTTGGGTTCCAGGAGCAATTACATACAGGGTTATAAATACACTTGATGCTATGGTAGGTTATAAAACCCATGAAAACATTGAAATAGGATGGTTTCCTGCAAAGATAGACGATGTTCTAAACTATATCCCGGCAAGGATTACAGGAATCCTGATAATAATTGCAGCAGCTCTTTTAAGGATGAACTGGAAAAATGCGTATAGAATCATGATGCGTGATGCTGGAAATCCTGAAAGTCCAAATTCAGGGTATCCCATGGCTGCATCTGCAGGCGCACTGGAAATAAAACTGAAAAAAATAGGTCATTATGAAATTGGTGATGATAAAGAAATTTTAAAGGCTGATAAGATTTCTGAAGCTTTGATTATTTCAAAGGTCACTGTTTTATTGTTTTTAATATTAGCATCGTTTTTTTATTTGTTGATATTATTTGTCCTGTTGTAGATTAGGGCTAAAAATAACAATTTATTTACATAAAAATGAATATAAATATTGTATAATGAAAATAACCATTTTTATGGGCTTATGATTTAAAAACTCTAAAAGAAAAATAATGTATTTTATTGTCTCTGAGTAACTAATAATATAAATTTAGTGATAATATTGAATATAGAGCATTATGAATCATTTTTAGACTCATGGAAATATCAGGATTGAAAAAATAATAATTTAAACTTATGAATTTTTAGTGGCTCTAAAAGGGTTAAAAATTAAGGAAATTTAAGGATGAAAGAAGATGAAATTTACAGATGAGGAATATAACAAAATAATGGAATCAAGGGAATTCAACGAGTGGGAAGATTCGATAAAAAGACTCATAGATTATATTGTTGATGTAATTGATGAAAAAATCCCTGATGATGAAAGAGAAGATATTTCGGAAGAAATTATTATTAATATGTTTATTTGCAGTCTTAACCTGCGGGATGGAATTAAAGAATAACATTATAACATCCAAATAAGTGAAAGTAACCTATTTTTTTATACTGAATATTTTTCACCCCCTCTTAACCGTAAAAAACTTCTTTAATTCTAATTATGATAAATATTTTTATTAACATTATCATTAGAAATCAAAAATTTTTAATTATTAGATTCTACATAGGATATTTATCTATAAAGTAAATTGGAGATTATTCTTTGAAAATAGTCATAATTACAATAACTGATGATGCACAGAGACTTGCATCCGTGCTTGCAAATAATTTAGAATCGGATCCAACTGTTATAGCAGTAAATGTTTTCCATAGAAATGTTAAGAGTACTTTAGAGATGGCTTTTAAAGAATTTGACTGTATAATTTGTATTATGGCTTCAGGAATTGTTGTCAGGAATATATGCAGTCTGATTAAGAGCAAATTGGAGGATCCAGCAGTAATTGTAATTGATGATGCTGGAAAGCATGTAATAAGTCTTATTTCTGGCCATTTCGGCGGTGCAAACAGTATGGCTGTTAAGGTTGCAGAAATTATAGGTGCAGAACCGGTTATAACTACAGCAACTGACGTTCACAATAAAATAGGGATAGACACCATTGCAGGTAAATATTTTCTACACATCGATGATACTCAAAAAATAAAAGCCATAAACAGTGCTGTTTTAGGGGATAAAAAACCTAATCTTTATATTCCGAAGGGATTTGAATTTATTTTAAATGATTCATTGATTAAAGATTCATACAATCTATACAGTTCCATTAACGATGATTTTAAGGCAGTATCTGAAGCCAATGAAATTATTTTAAGACCAAAGAAATTAGTTGTTGGTATAGGCGCACGAAAGGGTATTTCACAGTCAACAATCCAAAAAACAATTGAAAAAATGGCTTATAAGCTTGATTTACCTGTTGAACGAATTGATACTCTTTCAACTGCCGAAATTAAAAAAGATGAAACAGGAATTATTGAAACTGCTTCAAAATTTAATTTACCTTTAAAAATTATATCTATGGAAAAGATAAAGAATTTAAATGATTCACAATGCTCAGAATCTCCATTTGTAAGGAGAAAATTTGGCGTTTCAGGAATATCTGAACCATCAGCACTCATAGCAGCAGGGGAAGATTCAAAATTAATATATAAAAAAACAGCCTTTAATGGAGTTACTATAGCATTAGCAGTTTCATCTTACTGATCCTTAAATTAAAATAACATATACATATTAAAAGAGATAATATAATAGTTAAAAACAAAATGTTTTTTATTCATCAAATATAAAGGATAATAGTTAGACTATTTTATAAATTATTTTATTGAATTTATGGAGGCTATATTATGAGTGAAGATGCATTTGATCGTGTTAATCAAATATTACAGCATATAATGGAAGATACAAGTGTTCCAAGGAATATTAGAAGGGCAGCAGAAGAATCTAAGGATATATTGGCTAAGGAAGATGAAGATCCTACTGTACGTGCAAGTACTGTGATTTCAATTCTCGATGAAATAAGTAACGATCCTAATATCCCTATTCATGCCAGAACTCTTATTTGGAATATTTTAAGCGAATTAGAGTCTATTTAAGGCTAAGTTAATTTTAAAGTATACACCAATTTAACTAATTTCGATTAATATCAGCATATGGATAAATAAAAATTATTTAAGCCGATAATTAATCTTTTTTTGAATTTAACTTTTAAAGATATTTTAGGATAATGAAGATGAATTTAAAAACAATTAAAATCTTAATCTGTTAAATCCAGAATACTGGCTACAAACTGAGTTTTAGCTATATCCTCGATAAACTCTGCCATAGTAATGGCTTCATCCAGATTCATACCAGCGGCAACGATTCCATGGTTTTTTAAAACCACCATATCTTCATTTTTCATCACTTCTGCAGTATTCTCAGCAAGTTCCCTGCTTCCAGGCTTTGAATACTTTACTGATGGAATAAAAGCTTTTTTAATTTCTCCAAAGCCTTCTAACCATTTTAATGGTTTATTAGACATTGAAAAACCCGTAGAATAAGGAGGATGTCCATGAACGATTCCATTTATGTCGTCTCTATTTTTATAAACCTCTAAATGTAGAAGAGTTTCTGATGATGGCCTTTGGTTTCCTTCCAAAACGTTTCCATCGAGATCAATAATTATAACATCTTCCTCGGCTACATTTTTTTTGGCAACACCGCTTCTTGTGATGGCCACCTTTTGAAGACCATTTTCCTCAAATCTGGCACTTATGTTCCCTGATTTACCAGGTGCAAGATTTTTATTGTAGATGTAATGAGAAACCCTGATAATTTCCTTTATAATTTCTTTTTTATCCATTCAATTCCCCATATCAGTAATAATAAAAAATTAGTTTGAGAATTTTAAAAGCTTAAAAGCACCTCTGTTTAGAACAGGAACTTCACCACATGTGGGCATGATGTTGTAGATCTTCTGGAACTCTGTTTGAGACTGGAATGTCCCTGAGTTAATCATGTGAATACCTTTATGCTTTTTATAGGCATTGATATGCACATGACCAGTATGGAAAACATCTGGAATTTCTTCAATAACCAGGTGATCCTCAAATTCAGATGCAAGGGGGGTTCTTTCCCCATAAACTGGAGCTAAATGCCTTTTTTCAAGTAATTCTTTCATAATCAGGTCAGATTCTTGATGGGAAAGTCCCTTTACAGTCATGGCCAGATCATCAAAGCTTCTTCCGTGATATATTAAGGTATTTATTCCATCAAGGCTCACTATACTGGGATTACTTACAAATTCTACATTTTTAAGCTCATAGAGGGATTTAGCATATTCTTCAGATATGGCTGGCTGTGGTTCTGCTAAACGGGCTGCATCGTGATTTCCGGGGGCTATTATTATTTTAATGTCTTCCCTGATTTTTCCAAAAAGCCTCGCTGCTTCTTCATACTGCCCGTAGATGTTTTTTATAACGAGTTCTTTTTCCTGATGGGGATAAACTCCAATTCCATCCACTACATCCCCTGCTACAACCAGATATTTAACGTCTTCAGCTATTTTAATCTGTTCATCATCTCCAAAATCAGTGTTTATCCAGTTAACGAATTTATTAAAGGCATCACCTAAAAATGTGGAGCTTCCAATATGTACATCACTGATAAAAACGGCTGAAAAGTCCATGGGTTTTTCATCAATCCGCGGAACGCCAGGATGAATGAGATCGGATGCTATTACAAATTTTCCTTTTTTACTACCAGTAACTCCTATTACTTCATCTTTTACTATAAGTTCAGCCATTTCAAAGAGTTTATGATTTTCATTATGTATTAATACGTTAACAGTACCGGTTTCATCTTCTAACTCTATGATTTTATGGTTATTTTTAGTGTTTATAATGTCATTTACCATCCCTATTATTTTAACAACATCTTCAGTCTTTCTTATCCTGTTAATAGGGCGATGATCCTTTAATTCTCCTCTTTTATCTAAAAATCCACTTAATTTTTCAAATCTACTTTTGAAATAGGATGAAAAATCTTTAATTTCGCCACTTGTATATGATTTTTTACTTGTATCCTGAATAACATGGAAATCAAAGGGCCTTCCACTGGAAAATTTCTCTTGGGCATGTTTAGAAATTATCTCTGAAGTAATTAAATCATCAGAATTTCCATTATCAAGAATAATATCCTCTGGATCTCCTCCTTTTAAAAATTGATCCAATATCTCTTCAGTTAAAACAAAAATATCTTTATCTGAGTATGATAGTTCTTCAATAAGAGAATCTGTAAAGTTATTTGAATTTTCATGGTTTTTTATACGTTCATATGCTTTATCGTTTACTAAGATATTTGCATTGGTGAACTTAACAATGATATCGTCGCTCATGACTACCCCGTGCAAAGCTTTTTAATATATATTTATAACTATATTATAATAATAAATCTATTTTTTAATCAAAAAATTGAAATCAAGCAACAGTAAAAATTAATTAAAATACAAGTAATACAATAATCAGGTGATAAATTTGCCAAGAATCATGAAATTTATACTTTTCCTTCTACTCTTTGGATTGTTCTTTGAAGCAGGACTTTTCAGTTCATATACAATAGTAACTTCACAACCTCCAGATGTAGGGAGTCTTATTGAAATGCAGACCAGTAAATTGGCTGCTATATGGGAAAGTATTGGCATTGGTTCTAATAGCAATTCAACAAACACATTAAAAATATTAAATGGAGATCCAGTAGTACAGACCCTTAAAAATAAAACAGGCCTAAATGGGGTTAATTTAGAAACAATGACCGCAACTTCTGAAGATGATTTAAGTAAAAAAGATATAATGGTTACTATAAATGCAATGGGATACAAAGACACAGTTTCTGGCGCAACTTCTAATGGTAGTAAATCAGGTGGACAGATAGTTATCACTGCAAGTGAAAAATATTCATTAACAGCAACCGCAATGGCTAAAAAGAAGTCAAGAGGCATTGAAGTTAATGTTACCACTATTAAAATAACATCTTTAAAGAAGATATATAATCAATGAAGTTAAATCCCTAAATAATGGATTTGGCATTAATTTATTTTTAAATATTTATTTTTATGCAGGTGAAGCAATGATTAAAGTAATAGGCATTGGATCTTCTAAAGAAGACATAAGCATTAGGGCTCTAAATGCTATTAAGGAATCAGATGTTATAATAGCTTATAAAGCATATATTAAGCCAATAGAAGATTTAATCGAAGGTAAAGAGATTATTAAAAAGGGAATGGGCGATGAAATAGAAAGAGCAGAACTTGCTATACAAAAATCAAGGGAAGGCAGAAAGGTTGCCATCATAAGCTCGGGAGATCCTGGTGTTTTTGGAATGGGTAATGTCATTTTCCAGTTAATCGGAAAATACAGTGATATTAACGTGGAATTAATTCCAGGAGTTACTGCAGCTACTTTTGCAGCATCAAAGCTTGGAGCACCACTCCATGACTTTGCTGTTATAAGTTTGAGCGATATTTTAACCCCCCTATCTGAAATAAAACGTAAAATAGAGTTTGCTTCCAAAGGCGACTTTGTAATAGCTATTTATAATCCTTTAAGCAAGACCAGAACAAGGCCTTTTGAGGAAGCTTACAAAATATTGCTTGAAGAAAAAAAACGTTCTACTCCAGTTGGTATTGTTCGAAGTAACGAAGATAACGTTCATGTCACTGTAACCACTCTTGATAAGCTTAAGGATCATGAAATAAACATGTCAACAACCTTAATTATAGGAAATTCAATGACCTATACTCAGGATGGATATATGATTACTCCCAGGGGATATGTTATCAGATCTTCAATACATCCACTTTCAAAAGAATTTTATGAGCGTTTTTTAGAGGGAAAAATTGTTGAAGGGTCTAATCTGGACTGTGATTTCTACCCCTGCCATGAAGCAGGCGAAAACTGCACTTTCTGTTACTGTCCTTTCTATCCCTGTGGAGATAGCTCCACTGGAGGTCGATGGATAAAAGATAAAGGCGTATGGAGCTGCCAGGACTGCACATGGATACATGAAGATAAAACAGTTCAATGCATACTACCCAGGTTCTGTGAAATTGTTAATGAAGTTAAAGACCTTAAGGATAGGAAAAAGGAACTCTTGAAATTAAGAAGAGAATGCATCCAAAGTACAGGATAAATGAGCTTTAATAATTAATTTTGAATGATTATTTATTTCTATTTTTTAATCTATTAGCACTTACAAAAAATATAATATTACTTTTGATCATATATTTAAGAAGTGATAAAAATGATTAAAATAAAGAGATCCTATGAACCAGCATATGAAGATGATGGATTTAGAATCCTTGTAGATAAGTTATGGCCTCGTGGAGTATCAAAAGATAAGGCTAATCTCAATTTATGGATGAAGGAAATCGCTCCAAGTGATGATCTTAGAAAATGGTTTGCCCATGATCCTGGAAAATGGGAAGAGTTCCAAAATAAATATAAAAAGGAATTAAAGGGCAAAAAGAAATACATAACTAGAATAAAGGAAATTGAAAAGGAGAATAGTACTATTACATTAGTATATTCCGCAAAGGATAAAGACCATAACAATGCTATTGTACTGGAGAATGTACTAAACAAATTATAATTATTTTGCCTGGATCTTAAATAGAAGTTATAGGTTAATTAGAGTTTTTGCTAGATTATTGCATCTAAAATTAATAAAGAATTATTTTTTTAAAAGGATAGGCGGTATCATGAACAAAAAAGTACTTATAACAAACGTTAAAAGTAGGGAAAACGTTAAAAAGATTCTAAATGAAATTAAACCTCATAAAATTGTTATTATATCTTCAAGAAAAATCAAATTTACTGATTTTGACATGGAAATGGAAAATATAAGGGTAAAAGAAGACTTTGAGACTATAATACACGAGTTTAATGGAATTTTAAACCCGGAAGATGATTTTGTAATAGTCATAAAACCAGATAAAGTTGGAATTTATCTTTTATGGCTTGCACAGATTAATTTAATCAATCCTACATATATAATGGCCAGTGGAGATATTGAACAAATCCCAATAGCTGAATCAAGCTTATTAAAGGGTAAAGAATCTGAAATACTTAAATTGGCTGATTGTCATGGGTTTATAGATCCAATATCAATAAATAAAGAATTTGGAATTAAAGAAGAAGAGGCAAAAAAGTACTTAGATTCTCTTTCCAAGAAACGTATATTGAAATTCATTGAAACAAAAGAATTTAAGGTAGGAGATGAAAAAAAGCATCCTTACTACGCTACTGGCCTTCTGGAAAAAGTAAAGGATCTTCAGGATTTTTATGTATTGACTTCTCTTGGAAGAATAATGTTATATGTAATTTTAACTGGTCAATAAATTATTAAAAATTCATTCATGGTATTTGCTGGCTAAAATATAGATTCTATTTGAAAAACTATATATTTAAGCTTATTTACCTGATTGGATCTGGTTTTTGTAGTTGAAGTTTTGATTAAATTATCAAATTCAGACATTTGATGGTATAAAATTAAATATTTAATTTATATAACATAGTCAAATCTTTGATTTGACAGTGCATTGAATTAAATGTTTAATAAGATGACATAGTCAAATTGAAAATTTTGACAGGCCCTTCAATTAAAAACTAATTTCAATGACACCATCGAAGACCAGAACTGCATCTCCTTCCATAAATGCCCCCAGAAATCCATCTTTTTCATAGACTTCAATTTGGAGATCTCCTCCAGGAAGATGAACCAGGACGTTGCTATCAAGTTTACCCAGCTTAAATCCAGATAAAACGCAGGAAGTAGCTCCAGTACCGCACGCGTAGGTGAAACCAGCACCTCTTTCCCATGTAGCCATTTTTATTTCACTTTTACTTAATATTTCAACGAAATGAACATTTGTTCTCTCTGGAAAGGCTTCATGGTTTTCTATGGCAGGCCCCACTTGGTTTAATGGTATTTCATCAATTTTATCAGTAAAAATCACTGCATGAGGGTTCCCAACACTTACAGCAGTCATCCTATAAGGTTTACCTTCAACTAATAACTCCTGGTTTAAAAATTCCTCTTCATCACTTATCATGGGAACTTCAGAGACTTTAAAGGTTGCAAGACCCATATCCACCTTTGAAGATGCTACTTTTCCATTTTTAATGGCCATATTGACTATTTTAGTCCCACCAAATGTTTCCACAACGAATTTTTCCTTTTTTAGTATTCCTTTATCATACACATACTTGGAAAAGCATCTTATTCCGTTTCCACACATTTCAGCTTCAGATCCATCTGAATTGAATATTCTAAACCGTATATCATTTTCATCTGAAGTGGAGGGGCATACAAATATCACTCCATCGGCTCCAATTGAAAAACCACGCCTACAGATATCTGCTGAAACATTCTTTTTATTTTCTTCAGGAACTACTTCTCCATCTGTTTCATTGATTACGATGTAATCATTTCCAAGTCCATGCATCTTTGAAAACTGAATTTTCTTTAGATTCATCCCATTCCTCTTTAATAATATATGTTTATTTTAAAAGCCTCACTGGCACATTCTGTTTAGCAAGAACGTCGGCAAATGTTTCTCTTTCTCTGATAACTTCACTTTTACCATTATTTACCAGAACTTCCATTGTTTTTGGGCGTGAATTGTACTGAGATGACATTGAAAAGGCATAAGCTCCTGCATTGAATATTGCGAGAATATCTCCTTCTTCTATTTCAGGCATTGGCCTATCTCTAGCAAATAAATCACCTGATTCACATATGTTCCCTGCAATATCTATAGTTTGGGTATTTTTTGCGTCTGGCTTGTTTACTGCTACAATATGGTGATAAGAACCATACATTGAAGGCCTGAGCAAAGTATTAAAACCAGCATCGACACCGGCAAATTTCCTGTAGCTTTGTTTTATGGTATTTACCCTTGTAAGTAAGATTGAAGCATCCCCAACAATGTATCTACCTGGTTCAATGCACATGGTTGGCTTTCCAAGATCATATTCATTTAATTTACTCTTGTATAAATCAGTTATCTCCCTAGAAAATGTTTCTATATCTAATTTAGAGTCTTCTAGAGTATAAGGTATTCCAAGCCCTCCTCCAAAGTCTATAAATTCTAAATCAATATTTGTTTCCTGGTGTACCCTTCCTGCAACGTCCATAAGGGTTTCAACTGCAAGCATGAATGGTTCTGGGTCCAGAATTCCAGATCCGATATGGGTGTGAATTCCAACGATATTATATCCCATATTTGCAGCTCTCTGGTAGACTTCTACGGCTTCTTCTTCCATTATACCGAATTTAGAAAGGTATCCACCAGTAATACAGTGTTCGTGGTGACCGGCGCCTACTTTTGGGTTAATTCTAAAGGATATTTTAACTTCGTTAGGATTACAGATTTTGGTAAGTCTATGGAGAGCTGAAACAGAATCCAGGTTAATTATAACGCCTGAATCAACTGCAAATTTAAGTTCTTTATCTGTAGCGTTATTTCCTGTATAAAGAACTCTTTCAGGTTCAAAGCCAGCAAGAAGTGCTGTGTAGATCTCTCCAGGAGATACAGCATCAATGCCACTACCTTCCTGTTCTAAAATCCGCATTACTGCGAGGTTTGTATTTGCTTTACATGCATAAAATATTTTAAAATCTTTATATTGTGCAGAAAAAGCACCATAAACTCTTTTATAATTCTCTCTTATTTTTTCTTCATCAATTACATAAAGTGGAGTGTCATATTTCTCTGAAAGTTCTACTGCATCGGCTCCACCAATGCTAAGATTTCCTTTTTCATTAGTTTTAATATCAAAATCCATCAAATTCCTCCAAATAATCGAAGATTTTATTCAACTGCCAAAATTTATAATTTTGGAACCACAAAACTTTTGTTTTGATAACCTCCAAAAATTCTTTCAATCTTTGGGGTTACAAAAACTTCATTTTTGATAACCTCCGAAAAGAAGTAAATATTCAATATTTAGGACTCATTATATAAATTGTTTCACATTTTAGAGAAAAATGAAAATTAATTTATAGTTAATCGCTAAACTTTTTTAACTTTTGGCATGAATCTTTTAATCCATTCTTTGGCAAATGATAACGATTTAGAGTAATGAATAAAGTATTTTTTGATTAATTTCCTAATTTGAGTTTTTGTTTCGATGAATAAGGGTGATAATTCTCTTTTAATAGATTTCCAGATGAACTCAATAGGATTTAAATCTGGCGAGTACGGTGGGAGGAATACAAGGTTAACATTAAGTTTTATCGCGGTTTCTATGGTTAATTGAGCGTGATGAGACCTGGAATTATCTAGAATTATTAAAATTCTTCCGTGGGGATTAGATTTCCGTATTTGATGAAGAAATTCTGCTACAGCTTCTTTTCGTGAGTTTTCTTTGAAATCCACCACATTTTCACCTTTTACAGCGTAAAACCCAAATGCATTTGCTTTTAAAGGGCTTGTATTTTTCTTTGTAACAGGTTTGGTGAAGGACCATAATCTTTGAGTATTAGCCGTGTTTTGAGGTGAAGACTCGTCTAAAAATCCTATTGTCTGTGGATTTTCAGCTAAAGCATTTTTTATGTTTTTTTTAACTGGTTTTCAGCATCTGCTGGTCGTCTGTAGTCGTGTGAATAAGGTTTGCTAAATTTCATTCCCAAGTCTCTTAAAATGATTCCAACCCGTTTTAAAGAATACTCCACTCCAAATTTATCCTGAATAAGGTTTCTAACTTCTCGAGTGGTCCAATCGTTCCTTTCCTTTAATATTTCTTTCAATTGGCTTTTTTCCTGGTCAGTGAGTTTAGATGGTCTTCCACCAGCAAATCGAGGTTTTAAACCTTCATAACCATCTTCATTCCATCTTTCCAGCCAGATATAGCCTGCTTGTTTTGTTATGCCTAGTTTTTCACTTGCTTCAGGAACACTACACTCATCGTACAGGTAATTCATGAAATACAGTCTATTTAAAACTCTAACGTCCTTTTCCTTTTTTCTTATCAGTTTTTTCAATTCTTCACGGGTAATCCATTTTTTAACTTGTAAAGAAGGAGTTCTACTCATAAATAATAATTATAATCTTCATTAGTTAAAAATATTACGCCTTATACTATAAAACATTTGTTTTAAATCACAAAATAAAAAGTTAATTTAATAATAATCACTATTTAATACGTTCTGTAAGTTAAGAAAGATTTTGGCGAATTGTAAAGTTTAATAAAACTATATAATTGATTTTAATAGCTTTTTATATTTGTTCGTTATTATCTTTATATTATGCTCTTTTTCAACATATTTTCGACCGTTATTGCCCATAATATTTCTTAAATTTTCGTCTTCAATTAAATTTTTAAGATCATCAATCATATTTTCAAATGTTTTTGAATGAAAACCTAGATTATAATCTGTTAATATGTTATCAGGGTTAACATTAATGCTTAAAACTGGAATACAATGCCCCCATGATTGTAAAAACGTATTAGGAAGGCCTTCAACGCTAGAAGTATTTACAAATATCGATGCTTTGGAAAAATAATGAGTTATTTCATTATAGGGAACAAAGCCAATAAAGTCCATATTATGTATATTATGGCACTTTTTTTCTATTTCAGCATAAAAATCAGGATCTTCAGCATCAGGACCACCAATCATTATAAATTGAATATCAGGAAATTCACTTGCTAGTTTTAAATATAATTCAGGATTTTTCCATTGTCTCCTAATTGTAGAAACCCATAAGATCCTTAATTTTTTGTTCTTTTTATTGCTGTTATTTTCTAATTTACATGCACTTTTTATTATAAAAGAATTATGCCCAAAATTTTCCTTTAATTTTTCTTTTTGAAAATTGGTATGTGTAAATAATAAGTTTGCTCTATTTAATGCAAATTTAAAAAGAATTAGTTCCAAAAAATTGAAAGTATCTAAATCCACGTCTATATCTGATGCAAAGGAGTAAACAAATTTTTTTCGGTTTATAAAACAGTATAATGCAATTATTGCGGGAGGAATTCTTCCAGATCTTGTAAGGTAAATGTTTGAATTAGCATTTTTTAGGGCTTTAAAAGTAGAATATAATATTTTTAAATAATTCTTTTTTGGAAAGTCCAAAGTTGAATATAATTTAAAAATATCTATACCTTCAATTTTTTCAGGTGACTTCTGGCCATGATCATATACTGCAAATGAAATATCAAAATCATGAATTAATTTTTTAGCGATCATAGTAAATTGTAATTCAGCTCCACCAATCAAGGGCTCCTTAGAATCTTGATTTAAAAGACTATATGAGCTAGGCATGACAAAACATAGTTTAGTTTTTATTTTAATGCCTCCAAAAATAATTAATTTTCAATTTCCAAAAAGTCTTCATTTTTAAATTCATATATCTCGTTAAAATCAGATAAATGTTTTTTATACCATTCAATTGTTAATTTAAATCCAGTTTCTATATCAGTTTCAGCTTTGAAATCTAATATATCTTCCATATTTCCATTAGAATTTATATTTGGGTCTGTTTCACCCTTTCTCATTGGTTTATGTATTATTTTAGATTTACTTTCACAAAGTTCTATTATTTTTTCTGCTAAAAAATTAACTGTTAATGGTTTTGAAGTTCCTATTTCTACAACATCATCTGGTAGGACTTCAGCACATTTTACCAATGCTTTAGCTACATCTTCTACATAAATAGAATCCATAGTCTGTGTTCCATCACCAAAAATTTCTAAAGGTTCATTTTTTAGTGCAGATACGATAAAGTAAGGTATAGCTTTTCTGTATTCTTGAAGTGGTTCATCAGGCCCATAAACATTAAATGGTCTAGTAATAACAGATTTAAAGCCGTATATCTCTTTGTACATATCTAAATATCTTTCACAATTTTCTTTAGATATTGTATAGATATTTTGCTTCCATATATTTGGTTTAGAAGTAAAGACGATTTTATCTACATCTTTCTTTCTCATTGACTCCAGTAAATTTAAAGTACCGACTACATTTACCATTTCTGCTTCAATAGGTCTATGGAACAATTCTGTTGTTCCAAGAAGGCCTGCTAAATGAAAAACTATATCAACATCCTCTGTTATGCTATCAAAATTAAAAGAAACGATATCTCCGGTTATTAAATCTGTATTTATATCAATATAATTTTTATCGAATCCAATAACTTCATATCCTGTTTTTAAAAGTCTTTGAACTACCACTTTACCAATGAACCCTGATGCACCTGTTACTAATGCTTTCAATTGAACACCTCATTATCTAATTGTTCCATTAATTTTATATATTTAACAAAAATAAGAATTATTTACGTAAAAAAGCTATAATAACTGAAAATCCAATAAAAAATAAAATATTAAATAAATCTCCCTATAAGGATTAGTACAACTCCAATTATTGCTATGATTGTAGTGATTGGCGAGCTGCCCTGTATCATAGCCCATATTGCTCCGGTTAATAGAAGTAAGACTCCTACCCAAAGAGATATCCTTTTTTGCTGTTTAGTTAAAGAAGTCATGATTGATATTTGGTTTATCACTATATCAAGATTTCTAAAAATAGAGAAAGAAGAAAAATATCTTTTTAAGATAATTTCTGCAGAATACTCTCCAAAACACATGTAACTGTATCAATTTGTCCTTTATCTATTACAAATGGAGGTAAAAACCGTAAGACACGGTCTGCAGTACAGTTAATTAGAACACCCTGTTCTCGAGCTTCAGCTGCTATTTCGCTGCAGTTTATGCTTAATTCCATTCCAAGCATCATTCCAAAGCCACGAATCTCTTCAACTATCCCATAGAGCTTCGCCTGCTCTTCAAGCTTATATTTAAGATATCCGCCGATTTCTTTAACTTTTATGAGCATACTTTCATTAACTAAAGCGTTAATAGCTGCTATTGCTGCTGTACATGCCAGCGGATTTCCACCAAAGGTTGCTGCATGATTTCCAGGCTCAAATGCGTTACCTACTTCTTCGTTTGCAAGAACAGCACCTATTGGAAATCCTCCACCAAGTGCTTTGGCTACAGTGGTGATATCTGGTGTTACGCCGAAAAGCTGGGATGCAAACATCTCACCAGTACGTCCAAATCCTGTTTGGACCTCATCGAATATTAAAAGAACATCTTCTTGCTGACACAACTTTTTTAGATCTTCTAAATAACCTTCTGGAGGTACTATAACACCTCCTTCTCCCTGAATTGGCTCAACAAGTACTGCAGCAGTATTATCAGTAATATTTTCGGCAACTGCATCTATATCCCCATAATTTACATGTTTAAATCCTTCTGGAAGTGGTTCAAATCCTTTTTTGTATTTGTGCTGACCTGTGGCTGTGATCATGGCAAGGGTTCGGCCGTGGAAGGAGTTTTCCATGGCAATAATCTCACCTTTACCTGTGAATTTACGTGCAAGCTTGATTGCACCTTCATTAGCTTCTGCACCGCTGTTACAGAAGAAAGATTTCTCATGAACTGAAATATCTGCCAGTAGTTTTGCAAGTTCAACCTGTGGTTCTGTATAATATAAATTTGATGTATGTATAAGCTTTTTAGACTGATTACATATTGCTTCAACTACCTTTGGGTGGCAGTGTCCTACATTGTTTACTGCAATACCGGCAAAACAGTCGATGTATACTTTACCTTCAACATCGGTAACTAATGCCCCTTTTCCTTCTTTTAAAGCTAGAGGATACCGGCCATAAGTCTGCATTACATATTTTTTATCTAAATTCATTATTTCTTCTGTATTCATTTTAATCACCTGATAAACATTAAAAGTGAAAAGCTTTTAAAACTGGATATTAACTATCACTAAATATTCTGTTTAATGCACTATTAAAATAATTGTAAAAACATGAATTTAAATGATTAAAAAGACTTTATGTAGTGTTAACATATAATAAGTGTTAACACCTTAATCGAAAATTATTTTAAAAGGTTTAATGGTGAAAATATGAAAAAAGCAATAATTGAAACTGATAAAGGAAACATAGAATTAGTCTTGTTCGATGAAGAAGCTCCAAACACAGTTGCTAACTTTGAAAAGCTTGCAAAACAGGGATTTTACGATGGATTAACTTTTCACAGAGTTATTCCTAACTTCGTTATCCAGGGTGGATGCCCAAAGGGAAATGGAACTGGTGGGCCGGGTTATACAATAAAATGTGAAATAAACCCTCACAAACACGGTACAGGGGCACTTTCAATGGCCCATGCTGGTAAAGACACTGGTGGAAGCCAGTTTTTTATTACACACTCCCCACAACCACACCTTGATGGTGTTCACACAGTCTTTGGTAAAGTCGTTAAGGGAATGGACGTTGTAAATAAAATACAACCTAATGATGTAATGAATAAAGTCACAGTTTTTGACGAATAAAAATAAACACTATTTTTTTATTTTAGCATTTTTTCTAGAATAAAGCAGGTATTTAAGGGTAATAGCATAAAAATCAGCTATATTATCAACTATTTCCAGATGTTGGTCATTATAATCCTTTTTTGGATTTGCAATGACTATCTGGCCCAGTATTTCTTCTTCATATTTAACTGGAACTGAAAGAAACTGATCTACAGGTTCATGACCTGGAGGTAAGCCGTGAGCAGCCGGATGAGTACTTATATCCTTGATATAAAACGATTTCCCTGTATCCAGGGAATAACCAAGAAGACCACCATAGGATCCATCGCTTAAAACTTTAAACCGGGCTTCTCCCATTTCAGCATACATTTTACAGGTATCTGTAAGGTGTGAGAAGGATATTCCAACACTATCTTTAGTTTTGGGGTCTACATAGGCAATGTAACAGTATTTACTGCCAGTTAATCTGATTGCCTCTTCAAATACTGAATCAGAAACTTCTTTTAAGGAAAAATCCTGAAGAACGTCTAAAATATTAGTAATAAAATTTTCTTTGTACTCGAAAGGCTCTAAACTAATGAATTCAGTCATTATATGCTGAATCCTACTGGATTCACCAAAGTTTTTAGAAGTATCTTTCATTTAAACACCTAAAATTTATTGAGATATTATATTATATCAAATTTATTATTTTTAGAAGTATCGAAAAGAGTAATTAGTAAAAGTGAAATAGTAGAATCAAAGGGAGTATTAAAAATGCAGAACAAAGGTTTATTTGAAGAATTAGATGAAAAAACAAAGGAGAATATAGCTAAAGCTTTATGGATGCGCGAATTCGACGTGGATAAGATTCCAAAAGATATATTGGAAAAATTAAAAAGCGAAAAGAACAGTAACCATGGGTTTGGAAAGCGAATGCAGCATCTTTTAAAAGAAAGGATAAAAAATCCGGATTCATTTACACCAAGCTATAAAAAGGTCTATAAAACATTAATTCAGCAATCTCAATGGCTTTCACCACAACAAGCATATGCAATGACCTTATTTTTGGGAATGGACAGTTCTAAAGGGTACCACGCTATACCTGTAGAGGCAGATTTTAAACTCCCAGAAGATGATGCTCCCCAATTTGATTATCAATTGGGCTGGCATTTCGTCGTTGGAAGCTGCATTGGGGCAAATGGAAAAGAATATGGTGTTCAGTTCATGTTCTGGCAGTATGCTCTGCTTCCTCCGGATATTGCAAGCTATTTTGGGCTTTCAGATATAGAAAACCAGATTCTGGAACTGCATCTGGCTGTAAGTGAAGCTGGAGGAAAACACCACCGTTCCAGGCCTATATTGGTTGCAGGTACAACTGGATTGATAGATTTTTCAAATAATCCCTTTAACTATACATTTGGAAAGAACAAAATAAAATCTCTAAATGAGGACAGCACCTTTCCTATGCAGATAAAAGGATGGGGGGTGGATTTAAGCTCTGATTCTCCATCTGAAATTGAGGTGGATATCACACTCATCCAAACCAAGGATTATTTACTGCAGGGAAAAAATGGTTGCGATCCTTGCTGTGGTGGAGTAGGAACGCTTTATTATTCTGTACCAAATCTTAGAATTGATCCAGATAAAAGTATTCTAAGAATAAATGAAGAAATGATTTCCCTTGAAAGTGGTAAGTTCTGGTACGATCATCAGTGGTGCAACGGAATGCTTCCAGGGGGTAGTCCTCGAGTAAAAGTCCTGAGAGCTGCTAATAATCTGTCTGAAAAACTTCCAGGAGGATGGGACTGGTTCATGGCTCAATTTAAAGAAGATAGAGAATTAACAATGGCTTCAATACATTCTAATGAAATGAAGCAATTTTATGAACAAACAGGGTCAAATCCTCCAGGAACAATGGAAGTTGAGGTTAAAGGAAAATATATAGACGAAAATAATAATTCTGTAAGTGTCAAGGGAAATTTAAAGGTAACTGAATGGATAAAGAGCGTAAAATCGCAGTATCCAGATATTTATCCTGTTACAAATACCTGGTACCCAAATAGATGGGAATTTGAATTTGGTGAGGATATTCCAGAAGATATAAGGAATTTTATCATGATTCCAATTGTTGAAGAGGGCCAATCTGGATTTTTCGGCCAGGGATTACACTATTCAGAGGGCGCTGTTTATTTAAAAGATCATGAAGGAAATTCAATTGGAAGAGGTTTTGCTGAATCAACGGGCTATGCTGACACCACTCTGGATAGACTTAAGCTGTCAGGGATCTCTGCAACGGAAAAAATGCTGAATAAACTGGAAATTCCACAACCATCGTCGTTATTGAAGCTTATGAGTTCATTATATATAATGTGGCCTTCAAATAAATCTAAATTAACCAAAATACTTTCAAACTGTATTGATACTGATTAAGTAACTATAAGGTAATTTCAGTTGGTTAAAGGATATTTGGTTTTTGTAGCATATTTGCAGCTCTTTGGCATTTATAATACTGGAATAGGCCAGTTTAACATGTATCATTATTGGTCTTTGAAAATAATGGTTAGAAGATTACATCACTTAAATATTTGAAAATCAGGGAGATCATCTTTTCCTATTATTTTTATTATTTTCCCTGTAATATACTCCATTGGAATTTCTATGCCATTTTCTGCCTGAATATATCTACAATCATCCTTATGGAATGTTTTTGAAACTTTTAATATATTAAAGGGGATATAACCACTTACTTTTGCCTTTGAAAACCAGTAAATAGATATTGGACATATCTCAGGCCATAGAACCAGATCACCGGCTTTAATCGACTCTGGATTTTCCTTAACCAGTAGAAGATCTCCTTTCTTTGCAAAGGGTTCTATATCTTCTTTTAATTTTAATATCAATGTTTTACTGTATTTTAGATTCCTTGTGTGTTTTTTAATTACTTTAAATAGGTATCTGGAAGTTATTGCTTCTAAATTACCTTCTGAGTTTTTATTGGAAATTTGATAATTGTGTATACCCTTTTCAAAAGCACCTGTAAGCCGTATCCAGGCATCAATATCTCTGCATGAGGTCTTTTTACTTGTTGAACGCATTGGACATTTCCAGCAGTATTCATCCCTTAAAATATCCTGTATTTCCTGGTAGTATGCACTGGAAATGCTGCTGAACTTATCCAGAGTTTCTGTAAGTTTTCCCATAGAATCACTACAATTATAAATCATTTACTTTTCAAAAATCCTTTAAAATGGAAATTTGTCCAGTCAGGATTTATTGTGTAGATATTTAACATAAGTTTAAATTGAATTTAATCAATAATATGAATTGAAATTAAATATAGTTTTAGATTGACTTTTCAAAGGCTGATAGGATGAATGAGCATTTCGGAATGGGAATAAGAGGCAAGGTGGAAAACTTGCCTTTAGTATCTAATTTCATTGGTAATTCAATGCTTAAATTTGGTTTAAGTGAGTATGAACAGCTTCAAATCCAAATGGCCGTGGATGAGGCCATAAATAATATAATAAAGCATGGGGATCCTGAAGATAAAATACAGATAAAATGCAAAAAAGAGGGAAAAAAGATTAAAATAATAATTGAAAATAAGGGAGAACAATTTAATCCATCAAATAAAAATTCTCCTAATGATAATCCCGGAGAAATGAAGGTTTATTTTATTAAAAAGAACATGAATAAGGTTGAATATGGATTTAAAGATGGAAAAAACGTACTGACACTAATCAAATATGTATAAAAAAAACTTATTTTTGGCTTTTTTCAGGCTTCAACTTCTCCATAAGCCCGGATTTACGCGCATAATGGAATAAATAAAGCTGTGTGTAACCTGCATAGTCACCGAACTTTTCTATGCCTAAAGACCTCATTTTAGGGTTGGGGACGTTTTTCCCTTCAAAATAAAGCCTGGAAACGATTCTGCTTATCCAGATATCAACTGGAAACGCTTTACCAAAGCCATAACCATAGAGCAGAATGCAGTCTCCAACTTTGGGGCCCACTCCAGGAAGCTTTAAAATTGATTCAAAGGCAGATTCATAATCCATATTTCTGATTTTCTCAAGATCTACTTCATTCTGCACCATCTGGGATGTTTTTATTATGTATTTTGACCTGTAGCCTACACGACAGCTTCTAAGGTCTTTCCAGGATGTTCTGGTTTTAAGAAAATCAGGAGAACATTCAGCTTCATCAAATTCATATTCTGGGGCTTCAGCAAGTGTTTCAGGGGAGGGAAAGGAGTAGAAAGTGCCATCAGAGAATTTGTATTCATCTCCCCATTTTTCTTTGATAAGTCTTATTGCCTTGTTCCATTGTCTTATTGAATTATGAGCAGAAGTTATGGAGCATATAACTGATTCAAAAACGCTGTGGGCCTTAAATAGTCTTAATCCTTTACAAAAATCGATTGTAGGCTCAAGTTTGGGGTCGCTGCTTAAAAAATCGTATAGTTTGAGAAGATCATCATTTAAGCCGAAAATTTCCATTATATTGTCTTTAATATGCTCTTTTTCTATTTCATGTGGAGATTCAGCGATAATGTCAATCGGACTATCTGTATTTGAGTTATGAGCAATTTTTACAAGGCAGGGTTTGTTTTTTACCATTATTAATTCCTGAAAATATTTACCGTTCTTTTCCCATGCTGGCTGGGATGTTTGACCGCTCCCTATAGTCATTTCAAGATTAAAAGGGCCTTTATATTCATTACTCTCTATTTTAAATTTGATCTTCATAATTCTCTAGATACCTCTTAGTTCAATAAATTACAATAATTTTTCGAAAATTTAGTTTTCTTCAATATTTATTATATTTAATGGAGTTTTACTTTTTTGAAAATATTTATTTAATACGCTCCTAAATACCATTATAACATGTATTTAACACTTAATGCCACTATATCGAGCATTATGGACATTAATAATACATATCTGTGTAGTTATCTATTAATGCCTTAAAACTTGCTTCTTCTTGGTATAACTTGGATAAAACGTGACATATAGGAACATCTCCTTTTTTAAACCCTCTAAGACAATTATTTAGATCTTCATTTATATCCTGTTTAAGTTCTTTCATTTCGGCAGGTTCTAATGGAATTTTCTCAAGCAGATTATTTTTTTTCATTTGTAGAAGGTATCTATAAAGTATGTCACGATTTCCCACCGAATACAACACCTAAAAAATCCAGAGCAAGCCTTGCAGCAATCTGTGAAGTCATATTTACCACATCATAAAGTGGATTGACTTCCACAACATCAAAATCAATTACATTGCCTTTTTTTGGAAGTTTTGTTAGCATTTCCTTCATTTGCAGGTAATTAAAGCCGCCAAATTCGGGAGTACCAGTTCCAGAGCTATGGAATGATCTAAAACGTCAATATCAAAGGTAACGTAGATATTATCTGCTTCAGGGATTTCTTGAAGGGCAAATTCCATTCCCCTATCAAATACTTCCTTTGCAGTGATAATTCGAGAACCATATTTTTCTGCTTCCATAAAATTAGTTACTCTATTTGTAAAACCACGAATACGATCTGGGTAATGTTATTAACATTTTTAAGCGCCGATGCTCTTTTAATAGGGTTGGGATGTGAAAATTTCACCCTCCCACATTGTCTATAAAATCAAGGTGGGTATCGAAATGGACTATGTCCAGAGGTACATCAAATACGTCCACAAGCAGGAATCTAATGGTATGATCACCACCAAAAGCTACAAGAAAAACACCCTGTTCTATAATATTTCTGAAGGTATCATAGATCATACGCATATTTGTTCTGGTATGTGTATATGTAAGATACCCACATCACCGTAATCTATAACATTTACTCCATCAAGAACATGTTAAGTTCCAGATCATGCGCCGCTGGAATGATTTATATAGATCCCTAGTTTTGAGAAGCAATTCGTATTGAACGAGGTCCGAAACGAGTTCCTGAACGGTTAGTTGTGCTGTGATCGAATGGAATTCCGACAATGGCGATGTCTATATTTTTTAAAGACTTCCTATTGGGGAAATTGAAAAATGTGGGAATTCCTGAATAGGGAAATTTATTTTCTAAAATTATCTCCTTTCATAGGACCTCCAGAAAAATTAAATCAAAAACATAATGAAAAATAAAAAGCCAAGGCTGATGAAGCTCTTGAGCTTTATATGGCTCAAATATAGAATTATTTTAATAGGTCTATATAATGAGCTCCCCTGTCATTAAGGGAATATTTTTTATTTCTTTTTACTTCTACATCGATCAAGTCCATGTTTTCCAGTTCATGTAAGTACTGGTTTATGGTGGTTTCAGAGAATTTCCTTCTTCCATGTTTTGTTCTGGGTGTTTGGCGGCTTAAGTTATCCTGGATGTATTTAAAGCTTACATCGCCACGTTTACTTAGAATCTCCAGTATCTTTCTTTTTGTAGATACAAACCCATGAGACGAACTTATAGGAACAAGGATCAGTCTATTATCTTCCACTATGTACAACGGAGTTTCTTTACTAAACTGCGTTAGGTAATAGGTCAGATAAATGTCCAGTTCAGTTTCGCCGGCGATAAATATAGGATCTTCTGCTTTATCGAAGATGTCTTTTATCTCTTTTAAGGTTTCATGAAAGTTACCTTCCAGACGACGGACTTGATAATTTTCTTTTCCCCTTTCAATATCTTCTCCTTTTGTCAATATTGTTATTTCTCGGGGTTCAATTTTCATATCTTTAAGGAGAATTTGGATATCTTCGGGATTTTTTATTGTTGTTATTATACTCTGCACATAACAGCCCCCTAAGTTAGTATTATTATATAATTACTTAATAATAAGTTTTTAGTTTTTAATACATTTATGGGATTTAAATGAAAAAAACAATATTCTTATATAACACATTAAAAGGCATAAATAATCTTGGATTTTGACTTAAAACAGTATTAAGTGACTAATCATCACTTGATATATTTAATTTAATTTATTTAATCTTAGTTAGATAAATAATGTTATATAAAACCTATATAGCAATTAAATGGTATTTATAAGGATAAATATATCTATAAACCATGTAATGTGGCATTAAAATTATTTATATTCCTAATAAAGAGGTTTTAACTTCATATAATCATTATATGCGGACTCTTTTTAATCATACATGTTTAAGCATTTACGTAGTTTTAAGATCATTTAAATCTGAAAGAAACATTTTTTTTTTTCAATGATCTTAAAGGCTATAAGAAATTTATCTTAGAATTTCAACCTGGCACCTTTATAGAATATCTATCTTCATGGCTTTCAACTAAATCAGATTTTTCGAGCTCATGTAAATATTGGTTAATTGTTAACCTTGAATAACGTCCTTTTTTTCCCCTTTCTGATTTTTACTCAGATGGTTTACAACATCATCCAGGTTAGAATCATCATTTTCACTTATTCCATTATTTTCTTTTTTGTGGAGTAAAAGAATGGGCAGTACTCACAGGGATTGATATTAATTTACCCTCATCAATGACATAGAAAGGGACAGATTTCTGGGCCTGTGAAAGGTAATAGGTCACGTATATGTCCAGCTAGTTTTCTCCACCAAACAGGGCTCTGGAGCAGCATCAAATTCCCATTTAATATCCTGCAAAATATCAAAAAAATCACCTTCCAGGAATTTAATGCTGTAATTTTCCTTTTCAATGTTCACAGGGCCATTAATATCACCTTTTGGCAGAATTATCACATTTTCAGGTTCAATGTCATTACGCTCAAAAATTCTACGAATTTATTGGTGCTCACAAAATTTTCAATTTTGTGGCCGCGAAATTAATAATTTTCGGATGCTCCAAGCGCTTTGCATTTGAGGGTTTCAAGGATATAATGAATATATTCAGGATCTTTAATTGTTATAACATCTGGCATAGAAACACATGTATTAATATGTTCGTAAAAAGTAATAAATTAGTAAGTTAAATTATGACTTCAAAAATGGAATTCAAGAATTTTATGAATAGTTAACAATTAAATTTATGGGAAGAATTCTATTTATCAATTAACATATTAAAGTTGTTTTAGAATTATTCATTAGACATTATAAATCAAATTGGGATTAAAATGGTTTATGAGTGTATAATCAATAAAGAACAAGAGATCCCCTTATAATAAAGAAAATGCCAAGAAGAAGCATTGCCAGAGATAAAAGATCATTACCATATCTTCCCAGCCAGCTGTTTAAAGAAGATAAAGCCCCTCCCGGAACTCGGGGTCTTATCAAATAAACTAAAAATGGGATTTCAATAAGAAGCAAGGCGATAATAGCAAAAATAATAATTGTTGCAGCAGCTGTCCAGAATGTAGGATTTGCAAGGCCGATAATGGTTCCTGCGCTGAAAATCAGCAGAGATGATGTAAAACTGGCCAGTAAAATGATTATTCCAAAATAGAAGAACTTAATGAAGATGGAAAATGTGTTATCCTCCTGCAACCCTTTAATAAATCCAAAAAATCCCTCTTCACGCGCTTCTTCATTCACAAAAAGAATTTTAAAGGCGATAAGAATCAGAATCCCTCCCAAAAATACTTCTAAAAGAGCGCCGGTATTGAGGGGTCCGAGGATGGTTGCTGATAGATTACTGCCTAAAAACATACCTGCAATGATTAGAAGTATGAAAAAGAGAATTGAGCCTAAAAAAAAGGATAACAATGGGAATCGGGGATTCCTCATTGGTGGAAAAATATCCAGCATGTTTGTAAAAAGCAAAGGGCTTACAGCTGCACCTATGGCATATGGTAAAATGCTTGCAATGAGTGATGTAAATTCTGACATGATATCTGTGTTAATTTATGTCAGTATGTAATAATAAATTATTATGTTTTAATACAAAAAATATGCAAACTTTATAAAAATCGTTTTTAAACATAATAAAATAAAACTTATTTATCGTAAATTTTGCTTTAGTTAGTTTGACATGATTCGAAAAGAATTAGATCAAATTACTGAAGAAGATTTACTTTTTAAATAGAAAATTAATTTTTCTTCAAAATTTCTTCTATTAATTGATTTTATCCCTTCTAACCTCTACTTACAAATTCATTCCCTTTCAACAAAAATCGCCAGGGCTTATCCCTGTATTCATCAGCATAATCAATATGAATCCTTTTTGTAGCTATAATTTCATCATCACTATCTAAACCATTTTTAAGGGTAATAAAAAGCTCATCTCCACATAAATCGATCCCATTAAGCGAAGTGTCGATATCCATGGCATGGCAGAGTTTTGAAGGCCCATTGGTCAAATTCTTCAATTTGCTTTTCTTTGAAATATATATTTTCCTGCGTTGGATCATTGATTCCAGGCTATCAACAGGCTCCACAGCCCTGATAAGCACAGCCTGGGGAATGTCTTCTTTCTGGGTTACCACATTAAGGCAGTAATTATGGCCGTGAAGCTGATAAACATAGGCAAATCCTCCTGTTTTATAAAGTGGCTCCATCCGTGGGGTGTGTCGGCCTCCGTAGGAGTGGGCGGCCTTATCTTCTGGGCCCAGATAGGCTTCTGTCTCAACAATCCTGCCTTTAGTTGTTCCTTCTGAAGTAATATGGACTAAAACACAGCCTAAGAGTTCTCTGGCTACAATTAGTGTGTTTCTCTCGTAAAATGATCTTTCAAGTTTCATAGGCATTTTTCCAGATAATTAAATATCCTCAATTTATTCTAATCTTGGATTTAACGTCAATTTAGAATTTTCTAAATATTATTCATAAATATTAGTTTATAATAACAAAATAATAAATGCAATGATTTAAAAAAATATTAAATGGTTTTATGGAGAATAAATGGAAATTCAGATTTGGAGTAATATTATGCATAATAGGCCTGACCATACTTGCAACCAGCTTACTAATTGGGAGATTTATACCGGGGGGACTTGCTTCATTGGCCATTGGAATTATCTTAGTATCAAGTTCAAGAGAATAGCGATGTTTTAAATAGAATATGTCTGACCTTTGGAAATTAAGTTCCTCACTTACTTTTAATCTATTTTCAATTTCTAAGGATAGATAAAATCATATGAATAAATAAAAGAGGTCCTCAAAATTGAAAATTTTGAGAATGTGCAGAATCTCTCAAAAACTACATTTCCCAGTTTAATTTAATTTTTTAGCAGTATATCTAATAGAAATTCACTAATATATGTAAATTACTGGAAAAATACTTAAATTAATATACCTGATTTTTGTATTAAATTAACATGAAAAAAGAATTCGCTGTTAACTTTTACAGGATGGACTCAAAATGAACTTTTTATATATTATTCTAGGGATATTGATATTAATCACTTTCTACATTGTTTATAGTTATAACCACCTTATTAAGGCGCGAAATATGGTCGATAGGGCATATTCGAATATTGATGCACTCTTACAAAAGCGGTTTGACCTTGTTCCTAATCTGGTCACTACAGTCAAAGGATATATGAAGCACGAACGCGAACTTTTGGAAGAAATCACCAGGGCCCGAAGTGAATGGATGGATGCTTCAACAATACAGGAAAACGCAGAAGCAGATGATGTGGCATCAAAAGCCCTGAAATCTATTTTTGCCGTGTCAGAAAGTTATCCTGACCTTAAGGCTAACCAGAATTTCTTAATGCTCCAGGAAGAACTTGCAGGTATAGAAAATAAGATAGCCTATGCCAGACAACGCTATAACCGGACTGTTATGTCTTTAAATACAGCCATAGAACAGTTTCCAACTAATCTGATAGCCCAATTTTTTAGATTCGAAACCAGGGAATTTTTCGAAGTTGAATCAGATAAAGTACGCAAAGTTCCTCAAGTAAAAATGGATAGAGGAGAAGAATGATGGACCCCATTTATGAGAGTATCGCAGCCAATAAAAGACGGACATATTTTTTCTTCCTGCTTTACGCGATTTTATTTGGATTCATAGGTTATTTAATCGGAATATATATTGGTTCACCTATTCTTGGCCTACTTATGACTGTTATAATTTTAGGAATTATATTTTTGGTCAGTTACTACGGAGGCCAGAATGTGGTTACAACCATGGCCGGTGCACGGGAGGTGTCTAAACAAGAAGAACCTTATCTTTATAACACTGTAGATGCTTTGAGTATAGCCGCAGGTCTGCCAATGCCTAAGTTATACATAATTGAGACAAATGTGCCTAATGCTTTTGCTACTGGCCGTAATCCTGAAAATTCCAGTATCACCGTTACCAGAGGTTTAATGGATCGGCTTGACCGTCTGGAACTTGAAGGTGTAATCGCTCATGAGATGGCCCATATAAAAAATTATGATGTCCTACTTGCAACTGTGGCGGTTGTTCTTGCAGGAACCATTGTATTTTTAGCATATATGGCTCGCTACTCAAGTTATGGGGGTTTATTCAGGGACCGGGGTCGAGGAGGTGGTCAGGCTCAGATAATTTTTTTAATCATCTTTCTGGTTTTAATTGTACTGGCACCTCTTTTTGCACAACTACTCAAATTCGCAATTTCCAGGCAACGTGAGTACCTTGCTGATGCTACTGGTGCTGATTTCACAGGATATCCAGAGGGATTGGCAAGTGCCCTGGAGAAAATAAGTTATATGCAAGAACCAAAAAGTAAAATTCAAAACGAAGCCCTAAATGGGCTATATATTATAAACCCGGCGCTTGGAGCTAAAAGATCTGACAGGGGCAGCACTTTTTTTTCTACCCACCCTTCAACAGAAAAACGTGTTAAGCGGCTACGTGAAATGTAGTTGATAGTTCATTTTCACCATACCTACGCCATGGTTACTGGTTTACAGCTAAAGATATTGAAATATGAAAATGATGAGTTATATTCGGTTATATCAGAGAAATGGTTTAAAATCAAATGATAACCTTAGACCAGGTTACTATCATATGGAGTGACCTATCAAAATGTTAAATTTCGGATAACTAAGTTTTTATTTAAATGAATAAAATCATTATGTTAGCTTTAATTACAAAAAATAGTCAGAAAAAAATAAGTGTCGATATTTTTGCTATCACTATATAGAGCGACCCATCAGAATTTTGTATTTTTGATAATTGAGCTTATTTTTAAGATTAGAATAATTAATATGGTTATTTTTATAAAATTTCCTTAAATAGTTATTTAATAAGACTAAAAAACTAAAATAATATTTTAAATTTCCTATTAAATACATGGATGACTAAAGAATCTAGGAATATTGGTAAGAATCAAGCTTTTTACTTATATGAGTGTAAATTTCTTTTGTCACACCTACATTTTTTATAAAATCGTTAGAGTATTTGATATCACCCCTCCGGGGGTTATCTTGCCTCATGACATACATGCATATGGCGGTTATGATCATTATAGGGTCTATTTTTCTACCCTTACCACCACGATAAAGCTTCCTGAAATCGATTTTACATATTATGTCTCTGGCCCTGTCTTTTTGACCTCCTCCAGCAGGCATTGGGACCTCATCTCCCTCTTCTCTTTTGGTTAAAACAAGAGTAGGACTGTGTCCTGTCATCATGAAGTTACTGGCAACTATGCTCAACTGAGCAAGTTTCTCCTGCAGACGAAAGTCTTCCTGGGCCGTTTTTTCGTGATAAGGCTTATATTTTTCATATTTTTTAATTTTATTGGTAAGCCGTTCTACTTTTGCCCTTTCATCAAGAAATATGTGTTTTCGTTTTTTCAATTGAAGTCCTCTGCATCGTGTTTTTGTATACTTTAGATTAATGATCTTTTTATAGATTGTTGAGAGGATGATAAAAATAATTCAGCAGATGCATAATAAAAAAATACAGTTTAAAGTCTGACTGTAATGCCTTTTTCTTTCAGGTATTGTTTTACAGCATTCACAGGATATTCATTGTAATGGAAAATACTTGCAGCTAAAGCAGCATCTGCATTTCCGACAGCAAATGCATCATAAATATGTTCAGGGTTTCCTCCACCTCCTGATGCAATTACAGGAATATTAACGGCATCAGTAATGGCTTTATTTAAATAGTTATCGTATCCATCCTTTGTTCCGTCTCGATCCATTGAAGTGAGAAGTATTTCGCCAGCTCCACGCTTTTCGCATTCTATAGCCCATGCTATAGCATCTTTCCCCGTAAATTCGCGTCCACCGTATATGCTGCAGTCAAACCAGCAATAACCCTTATCAGTTTCAACTATAAATTTATCATCTCCCTCTTTAGGATTTTCAATGTACCTGCGCTTGGCATCAATTCCAATAACACAAGCTTGAGAGCCCACAACTTTGGTTGCCTCGTTTATAAGGCGGGGATTATGTATTGCGGCTGTGTTTGTAGAGCATTTATCTGCCCCAGCTTTGAGCATATTTACATAGTCTTCAGGTTTCCTTATCCCACCTCCAACGCAGATAGGGACAAAAACATTCTCTGTTGTGGCTTTGATTACGTCTGTCATGGTTTCTCGGCGTTCATGGGATGCTGTGATGTCTAAAAACACGATTTCATCTGCCCCTTCTTCGTAGTAACGTGTTGCCAGATCTACTGGCTCTCCAGCATATCGAATTTGCTTAAATTCAACTCCTTTTACCACTCTACCATGGGGTACGTTTAAATCGCAGTCAAGACATGGTATGATTCGTTTCGCAAGCATTTTAGTCCTCAGGAATTATTTAATCAATAAAAAGATTTTTTAAATATCTTACTAAAACCATTACATTTGACTATATAATGATTGTTCTATAATTTAAACATTTTAATTATAGTTAGATACTTAATTTTTTTGATTTTGTTTTATTCGTTAATGGATTATAGGTGGAAGTCTTATAACTCTTTTAAACAGGTTATTTTTTTTAAGTAAAGTTTAATTACTCAGGTTCTTCACTATAATTCATAATAAACTGAATTTTTAGTTTTTAAGTTATAGGATGATTTTATTTCAGCATATCTTCTATTATTTATTAATTTTTGGGGGATTTTCTCTATATTTGTAATACTTATTGTCCAGATACTAATATTTATATTGATTAAAATCTAATACGGCTAATAATGCTTTTAAGATGCATATAAATCGATAAAAATGTCAAATTTTCTTGAATTTAAATAACGGGGTGGTTTTATGGAAGATTTAAACAAAGGTGAGTTTGTTATTGTCCCTTTTTCAGATGTAACTAAATTCCATGGTCATGTATGTCCTGGAACAGCTATAGGATATCGTGCAGCTGAAATTGCTATTAAAGATCTTAGTTCATCCAGAGCGATTGATGAGGAATTCATGGCAATTGTGGAAAACGATAGTTGCAGCGTAGATGCAATACAGGTTGTAACAGGATGTACTTTTGGAAAGGGAAATTTAATATTTAGGGATCATGGAAAACACATATATTCATTTATAAACAGAAATACTGGTAATACTTTACGTGTTTCTTTAAAAAAAGGTATAGACGAAATGGATCCTGAATTTGCTAATATTCGAGAAAAAGCTTTTTCTGGATCAACTACTGAAGAAGATAAAATTGAATTTGAAAAGCAAAAGAATGAATTATCTCAATATATTCTTGATATGCCTGCTAATGAGCTTTTCAAGATAGAAACTGTTGAAATTGAAATTCCTGAAGAAGCTCGTATATTCCAATCTGTTAAATGTGCTAAATGTGGTGAACTGGTGGCAGAACATAGAGCAAGGGTAGAAAATAATAATTTTGTATGTATTCCTTGCTTTGATGATTATTCCAGGACATGAATTTGAATTTTTTGGTATTAATTTTTGAAAATTCATTTATAAATTGATTAATACTTTTTTTCTATTTTTATTACATTTTAAATATTGATTTATAAGGGTGTTAATACTTTAACCAAAAGTATTATAAGTTATTTCCTCCCATCTATACGAAAAGGAGGTCATTGTATGAATCAAAAGTTGATACCACTTATTATTACTATTGCGGTATTACTTGGCGGAATGGTGATATATGCTTTAAATTCAGACGGTATTGTATCGGGTGGTGGCACAGTAGCCATCACCGACGTTACAGGAAGAACGGTACAAATTCCAGCCCAGGTAAATAAAGTAGTGGGAACTGGATGTTCTAATAGGGAAATAGTCTATTTAAATGCCAGCGATAAAATGGTGGGAATAGAACAGGTGGAAACCAACTCAACTGGGGGATGGGGAACCCAACTACCCTACATTGTAGCACATCCAGAATTAATGAAGCTCCCTGTAGTGGGTGATGCACGTAAATCCATAATTAACTATGAAAAGATAGCTGAACTTGATCCAGATGTGGTATTTGCCGCCGATGTAAAACAGGCAGAGGCTATACAATCTAAAACGGGTATTCCCACTGTAGTTGTGTACACTGGGGCTGTTGGAACACCAGAACAAATGGAAAACTACAGAAATTCCTTAAAAATTATGGGAAAAGTGCTTGGTAGGGATGATAGAGCAGAAGAACTTGTTAATTACATTAATTCATATGAAGAAGACCTTGCAAAAAGAACAAATTCTGCTTCCAGTAACATGACGGTATATTTAGGGGGGCAGGCTTACCGCGGATCACATGGTATAACCTCAACAAATCCATTTTACCCTCCATTTAGGCTAACAAATGCCAATAATGTCGCAAGTACACTAAATATATCCGATACTTCTAAAGCTATCCAGATAGATAAAGAACAGCTGATAAAATGGAATCCTGATGTAATTTTTATTGAAGAATCCAGTTTAGCAGCTGCAGTGAACGATATCAATAAACATCGAGAATATAAAGATCTTAAAGCTGTAAAAAACGGAAATGTTTATGGAATTTTGTCTTACTGTCTTCACAGCTATAATAAGGATGTATTGATTGCCAATGCTTATTATATTGGAAAAGTTCTTTACCCTCAACAATTCAGCGATGTAAACCCAGAAGAAAAAGCAGATGAAATATTTGTAAAATTTGTTGGTAAACCAGTTTACAATAATTTAAAGGAATCACAGGGTGGATTTAAAAAAATAAACCTATGATTACCCTTTATTTATTTTAAATACGGAGATTTAAAGGAGATACTATGAATATTCATGATAGACCAGAGATACCTTATGAAAATTTACAGGAAATTTTGGAAAATGCCTTCAACGGCTTGAAAACATTTAATATTTTAAAATCATCGGTTGAAATGGGAGTTTTTGATAACTTAACCAATTTAACTACTCCCGAAGAACTTTCCCGGAAACTGGATATTGAGCCAATATTTTCTTACTACATTTTAGAGGCTCTTTTTAAAATAGGTTTAATAGAAAAAGAAAAAGGCGCGTACAATAATTCAAGGCTCTCTAAATTATATTTAAACTCCAATTCTAAATTTAATAGGGGTAACTGTATATTATCATTAAATGAAAGTGTTGATTTGTGGAATAACTTAACTGACACGTTGAAAGGGAATTTATCAAAAAAAGAAGAATCTTTTTTTCCATTTATTATACAGGTAATGGCTGAGGATTGTATATGTGGTGAATTACAGGATACATCCAGTATAATATCATCATATGAAGATTTTAATAATTCTAAGACTTTACTTGATTTAGCTGGGGGTCATGGAATATATTCCATTGCATTCAGCAAGATAAACCCTAAACTGGAATGTTTTGTATTTGATCTGCCTTCAGTAATTAAAGAAACAAAAAAGTACATAGAAAAGTATAATGCAAATGTTAAAACGCTTTCTGGCAATTTTTATAGGGATGATTTTGCTGGCCCCTATGACATAATTTTTTCTTCGTATAATCCTGGGGGTAAAAATCCTGAAATCGCTGAAAAAGTTTATAATGCTTTAAATTTTAATGGACTTTTCATAAATAAGCAGTGTTTCCCCGAAAATGAAAATCAGACACTTGAAGATGTCTTAGACAATTTGGAATGGAATTTTGCAAAATTCGAAAAATCCATGAAAGCTGAAACAAGATACAGTTTCAAGGGGGATTTAACTTTTAATGGATATTTAGACTTTTTAGAAAATTTAGGGTTTGATATAGTCGATGTTCATGCTATATGTCATTTAAATCCATCTTTTGGAAGTAAATCGAGAAATAAACTTATAATAGCTAAAAAAGTGAGATAATTGAATTTCAAGGATAAGACGATAACTCTGTATGAGAATTACACCAGGAAAAAAATATTGATTGGAATATTTTTAACTGTTAGTCTAATATTAACAGTATTTTATTCAATTAAAGTAGGGGCTGCAAATTTATCGGCATATGAAATAATCAATGGTTTAATTAACAGTAACGCTGCTGGAGCTTCAATTATATGGAATATTCGTATTCCCCGAATACTTGCTGCAATAATAGCAGGAGCTTGCATGGGTATTGAAGGATGTATAATGCAGAACGTACTTAGAAATCCTTTAGCCAGCCCTTATACAATGGGAATTTCACAGGGAGCTGCATTTGGAGCTGCATTTGCGATTATAGTTTTAGGGGCAGGAACATTAAACAGTACCCAGGCTGATGCTGTTATTGTAAACAATCCCTATATAACAGTTTTTATGGCATTTTTAGGATCAATGATGGGAGTTATAACTATCCTTTTAATATCTAAACTCAGGAGCATAACACCTGAAGTGATGATACTTGCAGGGGTAGCTATGAGCGCCATGTTCACAGCTGGAACAATGTTTTTACAGTATTTTGCTTCAGATACTCAAGTTGCAGCTACAATATTCTGGACCTTTGGAGATGTAGAACGAGCTGTTTGGAATGATGTATGGATAATGCTTATACTCATGATACCCGCTCTAATATACTTCATTTATCGTGCATGGGATTATAATAGCCTTGAAATTGGTGAGGAAACTGCAAAAGGTCTGGGCGTTGATACTGATAAGATAAGGATACAGGGAATGCTGATTTCTACATTTACATCAGCGGTAACAGTGGCATTTTTGGGAGTTATTGGATTTGTAGGGCTAATAGCTCCACATATTATGAGGCGAATTATAGGAACCGATCACAGATTTTTAATTCCTACATCAGCTATTTTAGGGGCTTTAATCCTTCTGGTATCTGACACCATAGCAAAGTCTATTCTGTCTCCTATAATCCTGCCAGTGGGCGTAATAACTGCATTTATGGGCGGACCAATGTTTCTTTATATAATAATAAAAATGAGGCGATGAGATGATTCTTTCGGTAGATAAGGTTGAATTTTCCTATAGAAGCACATCTGTACTTAAGGATATAAACTTTGAAGTTAAAAGAGGAAATTTTGTTTCGATACTTGGAGTTAACGGCTCGGGTAAATCCACTTTAATGAAATGTATAAATAGAATCCTGAAATGCAATAATGGAATGATCCTTGTTGAAGATAATGATATTAAAAAGATGAAAGAAATTGAAATTGCAAGGAAAATTGGCTATGTGCCTCAAAGTTCTGAAAAAGGATTTTTCACAGTTTTTGATGCTGTTCTTTTAGGAAGGAAACCCTACATAAAATGGGATGTTTCAAAGAATGATATAGAAATTGCTGAAAGAATGCTGAAGATTATGAATCTTGAAGAATATGCGCTACGCTACATAAACGAATTAAGTGGAGGAGAACTACAAAAAGTTGTTATAGCACGTGCTTTAGTTCAGGAACCTCAATTATTACTTTTAGATGAGCCTACAAGCGATCTTGACTTAAAAAATCAGCTGGAAGTAATGAATATTATTAAAAAAGTGTCCAGTACACAAAACATTGCTTCAGTTGTGGTAATGCACGATATAAACCTTGCACTTAGATATTCTGACAAGTTCATCATATTAAAAGAAGGCCATGTATTTGCTGCAGGCGGAAGAGAAGTTATAACACCAGAAACTATAAAAGAAGTTTATGGGGTGGAGGTGTATATAAAGAACTTTGAGGGGATTCCAGTGGTGATTCCCCGGTCCCAATAAATGTAATTGAGTCTAATAGTTTTTTTTATTCAAAATTACATAAATTTTATAATGAATATTAATTTTCTTTTGCAATGTTTTATTTTTTTCTACTGGAAAACTTTATTATTAAGGAACAAAATCCTTAATTATGGTTAAAATGTTTAGTAAAGAGCATATTGAGAATGACCACACTATTAAACGATTTTTAAACATAAAATCGGGTCTTAGAGGAAGTTCTACAAAAAGAGTTAAGTAAGGATTTTTTGGACGCCCTAATGCCTTAAATTATCGTTTTTGATATATATTTTGGATTATGCTTATTGTTAATGTTAACAAACAAATAATAATTTTTATTTGATAACAAAGGCAAAGATTAAAGCCTTTCATAGATTAGATAATTTATTGAGCTCAGCTTTATAATTGATTGAAAAAAGATATTTGATATTATTAATTTTTTTTTTTGAAATTCAAATCATAAATAATAAATGAATAGAACTCATATTATAATACAGACCGGGAGTCCTAATAAGAAACTAATTTTAATAGGTTAAGAGGCATTTCAGGATGGTTAATGCTGAAAAATGGATTGAAAACATAGAAAAAGAGCTTAAAATAGCAGAAGATAATGGTGATATTTCTGGCAGATTTAATGAATTAATTAAAGGGCTCATTATTCGTTACAAACGGCTTGAAGAGTATAATTTAGAGTTAAAACAATCCCAGAATGAACTTTCAGAACTCTATAACCAATACTTTGACTTATTTGATGAAGCCCCTGTAGGATACTTCTCATTAGACATGGAAAGAGTTGTAAGAAATGTAAACTCGAAAGGTGTTGAGTTACTTCAATTAACTAAAAAACAGATTTTAGGACATAACTTCATTGATTTTATAAGCCCAAAATATAGAAATAGATTTTATACTAAACTCGCCCTAGCTATGGATACACAGAAAAAAAGGGTTTTAGAGCTTCAATTAATTAGAGATACTCCTTTTTATGTTCATATGGAAATTATGCCATTACCTTTCGCTGCAAATGATAAATTCAGGATTATTGTAATTGACATAACAGAACGTAAAGAATCTGAAGACAAAATTAAAAGAATTCTTGGAAATATTGTTGAATCTTATGTTGAATATGATAATGAATGGCGTTATGTGGATATGAATAGTAAATTTGAAGAGACATTTGGCCTTAAAAGAAATGAAATAATTGATAGGGTTGTATGGGAAGTTTTACCTCAAACTGTTGGTTCCCTACAGTATAGGGAATTCCATAAAGCTAAAAAAGAAAATATACCGGTAAACTTTGAGTCAAAATCATTAGTTTCTGGAGATTGGTTTGAAGTACATGCTTTTCCTCACCCAGAAGGTTTATCTGTGTATCTTCATAACATTACTGACCGTAAAGAAGCTGAAGAAGCTTTGCATGAAAGTGAAGAAAAATATAGGCTAATGGTAGAAACAGCGCAAGAGGGTATTGTCATCTCCAAACCTGATGGTCCTTATATTTTTGTTAACCAAAAAATGGCAGATATGCTTGGATATACCCAAGAAGAAATAGATGGAAGGTCAAGTACGGATTTTATGTGTTCTGAAGACCAGCGGAAACAAGTTATGCAAGCACGAGAGGACATCGGCCAAGATAATATTAGTGGTGAATTTAAGTTTTGCTGTAAAGATGGGACTGTTTTATGGACATCTTACAATGCATCTCCATTTTATGATGGTGAAGGAAATCATATTGGCAATCTTGCATTACATACTGACATTACTAAGCGTAAAGAAGCTGAAGTGGATTTAAAAAAGAGTGAGCAGCGTTTTAGTTCTCTGATTATAGCTACTTCTGAAGTATTATATCAAATGAGTCCTGACTGGAGTGTAATGTTACAGCTCAATAGTCAAGGGTTTCTTACAAACACTGAAAAGCCTAATCCTAACTGGCTTCAAGAATATATCCCTCCAGAAGACCAACAGCTTGTAACATCTGCCATCAATGAAGCAATCAGGACAAAGAGCGTTTTTGAATTGGAACATCGCGTTTGGCAAGAAGATGGTAGTGTGGGATGGACTTTTTCCCGTGCAGTCCCGATTTTAGATGATAAATGTGAAATTATTGAATGGTTTGGCGCTGCAAGTGATATTACCGAGGGTAAAAAAGCTGAAGAACAATTAAAGAAACAGTTAAAAAATTAAACTTTTAAAAAGGGATGAAATGCAGTAATTTCTTTGAGAAAAATATAATTAAATGATATGGTGTGGTCTTTAAGTTCAATTTCACAGCATTTAATATCTTTTATTGTTTCTATATAGCATATAGACAGTTTTTCATCGGTTAGGGTGATTTCAAAGCCGATATCTCATGAATCACTGTGTTTACCAAATTTCACAAGTTCTGTGTGCATTATGGCCACTATTATAAGACCATGTTCACAATCATATAATTTCTATTGAGAATTTATTGAAATTTCACTTATGATGTAAATTAGTTTTAACGCCCCCTAAAATGAATTAAACGCAGCTAAAAGAATTATTGATGGGTATGGCGGGCATGTATGGGTTGAATCTGATTTTGGTAAGGGTTCTACTTTTTATTTTACAATTCCAATTGAACCGGTCCATATGGGGGGGGGGGAATTCTTAAAATAAGTTAATTTTAGTCATGATTTGTATATTTTGTCTAATTTTTATTGTGTGTTTACTTTTTGCTGTATTTGCGAGAAGTTTTTTTGTTTCCATTAAAAAACAAAAGTAATGTTCATAATCTTTGTTTTTGCCTAACAATGTTATAGCAATCTTCAATTTCTATATAAAAATACACAACAAGTTAACAAAACTCCTTTTTTTTTATTTATAGTTAATCATAACATATCAATAGACTAAAATTACTTCTTTAACGAATAAAATTCATCCAAGATAGGTTTGAGAGCATCATAAAGTTGAATCATAGCTTTAGTTCCCCATTCTAAGTTGTCTTTGTCTAAATTGGCGCTATCTCGTTGAACATATATTTGCATCCACAGATTACTTAAATTCTCATCAAAAATAATAGTTTCATCAGGAATTTTTTTTTGATTTCATCTTTTTTTGAACAGAAATGATTTAGTAATTCTATATTATCCTTTTTGTCTGGGTTTTCAAAGTGGAGGCATGCCATAAAACGTTCTGTACCCCGTTTCGAGCCAATTCTTGTTGAAAATTTCTACTATCGATACTGTCGAAAATCTATGATTTTCGGCGCGTCAAAATTATAAATTTTGACAGAGTTTAATTACTTTGCCGAACTAAGTCCATATAAGGTCTTTTGAGTCAGGATTTAGTAAATATTCATTTTAATCAACTAATAAAATATTATATCTCATTTTTATTAAATATCCGATTCTTAAGGCCTTATTTTAATATATACAAAATGGCAATTGTACTTTTATCAGGGACAACGAATTAAATATCAGAACATGAAATAAAATTAAACATATTAGAAAATTTCCCCGCAAATCAGATACCCTGTTTAATTAATGTTTTTTAAAATAAGAAGATGATGATATGGCATACGTAGATGATGTATTGGAAGAGCTGAAGAGAAAAAATCCTTATGAACCAGAGTTCATACAGACTGCAACTGAGATTTTAAGATGTCTTAACGTGGTGTTTGAAAGGCATCCTGAATTTCAGGAAGCCAAGATTTTAGAAAGATTTTTAGAACCTGAAAGAGTGGTGATGTTTAGAGTACCATGGGTTGATGACAATGGTGAAGTACAGGTGAATCGAGGTTTTCGTGTTCAGTACAACAGTGCACTTGGTCCATATAAGGGAGGGCTTCGTTTTCATGAGTCAGTTAATTTATCAGTTCTTAAATTATTAGGATTGGAACAGATTTTAAAAAACAGTCTTACAGGCATGTCAATAGGTGGTGCAAAGGGTGGAAGTGATTTCAATCCAAAAGGCAGATCTGATGCTGAGGTTATGAGATTCTGTCAGAGTTTCATGACTGAACTTAGAAATTATATAGGGCCTGATATTGATGTCCCTGCCGGGGATATTGGTGTGGGTTTAAGAGAAGTAGGGTACCTATTTGGGCAGTATAATAGAATTGTAAACAGGCATAATTGCGTATTAACCGGAAGTGGAATAGAATATGGTGGTTCTCTTGTAAGAAAAGAAGCCACAGGTTATGGCCTTGTTTATATATTGGAAGAAGCTTTAAAAGCAAGGGGAGAAATTTTGGAAGGTAAAAAGATAATAGTTTCTGGTTCAGGAAATGTGGCCATATATGCAGCTGAAAAGGCTATACAACTTGGAGCAACTGTTATTGCTATGTCTGACTCAAAAGGGTACATTTATGATGAAAATGGAATATCTATTCCATTTGTAAAACATATCAAAGAAGAAGAAAGAAAATGTATCTATGAATACTTAAATGATTATCCTTCTACCATCTATAAAGAAGGAAGTAAAGGTCTTTGGAATATAAAATGTGATATAGCTCTTCCCTGTGCTACTCAAAATGAGTTAGATGAAGATTCAGCAAGAAAACTTATTAATAATGGAGTTAAATATGTTGCAGAAGGAGCAAATAAGCCATCTACTCCCGAAGCTACTAAATTGTTCTTAAAATCTGGATTAATGTTCTTACCAGGAAAAGCAGCTAATGCTGGAGGAGTTACAACCAGTGTACTAGAAATGGCACAAAGAAGCTCAAATATGCACTGGTCATTTGATGAGGTTGATTCCCGATTAAAAAGAACCATGGTTGACATATATAGAAATATTGATAAAATGGCTAAAGAATATGGATTGGAAGACAATTATGTAGTTGGAGCTAATATTGCGGGATTTATTAAAGTTGCAAAGGCAATGATGGCTCAGGGAATTGTCTGATAACTATATACGTATATTCAGTTATGGTTAAGATACTTAAAAATTCACATATAATTTATTAGGTTGCAGAAGATTTTCCAATAAAATAAGGATTAACAGTTGTATCATATACCTTCTTTATTTATAGTTAATCATAACATGTATTTTTAAGTACTGTTTATAATAGTTGAAAACAGACATTAAGCAATGACAGAAAAAAAGAATAAAGAAAAAGTGCCAAACTATATAATAATACAATGGGAAGGCAAAGACCCTCCACGAGTCAATATGCCCAAAAGATGGGTCAAACAAGAAAAAAGGAAAGCGTTTTGATACCTTTAAAGTCAGTTTTGAAATAATTCACAGGCACGATGAAAAATGATAATTAACTTGGCAATTTAAATAATAGTGATAAGTGTAGCATCTTTTTTATTATACAAGGCAAGAGAACATATACGATGGTTTCATTAGCTTTTTTAACTGGGTTTATTAATTTATTTGGTGAAATATTTCTTTAAAGACTTTATTTTTTTATAGAATATAATTATTTATATTTAAATTAATTTTTCTAGAAATTATGTATATTTTTTTTACAATTGATTGCATTTCATGTTAATATAGCATAGGCTGCAGCTCTTTTTAATCTAGTTTTTAAATAGATAGCGTATTCAAATCAAATTTTATTTATTTTAATTTTAGTTAGAGCTAACCAGAGAATAACCATAAACCTTTATTATATATAATCTAATTATTTATTAGATTGTATTAACTTCTATGGGGAAATATTATGGAAATGGGGATAAATTAGAAAGTATGTCTCCTGGAAAGAGATCTTTTGCACTTTTAAAAGTTTTAATTGAAAGTGATAATAGCACATGGCCTATTTTACTTGATCAACCGGAAGATGATTTGGATGCAGATTCCATTTCAAAGAGTTTATCTAAGTTTCTTAGAGAAAAAAAAGAGAAATAGACAAATTATAATTGTAAGTCATAATCCTAATTTGGTTGTTGGGGCTGATAGTGAACAGGTTATTATTGCTAATCAACATGGGTCTAATTCAAAAAATAAGTCTAAAAGATTTGAGTATATTTCTGGAAGCATAGAAAATACATATAAAGATGAAACTTGTTATTTATACTGCAGAGGTATTAAACAACACATTTGTGATATACTTGAAGGTGGCAAGGAATCTTCCTGAAAAGACATGATAAATATAATATAGAATAAAGTAATAGCTATTAATGTAAATTTAAAATTAAATTTTTTCTGGTTTAAAATTTTAATAAAAAACAAAATTTTTTGAAATGGGCCTGTAGTCTAGTCAGGATATGACGTGGGACTTCGGATCCCAAGGTCGGGGGTTCAAATCCCTCCAGGTCCGCTCAACCACTCAAAAATTCGAGAGAATTTTTGGGGCCATGAACATGAAACGCTCAAGGGCTTTTTAGAAAAATCCCCAAACGCGTTGTGTTGGGGACATGTGAAAACAAAGATTTCGCTGTTCATGAAATTCATTTCCTTCAACGCCAAAAATCGAAGCTAGCAAAAATCAGGGATTTTTGATGTTTGCGGAGCAAAGCTCCGCAACCGGAAAAATTTAAAATTTTTCCATGCGTCAAATCTAAAGATTTTGATAGATTTTTGAGCGGTTGATCAAAAATAAAAAGAAGCGTTCTAATATTGCTACTGCTAGAACGGAAGAAATTCCAAAAGAATCCCAATTCGCTTACAAAACTAAAACGAAATTACTCACTTTAATTCCTCAAAAAGTTTTCTTTTAAGAGTCCTTATTCATTTACTCAATAATTAAAAATTTCTTATTCTGAATTATCATTAACTACTTTTGCTTTTCCTACCATAAAAATAGACATAGAAATTATTATTAAAAAATATCTGGAGGAGAAATATGCCAGAAAATAAGCAATCCACAAAAACTATTAAACCTCAGGATGCATTTAAAATGATTGAAAAGCACAAAGATGATTCTAATTTAGTTATTCTTGATGTAAGACCTGAGGATGAATTTAAGGTAGAACACGTCCCTGGAGCCATGAACCTGGATTATGATGGGCATGAATTCAAAAAGAAAGTCCAGAATATAGATAAAGGAAAGAATTATATCATATATTGCAGAAGCGGGGTTAGAGGAGAATATTTCATGGGCATAATGAAAGAACTAGGATTTCCTCATGTTTACAATATTTTAGGGGGATTTGTAGGCTGGAAAGTCAGTAAACTTCCCCTGTCAAAATAAAGTTTTTATTTTATAAGCAAGAATTGAATACATGGCAAAATGAATCAAATGGAACGTTTTGGAGCCAGGGATCGTAAAGAATGGCGCCAGTGGCTTCAAAAGAATCACCTAATTTCTTCGGGAATTTGGCTTATTTACTATAAAAAAAATTCTGGAAAGTCATCTGTTTCTTATGAAGAAGCTCTAAACTTTGGCTGGATTGACAGCAAGGTGAATGCCCTTGATGAAGAGCGTTACATGCAGATTGTTACTCCAAGAAAGCAGGGTAGCATCTGGTCAAAATTAAACAAGTAGAGAGTTAAAAAAATTATTGAAAAAGGCATTATAACTCCTGCAGGACTTGAAAAAATTGAAGCATCTAAAAAAGACGGCGCCTGGAACTTTTTAGATGAGATAGAAGCTTTAATCATCCCTGCCGATTTAAAGGAAGCTTTGAATTCTAATAAAGCTGCTAAAATTAATTTTAAATATTTCAGTGAATCAGTTAAAGAACAGATTTTTCACTGGATAAAAAGTGATAAACGTGAAGAAACAAGAAAAAACAGAATTCAGAGAACAATTTTACTTGCTGCTCAAAATAAAAAGCCTCCCTAAAGTTTAATTATATGGTCGTTAAATTTTTCTTCAATCAGCCAGTCTTCCTCTACAGAAATAGCTTCTTTAAATTCCCGGGGAAGAAGAGTTTTGTAAAGAGGATTATTAAAGAGCATTTGCACGTTTCCATCCAGGATATAAGTTGCGCAGAAATCGTCCTCAGCTCTCATACCGCGTCCATATGCTTGAATTAAGGTCATAATGGTTTTATATGCATACCATTTAGGATCCATTTTTTTTCTTTTGTTTATCTGTTTATCACCAAGGTAAGGGAAAGGTATTTTGTAAATAACCTGAAACTGGCACTTTTCATAGGGCAGATCCACTCCTTCGCTCATAGAAGGACTTACCAGAACCATTGGTTTATCATTTTTTTCAAACTGCATCAATTTAAATTCTCTGTTAAGGGGGGTATGGCCCATTAAGCGATTATTCTTTAAGTTGTCCATGATATATTTCTGGCATTTGTAATTATGGGTATGAATCAATCCTTTTTCATGTTTATGGTGGTCAATTATCTTTTTTAGGATAGGGAGAGTTTTAGGAGCAGTATATTTAATGGAACGCTTGGACATGTTACCTACAGGTTTTATGTAGACAGGTCGCCTTGAAGCGGGGAAATTACTCCTTACTTTAAGAGAGTAAACTTCATTGTAGTCAATTCCAAGCCATTTGCAGAATAATCGATGATCCAGGATTGTTGCACTCATTAGAAGACAGATATCTGCATGTTTAAACAGCATGCTCCTTGCATAGGAATTAATTCTTAATGGCTTGAATGAAACTCCTCCATGGGCAGGATCCACAACCCAATTTTCAGAATTATCTTCAAGATTATTTAAAAGCTCTCCTAATCTGAATCTGGTGCTTAGAATTCTATCTGCCTTATTTTTAGGCAAATTTTTGGTGTTGATCTCTTTGTAGGCATTGTATAGAATTTCTATAAATATAATCCATTCTTCTGGATCTTCATAATCCAGCATCTGTGGAGGTATAGTTTTTTTAATGTCTTTTTCAAGCCGCTTATTGAGTAAATTGACTTCCATCCTGTTCATGAGCTTGTTTTCAATGTTATGGGCCTCATCAAGTACCATAAATGTCCTTTTTGCGAAATGACGCACGTAATTAAGCTCAAGAAGCGCATAATCATAATTCATAAGGGTTATGTCGCTGTTAATGGCATCAGCTTTCTGTTCCCAGTAATTACATTTATCAAGGGATTTGAAATAATAAGGAAAACCTCCACTATCCTTAAATGCAAAATGAGTCTGATCAGCTTCTTTTTTTGAGATTCCAAATTCACATGAAAATCTACTTGACTGTGGTGTTGTCTGACATATTCCTGTATCACAGCTTGCCTCTAAATTTGCTGATTTGCATGAAAAATTGCCTCTGCCCTTTACCAGATTATAGCAGAATTCATTAGCGTATTGAGATTGAAGCTGCTTTGTCATTGTAAGGATGTAAGCAGGTTCATAAATCCGGGCAAGAGTTGTAGCTATGGCTGATTTTCCAGTACCGGTTCCTGCTTCAAGTATTATGTATTTAAATCCATCATCTATTGCATCTTTAATCTTTGAAATTATCTCCAGCTGACCTTCACGTGGTTCTTTGAAGGGGAAATTTTCAATTACAGAACTTTGCATCCGCGGGTTTTCTTCTTTAAGCTTTTTGATCAGGTTTTTTGAGATTCCTGTAGCTCGGTTATTATTTTTCATTTTGTTTGTAGAGCATATGCACCGCTGTTTTATCATATTGCATTCACTGCAAAAAAAGCCATTATCCATAATCATTTATATTTTGATAATGCTATAAATAGATAAACCGCTCAAAATTCTATGAATTTTAGCGCCCCGAAAATCGAAGCAATCGAAAATCCCTGATTTTTGATGTTTGCGGAGCAAAGCTCCGCAACCGGAAAAATTTAAAATTTTTCCATGCGTCAAATCGAAGCTTACGAACCTTTAGAAAATCTATGATTTTCTATGCAGCGAATCTTTGATTTGCATGCTTCGGTTCGTGCTCCGAAATCCCCAAAAAATTCAAAGAATTTTTGGGAGATTTGACAGATTTTACGAGGGTTTGAAAATAAATTATTGATTATGTTGTTATTACTAAATTACTCAGTTTTAAAGAGTTAAAATTGAAATATTTAATATATTAGAGGTTAATTTATGAAAAAAGGTAAGTTCACTGGTATTGGGGTTGGCCCTGGAGATACTGATCTTCTAACAGTTAAGGCTGTTAAAGCTTTAACTAATGTTAATGTAATTTGTGCACCGAAATCTGCAGAATCAAAGCCAAGCCTGGCATTATCAATTGTACAAAGTGTTCTTGATAGACGTGATAGTGATTATATAATTTTAGAGCCACTTTTCCCAATGATAGAAGATAAAAATGAACTTCAGGAGTACTGGAAAGAAGCAGCCGAGTTGATCATTGGAAAATTGGATAAAGGATTGGATGTTGCTTTCATAACCCTTGGAGATCCCACAGTTTACAGTACATTCGCCTATGTTTTTAAGATAATAAATAATAGGGATTATGAAACAGAAATTATACCTGGAATTACATCATTTACAGGATGTTCTGCAGCGGCAAAGGTCTCTTTAGCTGAAAAAGACGAAATCATTGTGATTGTGCCAAAAGTTGATGAAAGACTGCCCCAGATTCTTGAACATGGGGATACTTTTGTCATTATGAAAACTTCAAGGCATTCAGACAGATTAAAAAAAATTATAAATGCAGATAAAAGAGATAAAGATATAATATCAGTCCAGAACTGCAGTATGAAAGATCAAATAGTCAAAGATGGCTTTATTGAGGATAAAAAATATCTTTCTACAACTATTGTTAAATTTAAAAATAAATAGGCTAGTTAAAGTTTGTTTATAGCAAAACAGCAGTAATTATCTCCCATTGCATAACATTTTGTTTCTTTAACAGTATGTTCATCCTTAAAGTGGGTTGAAAATAATGATTTTAATACCCCTGCATCAAATGCACATGCAGGATTCCCAGTAACGGGTAAATCTCTGCATTCATAACAGTCATGCACGTTAATTATCAATGGATCAATGCTTTTTACTTCCACATGACCTAAATAATGCGTTTCCCAGAATTCGGCAATATTTTGGAGGAATCTATTTATATCAGGGTCTTTTACTCTTTCATAAAGCGCATCCCCAACTTTAAGTCCTGCTTCATGAAGTATGGGGTCTATATTAATTCCCTGGCTCATTAAAGCCACTCTTATGGTTTTAAACATTAAACGGAAAAACTCAAATGGATCTCCATCGCTGGAAATGTAGCTGGCAACATAACCTTCTATATCATCTTCTAAACGCTTTTCGTGGGATAATTCTCCTAAATATTCTGAATTTATGAAAAATATCTTTTTACGAGCATCGTCAGGGTTGGGTTTTGAGTCTATTATCCCTTCATCCACCAGCTTCTTTAAATGTACTGATACTGTTGATTTGGCTTTGCCTGATAATGCCACTATCCTATCAAAGCTCAACTCATTTTTTCTAAGCATTGACAATATTTTAATTCTAACTGGGCTGTCAATAGCATACACACCCTTTGATGTTGCAAACAATTCTATTTGTTTATCTTGCCTTGTGCGTTTTTTAACTGAATTCATGAGTTTTACTCCTCTATTTAAATTGTAGGCTTCAAATTTTGTTCGTCTTCTAGTGACTAATTATGAACACCGTAACTTATAAATACTACTGTTCGCATATAACAAAACATTCGGTTATATCCGAACTATAGTAATAAATAACGAACAAAAAGGTGAGATGATGAGCGAAAAATTGGACATGTTCTGTTATCAGTGCTCTCAAACAGCAAGAGGAACTGGCTGTACAGTAAGGGGAGTATGTGGAAAAGAAGCGACAGTTGCAAGACTTCAGGATAATCTTTTATTTGCGATTAAAGGAATTTCAGCCTATCTTTATCATGCAAGGGAACTTGGATTTACAGATCCTGAAATAGATGGATTTTTAGAGAAAGGGTTCTATTCAACTCTTACCAACGTAAATCAGGATGCAGGAGAATTTGTTAAACTGGCACTTGAAGCTGGTGAAATGAACATTAAAACAATGCAACTTCTAAAGAAAGCACATATTGAAACTTATGGGGAACCTGAACCAACAGAAGTAAGTACTGGAACCAGAAAAGGCCATGGGATTGTTGCAACTGGGCACAGTCTTAAGGCATTGTATGAATTACTTAAACAGACAGAAGGGACTGGAATAAATGTTTACACTCATTCCGAGCTTTTACCTGCTCATGGATATCCTGAATTTAAAAAATTCGACCACCTTGTAGGACAATTAGGTGGGCCCTGGTTTGACCAGAGAGTAACCTTTGCAAAGTACCCTGTTGCAATTTTAGGAACATCAAACTGCGTATTAATCCCTACAGATGCTTACAAAGAGAGAATGTTCACATCAGGAGTTGCACAGTTACCTGAAATTCCACATATCGAGAACTATGATTTTACTCCAGTAATTGAAAAAGCAAAATCACTACCTGAACTTGAAGATCAACCAGGAGAAAAAGTATTTACAACAGGATTTGGTGCATCAACTATTCTATCACTGGCACCTAAAATTAAGGAACTTGTGGAAGCAGGTAAAATTAGAAGATTTTTCGTTGTTGGAGGATGTGACTCACCATTACCAAAAACCAGCTATTATACAGAATTTGTGAAGAATTTACCAGAAGACACAGTTGTATTAACACTTGCATGTGGTAAATACAGATTCAACGACCTTGTACTTGGAGATATCGAAGGAATTCCAAGATTAATAGATTTAGGACAATGTAACGATGCTATAGTTGGGGTAGACGTTGTCGCAGCATTATCTGAACTATTCGGCCTTGAAATCAACGACCTCCCTCTGACATTTGTTTTAAGCTGGATGGAACAGAAAGCAGCCGCGATTTTATGGAGTCTTCTCTCACTTGGAATAAAAGGCATTTACCTTGGACCTATTGTACCTGCATGGGTTAACGAAGATATTTTAAACGTTCTAATTGAAAATTACGACATTAAAGTAATTGGAGATCCAGAAGAAGATATTAAGAATATTTTAGGATAAAAACTAATTTATTCTTTTAATTTATTTTTTATTTTTGCTATTTTTATTAACCTGCCCTTAAACAGTCAATTCTTTAAGATATTTGTATTTGATTTTAATAGATGGACATTGGAATTTTTTACACTTGAAATGGTTGTCAGAAATCTTTATATATGATTTGTTCGCATACTTTAGTACATTCGTATATGTACGAACAATAAGTTAATAGAGGAGATTAATATGAAAGCAGAAGCAACAAAAATTGCAGATGGTGTTTACTGGGTAGGAGTTTTAGACTATGATATAAGAATGTATCACGGTTACACTTTGAATGGAACAACATATAACGCTTATTTAGTTTTTGGAGAAAAAATAGCTTTAATTGATAACACTTATCCTGGATCAGCATCTCAGATGTGGGGAAGAATTGAAGATGCATTTAAAAAAGAGAATAGGGATTTTAAAATCGATGTAATAATACAGAACCATGTGGAAAAAGACCATAGTGGCGCATTATCAGAGATACATAAAAAATTCCCTGATGCACCGATTTACTGCACTGAAATAGCAGTCAAAGGACTTAAAAGACACTATACGGCCCTTGAAGATGTAGAATTTAAGACAGTTAAAACTGGAGAAACACTGGATCTTGGTGGAAAAACACTGGCCTTCCTTGAAGCTTTCCTTTTACACTGGCCAGATAGTATGTTCACATTACTGGTGGAAGATGGTGTTTTGTTCCCAAATGATGCCTTTGGTCAGCATTTATGCTTCACTGAACGATATGATGCTGACATCCCTGATGAAACTTTAATGGATGGTGCAAAGAAGTTCTATGCTAATTTAATAACTCCTTTATCAAAATTAGTTCTTAAAAAATTCAAAGAAGTTGAGGATCTTGAATTACTGGATAAAATTAAGATAATAGCTCCTTCACATGGGCAAATATGGACAGATCCAATGAAAATCATCGGTGCTTATTCAAACTGGGCAACAGGACAATGTGAAGATAAAATTACAGTGATATACGATACAATGCACGGTTCAACCCAAAAACTTGCACATGCACTTGCAGAGGGTATAATGAGTGAAGGAATGAACGTTAAAATGTATTATCTGCATGAAGACGAACGCAGTGAAATTGTAAAGGATATTTTAGACAGTAAGGCGATAGCACTGGGCGTTCCAACCATTAATGATGAACCATATCCAAGTGTGGGGGATTTAATATTTTATCTACGTGGATTAAGGTTTGATAGAACAGGATTCAAGCGACCAGCGGTAACTTTTGGTTCTATGGGAGGAAGAGGGGGATCACCTAAAAAACTCGCTGAAGAACTTAATAACTGCGGATTTGAAGTTATAGATGATTATGAAATTGTTTTCCTGCCTGATGTAGATGAACTAGACCAGTGTTATGAAATGGGCAAAAAATTAGCCCAAAAGGCGAAATAGCAAGATGAAAAAGCATGGATTTAATAAATGAACATCAAACAGGCGTTTGTAAAGGAACAGATTTGGGAAAACTGGTGCAGACAAACCTCAATAGAGAATGTCAGGAAGTTGGAATGTATCTGACCATGGCCAGACTTGCACAAAGAGAAAGAATACTGGAAATAGTAGAAGTCCTAAAAACAATTGCCTGGAAGAAGCAGAACACGCACCTCAATTTGCTAAAATGAATGAGGTTATAAAGCCTACATTAAAGGAAAATCTGGAGCGATGTTTGAAGGTGAAACAACGGCCAACAGGGAGAAAAAAGAAGCAGCCAAAAAAGTAAATGTGATATTGATCCTGCTCATGATTTGATGAAAGTTCAAGGGATGAAGCAAGACATGCCAGAATGTTAAAAGGAATTCTGGATACTTTTAGGATGTATAAAACATAAACCCTTCATTTTACATCTTAATTTTATTTTTTAGCATTTATTGCTAAATAAATTAAAAAAACTTATCTTTAAGGGCCATTTTTCCCTTTTAATAACAAATACCTTCAGAAGGATATTTTATCCTCCTTATTTTTGTTTAAATTACTTAATTTATCACAGGCATCTTCTGCTGCCAGAATGATAGGATCTATCACCATAGAAACTGGTGGAGCATAAGAAAACTCCATATTTGCCAGTTCGGAACATGTCATTCCTTTTGCAATGACCAGTGACATGGTATCTATTCTTTCAGCCACCCTTTCTTCTGCAATTATCTGACAGCCAATAATTACTCCTTTAAGATTGCATATCATTTTTACATCAATTCTTTTAGCCCCAGGGTAATATCTGGCTTTGGTAAGGGCCCTGCTCTTCCCAGTTATTACGTCTATTCCATTGTTTAATGCTACTGCATTGGTTAGACCTACTGCTCCAAATTCAAGATCTCCTATTTTAGATACCATGGAGTTTAAAACGGGCTTAAATTCTGCTTTAATACCTGCAATATTTTTTGCAGCAATCTTACCCTGCCTTACAGCAGTAGTTCCCAGCGGAGATTGGGTGTTATGTCCTGTTATGGCATCATATACTTCTACACAGTCTCCAACAGCGTAAATATTAGGTATTGATGTTTGCATTTCCTCATTAACCTGTATAGCCCATCTACCAATGTTACAGCCAGCCATTTTTGCCAGCTTTGTTTCCGGCCTTACTCCTGTGGCCATTATAACCATATCTGCTTCTATTATTTTATCTTCCAGAACAATCCCTTTTACATGGTTTTCGCCGACAATTTTATCCATAGATTTTCCCAGAATAACATTTATTCCTTTTTTTGAAACGTATTTTTGGACCAGAGAAGCCATATCAGGATCCAGAGATCGGGGGACAACTTGAGGAATCATTTCTATTATGGTAACATCCAGACCCATATTCAGAAGCCCATAAGCAATTTCCAATCCAATTAGCCCTGCTCCTACAACCACAGCCTTACTGCTTTTTTCAGCATATTCTCTTATTTTTAAGCCGTCTTTAATGGTCCTGATCTTAAAAACACCTTCAAGTTCGGATCCTTCTACTGGAGGGATAAAAGGAGTTCCTCCAGTTGCTATCACCAGAAAATCATAGGATAATTCTTCCGCGGGTTCATCTTTTTTGTCTATTAGGCTGTATTTAATTTTATTTGCAATACTTGAAACTTCCAGAACTTCTGCACGGGTTATAACTTTTATATCTTTTTCCAGATAATCTTCGGGCTTGTGCATTATAATATCTTCAAAACAATCCACTTCACCGCATAAAACGTAGGGTATTGCGCAAGGAGAGTATGCAATATGTTCATCTCGAGTTATAACAGTGATTTCTGCGTTTTCATCGTATTTTCGGATATTTGAAGCGGTGGTAAGTCCACCAGCCCCTCCTCCTATTATGACAATTTTCATTTTATATTTTTCTCCAGGAATCTATATTTTTCATTCAATTTCAGAAATATAGATTTTTTTATTTTTAAAATTATGAATTATCAAATCATTTATATATTACTTCTAACTTTATTAATATATCGGTATATTTAGATTTATAGAATTATTTAAATGTTAAGGTGTAAATTATGAAGGAAGAGGAGATTAAAGAATTTGTAAAGGAAAGATATTCAAAAATAGCATCTAAAGAAGAATCTTATTGTTCATGTTGTTCATGTGGGCCTGATTTAGTTATCGAACAGGCTAAAGCTGCAGGTTATACAATGGAAGATCTGAAAAGTATTCCTGAGGACGCTGTGTTTGGGCTGGGCTGCGGAAATCCAACTGCACTTGCAGAGCTTAAAGAAGGAGAAACAGTTTTAGACCTTGGATCAGAGGGGGTATTGACGTTTTTCTGGCAGCAAATAAAGTAGGAAATACTGGAAAGGTTACTGGGGTGGATATGACTGAAGAAATGATTAAAAATGCCCAGAAAAATGCTCATGAAGGTAACTATGAAAATGTTGAATTCAAACTGGGTGAAATAGAGGGTTTACCCGCTAAAGACAATTCAATAGATGTTATAATAAGTAATTGTGTCATTAATTTAACTCCCGATAAATTAAATGCTTATAAAGAAGCTTTCAGGGTATTAAAACCCGGAGGTCGAATTCTGGTATCTGATCTGGTAACAGAAGAAGAAATCCCTGATGATATTAAAAATAGCTTTCAAGCATGGTCTGAATGTATTGCAGGGGCTATGGAAAAGAATGAATATCTTGATACTATAAAATCAGCAGGATTTAGCGGAATTGAAATAGTTGAACAGCATTATTTTACAGAACCAAATATGGATGAAAGATTAATAGGTAAAATCATCAGTATTCAGGTTAAGGCCATTAAATGATTGGTGATTATATGAAAACATGCGAAATTACAGGTGAGGGAAAGCCCTGTAGTGATCAGATCAAAAAATTAAAAGAAACCATAGACAAGATACCTGATGGTGAAGAATTACAGAGTAGATCAGAACGATTTAAAGCAATTTCTGATCCAACAAGGCTTAAAATATTGTATTTACTTCAAGATGGGGAACTGTGTGTCTGTGAAATAATTAACATCCTTGAAAAACCTCAATCCACCATATCTCACCATTTAAATGTTTTGAAAAATTCAGGATTTATAAAGGGAAGAAAAGAAGGAGTTTGGATACATTATAAACTTATTGATCCAGAAGTCGTTGATTTAATTGGAAATTTAGTAAAATAATCTCATTGGAGGTATTAAAATGACAAAAGAGAAAATAGCGATTTCACCGTGTACAGGAATGAGCCCTTATGGATTAGTTGCAAGAGCAGCATGTTCAGATACTGTTGATGAAAATGAAGATGTTATATCTATCTGTATAACTGCCACATCTGCTGAAAGTGGAGGTTATAAAAATTTAATAAAAAAATACCCAATTATTGCTGTAAATGGATGCGAAAATGCATGTGTTGGTAAAATACTTGCACAAAAAGGTGTTAAAACTTCTAAAAACTTAAATATAATGGAATTATTGAATGCAGAGGATTTGCAGCCCTCTGATGTTGCAAGACTAAGTGAAGAAGATGAAAAATGCGTTGAAGCTGTTAAAAGGAAAATTAAAGAGCTTTTAAAAAGTCAAAAGTAGTGAGTGATTTTGTGACAGATCATAATTCCAAAAAGAGCATTTTATTTATATGCAAAAATAACGCTGGTAGGTCTCAAATGGCAGAAGGTCTATTTAAACACATTTATGGGGATAAATACGATGTACATAGCAGCGGAATCAATCCTAAAGGGGTGAACCCCTTATCCATCGAGATTATGGCCGAAATCGGGATTGACATCTCTAATTATTCCTCCACAAATCTTAAAGAATATCATGGACAGGAATTTGACTATGTTATAACCCTCTGCAACGATGAAAACTGTCCAGTATTTTTAAATGGTAAAAAATACATTCACCATGGATTCAAGGATCCTGGAACTTACTCTAAGAATAATATGGAAAAAATAGATATTTTTAGACTTATTAGAGATGAAATCAGAGATTGGATAAAAAATTCGTTAATAAATGATATTAATTAAAAATATAGCTTCAGGAGCTTAAAAAACATGTTAAAAATCGCAATAGCTACAGATGGCCCCTATGGGGAACGTGCATATGAATATATAAGTAAAGAATTTGACACTGAGTTTATAGAGCTTGAAAAACCAGTTTCCATGTTTATGGATGAAATTGAAATCCCGGAAGACGCTTTAAAGAAGTTTGAAGCCGCTGATTTACTTATAACTTATACTCTTCATCCAGATCTTACACTTGACCTTGTAGAAATGCTTCATGACAAGGTAGAATGGGCAATAGTGGCTGCATGGAGAGGTGAAGGCTTTAAAAACCAGCTTGAAAGATTGGGAAATGTTACATGCCCTGAAAACATGTGTGATCTCCTGGAAAATGGAAACCCTATATTCGATGAATTTGTAGCCAAATTTGGAAGGCCAGTGGTTAGAATTAACTGCCAGGGCGATAAAGTTGTAGATATAGAAGTTTTAAGGTCATCTCCATGTGGGTCAACATTTTTTGTGGCTGAAGAAATGATCGGACAGGATTTAGAGGATTTACCAATAAAAGCAGGATTAAAAATACAACATTATCCTTGCAGAGCCCCAAAAATGAGACTATTCACCGATGATGAGTGTAAAAAAGAAATGGCGGCAAATTTTCATAAGGAAGCCTTTGAAGAAGCTCTCAAACGCGCAGCGTTTGGAGAACAAAACGAAGTTTTGTAAGCCCTCGAAATTCTACGAATTTCGGGGCGTAAAAAATCCTAGATTTTTGACAGCTTTGGGAAAGAAAAAAGAATAGAATTAATTTTATTTAAAACTATTTTTCTTATTATTCCTGTTTTTAATAGATTTAAGATGTTAATAGGCTTTTTAATGTGATTTTGATATTCAGATATGTATTTTTTGTTTTTATTTGAGATTATAAATTAAAAAAATATTATTTTTATTATTGTTCATTATTATTCATGAAAATTATTTATTCTAATAAGAAATATATTAAATTATGGAAAGTTCGCCACAAAAAAAGACATTGACAATTATATTAACAGAAGGCCCATATAGATCCCAGTATGCAGATATGGCCTATGAAATCGCTAAAAGCGCTTTAAACAACGAATATAATGTTAATATATTTCTTTACATGGACGCCACCCATATTCCTCGTAAGGGACAAAATCCACACTCATTTCCCAATGTTTTAGAAAAAATAAAGAAAATGGTTAATAGAGGCGCCGATATAAGAGCATGTGTAAGGTGTGCAACTGCAAGAGGATACGCTTGTGATGAGAAATTTCCTTATATAAAAGGAATAACAATTACCTCTGTTTACGACATTCCAGATTGGATTAAAGAAAGTGATAAAGTCCTAAGTTTAGGTTAAAATGATGAACGGCTGATAATATGAATTCAGTTTTGGTTATAATTGATAAAGCCCCTTATGGCTGGGAAGATGCTTTCAGCGGATTTTTCGTGGAGATAGCATGTTTAAATAGGCAAATGGATGCAGACATCCTTTTAATTGAGGATGGAGTTTATGCAGCAGTTGATGGGCAAGATTCAGATAATATTAAATTTCCAGGCGTAGGAGAATTAACTTATCTCATATTCCCTGAAGGGAATCTGTATGTTTACGAGGACTCAATTAAGAAAAGAGGCATTAATAAAGAAGATTTAATGGAAACCATTGAAATTGTAAATTCAAAAGAGCTTTATGAAATTACAAGAGCTAAAGAAGCAGTTATTAAGATATAGATTCGATTTTAATCTTAAATATTGTGATAAAAATGAAAATGGAAGAAATTGAATATGAACTTTTTGAAAATGGCGTATTGATTAGGAAGGCAATAATAAAGAATGTTAAGCCATGTATAATTTCTGAAGGGCAGATCAGTGTTCTTTTGCAACTTGATAAAGAGTTACATCACATTTTACCTCATCTGGCAGTTAAATTTCCCCCTGGAAAGGTAAACTATCTTGATAAAAAGAATATTTTAACCCTTTCGATTTATGAAAGGCTTATTACTGTTTATCCGTCTGGAAAGGTAAGTATGAACAAAACCAACACTAAAGAAGAATCCATTGAGATAATTAAGGAAATATGCACGCTAATAAATGAAACCCATCTTGAAGTTAAAGAAGGAAAAACAGCCGATTACATGGCTTTAAAAGATAAATTATCAAAAATTGGACCGCTTACCATCTATAACTGCTTGCCCCAGACAGATTGTACTGAATGCGGAGAAACCACCTGCATGGCATTTGCAATGAGAGTGCTTTCAGGAGAATCTAAACTTTATGAATGCATGCTTTTACATGAAATGGGATATGTAAATAACGTAAAATGCCTTAAATCAAGTTTAGGAAATAAGATAATGGAAGTACTGGGCTGGAAAATATAATTATCTATACAAAATAGTATTTGGAGAAACATAATGCACATAGGACTTATACTAACAAAAACTCCTGCAGAGGAAGGTTTCCAGACATTTATACAATTTGCAAATATGTATCAGGGAAATGATGAAGTCACAATTTACATGGTGGGCAATGGAGTTTTCAGCGCAAGGAAAGGCCATTTAAATGAAGACTTAATATCAAATCTATTGGAGAATTCCATTATATACGCAAATTCCGATGATTTAAAAGCAAGGGGAATAAAAGAAGAGGATTTAATAGAAGGAATAAATAGTATTGAGGGATACGATAACCTTGTGGTAAATATTATGGAAAAATTTGACCAGATTTTAAGTTTTTAAGTGATATCAATGGCTAAAAGAAAGAAAAATAAAGAATCGAAAGTTATGGTCGGGATAAAGTGCCAGTGCCAGGATAGGGCGGTAAAAAGGCCTGAACCTTTAATAAGAAAAATAGTCTGTGAAAAATGTGGTAAATCATTCAGCACTAATCGTGACGTTGACGTTTGTTTTAAATGTGAAAAAAAATAAATTTGGGTCTTATTACCTAGAAAGACAATAAGATACCTCTTCCAATCCCATATACCAGACTAACTACTAAAAATGAAATTAGGACAAGGGAAAACCCATTAACTATTGGTTTCACAGTTTTTTTTGATAGTTTATAGCTCAATATTTCTTCAAAAATATGTCCGCCGTCTAATGGTTTCATTGGAAGCAAATTGAAAGTTCCAACTGCAAAATTTAAAAGGAATATCCAGTAAAATAGATCTTTAAGGTAAAATAATACCCAGGGCAAGCTATTTCCATATTTTGCAGATACATCCTGGTTAATCACCTGATGATCAGTACTTCTTACTCCTATGTAGGAACGGGTAGAATTATTTGGATTTACTCCGGTTTTAACCTTGACTACTCCCTGATCAGTCTGGAATATTAATTCATCACCAATTTTAGTATTATTTAAAGCTTTTGCATATTCTGTAATGTTATTGGTAGTTTTTCCGTTTATACTGTAGATTATCATTCCTTCTTTTAAAAGACCGTTAGCAGGGCTGTTTGGAACTACACTGGTAATTTCCGTTCCATCGGAGTGGAAAGCTGGCGCAATTCCAAAACTTGATACTAAAAATACAATCAAAAGGGCAATACCTGCGAAACTAAGATTAAATATAGATCCAGCTGCATAAATTCGTAGCTTTGCAAGTCTGGAAGCTTTTTTAACTCCTTCTTCATCAGGTTCAACAAATGCACCTGGAAGAATTGCTAGCAATAACACACCTATTGACTTTATTTTAATTTTTTCAACCCTTGCCAGAATTCCATGAGCAAATTCATGAACAATAATTACAGTTGCAAGTCCAATTAAACCGTAACCTAATGGTATTAGGAGAGGATTTCCAGGATAATCAACACCTGGAAGAATTGGAGTTGCTGCAGGGGCCTCTAAGAATGTATTAAGCGATAATATTATGAAATAAATCATTAAGCCCATAAAAAATACAGAAACAGGAATACCTATATTCATAAATATCCGCCAAAATTTTGGGCTCTTTTGAGCAATGGAATCGATTAAATCCCTCATTCGCAATGTTCTTCTCATTAAAACTGGGCCGTTTATATCAATTTTAAGTTGATCTTTAAATAAAATGGCCAAAACCCATATAATTACAAATCCGATGGCATAATACCATAAAGCGTTCACTTAATCACCTTTAATTGAATAATTTTTTTTACATATTTTCTTATAACTAAATTTAAGCCTTTAGGGAATCATAGAGCAACACATTACACTCTTCATCCTTTGCTATACCTTCACTATTTTCATCAATCAAAATATAAGAGTCAGACTCAACCATAGACCTTATAACTCCAGAACCTCTAATTTTAAGAGGCGCTACTACATCTCCATCTGTTTTTGCCCTTATGTACTCTGTTCTTCCCAGTGCGGAAGGGATCTTTCGAGATGCAGTTTTTTTAAAGATGGGAGGTTCTCTATGGATATTCTGCATTTTAAGGATGAAATTCCGGACAAAAATATCGAATTGAACCATTGAGGCTACAGGATAACCAGAAAGCATAAATATGGGCTTATCATCAATAATTCCAAATCCAAAGGGCTTGCCTGGCTTAATGGCAACCCCATGAATCAAAACTTCACCTAATTCATCAACAACATCCACAACAACATCTCCTTTGCTTATTGCAGTACCTCCAGTGGTTATTATTGCATCACATGGTTTTAAAAATTTTTTAATTTGATTGGATACAGTCTCTGCTTCATCAGTACAATGTGTAAGTTCAGGCATGGCTAAACTGCTTTCAACAAGAGCCTTTAGCGTGAAATAGTTAGAATTTATAATTTTCGCCTCTTTTATTTCAGATAAGGACATTACAAGCTCATTTCCAGTGGTTATTATCCCTATTTTAGGTTTTTTAAACACATTTATTTTTTCATGACCTGAAGATGATATTATTCCAATATCCTGAGGCCTTAGAAGCTTTCCAGACTTTAAGATAAGATCTTCCTTTTTAAAATCTTCACCTTTTGGAGAAACGTTTTCAAAGGGTGTTAAGGAATACTCAACCTCTAAATCATTACCTTTTTCTATTGTATATTCTTCCATGACTACAGCATTTGCTCCTTCAGGTACAGGAGCTCCTGTGGCAATTTTAACTGCTTCACCACTTTTTAATGAAACATGAGAAGCTTTTCCAGCACCTATTCTGTCAACAATATTTAAATGTGCAGGATTTGTCTGAGATGAGCCAAATGTATCTTCTGCCTTTACAGCATAGCCGTCCATGGCTGAATTATCAAATCCAGGAGAATTTAAAATGGATTTCACATCTTCTGCAAGCACCCGGTTATATGCATCTATGATTGAGACTTCCTCAATGCCTGCTATTACTTCCCTATCTTTAATGATATGTAACGCCTTTTCTAAAGGCATTAAATTTGATAAAAACATTTTTATATACTTCCGCAAAATTTATAATCAGTATTTGGTAGTGTTCGTATATATGGTTTTTATTTAAATTATACTTTTATTAAGAATTAGTTTAATGCAGGGACATAATAATAAAAATTTAAATTACCTGTGAAAAAATTCATATTTTACATTATTTTGAATTAAATGTTTTCGGCGTATTTTATAACAGAAATAAGAGTATATAACTGTTATTTTAAATAAAAAAGACCTATTAACTCCTATATGTAAAAAAAATTGGGGTATCCACCATTATATTTCATTTGAAGAGTTAAGATGGATGTAGGAAAGTTTCTATTAGTGACTCTTTTTCAAAATAAGCTCTTATTTGGGTTAATTTAGTAAAAATTTAATTGAAAAGCACTCATCTATAATTCAACATATAAATAACTTATAAGGCAGTGTTAAATTAAAAAAAGAGAGTTATGGGGCTGTTTTTTCGAGAAAAAAATCAAAACATTTATATGCTATGTTGAATTACTACATTTATGTCCAAAACGTCCTATGTAGGTGTATTAATACGTTAGGACACGGAGGCGATACAATTAAGCGACGATCGGCATGTGCATTGTTATTAGTCGTAACAATGGCAATGTGCATTATTCCTTCCTTTGGAGGGACAGTAAACCAGATTGCATCGGGAAATAGTGCAAAAATTGGTTTAAACAAAGATGTAGAACCTTTAGAAGTTAACGCGGCTTCTAAATACAAAAAATCCAAAAAAAAGATAGCAAAGAAGAAATACAAGAAAGTCAAGAAGTACAAAAAACCAAAAGTTTCTAAAAAATACAAGTACAAACGAGTAAAGGTAAGATACAAGTACAAGGGCAAATGGCAAACTAAGTGGACATATAGAAAAGTATATGCCAGTTCAAATTACAAAACAAGCTATTATCGCACAAGTAGTGCTGGATGGACAAGTGATTCAAAATTAGATGCAATCATGAGATCCGGAGCGAAATATGGCTACAGGCGCGGTGTCAGTACTGCAGCTGCCATGCAAAAGGCGGGATCTGGAGATTGCTGGGCTATGAGCGAATATTTAAACAATAAACTCAAAAGTGCAGGATACCAATCAAGAATCATACAATATTCAACAAGTTATTCAAGTCAACACAGATCAGTTCAATTATATCAAGGAAAATGGATAACTGTTCCATACAGAGCTTATGGTTACAATTCTATGTTTGTTTAAACAGATGAATTCTCCATAACGAACATATCCATTTACATTTGGGAGCGGTTGTAAATTAACAACTGCTAACATTTTATTTTAATTTTTAAGTATTAATTTCATATTTAACAATTTTAAATTTTCCCTGAAAAATAATAAATACATTGATCATCAATTATTAACTATGTTATAATTCTGATAGGGGATATTAAAGTGTTTGAACTGGAATCAAAAGAATATGATATATTTATAAGCCATACTGGTGGAAAAGAAGAAGAATATTCAACATTTGAAGATAAACTGCAATCAGCGCACGATTTTGAATATAAAAATTACAGCCAGCTTGAAGAAGATAAAATAACAGAAGAATCCATTGAAAGTCAAATAAACCCTGTAGGGGCGGTCATTATTCTATCAGGATTATATAATAAATATAAAAATATTATTCAAAAGCAAATAGACATTGCAGTCAAGCTGGACAAACCTATAATTGTTATAAGACCATTTGGAATGGAAGATATACCTCCAGAGCTTGAAAAAATTTCTGTGGACGTTATAGGATGGAATGCTCCCTGTATAGTTGATGCAATAGAAGAGAATTACCAAAATTAAAAAAAAATAAAAAGTTTGAAATCCATTACTGGGAGTTTAATATATTATTTTTAGAGGTCCAATTTAAAATTAAACCCCCTGAATAACATCATTGTTCTCTTTCTCTAATGACTTCCTTTTTGTATAGTACATCTTCTGAAGATATGTAATCATATATAAAAGCAGCCAGAACAGCTCCAACTATTGGACCAATAACGTATATAGGGAAATAATTCCATAGGTTGTTTCCACCGAGAATTAAATCTGCTAAATAAGGTCCAAAAGTCCTTGCAGGATTTATGGATGCACCAGTGATATTTCCTATTGTGGTAATAACTCCTGCTACTGTAAAACCTATTGCAATACCTGCAAAACCGGGTGCAGCTCTTTTATCCACAGCAGATCCCATTATGACCATCATCAAAAGAAAAGTACCAATTATTTCCACTAAAATTGCCTGAAAGTATCCAATTCCTTCAAACGGGGTTGTAGCACCAAGTCCTCCTACTGTAACTGCCTGCATCCCAACGCTTGCAGCAAAAGCAAAACTTGCAATTGATGCCCCTATAAGCTGTGCAACTATGTAAGGAATAACCTCATTACTTGGAAACTTCTTGGTGGCCCAAAGCCCAAGTGTAACTGCTGGATTTATGTGACATCCAGAGATATGGCCTATAGCATAAATTAAAACAGTTACAGTGAGTCCGAAGGCTAATCCTATTGCTAACCAATCCCCTAAACCACCCAAAGTACCAATACCAATGTTAAATGGGTTGGGAGGTGTTGCTCCTCCGCTTATCATTAATGTAATCACTGCAGCACCTGCCCCTATATAAACCAGGAAAAAGGTACCTATTAGTTCTGCTAAAAATCTTTTTTTAAGAGATATCAATTTTATCACCTTTAACCGCTTTGAAAAGCTTCATAACACCATTCGCATAAGAATCTGGGGAGTGGTTTTTCATGTTTTTTGCTTGGAAAAGGGAAGCTACCCTCCCATATTTCAACTTTCTCATGTATTAGATGATCTTTGCAGATGCCCATGCCGCAGACTATGCATATAGCCAGAGCATCTGTATCTTTACCTTCCAAAGCACACATGTAGCATTTCATTTTTTTCACCTTTTAAATAAAAAATTAGGGGAGAGTTATACAGCTTCTCTCCACTGACAGTAGTGGTGTCTGAAGTCAACAAGACATGCTGAAGCACAGTTTTTACATGCTCTGACTGGTGATGCAGGTGTTTCTTTATGTAGCGCTATAATATTGGTCATCATGGTGGCAGTTATTGGTTCACTGGTAATCAAACAAGGATAATCTGCTAATCTCATTAGGGATGAGAATCTAACTGTTATAGCGCATGCAGGATATGTGTATCTTTGAGGATTCATTATAACTTCATTTGTATCTATTGGATCTAAATTGACTTTGAATCCTGCTACTTTTGGTTCTAATTTTCCTTCACTTCCGTTCATCATTCTTCTTGCTTCATCTAAGCTTTTCCATCCTCTGTAAATTGTGTCCATGAAATCGCAGTTGTGAAGTTCTGCTGCAGCTCCTCTTGTTGGGTTAAGCTGCACATAGTTGTGGAACCTTCTTGTAAGTAACTCAACTACTGTTGGAGCATTAAATCCATCTAATTCCAGTATATATTCTACTGCACATGCAGCAGACCCTGTGGCTACTGATAATAGTTGATATTCACTTTTAACACTACCCACAGCATTTTTAAGAGTTGATTCCATCACATCAGTTGTGGCTTCGATTATGGCCATTATAACATCGTCTTTACACATATTGTAGGTTGATTGTGATATATGGTGAGATATATCCCCAACACAGTATGCAGGAACAGTTACTATGTTTCCATAGTGTACTCCATCTTCAACAGCAGCCATGACTGTTCCTTTCATTTTTTTCTTGTATTCGGCCATATATTTTCTTACATCGAAGGATTTATGACCTAATGAGTCCATAAGTTTTGCCTGCGCTTCTACTGGAGTTTTATATATGGATTTAACCATTTCTATTTCTTGTTTAATGGCTTCTGTTAGAGGTACTCCTTCTTCTATTTTGTTGGCGAAAATTTCTCCTATACCGTAAGAAGTGTTCATTCCCCATGATTTGGCGGCTAATATGGCTTGTTTATGGTCCTCGGGTATATCAGTCTTTTTTAATATCTGATTTACTACATTGCTTGTGCTCCCTGGAATTAATGCAAAGTCAACAACGCATGTTGGCCCGTAAAATCCAGCATACCTTCGTACAGAGTCCAGTCCTATAATGTCCTCTGATTTTTCAATAGTTTCTACAAATTTATCTGCGCTTTTTTTAAAGGCATCGTCTTCTTCGTATAATATTTCAAGTATTGCAGGTGTTTGGTAGTGTTCTACAAAGGGATCGTCTTCAGGTCTTACAAAATCTGTAAGTCCAGTTAATGTGTTGTAATGGGTGTTAATTGAATCTACATGAAGGTTAATTACAGCTTCACTTTGTCCATCAACGGCTTTCATTTCATTAGCTACATCTACGTAAGCCTTGGTATGTTCCATTTTAAATTCATGTCCTCTATATTTTTTTACAGTATCTACATCTGCCCTTTGGGCCGCAAGAGCCTCATTTACCATTTTTTTATATAGTTCTGACATATCTATCACCACGTCTACATTATGTTATTCTAAATATAATTATTTTTTGGTATATTAACCGTTTAAAAAAGTATAACCCTAAAATCGGCTAAAATAAAAAAAATAATTTATTTAATTATTTATTAAGGATTTTAAATCTTTAAATAGTATTAAAAATACCCTTATCGATTTAATAATATTTAAAAGAGAATTAAAAAAATACTATATCTTTAATATGGTCTTATTCTAAATTTGAACAATAATATGCCATTTGATTAAAATCTACAGCTGCGCATTCCTCTCTTTTTCAGGTACTGTTGATGATATTCTTCAGCATTGTAAAATTTGTATTTGTCTGCCGGGACGATTTCTGTCACTATATCTCTGTTATAACTCCCTGAAAGTTTTTCTTTTGATTTTTTAGCAGATTTTCCCTGTTCATCATCATAATAAAAAATGATTGATCTGTACTGCTCTCCAATATCCGGGCCCTGTCTATTAAGTGTTGTAGGGTCGTGAATTTCCCAGAAGATATTAAGTAACTGTTCATAACTTACGTCTGAAGGGTTATAAGTCACTTTTACTGTTTCAGCGTGACCAGTTTTGCCTGAGCATACTTTTTCATAGGTGGGATTTTCAGTATGACCACCCATATAACCTACCGCGGTGGATACAACTCCTTTTGTATTTCGAAATTCCTCTTCAACTCCCCAGAAACATCCTGCTCCGAATGCAGCTTTTTTAAGTTTGGTTTCATCATTCATTTTAACACCTTATTTTTATAATAAGAACTTCAACTTTTTTAATACGTATGATTTGAATCTTATTATAAATATTTTTTACAGGTTTATGTGATCTCAAACTTAATATATATCCCCTTTAAATTTCCTAAAAAGCCAAATCAGAAATAATAATGGTAAATTGGGAATAAAATTTTATATGTTTCAAAGTCAATCCTATATAGATGATAAAAATAAGTTCCCTATCTAAATATTTCGGTAAAATACACGCTTTGGATAATTTAGACCTTGAAATAAATAAAGGGGAGCTATTAGGAATAATAGGGCCTAATGGGGCCGGTAAAACCACAGCAATAAGAATTATATGTGGTATTTTAAAACCTGATTCTGGCGATGTAGTTGTTAATGGTTACAGTGTTTTAAAGGACCCAATAATGGTTAAATCAATGATAGGTTACCTTCCAGAAGAACCGAATCTTTATGAGAGATTTAAAGCGCGTGACCTTCTAAGATACTTTGGGGAACTGTACGGTGTTCCAAAAGATAATCTTAATAACAGAATTAACGAACTTTTAGAACTTGTTGGGATGGAAAACCGTGCAGAACATAGAATAAACACGTTTTCAAAGGGATTACGCCAGAGAATTGCTATTGCAAGAGCACTGATACATGATCCTCAGATAATCATATTTGATGAACCTACAATGGGACTTGATCCAGCAACATCTCTGGCAATCAGGGGATTTATTGAAAACCTTAAAGGTGAAAAAACAATTGTTTTATGCACCCATTACATGGATGAAGCCGATACTCTCTGCGATCGCGTGGCCATTTTAAACGGTGGAAAAGTAAGGGATATGGGAACTCCTGAATATCTAAAAGCCAAAATCCACGGAGATATAATACTTGAAATAAAAATTCAAAATCAAAATATTGATACTGAAAAAATTCATTCTTTAAGTTCTGTTGAAAGTGTTAATTTAAACGGGAAGAATCTCTCCATATCTCTAAGTTCAAAACAGGAAATATCTGATATATTAAGATTAATTGGAAATAATATGATATCTATTAATACTAAAGAACCATCATTGGAGGATGTTTTTATACATTCAATAAAATAGTGCTTTGAGGATTATTCATGAGATTTTTAAAAATAACAAAGTGGGAACTTAAAAATACTCTTTCAAGTAAAAAGTTCATCACAATAATTATTTTGCAATTCGGGCTACTTATACTAATGATGAGCTTTTTTAATATGTTTATTGGAAGTATAGAATCTGAAGATGGTATTTCATTATCTCCTTCTCTTTCCAAATTTGCATCCATTGATGTTTCAGATAATAATAGCTTCATTATTACTAATTTAAATAAAGAGGTACTTGACATAAGATTGGTAGATTATAATAATTCATTAAAACGTTTAAGGGATGGAAAAACCACTGCGATTATAGTTTCTCCTGAAAATCCCAGGGAAAAAATAGAATCATTTCAAACCATTAATATTGATCTTTACATAAATTCAGAAGATCCAAAACAATCTGTAGTTTTAAATGAAGTAAATTCTACATTAGAAGCCTTATCAACATCAATTTCCGATGAATGGATCAATTCATTGATACCTCCCGAAAAAATAGTGGATCCAGAGGTTAAAGAGGAAAAAAAGGGAGAATTCTTACCTTTACAGATTATAAAGAAAATGATGATTGCAATATTACTTTTCCTTCCTCTTTTTCTCTTTGGAAATATGGTTGTTGATAGTATCGTGGGAGAAAAGGAGAGGAAGACAGGGGAAATAATTATTGCAATGCCTTTAAGCCATAGTGACATTATAATGGGTAAAAACCTGGCCATAATTTTGATAATTGCCCTTCAAACTGCTATATGGATTATAACGCTTCTAATTGCAGGATTCAACATTAAAAATCCTCAGTTAGTTTATCTAATTGTTTTATTGACTTCTGTTCCAATTATTGGTATTACAAGTGTTATTGCCACCTATTCAAAAAATTACAAAGAAGCAGAAATTGGATTAAGCCTTGTTTACATTATTATGGTTGGATTTTTAATCATTCCCGCACTTGCATATATCTCTACCCGATCTTTATCATCTAATATATCTCCAATGACTTTGGTAATGCGTATTTTTTCGGGAGAAGCCATATCTGGAGTTGATTTCATTATTCCTATTTTTTCAATCTTAATGGTAAGTCTCATTTCATTCTGGACATCAATTAAGCTGTTTAAACGAGATGATATGGTATTTGGCCCAAGACCTAACCTCATTCGAATTATAATGGATTTTTTGGGCATTAAAAAAAGGGAGTTTAAATAATCTAAAAAATCATGTTTAAAAGCTAATTTACTATTGAAATTAATCAATAGTGCACCTATTAAATTGAAATAAAATGTAAATTTATTGATTTTATTAACTGTAAGTGAAAGGAGATAAAATGAAGTTAATGGTTCTTTCAAAAAAGGAAGCTCAAGATATACTCACCAACAAAATTTATATCTTGCTGGTATTTGTTCAGATATTCATAATTTTTGGAGCATTGGGATTAGGGATGGTAAGCTCCGTAGTAACTGATCCAGGGCTTCTTGACAAATATGGGGCAACATCTTCACTAAAAGTGGGTATTTCAGAGGATTTAAAGAATACAAGTATTGTTAATAATCTAAAAGATCAAAATTTAAATCTTGTTTTCTTTAAAGATATGGAAGAAGCTGATAAACAGCTTGGATCACAGCTTGTTGCAGTAATTAGAGTATCACCTCCTCCAGAAGAGAATATACTTTTTCAATCAGATACATCAAACCCTTTTTATCCTGCAGTATCTGAAAAAATAAATAGTGCTGTGGATAAATTCAAATTAGAGAAAAAACTAAAATCTGCAGGAATAAGCGAGGATTTAATAGAAAAAATTGAAAATCCGATTATCTTAAATAAAATAACAATTAACAACGATAATCTCTCAGATCTGGCTATGAATACCTCTTATTTTGTCGAAATAATCTATGGATTTATAGTTCCTTTTGTGCTGCTTCTTCCATTTTTCCTGGCAAGTAACATAGTAACAGACAGCATAGTGGGCGAAAGGGAAAGAAAAACATTTGAAATACTCCTTATGGCACCTGTTTCAAGTTCAATGGTTATAATTGGAAAAATATTGCCTATATTCTCATTTGCAATGATTCAAGGCATTACATGGGCCATTTTATTGGATATACTTGGCGTACCTATTTATAATCTTTTTATACTTATTTTAATCATGATTTTGGTTGGTTTAGCTTTTATAGGATTTGGAATACTGATTTCAATGTTTGTAGATAGTACAAAAGAAGCTAACTCGGCAATTACTCTTACTTTGATGTTTGCATCGTTTATACTGTTTATACCTTTATTTATGAAAGTTCCCTATTTTGAAAGCATCCTAAACTTTATTCCAACAGTTTTAATGGTTAAAATGGCCTCATCACCATCATTTGAACCCTCATCCATGATTTACTTAATCCCAACATTTTTACTCTCAACTTTAATATTCGGATTAACTGTAAGGTATTTCAGGCATGAAAGAGCAATACGCTTATAAAAATTGTGTTAATCACTTTAAAGTAGTTAAAAAGGATTCCACGAAAATAAATTCCAGGAAAGGAAAAATCCATCACTTTTACCTCTTAAATCTGAAATTAATTGCAATAAAAGGTCTTTATCATTTATATTTGCCGGTACTTTAATGATCAACTTGCTGCCTTCTTTTTCCATACTTAAAACTTCGTAAGAGCTAATTTCTATATTATCTGATGGGTTTAGTACTGTTATTTCATGGAAATCGGCATTAGTTCCAATTAAACCAATGGAAACCCTTATTATAATGAGAATAATGATTACTGCACCTGGTTTTATAAGATATCTTGGAGAAAAAGGTGTTTTTATGACATAAACCCCTAAAAGGCCGCTTAATCCAACAAGGGCAGGTGCAGAAAATATTCCTCCGTCCAGCATACCTATTAATGAGGTGGTTAGGGCAAAGGCAAGAATTGCTTTGTGGAGATCTCTTCTTCCATTTAAAGAAATTATTCCTGAAATATAAACCAGGGGAAAAGCAATAATGGTTATAAATGCCACAGGAGTAACATACTGGGCAAGTGAACTGCCAGTGTTTATATGTGATGGTACATAAACGCCTGATGAACTAACGAAATAACCTAAAACAGATTTCATTACGTGACTGTGGACTATGCTGGTGCTGGTGGCGCTATGATTAATGGACACGAATATAGTAAAAAGAGAAACACCGAACTTTGTTCTTATCCATATTTCAAGTAAAATACCAAATAAATAAGTTATTAAAACAATTATTATGGTATATTTAAGATATTTCTGCTTGTTAAATTTCAATGAATCTATTGATGATATTTTTTTTGCAATAACTCCTTTTTCATTGAATAATGGATAAAACAGTAACAAACTACCCGTTACCATAAATAAAATAACCGATTTACCTTCGGATGAACCCTCCAAAAAAGGGTAGGTAAGGGTTAATATAGTACTATCTAAAAAATTAGTAAAGAATAATAAGATTGCAAATAGCATCATGAAAATGCCAATTAAATTCAATTTATTCAAATGCAATATTTCACCTGTTTTATCTTTCGAAATTAATTTATTTTAATGTAATGTTTTGTTTAAATTAGCCCATAAAAAATATGATTAGGCTCATTACAAGCCCTGAAACGATGGGAATAGGAATATTATCATCTATTGGGCTGTAAGCTTCAGTTAATGAGCCAAATATTGCTCCAAAGAGCGCAGGAATTGCTGGAATCTGGGTTAAAGCTCCTGCAAAACCTACTACAATGAATGCAATACTACCTTCAACTGTTTTCTTTTTATTAAATGGAAGTTTATGTCTCCCAAATCTTCTTCCAAATATTGTGGATGCTGAATCTCCAAAAAGGAGCATTATTATGGATGCATTGGCAACTGCAATATTGGACTGGAATAAAAAGAGGGTTAAGATGATCCCCAGAAAAAAATAAATAAACCCTCTTTCATCATCTTTACGCTTTGTTTGCCTTAAAAATTCGGAAAAGAAGAATATATTCTTCTGTTTGTCTAATCTAAATATTAATTCAACAAATACTACAATTGCTATACATATAAGCATTACTGCAACTGGATTAAGAAACCATGTCAAGAAAACAATGAAAATGCCTGATGCATGAACGAGCTGTCTTAAACTTTCTCCTTTCATTAGATCAGGCCATTTATCCATTTTAAAATCTCATTTAGTATTTAAGCCATGAACTTTTCTATTACTCCGCTATATGATTTCTTAAGTGTATCCACGTCTAAATTGATTAGATCGGTATTTACAATCAGTTTTTTACCTTTAACAGAGCCAATTAATGATGAAGGCGCATTTATTTGACTTAATACTTCTTCTGCATATCCATTTTTAACTGTTAAAATAAATCTTGCATTGGATTCTGAAAATAACACTTCAGTATCATTCAGTTTTTCATTGTCTCCAGGTATTTTGGAAGTGTCCAGAACTGCTCCAAATCCTCCAGAAATTGCCATTTCGGCTAATGCGACAGCTAACCCTCCGGATGAACAATCATGAACTGCAGTTATGGCGTTGTTCTTATCATTTCTTATAATGTCTAAAACTGAATTAACAGATTCTAATTCAGTATCCATATCTACTTTTGGAGGATTTCCCTGAGCAACTCCGTTAATTACCTTATGATATTCGGATCCATCAAGTTCTGGATAGGTATTTCCAATTAATATGATTTTATCTCCTTCATTTTTAAAATCAAGGGTTTTAATATCTTTAATATCCATTAATCCAGCAACACCAACAACTGGTGAAGGATTCACAGTTACGCCCTCTGTTTCGTTATAGAAACTCACGTTACCACTGATGACAGGGGTTTCAAATGCATTTGCAACATCAGACATCCCTTTAACACATTCTTTAAATTGCCAGAAAACCTCTGGTCTTTCTGGATTTCCAAAGTTAAGGCAATCTACAATGCATATGGGCTCAGCACCCATTGATACCACATTTCTTATGGCTTCTGCAACAGCTCCTGCCCCTCCATGATAGGGGTCAAGTTTTGTGAAGGTACTGTTACAATCTGATGTTAATGCAATGGCTTTTTCATCATCGATCTTTAAAACAGCAGCATCATCTCCTGGCTTTACTGCAGTTCTGATCTGTACTTCATGATCGTATTGTTTGTAGACCCATTTTTTACTGGCGATATTGGGTGATGATAGAAGTTTAAGCAGAGCATCTTCAACTTCAATTTCTTCCAGTTTAATATATTCTTCTTTAACCTCTGGTTTTTTTGCTTTTCTTTCGATTATAGGAGGGTCTGAAAGAGTATCTGTCTTTAATTCAGATATTACTTTACCATCTTTTTTAATAACCAGATTTTCGGTATCTGTAACCTTTCCAATAACAGCAGCAGGGAGCTCGTATTTTTCAAATATATCTAAAAGGGCATCCACATCTTCTGGCTTAACTACAAAAACCATTCTTTCCTGTGATTCAGAAAGCATTATTTCGTAGGGAGTCATTCCTCCTTCTCTTAGTGGTATTTTAGTAAGCTCAACTTCAGCTCCGTTTCCTCCTTTACCTGCCATTTCAGAAACGCAGCAGGTCAAACCTCCACCTCCAAGATCTTTAAGCCCTACTACATTTATTTTTTCTAAAGCTTCAAGTGTGGCTTCTAAAACCATTTTTTTAGTAAAAGGATCTCCTACCTGGACTGCAGGCCTATCTTCAAGTTCAGATTCTGTTGTCAATTCTTCTGAAGCAAATGTAACGCCATGAATACCATCTCTTCCTGTCCTTCCACCCATAAGCACAAAAATATCACCTACATTAGGAGCAATACCTTTTACAATGTCTTTTTTATTTACAAGCCCTGCACATACGACATTTACAAGGGGATTAAATTTGAAATTTTCATCAAATTCGACTTCTCCACCGACTGTTGGAATTCCTACTCTGTTTCCATAATCTGAAATTCCTTTTACCACATACTCAAAAATATAACGGGATCTCTGATCCTCAAGAGGTCCAAATCTTAATGAATCAAGCAATGCTATTGGCATGGCACCCATAGATATTATATCTCGGATTATGCCCCCAACACCAGTACCTGCACCTCCATATGGTTCAATGGCAGAAGGGTGATTGTGACTTTCCATTCCAATAACAAGTGCAAGTTCATCTGTAAGTTCTACAATACCTGCATCATCTCCAGGCCCTAAAATAACGTGAGAGCCCTCTGTGGGGAATAATTTTAAAATAGGGCGGCTGCTTTTGTAGGAACAGTGTTCCGAAAACATTATGTCCAGCATGCCGTATTCCAATGAATTAGGATCTCTTCTAAGTTCTTTTTTTACAAATTTACATTCTGAATCTGTTAGGGTCATTTTACCACACCATAATACTCCATTTAGTCTTTATCCAGTCTTTTTAATAATTATTTTAAGCTTTTTGTCTTCAATTCCCCATGAAACCTTTAAAAAAGGTTCTATCCAAATTTTGAAACCTGTCAAAATTCTTTAATTTTTAATGCAATCAAATTATAAATTTTAATGTGTCGAAGATTGTAAACACCACTAAATCTATTTAACGGGCTTTTTCTAAAATCTTAATGGTTATTTTAAGATTTTCATCCTCAATTTTCCATTCTTTAGTATAATCTCCCTCTTGGGCTTCAAATAACATTTTTTGGGCACGTACCTCATGGGAAACAAAGTCATGGAAAGGTTCAATTAACTGTTTGAAACCTTTATCACATTCAATAAATACCTGAATATTGGCCTCTACATCGAGATCTAAATCTTTTCGCATATCCTGGATTCTTCTTATAAGTTCTCTAGACATTGCTTCAGATAATATTTCTTCTGTGATTTCGGTATTCAAAAATACATTGCCTGAATTGAAATCTGCACTCACCAGATTTTCTGGAAGTTCTGTTTCAAATATAATATCATCAGTTCCAAGTGCTATGTCTTTTTCGTCAATATTTACTTTATATGTTCCATTTTTGTCCAATTCCTCTTTTATCTGTGCACCATCTGTTTTAGATAGTTTTTGCATAACTTTGGGGGCATCTCCTCTAAGTTTTGGCCCAAGGGTTTTCAGATTAGGTTTGGCAATAATTTTAAGGTTTTCAAATTCATCTGTGGCTATTATTTCCTTTGTATTGGCCTGTTCCATTACAACTGCACTCAGTGATTTAACAGCATTTAAAGTATCTTCATTCTCAGAAACCACTACAATCTCTTTTACAGGCCATCTAAGTTTATATCTGGCAACATCTCTTCCTCTTGCACATGCTTCAATAATATCTCTAACAATATCCATGTTTTTTTCTAAATTATTGTCAATTAAGTCTTCGTTGAACTCCCAGTCTTCCATGTGCACACTTTCTGGAGCGTTTTCTTCAACGCCTTTTACAAGATTTTGATAGATTTCTTCTGTTACGTGGGGTGTAATAGGGGCCATTACCTTTGTTAAGAGCTTTAAAGTGTTATAAAGAGTATAGTAAGCTCCTAATTTATCAGGATCTTCCTTTTCAACCCATGTACGGCCTCTAATGAGTCGTATGTACCATCTGCTCAAATCTTCCAGTATGAAGTTGTTTATTGATCTTGTGGCTTTATGGAGATGTAATGAATCAAGAGCTTCTGCAACGTCTTTTGCAAGGGAATTAATTCTTGATGTAATCCATTTATCCTCATCCCTTAATTTTATGTCTTTTTCGGCGTATAAGGTTGGGTTGAAATTATCTATGGCCATATAGGTGGTTGAGAATACATAGACATTCCATAGAATATTGAACATTTTGGCAACATTTTTTAATTCTTCCCAGGTAAATTTAAGGTCTTCCCATGGCTTATTTCCCCATAAAAGATAAAATCGAAGAATATCAGCACCGTATTGTTCAATTACTTCGTCAGGCTCAACAACGTTTCCAAGAGATTTACTCATCTTTCTACCCTCTTCATCAAGGGTAAAACCATGCATTAGAACTTTTTTGTAGGGTGACTGGTCAAGTGCGATTACTCCACATCCTAATTGTGAATAGAACCATCCTCTTGTTTGATCATGTCCTTCTGTTATAAAATCATAGGGGAACCATTCTTCAAACATTTCTTTTTCCTGCGGATAGTAGAGTGCAGCCCATCCTGCGACTCCTGAATCTATCCAAACGTCTAAAACGTCAGGAACACGTTTCATATTGCCTCCACACTCGCATTGAACTGTAATTTCATCAACGTAAGGTCTGTGTATAAAGTCACCTTCTAAGGTTCCCTGAATTGTACGTTCTTTTAGTTCTTCAATTGATCCTATAACATCTATTTTTTCACAGGATTCGCATTTCCATATTGGAATTGGAATTCCCCAATATCTTTGACGGGATATAGTCCAGTCTCTTGCATTTTCAACCCAATTACGGAAACGACTTTCACCGGCCCATTCTGGAATCCATTCAACATTATCCAGCTCATTCAGCATTTTATCTTTAATCTCTGTTACTTTAAGGAACCACTGCTGTGTTGCCAGATATATAATTGGAGTCTTACATCTCCAGCAAAAACCGTAACGGTGATCAATTACACCTTCACGTAAGAGTAACCCATGTGCATCTAAATCAGCTATGATATAGGGATCAGCATCCTTTACAAATTCTCCCTCATATTTCCCTGCTTCTTTTTTGAATAATCCAGCTTCATTTACAGGGCAGAATATAGGAATGCCATATTTTTTACCTATTTCAAAGTCATCTGGACCGTGTCCCGGAGCGGTATGAACGCATCCAGTACCTTCAGTTAAAGTTACGTGCTCTCCAGTTATTATTTTATGTTCAAATTCTTTTTGTACTGGAATTTCATCTACAAGGGGATGAAGATATTCTAAACCTTCGAGATCCTTTCCCTTAACCACTTTAATTATTTCATAACCCTGATCTTCAAATAGAGAATTAACAAGTGCTTCTGCCATTATATAAACTTCATTACCTATCTTAATATAAGCGTAATCAAAATCAGGATGTACAGACACTGCCATATTCGCTGGAAGAGTCCATGGAGTTGTCGTCCATATCAAAATATATTCATTACCTTCTTTCGATGATTTTAGAGGAAATTTCACATATATAGAAGGATCTTCTTTGTTTTCATAGTCTATTTCTGCAAGTGCAAGTGCAGTTTCGCATCTTGGGCACCAGGTTATAACACGAAGGTCATTTATAAGTAAATCCTTTTCATGGGCACGTTTTAATGTCCACCAGCATGATTCCATGTATTTGGTATCAAATGTAATGTAAGGATTATCCCAGTCCATCCAGACGCCGAGCAATTTAAATTGTTCAGTCATCAGGTCTTTATTTTCAATTGCAAATTCTTTACATTTTTCAACAAAATTATCGATACCTATTTTAGTTTCAATTTCCTTTTTGCTTTTTAATCCCAGTAATCCTTCTACTTTATGTTCTATAGGAAGTCCATGAGTGTCCCATCCTGCCTGTCTTCTAAGATTGAAACCAGACATGCTTTTAAAACGTAAAAAAGTGTCCTTTATTATTTTGTTCCATGCAGTTCCCAGATGTATTCTTCCACTGCAATATGGAGGGCCATCTAAAAATGAATATCTGGGGCCATTTTCCCTTAATTTGTTTGTCTTTTGGTATATCTGGTTGTCATTCCAGTATTTCTGGATTTTTTTCTCGATAAGCGTTGTATCATAAGATCTTTGAGCCTCTTTTATTGGCATTTATTATTCTCCTTTAATTAATTTAAAAGATGGATATAATTCTAATTGATAAACTTTTAGATTATTAATTTCCAACATTAATTTCTTTAATATTTATCCTTGAACTATATCTGCTCCGCAAATATTTAAAAGTTAACACATAAATCACTGTTTAAATGTATTATTAATTTCTATAAAATAGAAAAGATTATATGGCTCTATATTATACTTAATAATGCATCCCCAATTACAATGATACTATATTTTTTAATGATATCGTATCGCCTCCGATGGGGGTGCTACATCTACTATTTCTAACTTAAATTAATAATAATTGATTTAAAATCATTATAATCATTTTTTGCTTTACATTTTTTAATAGAAGACCTTAATTGATATTTAATAAAAATATAACTCTAAACTCCCTGTAAAAATTTAAATAGAATTCTAATATACCTTAAAGATTTAATTTTGCAAATTATTAGATATAGAAAAGCTTATTAATAAGTTTTGAAAAAGGATGAATTGCCACTCTCATTGGGAAGATTGAGATACTGGCCATTAACTGAGTTATTAACCTATGCCCATATGGGCATAGGTAATAATCTAATATTAAAACGTTTAATTTTAATTTTTTAAATTAATAAGTTAATGAATTCTATTTCAACGTTTATATTATGCTTAATTTATAATCAAAATGAATAAAGAAGTCTAAAAAACGTAAAAATGTATTAAGAGCATTTAAATTTAAAATGTCCTTAATTTACCTTTAACAAGTAGGTCTGTAATGCTGTTTATATTATCCAGCCATGAATCAATGATTTCCTCTACATTTTTGTTTACAGCAACGATCTCATATCCTTTTTCTAGGATTAGCTGAGCACTTGCGGCTTTTGGATTATTTATTGGTTTTCCAATTTGGCTTAAAAGTATTATTTGGACTTCTTGAACTCCCTCTACGTTTTCAGCTATGTCATTTGCAATTTTAGTTGATATAAGATTATATATTTTACCTACATGATTTATAGGATTCTTTCCAGAAGTTGCTTCCATTGACATTGGCCTGTTTGGTGTTATTAAGCCATTAGCCCTGTTTCCACGACCAACAGAACCATCATCACCCATTTCAGCTGATGTCCCTGTTACAGTTAGATAATAGCCTTCTTCTGTTGCGCAGGAATGATTATCAGCTGTGTTAATGAACACTTCAACGTTTCTTTCTGTCTTATCCTGGGCTAAGTTACTTATTATTCCTTTAAGCTCATCTTTAAGGTCAACATAGGTATTACGGCCATCTATATATCTAGATACCATTGCAGATGCTACTGTAAGGGTAATTTTGTTATCATCCCTTAACCCCATGACTTTAATGTCTTCTCCCACTGCCGGATACTTCTTTTTAAAATCTTTTGAGTTAAGAAGATTTTCTGTGGCTAACACTATATTTTCTGTTTCTGAAAATGGAGCATAGCCTACTCCAAATGAGGTGTCATTGGATGAAGGAGTTCCTTCTCTTCTAAATACGTCTGTTAAATCTCCAGATCCGTGCCCTATCTTACACTCTACTACAGTATCAGTTTCTACATCCAGATTTATGATATTTTCCTTTAAATATTCTTTTGCAGCAGTAATGGCAATTCTGTCCAGCCCCATTTTCTTTATTTCCAGTTTCCCGTTTTTTTCTTCGTGAAGCTCGGAAATACCTCGACCAGTTAAAAGAATATCCATTGGTTTCATTATTTCTCCGCCGCCGAAAAGGGGATTGGATTCTCCGGCTGTTATCTGCACTTCGTCAGTATTATGGTGCATTATCTCTCCAAACCTTTTAATGTAGGCATTGCATAAAGCTCTACTTACTGATTCCGCAATTCCATCACTAATACTATCTGGATGGCCTATACCCTTTCTTTCAACTATTTCTATTTCTTTTTCCTCAATGGGTTTTTGAATGAGCTTTTCAACAAAAATATTTTTCTTCATAAATAGCCTCCAATTTTAAATACTGGATAAGTCATAAAACGTTAGTTTAAATAAAACTATGATCCATTTGTTCTTATTTTTTTATATATTTAAACTTATTCTTACATATTATATAGAATTAAAATACAAGCAGTTGAAAAATTAAACCAGGATAAAAATAAAAAGTTATAAAGATCGAAGAATTATCATTTAGATTTATTATACTTAGGGTGTGCTAATATGGAACTTATGGTCATGAATAAGACTAAAAACACAGAACTGGGAGAGAGCGAGCTTGCAGATACTTTTTTTTCAAGATTAAGAGGAACTATGTTTAAAAAGAAACTTGAAAAAGGACTTATCTTAAAGCTTCCAGGTTCCAGGAGCAGAAGTGGCTCTGCAATTCATATGTTCTTTGTGAGGTTTCCTCTGGACATCATTTTTGCAGATTCAGACAAAAAGGTGGTGGACATTGTTTCAATTAATCCATGGAAGACTTATACTCCTAAAAAACCTGCAAAATATGTTATAGAAATGGAAAAAGGAACAATCAAAAATTCAAAAACAGAAATTGGGGATAAAATAAATTTTATATGTAAAAATGCTTGAATTACTTTCTTTCTTTCACAGAATTCAAGGCCATTTGAGCAACTTTTTTTACTACAGGATTATCATCCTGGGATGCTTTTTCAAGGGGTCCAATTGCTCTTTTATCACCGGCTGCAGAAAGACCTATGGCGGCAGCATATCTTACACTCGCGTCTTCATCATTTAATTTGTTGATTAAAGGTTCAATAGTCCTTTCATCGCTGAAAACTGCAAGCGAAAGAGCAGCAGCCTCCCTAACGTGACAATCTTCATCATCAAGAGCATTAATTAATGGATCTATGGCCCTTGGATCAGCTAATTCTGCAAGAAGTACAGCAGCATCTTCTTTTTGTCTCCATGTCCCATTTTTTAGTTCTCCAATAAGATATTTAAAATTATGTTCAGGTGCTTTAACCATAAACTACCTCCTTTTCTATAATATTTTTGTTTTAAGAACTTTAAATACTTATCAATTTTTTACTATTTTTTAGTATCATCAACTTCTTCAATTGTACAACCACATATGGCTGATTCTGGCCTATCAACAAGTATATCTTCGTCTGAATTTGCCATTTCATCCTTTTTCTTCAACAGAAGCCAAAACTTTCTCTTCCCTCGCCCTGTTTTAATAAGTGCATAACCACCTTTGAGTTTTTTCCCTTCAAGCCAGATATCGATATGTCCCTCTTCAACGGCCTTTTCTATGGGTACTTTTTCCTTTAAATTTTGATATGTACCATTATCCCAGACAATAACTGTACCAGCACCGTAATTTCCTTCGGGAATTATTCCTTCAAAGTTGATATAATCAATGGGGTGATCTTCAGTGTGAACAGCAAGCCTTTTTTGGCCTGGATCGGTTGAAGGCCCTTTGGGAATCGCCCATGACTTTAAAACGCCCCCTACTTCTAATCTAAAATCATAATGAAGTTTTCTTGCAGCATGTTTCTGTATCACAAATCTGGGATTTTTAGAAGTAGTTTTTTCGCTCGAAATAGGTTCAGGAGTTTTTTTAAAATCTCTTTTTTCTTTATATTTTTTTAGAGGATCTTTATCTTCCATATATTCACCCATAGGATTTTTATAGATAAATACGAAACATATTTAAAATTAAAGCTTTTCTTGAAGTTTTGATGGATGTTCCACTATTTCTATGCCCTTAAAATTGTGTAATTTGCTGGTATTTTCAATGTCAATTTCTCTCATATGTATGGTAATTATTTTGCCTGCTGAAATTGCTGAAAAAGGGCAAGCCACTGCACATTCACCACAACCTTCACACTTTAGGAGATCTATTTCAATTCCAGGAGTTATAGCATCACCTGGACATGATGCAGCAGCATCGCAGACATCACATTTCTGACATAAGTCCAGTTCAAGTTTTGAAGGTAATACGGTATCTACATCACCAGATTCAAGATCTACTGGAACTATAAATGTTTTAATGCCTCCTTTACCTGATTGAGCAACAGCATTGGTTATGAGAGTGTCTGCAACTCCATTAACGATTTTACCAATGGTATTTGAGGTGGTGGGAGATACAATAAAAAGATCATATTTTCCCAGTGAAAATCTTCCTGTTATGGGAAAACTGAACTTTTGATCTTTTTCTTTAACCAATTCGTTGTAATATCCGCCGGTTATTCTTTCCACTCTTTCATAAAGACCATACATTTTTAGAACTTCTTCGCCAGCTGCAGAAAGTAAAACAGTGACATCATGTTTGGTCATTAATTTTTCCAGTAATTCTACACTGTCTAAAAGTAAGTGTCCAGCACCTGTAATTCCAAAACCTATTTTCATTTCGTTACACCTTAATTAGAAATCTTATGATATTTATGGAACTACTTGTATTTATAAAATTAGATTAATTAAATTAAAAAGAGAATTAGAATAAAAAAAGAATTTAAGCTAAAATTCAATGTATTTATAAGCTTCATCTTCTTCAAATGCATAATGTACCTTTGTATACTGGCTCATGAACTCAGTAACTTCATCTTTAACATTCGCATCATCCATAGCCACCATTTTGATGAATTCTGCTACTTCCTGCATTTGAGCTTCCTTCAATCCACGTCTTGTGATTTCCTGAGTACCTAATCTTATTCCTGAAGGATCATCAGTTCTTTTACGGTCATCCCATGGGAGAAGGTTTTTATTGAGGATGATATTGTTTGCTTCCATGTCCTTGGCCATTTTAGCTGCACTGCCTATTTTTTTAACGTCCATGGCAACCTGATGTGATTCTGTAAATCCCTGATCTTCACAAAGGACGTCAAATCCAAGTTCATAAAGGTTTTGTGCAAGCGCTTTAGCATTTTTAACAATTTGATCAGCATAATCACGGCCAAATTCAAGCATTTCTGCAAGGGATATTCCAAGTGCTGCAACGTGGTGGAGGTGATGATTGCTAACAACACCAGGGAACACTGCTTCATCAACAGTATCCTTTAGTTCTTCGGTACAGAGCATTATTCCTCCCTGGGGGCCAGGAAAAGTCTTGTGTGTACTTCCTACAAGAAGGTCAGCACCTTCTTTAAGTGGGTCCTGGAATTTACCTCCAGCTATGAGTCCAAGGACATGTGCTCCGTCATACATGACTTTAGCGCCTACTTCATCTGCTGCTTCTTTTGCATCCTCAACTGGATGGGGGAAAAGGAATAAACTTCCACCAAGAAGGACTACTTTGGGTTTATTTTTGATAATTTCCTTTTTCATTGCATCTGCATCGATATTCATCTTGTCATTATCGAAGGGATGGGAAAGAATCCTTAATCCTCTTATCCCTGCTGCACTAACTTCAGCATGACTTATATGACCTCCAACTGGTACATTTAAGGCCATAAGAATGTCATTAGGTTTTGTAAGCGCGAAAAAAGATGCTAAATTTGCCACAACTCCTGAATTTGGCTGTACATTAGCATGTTCTGCATTAAATAATCTTTTTGAAAGATCTATTGCCATATTTTCAATGGTATCAATGTACTGGCATCCTTCATAGAGTCTTTCGCAAGGTAATCCTTCCGCGTATCTATGGGATAGATCGGATGCAAGAGCTTCTCTTACAGTAGTGCTGGTTATATTTTCGCTTGCAATTAAATTTATGCTGTTTTCCATCCATTTATGATGTTCTTTGGTTAATTCTTTGATTTTCTGAGCATACTTTTCATTTTTAAACATTGATTATCCTCCGAATAAAAAGTAAATTTTTTTAGATTGATATAGATATGTATAAAATAAATGAGTATATAAACTTTCGAAATTAGGTCTGATCATTTAAAATAGAATAAATATTACTTAATTCATTTAGAAAACAATAAATTAAAAATAAGGAGTAAAATAATTTATTCTCCATTGAATAGCCGTTTAACCCGCATTTCTTCTAAATTAGAAACTATTCTTGATAATTCACTAGCAGGAATACTAACCATAACTTCCTCTGGTTTAATGTTCATGTTATTACGCGCTCCAGCATCACCAAATCCATAGGTGACCTTTCCAGTTAAATATGGTATTGCAGCCATTGAACTACAAATAGGTCCGGAATCTGCACCTAATCCATGAGAACCAGCATCATATGCATTTGCATGTAATATTTCCATACCCTGTTTTGCATTACAGACAATGAAAATGACATCAGGTTCAAATTCTGCTTTATTTAAAGGGGCAAAAGTTATCACCTGGAAAATACCAGGTTCTACATTTAAATTTTGTTTCCAGGAGCGTTGAACTGCAGGAATATTTTTATAAACTCCCATTGAAACTAAAAATGAACCACTCTGCATATTTGCAGGGAATTCACATTTATCTTTAAGTCCAGAATATCTTGCACCGCCCATGCATTCTTCTTCCTCAGCAGTTGCATAAAAAACTTCACCGTTCATTGCTTTTTTCAATTTTGTGCAGAATCTGGATTTTTCCTTCTCTTTTTCAATATTTCGAGGTTCTTTTACATGCCATTTTATTGCTACAGGCTCATTTTCCAATTTTAAAAGCTCTTTTAATTTTTCCTCAACTTCCTTATCCATATTACCACTTCAATGATAAATAAAATTTTAAGACTTATAAATTTTTTTGAGTAAAATAAGTACTACTATTTTCATTTTATGTTGAATAGGGAGTTAAAACTAAATGCAGAATACATTATACTATTTAAGAACAATTCAAGTAAAAATAAGATATAAAATTTAAAAATAAAAGACCCTCGAAAATCAAAGCCTGCGAAAATTGAAAATTTTCGCGGCCCCAAAATTCAAAGAATTTTGAGGGATTTTCGGGGCATCAAAAATCCTCAAAAATCGAAGATTTTTGGGAATTACGAAACTACGTTTCGTAAACTTGAAACTTTCGTTTCAAGAGTTAGAAAATGCAGAGCATACAAACACGAAGTGTTTGTTGCCTGCAAATCTTACGATTTGCGGTTCAGGAAATGAAATTTCCTTCAACGTCAAAAACTTCGTTTTTAACAGCATTTTCTAAAATTCCTGGAATTTTTGAGCGAGTTAAGGAAATTATCCCTATTTTGATGCTGGTTCGTTTAATGCAGCTTCAATTTGCGCCATAATCTGTGCAGTTCTGAAGTGCTGCTGATCCATTGCTCCAGATGGACATGCTGCAACACAAGTTCCACATCCGTGACATAGAGCTATGTTAACCTGTGCATGTTCATCTTCTCTGGTTAGAGCACCAAATGGACATAGTTCAATACAAACTGCACATCCACCACAGACATCTACATCTGTAACTGCGACAATTGGCTCAATTTCCACTTCACCTTTAACCATTGGGATAGCAGCTCTTGCTGCGGCACCAGATGCCTGAGCTACAGAGTCAGGAATATCTTTTGGTCCTTGAGCTACACCTGCAAGGAATACACCTTCAGTGAGTGTGTCTACAGGTCTGAGTTTTGGGTGAGCTTCCATTAAGAACCCATCTGCACTCTTGGAGAGTCCGATGGTTTGTCTCAGGTCTTCTGCACCAGCTGGTGGTACTAAACCGGCTGCGAGTATAACCATGTCGTAGTTGTATTCAGTTACTTTTCCAAGTAAGCTGTCTTCAGATCTTACTGTAACAGTTTCGTCAGGGTTACTTAAGATTGCTGCTGGCCGACCTCTAATGAATTTAATGCCGTATTTTTCTTGTGAGCGTTTGTAGAACTCTTCGAATCCTTTACCAAATGCTCTTATATCCATGTAGTAGACTGCAACTTCGGTGTCAGGGGCCTTGTCCTTTATAAGTTGAGCGTTTTTCATGGAGTGCATACAGCAAACCCTTGAACAGTACTCGTTACCCACTTTTTCATCCCTTGAACCGACACATAATATGAATGCAACGCGTTTTGGTTTTTCACCGTCAGATGGTTTTAAGACTTTACCTTCTGTTGGTCCAGATGCGTTGATCATTCTTTCAACTTCTAAACCGGTGATAACGTTGGCGTTATCAGCATATCCGTATTCAAGTTTTTCATTTGCGTCGAACTGGTCGTAACCGGTTGCAACAATGATTGTACCTACATCGAGTTCAACTTCTTCAGGTTCCTGATCGTGCTGAACTGCTCCTCTTTCACATATCTGATCACAGAGGTTACATTCGATACAGTAGTCTTTGTCTATTGTAGCAAGTAGAGGTACAGCTTGTGGGAATGGGATGTACGCTGCTTTTACCATCCCAATTCCTTCATCGAAGTAGTTTGGAATTTCTATTGGGCAAACATCTACACAGGATCCGCATCCAACACATAGATCTTCACTTATATATCTTGGTTTTCTTTCTACAGTGACTTTGAAGTTACCTATGTATCCCTCTACATCTTTAACTTCGGAGTAAGATAATAACTCAATATTTTCGTGTTTTCCAACATCCACCATCTTAGGTGCAAGGATACACATGGAACAGTCAAGAGTTGGGAATGTTTTGTCTAACTGAGCCATTCTTCCTCCAATGGTTGGATTTCTTTCTACCAAGTAGGTTTTGAATCCCATGTCAGCTAAATCAAGTGCTGACTGAATTCCTGCAACTCCAGCACCGATAACCATAGCTGAATTTTTAACGCTTACAGTTTCAGATTCTAGAGGTTCTAATAATCTTGCTTTTGCAACTGCCATTCTTGTTAAGTCTTTTGCTTTTTCAGTTGCATTTTCGGGTTCATTCATGTGTACCCATGAATCGTGTTCCCTTATGTTTGCAAATTCGAATAAAAATGGGTTTAATCCGGCTTCTCTTACACATCTCCTAAATGTAGGTTCGTGAAGCCTTGGTGAACACGCTGCTACAACAACTCTGTTAATTCCCTTTTCTTTAATGTCCTTCTGGATTTTTTCTTGACCAGGGTCAGAACAGAAGTATTTGTATTCTTCTGCGACTTCAACATTAGGAAGGGTTGCTGCATAATCTTTAACTGCATCTATGTCTACAACACCACCGATGTTTATACCACAGTGACACACGTACACTCCTATTTTTGGTTCTTCAGTAGTTTCTTGAGTTTCTTTTTTTTCTTCTGCCATTAGATCACCTTTCGTGAATAATGATTTTATATGTATATGATTTACGTCTATCCCTTCAAGATAGATAAAGTTTTCTATTAATTTTTTTATACAAAGTATATATATGAGAATATGATTTAAGTGTGAATTTCATCAGGATTATATTAAGGAAATTTATTCATATCACGGTTGTTATTAATTCGATTATTATTTTTTTTCTATTATATTTGCAGTCTTTATTCCACCACAATTAAAGTAATAATAGTTCAAAAAAATATATTACAAACAATTTAGAAATATAAAGTGAAAAAGTGGAGGAATTCATATGGCAAATATAATTAATTTATTAAAAAATGACCATAAAAAGGTAAAAAAATTGCTAAAAATAACTATAGAAAATAGAGATACTTCAAAATATCCTCAAATTCAAAAAGAATTACGTATTCACATGGAAGGTGAAGAAAATTTACTTTATCCCAAAACCAGGGATTAAATAACAGATTTAACTCTTGAAGCATATGAAGAACATGATCTTGTTAAAAAAGAACTAAGGGAAATCGATAATCTTAATATAAATGATGAGCACTGGATACCTAAAATGAAAGTTGTCAAAGACCTGGTAGAACATCATGTTGAAGAGGAAGAGGAGGAATATTTCCCAGAATCTGAGAAAATGCTTGGAAAAGAACAGATGGAACTATTAGGGCAAAAGTATGAAGATTGGAAAAATGATGTAATGTAAAAAAAATTTGAATTTAAAAAGGTTAATGCATCGTTTAACAACAAAAAAAACCTTAAAATTAGATATTATTGGATAAATACATTGATGTTGACAAAGAAAACTCCACAAATATTGATCTCTACTACGAGGATCACGGTAAAGGTAAACCAATATTCTAATACATGGTTGGCTGCTTAGCGGTGCTTTATAGGAAAAATAAGTGCCAGAACTGTTCGAGGCTGTACAGAGTCATTACTTTCGCAGATTTCTACAACATAGATGAAGTGAAAGATAAGAAAGTTAGTGAGGGAATTGCCCAACTTAGCTGGAATATTGCATAATGGTTTCATCTAAAGGTACTTTAGATTGTGTCCGGCATGTTTAACTTATTTCCGCGATGATCTCAAAGACATTAATATATCAACGTTAGTAATTCGGGAGATCAGGACAGAATCGGCCCATTCCCTAATTTAGGTAAGCACATGCCAGAACTTGTGAAAGAAAGCAAACTATACTAGTGAACGGGTCGCGTAATATCGCATGGATCCATGCCGAATAAGTTAATCATGAGATTTTAGAATTTTTAATGTAGAAATAGTGAATAAATAATATCATTAATCAAGATAAAAGAATCAAAATCACTGGAATTGTGACCATACTCAATATTGTACTTGCAAATATACAAGCAGCAGCAGTTTTGATATCCAGATCATATGTAATTGCCAGAACAAGGCCAAGCATTGCGGAGGGCATGGCAGCTTCGATAATTGTCACCTGTCTTTCAAGACCCCCAATTCCAACTATTAACACAATAAAGAATGCTAACAATGGAGCTATTATTAATTTAATTATAGAAACTGAAAATACAGCTTCAAAATTTTCTTTCATTCCCTTAAATTCAAGTGAAAGCCCTAAAGATAACATAATAATTGGTATTGTGGCCAAACTCAGATAGTTAAGAGTATTTGATAATGCAGAACCGATTTCAACATGCATGACGTTCAATATTAGGCCTATTGCTATGGCCCAAAGAGGAGGAAATATCAATGCTCTTTTAAGGATAGAAGAGTATTTTTCAGCAAATATTATTGATAAAAAGATTCCGAATGCAATGAAGAGAATCATTGAACCCACATCATAAAAAATTGCCCTTACAAGTCCTTCATTTCCAAAAATTCCCAGTACTACGGGATATCCAATAAAACCAGAATTAAACATGGCAGATGTTATTACAACACTCCAAAGGGTTTTTTTATCATAATTCCTTATTTTAGAGAATATATAAGCTAATGCTCCACAAATTATTCCTACAGTTAAACATATAAATGGTATGGGCACAATTAAGGGTAAAATAGCTGTATCAATGTCATACATTGCCATAAATATGAGTGCAGGCACTGCAATGTAAATCACAATTTTATTCAGGATATCGGCATCTACAGTCTTTAATATATTCATTTTTTTTAACGAATATCCCAGTATAATCATTAGAATAATAGGGATTATAGTTTCAACTGAATTCATTATATCAACATTTTTACTTATATTAATATCCAGTTTTATGTGGACTAAATTATTAAAATGTAATTGTCAGTTAAACTTAGAGATAAAAACGATATCAATAAAATATTTACCAGTAAATTAAAATAGGCTTTTTTAGAATATTCAGTCGGTTAAAACATTAAAAAATAATAATGGAGAGCATGAATTTAGGCACGCTCTTAAAAACATTGAATGGCTTAATCAGTCAGTTATACCTTCAGTTACTATCTTAAAGACAGCTTCTCCTTCAGGTAAATGTGGACTGTCTACGAGTCTTGCAATTCTCTTTCCAGCAAGTCCTTTTTTAAGCCAGATCCTGTAGGTTGCGGCGTGACCAAGCACGTGACCACCAATAGCTTTGGTTGGACTTCCAAAGAAGGCATCAGGTCTTGCCTGCACCTGATTTGTGACGAATACAGCCACATTGTAGGTGTTAGCAATATTCTGTAAAGTATGGAGGTGCTGGTTTAGTTTCTGCTGTCTTACTGCGAGCGATTCTCTTCCAACATATTCTGCTCTAAAGTGAGCTGTCAGAGAATCTACTATAACCAGTCTGATGTTTGTCCCGCTTTGAATAAGTTCGTTGACTTTATCTGCCATTAAAATCTGGTGGCTTGAGTTGAAAGCTCTTGCGATGTGTATTTTTTGTAAGACTTCTTCTGGATCAAGTCCAAATCCAGTGGCAATTTGATCTACTCTTTCTGGCCTGAATGTGTTTTCTGTATCTATAAAGACACATTCTCCATCAAGACCTCCTTTTTCAACTGGAAGCTGAACTGTAACGGCGACTTCATGGGAAATCTGACTTTTACCTGAGCCGAATTCACCAAAAACTTCTGTTATGGCCTGTGTTTCAATTCCACCACCTATAAGTTCGTCAACAGCGCTACTTCCGCAGGTTATCCGCCCTACGTCTTTTCTTCGCTCCATTACGTCAAAGGCGGTTTCAAAGTCAATTGATTCAGCTTTTCTTGCAGCTTCAATTACTTTTTCAGCGACTCCTTCACCGATTTCAGCTTTTACACTGAGCTCTTTGGCAGTTGCTGTTGCAAGTCTCATCATGTCTGCAAAACCTGCATCTCTTAATTTTTGAGCAGTTTTTTCTCCTACATTAGGTAAATCTTCTAATTCTACCATTTACGACTCTCCTAAAGCTTTTATAAAAATTAGTTGAAAAATGCACACATCCGAAAATTTCTCAAACACGAAATGTTTGGAGTGCAAAACTACAAAAATCTAAAATTTTTGGCGCGTAAAAAATGCACAGCATTTCTTACAGCTTAAGTTTTGCTAACTACAATTTTCGACATGTCAAAATCTCTGACAGCATTTTTCAGCCCAAAAAATTTGATTTCAAATTTTTTCTGGGTCTGGAATCCAAGTTCTATAGTTTTAAATGCATATCACTGATTTCTTTTTTGAACTTAATATTCCCTTTTCACTATCTTCTTGGCGATGAGCCTTATCTCCTCATTGTATTCATCGAAGCTTGCATCTGCAATTACTGTAATTTCGCTGCCAATCAGATCTTCGACTTTTTCTGCAAGAGATCCTTCATCTGCAGTCTTTGCAATCACTTCATTTGCTTCATCGGTGGTCATTCCAAGCAATTCTTCAGCTTGTTTTCTGAAGAATGTTGTTCTGACTGTTCCAGTGCCGTCTTCTATTACACATGGAACGATCATTAGATAGTTTGGTTTTTCAATTTCCTCTCCGCAGAAATCACAAATAAATGCGTCATCCACGTATTCAACCCGTTTATTACAGTTTGGACACATTTCATAGAGTATTCTATCTCCATAAGCATCAGTAATTTTCCCGCTTACTTTGATGTTCTTGTCTTCTTCCTCTAGGTCTTCTATTCTCTTGGATTTGTAAATTGATTCTTCAATTTCTTCAAGTGTTGGAAGGTTCTGAATGTCATCATCTTTTGGCTTTATTACCATTGTAACTCTTCCTACACTGAGCTCAACTGTATCATTTCTAAATCGAGGTCTTGCATTCTTTATCCATATTGCATCACCTCTATTTAATCCCATTTCTGCTTTTTCATCCCAGAAAGAAGCTCTAACAATTCCAGTATCATCAGCAACTTCCACTGATCTTACCATACCCATGGTTCCATTTGCCCTCTGGAATTCATTTATATCATAAAAATTGAGTATACGTCCTATTACTCCAACTTCATCTTTTTCACTATTTATATTCTTTAAATCTTCAATTTTAATTGGTTTATACATTTCTTCTTCAAGTTTATCCAGTGAAGGGAGACTTTGGCCATCATCATTCATTAAAATTACTCTAACGGTCTTACCAATGCTTAATTCAATGTTATCGTCCCTAAATCTTGTTTTAGCATTTTCGATTTTTACCAGATTTCCTCTGTTTAATCTCATTTCTGCTTTTTCATCCCAGAAAGAAGCTCTAACAGTACCAGTATCATCAGCAATTTTAACTGATCTCACAAGTCCTACAGTACCATCTGCTCTCTGGAACTCATTTGCATCATAAAGTTCCATTATCCTTCCAATAATGTCCACTTCTTCACCTTCATCTTCAATTTTTTGAAGATCCTCGATTTTGATGGGTTCAAGCTCTTTTTTATGTTCTTCAAGAACTTCTTTTAAACCTGCATCATCTTCTGGATTTATCTCAATTTTACTGTTCCATCCGGTGTTTACTCTGTAATCAGTCTCTGAATATTCATCAAATTCAATATTTCCTCCCGTAATTTTTAAAATATCTCCCTTGTTGATATTTAAGTCGGTATCCTCGTTCCAGAAGGTTACTTTTATTGAGCCTGTATCATCTGAAATCATAATGGATTTTACAGCTCCAGCACTTCCATCCGCTCGTTCAAAAGTTATTTTGTCCTGTATTTTACTTGCAACGCCCATTAACATAACATTTTTCATTTCCTGGGCATCACCAATCTTCATAATCTCTTCTTTATGTTCTGGAACATCAAATTCACCCTTAATTATTCTCCCAATGAATGAATGAGTTAAATTAACTTCTCCATTTCTAACTCTGCTTTGAGCACCTAATATTTTAACAGAATCCCCTTCTTTAAGACCTATTTCATTCATTATTTCTACATCTCTATTCCACAAGGTTAATGATATGGAACCGCTTTCATCCTTTAAATCAATGGTAATGAATTTTCCATCTCTTCCATTGCTGTTATATGATCTGATTCTTGAAATTCGAACCACTCTTGCAATTACATTAACCTGCATTTCTCCTTTAATATCAGCAATAGGAGTAATTTTTTCATTATATTCTGGAAAACCTTCTGTTTCATCAACCTTTTCTATTGTGGATCTGTTTTGAAGATGAGCTTCCTGGCTTCTGTATCCATCCTTTATTTCTACACCATTTATCCTGACGATATCTCCTTCACTGACTTTTTTAAGCATTTTTATATTTTCAGTCCATAATACAACACGCATTTCGCCAGTATCGTCTGCTATCATGAGATTTGCTACTTTACCTTCTTTTCCTTTCTTTGTGGTAAATGCCTTAACATTAGAAATGCGCATCATTCGTCCTACTATGCTTATATCATGTAAACCTGTTTCTAAGTCAGATATTTTACGTATTTCATCATCTTTTGCTTCAGGAACATTTTTTTCGTCAATGTATTCTCCTACTATCATTCTTGCGATATCCAGTTCATCCATGAAGCTTACTTCTTCATAATCCTTTTTCATTTCTTCTATTCGTTTTAGAAAATCATCATATGAGATTTGATCACTGATTCGCTGATATTCGCTCTTTATATCCTTTTCCATCTTGATGCCCTCACTTATAACCGACACATTTAAATTTTAGAAGAGTTAACTTAGTGTCATATATATTAATTGTAGATAGTAGTAGTATTTGCACCACAATATATATGCTTAACTGCTAAAAATAGCAACTTTTTTTAGCCAAATTGGGCCTATTTTTATATATATATCCTTTTAAATAGGTAGATAAGTATTCAAACTAATTATAAGAAGTATGAGGAGGATTACAGATGTCAATGACAATGGCAGAGAAAATACTTGCGAAATCTTCAGGTAAGAAAGAAGTTGAAGCTGGAGAGATAGTTATGGCAAACATTGATGTTGCTATGACTCATGATTTAACTGGACCTCTGTCTGTAGAATCTTTTGAGAAAATAGGAGTCTCAGAAGTCTGGGATCCAGAGAAAATTGTGATAGTTTTTGATCATCAGGTACCTGCAGATTCCCTTGATGCAGCCCAAAATCACAAAATAATGAGGAAATTCGTTAAAGAACAAAAAATAACCAATTTTTACGATGTTAGAGAAGGAGTATGCCATCAGGTTCTTCCAGAAAAAGGTCATGTTGTTCCTGGGGAAGTTATAGTTGGAACAGACTCTCATACATGTACTCATGGTGCATTAGGTGCTTTTTCAACAGGCATAGGTTCAACAGATATGTCTATGGTATTTGCAACAGGAAAATTATGGTTTAAAGTTCCAGAAACTATAAAATTCAATATAGAAGGGACTTTAGGTAAGCATGTCTACGCTAAAGATGTTGTACTCAATATAATTGGCCAAATAGGTGCTGACGGTGCAACATACAAAGCATGTGAATTTGGAGGGGAAACAACCGAAAATTTATCTGTTTCTGATAGGATGGTGCTTTGTAATATGGCCATAGAAATGGGGGGTAAAACAGGACTTGTTGAACCTGATCAAAAAACCCTTAATTACGTTAATGCAAGATCAGACAAATCTTATGAAGTATTTAAAGGAGATGAGGATGCTGCATCCCTTGAAATTATGGATATTGATGTTAATGATCTTGAACCACAGATTGCCTGTCCTCATAATGTTGATAACGTTAAAGGGATTTCAGACGTTGAGGGAACACCAATTGACCAGGTTTTCCTTGGATCATGTACAAACGGTAGAATTCAAGATTTAAGAGATGCTGCGAATATTCTTAAAGGAAATAAAGTTTCAGACAATATAAGAATGCTTGTAATACCTGCTTCACGTGAAGTTTATACTAAAGCACTAAATGAAGGGTTAATGAACATATTTGTAGATGCAGGAGCTCTTGTTTGCAATCCATGTTGTGGTCCGTGTCTTGGGGGCCATGTGGGTCTCATAGGGCCGGGAGAAGTTAGTCTTTCCACTTCAAATAGAAACTTCAAAGGAAGGCAGGGAAGTGCAGAAGGAGAAGTATATTTAAGCTCAGCAGCAGTTGCAGCAGCTTCTGCAATCACTGGTAAAATTGAAGATCCAAGGGATCTAAAATAAGTGGTGTTATTATGAAAGGAAAAGCATGGAAATTTGGAAATGATATTGATACAGACCTTATACTTCCTGGAAGATATCTAGTTTTAAGAGATCCTGAAGACCTTGCAGCACATGTTATGGAAGGAGCAGACCCTGAATTTGCAAAAAAAGTGAATAATGGCGATATTTTAGTAGGGGGCACAAATTTTGGATGTGGTTCATCAAGAGAACATGCTCCAATCGCAATTAAAGGTGCTGGCATCTCTGTTGTTGTTGCAGAATCATTTGCAAGAATATTTTATAGAAATGCAATAAATATAGGTCTTCCTCTTATGGAAGTCAAAGATATCTCCAAATATGTATCAGAAGGAGATGAACTGGAAATTGACATGGAAAAAGGCGTTTTGAAGGATTTAAACACTGGTAAAGAATTTGAAATAAAAGGATTACCAGAATTCATGCTGGAAATACTGAATGAAGGCGGGTTAATTCCATATTTAAAGGATAAAGTGAATGAAATTAAACAATAATACAAAATTTTCAATTTATAAGGATCAGGAGTGTTTTTATGTACAAGATAGCCGTAATACCCGGTGATGGTATTGGAAAAGAAGTAATGGAAGCAGCATTACACGTTTTAGAAGCTGTTGATATTGAATTTGGTTATACATTTGCTGATGCAGGAGATGAATACCAGGAAGTTTCAGGAGTAGCATTGCCTCAAGAAACAATTGATATAGTAAAGAACTCTCAGGCATGTTTATTTGGGGCTGCTGGAGAATCAGCAGCAGATGTTATTGTTAAATTAAGACAAGAACTGGATCTTTATGTTAATTTAAGGCCCGTAAAATCCTATCCTGGAACTAAATGCGTTTATGATGATTTGGATTTTGTTATTGTAAGAGAAAACACTGAAGGACTTTACATTGGCATTGAAGAGGAAACAGAAGAGGGTGCAACAGCTTTAAGAGTCATAACCAGAAAAGCAAGCGAAAGGATCTGTAAATTTGCATTTGATTACGCCAAAAAAACAGGTAGAAGCAAAGTTACCGCAGTTCACAAGGCAAATGTCCTTAAGAAGACTGACGGCCTTTTCAGGGGTACTTTCTTCAAAGTTGCTGAAGAATATGGAGACATCGAGACAGATGACCGTTATGTGGATGCTACAGCTATGTTTTTTATTACAAACCCCCATATGTTTGATGTAATAGTGACAACCAATTTATTCGGCGATATATTATCAGATGAAGGTGCAGGGCTTGTTGGAGGGTTAGGATTAATACCTTCTGCAAATATTGGGGAGAATACAGGCATATTTGAACCAGTTCATGGATCAGCACCAGGTCATGCGGGTAAAGGCACAGCAAACCCTTCTGCAATGATATTATCTGCCGTGTTAATGCTTGATTACCTTGAGGAGCATGATGCAGCACAGACTGTTGAAAATGCTTTAATAGAAGTATTGGGTGAAAGTAAAGTTGTAACTCAAGATTTAGGTGGAAATGCCTCTACAATGGAAATGGCCCGTGAAATTAGAAATAAAATAGAAAATAAATGATTGTAATGGTGCAGGTCCAGAAATTATAGATATATGAGAGCTGATTAGCTATGAATAGTGTTAAAAGTAGCGATATTAGGAAAGATATTCCTTTACTCAATGAAATTATCTATCTGGACGCAGCAAGCACTACTCCAACTCCAGAACCTGTAATAAACGCCATGGTTGATTACTATCACAATTTCAATGCAAATACAGGAAGAGGAGCATATAAAACAGCGGTTAAATCAACAACCAAGTTTGATGATGCAAGAAAAAAAATAGCAAATTTCATAAATTGTGCTAAAAATGAGGTAATATTCACTAAAAATACCACAGAAGCTATAAACATAGTGGCGAAGGGTTTGGATCTTAATAAAGGTGATTCAATAATAGTTCCCAATATAGAGCATCATTCTAATTTTCTTCCATGGCTTAATTTAAAAAAAAGTGGCATCAATCTAAGAATTATAAAAGCTAATAAATTTGGAATAATAGACACATTTGACGTTGAGAAAGCCATAGATGATAGTACAAAGCTTATCACCACCACCCACATTTCTAATTCTATCGGGTCATACCAGCCAATATATGAAATGGGCGATATTGCAGAAGAAAAGGATATTTTATATCTTGTTGATGCTGCTCAATCTGCGGGCCATATGAAACTGGATGTTAAGAAAATTAAAGCCGATTTCATTGCATTTCCAGGCCATAAAGGCCTTTTAGGGCCTGTTGGAACAGGATTTTTATACTGCAGAAATGAAGTTGCCGAATATCTTAAACCTCTGATTCTCGGAGGCGGGACGGTTTCAAATGTTACAGAAAAAGATTATGTACTTGAACCAGTTCCTTCAAGATTTGAAGCAGGAACACAAAATATTGCAGGTTTTATAGGTCTGGGGGCAGCTGTAGATTATGTTAAAAGAATTGGAATCGAAAATATTGAAAAGTACAGCTTAAATCTCACAAGATATATGTATGAAAGAATAAACGATATAGATAACACCATATGTTACGGTGATCCAGAAAATATCCATGGTATTGTTGCTTTTAACATTGAGGGCATGAACTCACATGATGTTGCAAAAATACTGGATGAAATCAAAAATATTTGTGTTAGAAGCGGGTATCATTGTGCAATTCCTGCAATAAAACATGTAGGGGCTGATGCTTTAGAAGGAACAGTTAGGGCATCCATTCATTGTTATAATAACAAAGAAGAGATAGATATTTTTGCAGAAACAGTTAATGAAATAGCTAAATTCGCTGGAGGTTGATTTAATGGATAGACCACAACTAATTGCACTATTTATAATATTTATAATGGTTTTTAGTGCAGTTGCATATGCATTATTACTTGTAATCTAGAAATACAATCCGAACATAATTACATAATAAGAATAAAATATATGTATAAAGCATAAATTAAATTAGTAATTCAATTTCATATTTACAACCTTACAAATCTTATATTTGCAGGGTTAACTGAAATCATCAAAACACGAAGTGTTTGAGGGATTCGAGAGTTTGGAGGTCAATAAATGGTAAAAGTCAGATTAGGGGCAGTAGTGGCGGAATTCAATTATGATATAACTCATATGATGCTTGAACTTGCTAAGGAACATGCAAAGTTTTTAGATTCAGAAGTAACAAAAGTAATTGCTGTACCAGGCGTTTTTGATATGCCTCTTGCAATTAAAAAACTTTTAGAAGATGATGAAATAGATGCTGTTATTACACTGGGAGCAGTAATTGAGGGTGCTACATCTCACGATGAAATCGTTGTACAGCACGCTTCACGTAAAATAGCTGATTTAGCACTTGAATACGATAAACCAGTTGCTTTAGGAATTTCAGGCCCGGGAATGACACGTTTAGAAGCCCATCAGCGTGTTGAATATGGAAAACGTGCTGTTGAAGCTGCGGTAAAGATGTGCGAACGTTTAAAATAATTTTTTTTATTTTTTTTAATTTATTAATTAACTTTATTTTAAATAAAATATCATAGACATAATTCAATAATTGTAAATTCAGTATAAATTTAATAACTAAATATGTTTTAATAAAGTTTGTTGTATTTATAAAAGTTATAGAGGCTAATTATGGAAATTTTAACTCCTGAAGACCTTAAAGAAAAATTCAAAGATCCCTGGATAGCACCGTATAAAAAAGTAATTACAATGGTTGATAAAGACCTTGTGGAGATCGTAGAGTATCATCCATGTATTGGTGGATCAGAATGGATGGTTTATCAGTATGAAAGGTCAAGTAATATAGTTAAAAGTGCAAAAAGAGATGGAAATAAGCATACTTATCTTGCAGAGATTGGGAAAAGCGATTTAGACCTTAAGGCAAGCTTTTCGGCTGCAGGAATTGAAGAAATCTCTGTTGAAGGGGATGAAGTTAAGGTTGTTCATGCAGGACTTGCAGGTGCAGGTGTAGGGGCTGCAATGTGCCGAGGTATGGCAGAAGGAGTTAAAAGAGTCGAACTTTACGATATAGGTGGTGGATCCAAGGTTGGAAGGGCCGCAGTAGTGACTCCAAAACTTCAAAAAATTGTAATCGGGATTGATGATACTGATACCAAAGAAGAAGGAGCTACATGGACATTAGCAAATAATGTAGGTATTGAACTAAGTAAAATGGGATTCGAATACATAAATCACGTTATTGTACAACTTTATCCCCATAATCCTAATAAAACTCAAAACTGTGTATCTATTGCATTGGTATTTGCTATCAAGCCTGGTGATCGTAAAAGAATTATAGAAGAAACACGTAAACTACTTAAAAAACATACACTATCCAGTAAAACTGCAATAGCAGTCCTCGATGGAATAATTATTCCAGAAAGGCTTAAAAAATACGCTGAAGCCGCTAAAAAGTCTATGATTTCTCTCGAAGAAGCAGAAAAGGCTGCAGAGGAAATAGGTATTCAACTTGTTGAAGTTACTGGTGCAGAGGGAAAAATAGGCGCGCTTGCGGCTCTTGGTCTATATGATGATATAAATGAAGCGGTAAAGGTTTATTATTAAATAAACATGCATCTAGTTATTTTTGAAGATTATATTTAAAAATCTACCTTTATTTGCATCGGCAAAGGCCACATTTGAATTAATTGGGCCTCCAACTTCAACCTTAATAGTATGTTCGCCCCAGTATACATAATAAATATTTTTAGTGTTTTTTGAGTTGTAATAAACTGTTTTTTCCTTTACGTTGTTGACATAGATTTCATAAGTTCCATTTTTTAGTTTTCCAGCGGTAGTTGAAATTAATTGATTATCCATGTAAATATTTACAGTGTTACCATTTACATTTCCATTTTTAAGAAAGATCCCTTCTTTTATTTGAAGGTTACTTGAATTTGATAACAGGGATTTTTCTGCATAGAGATCTTCAAAGACATTTCTTATGTTACTGTCCCTTATTATGTCACCAATGTTTAAATCTAAAGTCGCCCTTGGTTCAGCAGGCATTCTAAGGATATTCTCTTCACCGGGCACAGTTTGCGTTAAATTATATTTTTTGTCATTAATGTATAATACATCGCCGTAGCCCAGCTCCAACGAACTCATAGCTTCTGATGGAACTCTTAATGTTGAATTTTCATTTTCTAAAGTCCCATCTACTGTATAGGGGCCTCTTACATCGATAGTTCTAATTTTTGTTGGATCTATCCATATTACCAGATTACTTGAGGCAGGTTCTATTGATATTTTACCTTCATCTACATGGACAGCTCCTAAAAGAGTGACCAGCATGGCCATCAATATCAATGCAGACACGATAATAGGAAAATGCATGTATAAAAATGATTTTAAAGATGTGGATTTTCTATCAGGCCTTATAATAATATTAAATGACCGTTTTAAAAGTTTGATAATATAATAAAGGGCAATGATAAGTCCTACTATTACCAGTATAGCTCCGGCGGCTGCTGGAACTTTTTTAATAAAAAACACTGAAAAAACACCAAGTGAAGAAAGGGATAGACCAAGAATACTCATTCTTATGTACTTACCAAGGGTATCCATCATGGATACTCTACCATATTCCATAGCTTTATCTACAATTGTTCTAACAACCTCATTTGCAGTGGCATTTAGCTCTGTAAGTGTGGACATAGAATGTTCTATTTCACCAATATCAACTTCCTTTATTTTCATTCCTCTGGCATCGGCATCAAGTACAATTCCAACGTCAACTCCATAATCCTCTTCAAATTTAATATTATTTAAAAAACTTCTCTTAGCGGCAAACTGTCCACTTAAAGGTTGCTCGAATTTTAATTCTGGGAAAAAGAAATTTAAAAGAGGCTTGGCTGTTAATTCTGTCACTCTTCCCGCTTTCCTTTTAAATTTAGTTTTTGTAACATCGGCTTTCCCATCTAATATGGGCATTATGATGTCTTCAATCTGCTTTGAAGTTAAATTATGCAGATCAGCGTCAATAAAAGCAACAATATCCCCTTTCGAATTTTTAAATCCTGTATTTAAAGCTGCACCTTTTCCTTTATTATTTGAATGTTTTATAACTGTGGCTCCTGCCTTTTCAGCGGCTTCAGCAGTTCCGTCCTCTGATCCATCATCTACAACAATTATTTCATTGATGTAATTGAGGCTTTTTACTACTTTAATCACATGTTCTACCGTTTTTACTTCATTGAATGCAGGAATCACCACTGAAACAGTCATATTTGGCTTTGATTCTTTGTTTTTGATAGATGCTACTAAAAGGACAAAAATTAGAATAATCCAGGACAAAACGTACACCTCAAGTTTTCATATCAAGTTTTATAAATAATGTGAGTTAATATTGAAAATATCTTATGGAACTTATTATCTTCTTATATAATAAATTAATGCTATGAATAAAATTGCAGGTGTAAAATGAAACCAAAGGTTATGATATTACTGGGAAGTGCATCTGATTATGCTATAGCAGAAAAGGCTATAGATATTTTAGAGACGCTCAATATCCCCTATGATGTTAAAGTAGCTTCAGCCCATAGAACACATGAAAAAGTAAAAAAAATAGTCATGAAAGCTACTGATGAAGGAATAGAAGTATTTATGGGCATCGCTGGCCTATCAGCCCATTTACCAGGAATGATTGCTGCAAATACTCATAAACCAGTTGTTGGAGTTCCCGTAAGCGTTAAATTAGGAGGATTGGATGCTCTTTATGCCTCAGCGCAGATGCCCTTTGGAGCTCCTGTTGCAACAGTTGGTATTGATCGTGGTGAAAATGGAGCAATACTTGCAGCACAGATAATTGGAATTCATGATAAAGATGTAAGAAAAAGGATTTCATCAATGAGGAGTTCGTTCTTTGAAAAAATAGCTGTAGACGAAAGAAACCTTCTTGAGTCTATAACTGGGGACTATTATTCTCCACTGCTTGATATTCCAGAAGAAGAGCTTAAAAATGAAGATTTATCCACAGATCCATCAGATGATGAAATAGAAGATCTGGATATAGCTATAATCGCAGGAAGTTACTCAGATATAAAATTTGCAAAAAAAGCAACCAATTTCCTTGATAAAATGAACGTGAATTATGATTTCAGCGTCATATCTCCTATAAGATATCCAAAAAGATTTGAAGAATATTTAAAGAAGGTTAAAAACACCAAGCTTTTTATAGCCATAACTGGAATGTCTGCCCATGTTACAGGAGCTATTGTAGCATACACTGAAAAACCAGTTATAGGAGTTCCATGTTCAATTAGGTTAGATGGAATTGATGCGCTTCTTTCAATGGTTAACATGCCTCCAGGAGTCCCTGTTGGGACTGTAGGTATAGATAATGGGGGTAATGCAGCTATACTTGCTGGTGAAATGCTTGGAATTATGAATAAGGATATTGAAAGAGATATAAGGCGATTTAAAGGAAATATTGAATGTAATCAGTAGGTACTGGTAAATGAAAGAAGAAAAAAATAAATCTGAAGAAGTCTGCAAGACGGGCTCGTGTGGATGTTCTGCAGATTATATATGGCTCGGAGTTGCAGTTATTTTATTTGTAATTGCTGCTGCAATGATTTTTGGTAATTAATATGCTGGTGAAAGTATGAAAAAATATTTAAATACCCTTGAAGAAGAATTCAAGGTTATAAAAATTGAAGATCAGATATCTACAAAATATGAGGTTGCAAGTATTCTAAGGAGACATCCTAAAGATACAGTAATCTTTGAAAACATTAAAGAAAGTGAAATGAAGATTATATCGGGAATCTGCAATACCAGAGAAAAAATAGCTCGCGGAATTTCTGTTACAGTGCCTGAAATTACAAAAAAGATAATGGAAGCTACTGAAAATCCCCTCCCTATCGAAAATATTGAAAGCATTCAGAATAACTACATTACTCAAAAAGAGCCAGATTTAAGCGAAATTCCAGTTCCCACTTACTACAAAAAAGACGGCGGAGCCTACATCACAGCCGGCGTTGTAATTGCAAAAGACCCTGAAACAGGGATAAGAAATGCATCAATCCATAGAATGCTTGTAAACTCAAAAAATAGACTTGGAATTAGAATAGTTCCCAGAAATCTCTACACTTATTATAAAAAGGCAGAAGAAATGGATAAACCGCTTGAAGTAGCAATTGCCATAGGTATACATCCTGCAACTCTTCTTGCAACCACCACATCAGTTCCAATAACAACTGATGAGCTTGAAGTGGCCAATAATTTCCATAAAGGAGATATGAATCTCATAAAATGTGAAAATGTTGATTTAGAAGTTCCTGATTCTGAAATAATCATGGAAGGTAAACTTTTACCCCACGTGAGAGAGCCTGAAGGGCCATTTGTTGATTTAACCGATACCTATGATGTTGTAAGGAATGAACCAGTTATTGAACTTGAAAAAATCCATTATAAAGAAAATCCGTATTTCCATGCCATAATGCCTGCCGGATTTGAACACAGGCTTTTACAGGGACTCCCTCAAGAGCCAAGGATTTACAATGCAGTTTTAAATACCGTTCCTACAGTTCAAAATGTTGTATTAACTGAAGGGGGCTGTTGCTGGCTCCACGCCGCAATTTCTATAAAGAAACAAACTCAGGGTGACGGCAAAAATGTTTTAATGGCTGCACTTGCTGCACATCCTTCATTGAAACATGCTATTGTAGTTGATGAAGATATTGATATCTTTAATCCTGAAGATATTGAATATGCAATCGCAACAAGAGTAAAAGGCGATGAAGATATCATGATCGTGCCTGGAGCGAGAGGTTCTTCGCTTGATCCGTGCGCAACACCTGATGGTACAACTACTAAGGTTGGTGTTGATGCAACAAAGCCATTGGATAAAAAGGAAAAGTTTGAACGGGTTAGTTTTAGTGAGTGAAATTCAAATTTTATTTTTTTTAATTTATAGAATTAATTAACTCAATAAAATTCTAAATTAATTAATTTTTGAGAATAAATAGGGAAATCAGGTTATAATGTTTATAGGTGTTTTACATGTAGGACATTTACGTGTTTCCTTAAGTTTATCATTCCTAATTTCAAATCCATTTCGCTCAATAAGGACTTTGCCACACTCTGGGCACAAAGTACTTTCTTCTCCACCAGTAGAAACGTTTCCAATGTAAATGTATTTCATTCCAGCTTCTTTGGCAATATCGTATGCTCTTCTAAGGGATTCTACTGGTGTAGGTGGAAGTTGCCCTAATTCGTAGTAAGGGAAAAATCTTGTAAAGTGTAATGGAACTTCTGGCCCTGTTTCTTCAGCCATAAATTTAACCAGTGCCTTTAAATCTTCCTCAGAATCATTATAGCCGGGTATAATTAAATTCGTTATCTCTATATGAATTCCATTATCATAAAATCGCTTTATATTATCCAGGACAGGCTGGAGCTTTGCCTGACATAGATCTCGGTAAAATTTATCAGACATACCTTTTAAGTCAATATTTGCAGCATCAAGATATGGTTTAATAAGATCAAAAGATTCTCCACTCATATATCCATTTGTTACATAAACTGTTGCTATATCTTCTTTTTTTGCTAATTTTGCACAGTCATATGTGTATTCAAACCACATTGTTGGTTCATTATAGGTCCATGCAATTGATTTGCATCCATATTGCTTTGTTAATCGTATTGCTTCTTCTGGAGGTATTTCACGTGTTGGAATCTCTTCTAAATCTACCTGAGAAATATTCCAATTTTGACAGTGTTTGCATCTGAAATTACAGCCAACAGATCCAAGTGAAAAAACAGTAGAACCTGGGTAAAAATGGAAAAGAGGCTTTTTTTCTATGGGGTCAACAGCAACTGATGAAGCTGCACTGTAATTTAAGGCACACAGTTTACCTTCCATATTAGCTCTCATGCTACAGAATCCTGTATCTCCTTCTCTAATAATACACCTTCTCTCACATACCTTGCAATTTAAATTTTCCCCAACTTTATCATAAGTAAGGACTTCTTTTTTCATAAGGAATCCTCCTCCTTGAAATTTAAATAATTATTGAGTTGTAGGATATTTTTTTAATATTTTAAAGGTTGATTAATCCTTTAACAACTTAAGTTACATTATATAATTATTGTTTTACTTGATATAAAAATAGTTAGATAATTAATAAAACAACTATTTATAGAAAGAAAATAAATTAGTAATGTTGGCATTCGAGTCCATTTCAACCTAATATCTGAATGCCAACTAATTTAATATTTGTTTTAGCGTTTATTGATGTAAATTAAAATTAAATGGGAATTTAAAGACGGTTTCAATCTAAATTTTTTGTCGGGGATAAATGTTCGTATCCTCGTGGTTCCAGTATTCTTTCTACTCCATCTTTAGAAACTATTATCATTTTACCAGATGATGTAACGTTTCCTATCTCATAAAGAGGTATTAGGTCCTTAATTTTATTGAATGAATCTTTATCAATAGTTAAAAGTAATTCAAAGTCTTCTCCATAATGTAAAATCCAATCTAATGGATTTTTATCAATGTTATATGCAACTTCTAACAATTCATCTGGAACTGGCAGAAGATTTTCATAAATGGTTATTCCAATGGCACCGCTATTTGCATCGATTAATTCTCCAATCTCTTTGGCAAGTCCATCGGTTATGTCTGTTGCAGATGTTGCATATCCTTTTTCTGCAATTAAAATTCCCTCTTTAGATCTGGCTTCTGGATTCAGAGCATGATTCAGCAAAATCTCTTTAGAATTAGGATCAATTTCTAAATTGTTAAATAGAACTTCAAAACCTGCTGCCGCAAGTCCAAGAGGCCCTGTAACGGCCACTACATCTCCGGCTCTGGCTCCACTTTTCATCAAAACATTATCCCTGCTGACAACACCTAAACATGTTCCACAAATTGTTAACTCATTGGATTCATTTGTATCGCCACCAATAAGCATCATTCCGTATATTAAACAACCATCGATGATTCCATCTATCAATCTGTCAAAATCATGGAGAAGCATGTTTTTGGGCAGGCCCATCGAAACAATGATACCTAATGGTTTAGCCCCCATTGCTGCTAAATCGCTTATATTTACCGTCACAACTTTTTTACCCATTTGTTCAGGGGTCATTTCATCAGGAAAATGAGTAGATTTGAATAATATGTCTGAAGTTGCAACTAAATACCGATCTCCAAAATTAATGAGTGCAGCATCATCACTGAGGCTTTTAATTGATAAATCATCGAAAAAAGAGGGATTAAATTTATTGGTAGTGGTTTTTTTAAGAATCCTTTTAATTAATCCAATTTCCCCAATATCTGATACTTTAAGGGGCATTTTAAAACCACATTTTTATTATAAAATAAATGTTAAAGGGCGTTTTTCACCCTATCTCCAATAATATCCACGAGTCTTGGATCAGCTCCAAGGGGTTCTGTGTAGATAATATCGCCGTCAAATTCAATTTCTTCAGTTTCTTCATCTTCATGACTGTGTGCATGGCCATGTCCATGTGAATGTTCGTCACCATTATCTATACCTAGAATATGAGGAATATCTTGCTTTGTGTGGACACCATGGGCTAAAAAGACTGGTGTTACAATGATTTTTTCAACACCCTGTTTTGCAAGTGTATTTATAGCTGCTGGAATTGAAGGTTTAGACATGTTCATAAAACCAACCTCTACAAGATAATCTGAACTTTGTTTGTATATTTCACCGAGTTTACTTACCACATCTTTTCCATAGGGAAGTCTGCTTCCATGCCCTACGAGTAAAATACCTATTTTAGCAGTTTTTGAGTCTAAATTTGTATCCATATGATATCACTCCATCGTCGCCTTCTTCTCTTATCTTTCTAAAGACCATTTCAACTTCATCGCCTATTTCAACATCTTCTGGTTTGCAATCGACAATCTGTGTTGTTATTTTAGCCCCTTCTTCCAGTTCAACTATTGCCACCACATAGGGGGCAATTGTTTTAAATTCCTCTGTAGGGGTGTTTATTACAGAATAAGTGTGGATTTTTCCATTTCCTTTGAGTTGCATATCTTCTAATTTTCCCTTTCTCCTGCATTCAGGACATATTACTCTTTTTGGGAAAAAGACAGTTCCACACTGTGAACATTTTGATCCAATAAGGCTGTATCGCTGTGGAATATGACGCCACGCTCTTACTATATTTTTCATTAAATTCCTCCTCACTAAAACCTCTTTGAAATTTCATACTGATATTTCAGTCAATTTAATTATGAAAATTAAACTTGTAAATTTTAGATGTTTTTTATGATCTATTTATACATATTCATTCATTAGAGGTTTGAACATGATCATATTAAATAATGTTGGTAAAATCTATATTATTCCTTTCTGTTTATTGTTGAAATAAAGCTTTAAAATTTCTTTTTTTGTTATTTTGAGCTCACATACAATAATACAAATACTGATTAATTTATATATTGCTTCCTATACTATAATAAAAAGAAGTAATAATTTTCCTTTAAATCTGGATGAAAATAATTCATTGGACCAGTTTCAAGGAATCTAAATTCTTATTTAAAATAAAAAAATCAATAGTTGAGGGATATGGAGCAAAAAGGCTATGTATTGGGTGGAATGGCATTTCTCCTTATGATACCTGCCATTTTAATGATAATTACATTTGCAGATATGGTTAAAACAGGGGAAGAATCAGTTAGCGCAACATTACAATCAGACTCTGCATTTTTCGCAGTAAATGATATTGAAAAGAACGCACCGATTATTACGACAGACCTTATAAGAGAAACTGCGGATAATATAACTTTAACCGGGATTCCATTAACAAACAGTAGATTAACGATTAAGAGCACACTCCAGGAAAAAATAGATGATTTTACTCTAGATTATACCGGCCAAACTGGCATAGATGAAATTAAATGTACAGTTTTAAAGGTGGGTTCATCTCCTGATCCCTTTAAAATTGAGATAAATTACAACATCTACATTAAAAAAGGTAGAATTGTACATAATGAAACAATAACTCAGTTTATCGACATCAGTAATAAGCATATTCCTGATCCGATGCCTTTTATAAAATTAAAGGATTTTGGAATACCTAAACGAGATAATAACGCGGGATTAATCATTTATGATTCAAGTTTATTCGATTTTTTAAATTCCAGAGGATTAGAAAATGCCGTTGTTTATAACAATTCTACTTCTCCCCTATTTATAAACAAATGTCCCTATGATCCTTATATAAGCCATGGAAATGGGGATTTTTCAAGTATTATTAAAAACTGCCTATATGTCAAATATTTCCATGAAAGTAGCGATGGAGCATGCTTCATGTGTAAATTAGAAGGTAAAGCCACATGTCCTCATTACGGTATGGAAACTTTTATAGTACCCTCAGTTTCTCATAATTCAAGCCAGATTAAAGCTCCTTGTTCCAGCGACCATGTAATATTCAATGAAAGTACTTATCCGGGAACAGAATTTGAGTATTATCGTGAAGGCAATGATTATTACAACTTATTTTTAGATGATGGACACAGGCAGAAATATGGATTACCAAAATATTAAGTGATTTAATGAGAATTAAAGACTTTAAAGATGAAAATGTTGGACAGGTGTTATCCCTTGATCTCATGCTTGGATTTGTCTTAATAACAGTAATTGTAGGAATATCGGCAGATGCTATGGACATAGCCAGTTATAAAATGCAGGATTATTCTTCAAGGACTTCCATGGAAAGAGTAACCACCGATGCTGCGGATATTCTTATAAAATCATCTGGATCTCCGGCGAACTGGGAAAAATACAGTATTGGTCAGGCTACAGTCCCAGGGCTTGCTAAAAGAGATTTTCAAACGGGCAGAACTGTTCCAAATACGCTTTCCATCCAGAAAATTTTTAAGTTAAGGGAAAATTATGACAACTTGATTTATGGTCAGATTCTTCCTTATGGATTTAATTCAAGCATGATGTTATATTCTTCAAATGATTCTTTTACCCCAATATCCATAATGAACAATACACCCCCTGCAGATGTTTATGAAGTTACAGTGGTAAATAGAACAGTTATTTTAGATTTTATGCGTTTAAAAGTTATAATTTATAATAATATGCATAAAGGAAATGCATCAATTGAAAAATGCCCTAATCCTGATCATAAACCCTATAATTCTTCTGGTAAGCCTGAATGGCACTGTAGTCATTTCAATATGACAGGGGAAGAACTTAATTCTTCAGATTTTTATTTAATTACCCGGGGTGATGTGAGCAGCTCTGCAAGATGGGTAATAGATAAAGCAGACAAGCAGAACAACACAGGAAATTCATTTAACCATAATCCAATACTTGTAAACGATAAAATCACTGAATTAATGGGCAATAATACAAAATCAGTATTATGGTTACATATTATAACCAGTGGAACTCCAGAAAACAGTTACGACTGTTATATTGTGAGTGTTCCTAGGAGAACAACTTCTGATATGGTTGATATTAAGTATTTAGATTCGGGGCCGTGGTTTTTTGTTTTGCGGGTCTGGAGGTAATTATTCATGCAAAAATTAGAGATTTGAAGTTTTTTAGTTAGATTAGAAAAATTATTTTCACAAATGACATAAACTTCTCTATTTTTTTAGTGTTTTCTTAGTTTTTCTTTTGGGATGCCCTTCATTCAAAAAATCTTCTTCAGCTTTAAACATATCTGTATCATCAAGTATAACAAATTCATCTACTTCTAAAAAGGTTATAGCTTCTCTATACTTTTCTAAGAAAATCTTATCCATATACCAACAACTATGGGCTCATAAGGTTCACCTTTAAATTCATTAAGATCTAATTGTCTGAATTGTATTTATTAGATTTTTTAGGAGGAATAAGAAGTGCCCCCCTTCCCAACACTTAAATAACCTTCTTTTATTCGGTCTAATTTCTTTTTAAACATTCTTTTATGGGCCCTTTTAATCCTTATCTTTTTAAACTATTTCCAATAATATCAATTTCTTCTGGGGTCAAACCATATAGCTTATAAACCAATTTGTCAATCTGCGTATCTGTTGCATCTATCTGGCCTTTAATATCTTCTTTTCATGTGGCGTTTTTACAAGTCAAATTTTTGTATAACTGTGGCATTTGCTCAACTAATTAGCCATTTGATCGTGTGTAGTAGGATTATATGAATTTTGGAGTGACCAATATCTAAAGCTAAAATTTTAATAGAATTAGTATCAAAAATATGTATATATAGTTTTTATTAAATTCTGGTGAAAAATATGGATTTAATTGCGGAAGTAGAAAAGATTACAAACATTCCTAAAAAGGAGCTTATAACCAAGGGGATGCTTGCTTTTATTGAAAAAGAGATGAGGCTCACAGAATTAGATCTGGCAGATATCCGCGAAAGATATGATGTAACCACCAAAGAAGAGCTTTATAATAAGATAAAAGCCAAAGAAATAGAGAGTCATCCGGCATGGGAAGATTATATAGTCTGGAAGAACAAAGACGAATATATCAGGGAACTTAAAGAGAAACTGAAGGCTATTCGGTGATTCATTGTACCAGTTATACTTGAAGCTCATTTCAATTACCAAGTCTGAATTTTCTAATTTGATGTTTACATCTACCTGGAAATCATCTTTGAGAAGATCTGGAGACATATTTAAAACTTTTGAAGCATTAGGGAGCATGAATTGGACTATATTATCATCAACATCTTTATAAACTATTAAATCGTCCACATTAATTCTTATAATAGTGTGATCTTTTTGATTTATTTCAAAAAAAATCATGTCATGCTCTTCGTCGTATTTTTTTAGGCAGTGTCTGTTGAAAAGGTTGTTTGGTATGAAATCACGATGTTCTTTATATCTGGGTATTTAATGGAATATATTTATTAATTTTTTGTAATTTACTTCTTTTATATAAAATTTATTTTTCCTAAACAGGGCTAAAAACTGGATAAGAGGGTAGTAATATATAAAGCAATTAAAGGACAAGTAAAACTATAGGTGAGGTTATGCCTTTAACTGAAGAAGAAAAAAAGAAATATTACAATAGATTTACTGAAACTCCTGGAGGGGTCAGGATAATCAAATGGGTACCTGAAAAGCCAGGGACGGAACCTCCTAATTTTAAAGATGAAGAAAAATATTATGATAGATTTAGTGATTCATTTGCAGAACCTGAAGAAGTGTATGATCCTTCTAAAGACAAAAATCGGAAGAAAAAGAAAGGTAAACCCTCTTTTCCATAATCCTTTAATTTTATTTTAACTCTTTAAATCCATTCTAATGGACTAATTACATCATTATATGAGTTAAAGATGTAATAGTTTCGCCAACTCAATATACTAACTTTTATTCAATATTAATCGTATCAAAATGAGTATTTTTTAAATAAAGAACTTATTCGCTGATTTTATCCTTATCACAGCTTAAAATCGTTAAAAATGTTTATTTTTGAGTATTCTATTGGAAAACAAAAAGATAAACTTCATTTTAAAGTTCTTTATCAGGAATCTTTAAGAACATTTAAAATAATTGAGTTATTATTGGATTTTAGCATTACCGCAGCGAAAAACTTGTTTTTCGCGAGGATTTTTTGATTAAAATTTTTCGAGGAAAAATTTTAAGTGCTCTCGAAAACTTCGTTTTTGAGGCAACAAAAATTCGTAGAATTTTTGAATGCAGGGGGTGGGATTCGAACCCACGAAGGCCTACACCAATAGGCCCTGAACCTATCCCCTTTGACCGCTCGGGAACCCCTGCTTATTAAAATAATAAATGGATTTCTAAAGCTTTGAATTTTATTTATAGTGTAGTACTTATTTTTTTATACTTTTTTTTAGGAATTTTTTAATCCATT
>ENA-UOOR01000050-UOOR01000050.1-fermentation-metagenome-genome-assembly--contig:-NODE-50-length-162333-cov-175.004745_pt1 | contig 162333 bp, 113 predicted proteins | sample MGYA00245780_ERZ724029 | MGnify/ENA primary metagenome ERZ724029 (study PRJEB28704, sample SAMN03018315) | fermentation metagenome | biome: anthropogenic terrestrial biome; feature: soil...
ACATAGTACTGTCATCGTCCACTTTCGTGTACCATGAATGGTTTTTTCTTATCTTATAACCTGTACCGAAAAAGTCGCCGATAGGAGCACTGATTGTCCTTATGCCATCAAATGAAATGTGAATTATAGTGCTTCGAAGTGCTTGTTCATAATTCTCAGCGTTAATTTTAAGGGTAATTGTGCGGATTGCAAAATAATCATCGAGATAAATCCTTAGCACTCCTCGTCCCGAATTCTCGCCGGAAAATGTCATCCACATCCTTACGATAGCTCCCGGTCCTTTTGCATCCATCAGCACATACTCCTTTCTGCCGTGATCGGTTTCAGTTCTTACAAACATGCTTCTGTCCCAATTAGCAAACCAGCTTTTTTGATCAGATTCAACCGATGCCCGGTCGTAACTGCTGAATTGTTTGCAGAAATAGCCGGGTGAAGGATATTCAGCCAAAGTCTTCCTGTTTGTCATCTCAAGAAGAAGGCTCTCCTATGATATTTTTTGAGAATAAACGATATTGAGACTTATTGCCAACGAAAAAATAAGAATTCCTGTTTTTTTGATGGTTGGATTCATTCTTTGTTCTCCTCTTCTGAAATTGATTAAAAAGTGCCCCGATCAAAATTAATTGATAAATCCAGGCACAAAGAGGAATATCATTTCACAAAATGATACTATCTTCCCATTTCGCACAATTCCCGTTTATAAGAGGTGAAAATAAATAAAATTTACCGAAAAAATAATTACTTTAGTTATTAATTAACCTCGACATTAATTTTGGATGAATAATGAATACGAAAGTACCTATAATAACAGCCGTGTTGTTTTGCCTGGGCGGTTTGCTGTTATCACCGGCATCTTTGGCCAAAAACTCCGATTATTATTTCAGAAATATGGCTGTAGAGGACGGCCTTTCGCAAAATATGGTATATTCTATCTTACAGGATAAAACCGGTTTCATTTGGTTTGGCACGTTAGACGGGTTGAACCGGTACGACGGGCTAAGGTTTAAAATCTTTAAGAAAGACAACGAAAATAGCCGTAGCATCGGTTCAAATAAAATCCTGTCGCTGCTCCAAGATAGCAATGAGAAGATATGGGTTGGGACAACCAACGGAATATATATTTACGATCCAATGTGTGAAAATTTTTTCCGTTTCGATATGAAAACGACTGACGGGGAAAAGGTGGAGGGCGCAGTCAGGGATTTAAAAAGAGATGGGAAAGGGAATATTTGGATAGGTGTACAAGACAAGGGTATATATTGTTTGAGCAATGAAAAAGAACTTAAAATATATCGGTTGAAGAATACAAACGTACGAAAATTTGATTTTGATGTGGATGGCAATGTATGGGTGGCGACCTATGGGCGGGGATTGCTTAAAATTAACCCGGTATCTGCACAAGTGAAGGAGTTTCTGATAGATGAGAAAAGGAATAAGATTTCAGAGAACGATATTAATACCATTTTGTCATTTAGCTCCAACTATCTGTTGGTCGGGACGGTCAATAAGGGTGTACAACGGTTCGATTTGCATACCGAAAAGTTTACCCCGTTTTTGGAGAAGGGACAAGACAATTCGCCTCTCTTTGTACGGTGTATGATAAAAACTGACAATCAGGAACTGTGGATCGGTACTGAGGAAGGTGTATTTATCTATGATTTAAGAACAAATGATTTTGTTAATCTTAAACATAGTCATAATAATCCTTATTCATTATCCGACAACGCAATTCACAGTCTTTACCAGGATAAAGAAGGAGGGGTATGGGTTGGTACTTTTTTTGGTGGGGTCAGCTATTTCCATAACTCTTTCACACAGTTTGAAAAATACTATCCGAAACCTGGTAAAAACTCAATAAGTGGGAAAAGTATCAGTGAGTTTTGTGAAGACAAAAAGAAAAACATTTGGATCGGGACAGAAGATGCCGGACTTAATAAATTTAACCCAATAACTATAGAGTTCACTAAAAGCCCGATAACATCAGGAAATATTCATTCCCTGTTATGCGATGAAGACAGATTATGGGTAGGAACATTTTCTGATGGTCTTCATGTTATGAATCTAGAAACTCAAGAGGTGGATTCGTATAAAAACGGTGTGTCAGACTACTCGATAAAAGATGATAATATTTATTCAATTTATAAGGATACCTCAGGAAGAATATGGATCGGGTCATCGACCGGCTTGCAATACTACAATGAGCAGACAGACGACTTTAGGAGAATTAAGGAGGAAATCATAAAAAACCAGGTTAACGATATACTTGAAGACTATAGAGGCACTCTATGGTTTGCCACAATTGGCAATGGAGTTTTCTCATACGACAGATTCTCAGAAGTATGGCATCACTATTTATCAGCATCTGAAACACAAGACGAGGATACCGGAAAATCAATTATTTGCCTGTTACAAGATAAAAAAAACAGATTATGGATAGGTACGGAAGGGGCAGGTATTGGAGTCTTCAACAGAGAGTCAAACTCCTTTTCTACTTTAATTACTTCTAACACAGGCTTACCCAACGATGTTATCTACAAGCTGATAGAGGATCCGAAAGGGTATATTTGGGGCAGCACAAACAAGGGGATTTTCAGGCTTGATCCTGAGAGCTTGGATGTTATAATTTATACACATTCGAACGGACTATTGGGAGATCAGTTCAATTACAAGTCCGGATTTAAAGATCATAACGGTAAAATATACTTTGGAGGCGTTAAAGGCTTTGTGGCATTTAATCCATGTGATTTGGGCATTAATGAATACATTCCACCGCTAGTTCTGACCAGTTTCCAAATTCAAAATAAAGAAGTTTCTTTAAATGACGAAGAGTCTCCATTAATAAACTCTATCACACATAGCAATAGCATCAACATCCCATATAATTCTTCAGTATTTAGCATTGGCTTTGCCGCCCTTAGCTACGTCTATCCTAAAGGTAATATTTACGCATATAAATTAGAGGGACGTGATAACGACTGGATTTTTGGCTACCAGGCCCATCAGGTAAATTATACAGATTTATCACCGGGAAGTTATACATTTAAAGTAAAAGGAGCTAACAGTGACGGAATCTGGAACGAAACAGGCGTATCCCTGTCTATCAATATTTTACCACCATGGTACCAGACAGTATGGGCGTACTTACTCTATCTTGCAATAGCAGGTGCCATCCTGTATTATAGCATACGCAACATTGTTAGAAAAGCTAAACGCCGTAATGCAAGGGTACTCAAAGAACTTGAAAACACCAAGGAGAAGGAACTATATACTGCAAAAATTGAATTCTTTACACATATTACACACGAGATAAGAACTCCTTTAAGCCTGATTAAGATCCCATTGGAAGATGTTATTAAAAATATCGACCGGCAAAGTCCCTATCTGGAAAATCTTACAATTATCCAACGAAATGTCAACAGATTGTTGAAGCTGGTGAATGAATTAATGGATTTTAGGAAGACGGAATCACAGGTTCTCAGATTAAATTTTGCAAAAGCCGATATCATAAATATTGTAAACGAAACAATTAATAGATTCAAGCCGAGTTTTGAATCCAAAAAAATTACATTTAACACACTCTATTCAATCAAGAGCCTTTATGCCGATGTTGACAGGGAAGTCTTAACGAAAATATTAAGTAATTTATTCTCAAATGCGTTAAAACATTCTCATACAGTCATAGAGCTGGGTTTAAGGTGCAATGAAAAATACTTTGAAATAAAAATTGAAAATGATGGTGATGTAATTCCTGACGAATACGTCGAAAAAATATTTGAACCTTTATTTAAATTGAACAAAAACATCCAGGGAACAGGTTTGGGCCTTGCGTTTGTAAAGTCGCTGGTGGAGCTGCATAAGGGAACGATCTGTTGTGATAACTCTAAAATGGGAAAGACAATCTTTGTGATGACTCTTCCAATTAAGCAGGAACAAAGTATAAATATTCACGATGAAGAGGATCAATTCGAAAAAACAGAATCCTCACAAATAGCCTTGCTGAAAAGTCAAAAGCCAAGTGCTACACCAACAATTCTCACTGTGGAAGATAACGAGGAGTTTCAGCATCTTCTCTATAAACATTTGATAAAAAAATATCATGTATTGCAGTGTAAAAACGGAATGGAGGCTCTAGACATTTTGGATAAGGAAAATGTAGATATAGTAATTTGTGATATAATGATGCCTATAATGGATGGATTGGAATTTTGCAAAACAATGAAGGAGAACATTAAGTATAGTCATATACCGGTCATCCTATTAACTGCCAGAACCAATTTGGAATCCAAAATTGAAGGGATTAATTGTGGTGCAGACGAATATATTGAGAAACCGTACTCTACCGATTATCTTCTGGCCAGAATTGAGAACCTGCTGGAGAGCCGAAGAAAAATGCAGGAAATGTTCAGGAACTCACCCGAACTTGCTTATCAAAGCATTACTCACTCAAAAGCAGATGAGGATTTCTTACAAAGACTAATTGCTATTATTCATGATAACCTTGATGAACCTGATCTGAATATTGACAAACTAGCTGAGGAAATGGCTGTCAGCCGATCAACTCTCTATAGGAAAGTCAAAAATGTATCCGAACTTTCTCCAAATGATTTTATTATGCTCATAAGGCTTAAAAAAGCAGCTGAGCTGATAAAAGAAAAACAATATCAAATCAGCGAAATTGCATATATGGTAGGTTTTAGTTCACCGAACTATTTTTCGAAGTGCTTTTTTAAACAGTTTGGAGTTTCGCCTAAGGATTTTTAATCCTCCCCGGAATAATTGTTAACCTTATTTTGACACAATTTTGCATTTAATTGGAACAATATTTCAATCCTTAACACTTTAATTTGTCCATCTTTGGATTGACTATTCATTCTATTTGATTATCAATGTCTCAAAATACTTTTCACCTGTTTAAGGTATTTATTTTTTATTTATAAACATATTTGCCTATGAAGATAATAAGTTCAAACATCCCATTTTAAAACTGTAAATTTTAAATCAGGTAACCCTATTTGTGGGTCTAATCAGCAATTTATAAATTTAAATCTGCCAAATATTTCGAGATTAATCAAATGAAATTAAATTAATATGACAATATGAATAACATTAATACACAAAGTGACAATATGACCATTGCATTTTCCGGTCATATAATAAAAAAAGCAAAAAAAAGAATATCGTTATTGCTAGTTGCCTTTTTAAGCTCTGTTGCCTTGTTCGGGAGCTCCCATAATATTTTACTGATTGAAATAAATACCGGATTAAATAATTTTGCTATTGAAAAATCAACTATTCAGCAAAATAAAAAGCGGATCACAGGCAAAGTAACAGACTCAAGAAAAGAGCCAATTATCGGTGCAAATATTATTGAAGCCGGCACATCCAATGGAACGGTAACCGATATTGACGGAAACTTTTTATTAGAGGTAAATGATAATGCTGTTTTAAAAATCTCGTATATCGGTTTTAAAGATATTGATTTCGACACAAAAAACAGATCTTATGTCGAGATTGTATTGGAGGAAGATACAAAAATCCTTGATGAAATTGTTGTTACGGGTGTAGCAAAAGGCACTTCAAAAGAAAAGCTGTCCTTTACAGTTGAAAAAGTAAGTAACGAGGTTGTAAAGGAGGTACCTGGACTTAATGTTGCTTCAACTCTATCTGGGAAAATGCCTGGAATAAAAGTTTTTTCTACAACCGGAAACCCAATGGACGAACCGATCATTCAGTTACGTGGCACAACATCTTTTACAGGAACATCTCAACCATTAATTATAATTGATGGCATTATAACATCTGGCGTACTGAAAGATATCAATATGGAAGATGTTGAAAGTATAGAGGTGATCAAAGGAGCTGCAGCTGCATCATTTTACGGTTCAAAAGCTGCAGGTGGTGTCGTGAATATTATTACGAAAAGAGGAGGGAACTTGGAAAGTGGGATTTCCAGAGTCTCTCTAAAAAGTGAGATCGGAGCTAACTGGATTGGATTTTTACCATCAAGATCGACAGCTCATGGTAATTTGGTTGATGAAAATGGAGAACCTACACGAGGAGTACTGGATGAAGACCAAATCTGGGACAACAAATACAAAATGACTCATAATTCATATGACGATTTCTTTATTCCCCGCATTTTTAACTCAACTACAGCAGGCATAACAAGCCGATCAAGAGACGGAGATATGAATTATTATACCTCAATTCAATACACTCATAATCCGGGCATCGTTCGCGATTTGGATGGAGTAAAACGACACAGCTTCAGAGTCAACCTTGACAACAAAATTTCTAATACAGTATCGCTCAACTTGTCAAATCTTTATGTAAGGACAATTAACGATCGGCGTTCAATAAATTTCGATGATATCTATTATGCTGATCCAAATGCAAATTTTTTTGCAAACAACCTGGATGGTACTCCATATAAAGTTAATCCGAATATTGTATCCACTCGTAACAATATAAACCCATTGTACGACATAAACAACAAAATTCAACGTGGGACAGCAAACCGTTTTTTAGGGAGTTACGGGATTAGGTACATGCCAACTATGTGGTCAACATTCAATGTTAATTATAATCTGGATTATTTCCACTATCAGGATGAAGACTTGATCCCAAAGGGACGGCTGTTAGTTAATTATCCTGACGGCAGCATTCGCGACGACGGTTATGTCTACAAAGGATCCGGAAATACATTCAAGCATAATCTTGAAGTAAGCGGCCTTCTTACGAAAACTTTTAGCGAACTAACAACCACATTAAAGCTTCAATATTTATATGAAGATTCGAAGTCGGAGGGTCTGTGGGGAAACGGTTCCAAGCTTGCCGTTTCGGGGATGAACAATACTTCTCTTGAACTGGCAGATCCAGAAACAAGGGATCACTCATCTTGGGGAAGTCGTATTGTGTCCAATAGTTATACAGCTGTCGGGAACCTCGATTATAAAGGAAAATACATTATTGATGGCTTGGTGAGAAGAGACGGGGCCTCCGTAATTGGAGATGATAACATGTGGCAAACATACTACCGGATTTCTGGCGCATGGAATGTAACCGGAGACTTTATAATCCCCTATTTCCAAATGCTTAAGCCTAGGATATCATATGGCACAGCTGGAATACTACCAAGTTATGGAGCTAAGTACGAAACATTTTCACTTAGCAACGGTACTTTATATGGAGGGGCTCAACTAGGAAACAAAAAACTTAAACCTGCACTATCACAAGAACTTGAAGTCGGTGTAGATATGCGATTTTTGAATCAATTTGACTTGTCCTATACGTATTCGAACAAAAGGAACACAGACCTGCCTTACGTGATGACAGTTTCCGGCGTTACAGGATTCCAATTTCAAAATATAAATATAGGAGAGTTCTTTGTACACAGTCATGAAGTCTCTCTTAATGCGAACCTTCTGAAAAGGAAGGGCTGGAGATGGGATGCCACCCTGACCTGGGACAAGCTAACCGAGTATGTAGGAGAGCTGGGGCGACCTGATTTTACGATCGGTTACACCAAAGTAGCATCTAATGAGAAGTACGGGAACCTCTACTCAAGTAAATTTGCAACTTCTCTTGATCAGGTAAAGACGAGTCCATTAATAAAACCGGGGCAATCGGTAGAAGATGTTTTTACAATTAACAACTACGGGTATGTTGTTCGGAAAGACCTTATAGGCACCAGGGATGAAGCTAAAATGTCGGTGTTAAACGAAAACGGTGCTACCTCACAGAATGAGTTTATTGGAAATATGCTGCCTGACTTTAATGTTAATTTAATGAATATCCTGAATTACAAAAATTGGATGTTTTACTTTACACTTTCATGGCAACAAGGCGGAGTGTTATATAATAATACAAAAGTATACATGTCTTTCGCAGGAAGAAATGCAGCTTTTTGGGATATGTCGGAACGTCCATGGGAACGAAAAAAACCAATGAGCTATCTTAACCAACACTCGAGAGCTTCATTCACAGAAGATGCCACTTTTTTGAAAATGAGAGAAATGTCGTTAAATTACAATATTAACAAACAACAATTGCAGATGTGGGGCATTTCATTTATTAACAATATTAAATGTGGTGTTGTAGGCAGAAATTTATTTACTCTTACAAAATACTCAGGGCCAGATCCAGAGACCCGTACAGTTGAGAGTGGTACATTAAACGGATCGGATACTCCAAAATATCCTTCCGATATCAGAACTATTACCGGAACAGTAACTATTGAATTTTAATTCTTAAAATTATGAGAAAGATAATATTTATATCGTGTTTTATTTTCTTGTATCTAGAAGCATGTGACCCATATTTTTCAGGCTTGGATATAAAGAACGATCATCAGCCGGATATTTCAACGGTTATGGGAGATATTAATCAGTATCCATCTCTTATAAGCGGAGCTTATAATAATTGGTGGCATCACATGCTGGCACCTAATGATGGTGATACATGGATATTGGCAACTAATTCAGATTCTTTTACTGCAGGAGCAGGCAACTGGGACCTTCAGGTATATTATTATCGGAAGAACTATGAAAAACCAATGATTCCTAACACGGATAAAAATGCTGGTTTCCCCAGAACATTATGGTATAACCACTACAGCAAAATAAGTACAGTAAGGAATATGTTGGCAATGATTAAAGACAACCAGCTTATATACAAAGAAGATAACAAAGATCAAACATTTAAGATACTAGCAAACTGCTACTTTTTGATGGGAGCTTTCTACACAGAATTGAGCTTGTTATTTGACAAATGTTTCTTGGTAACTGAAGAGTCAGATCTTCAAAAAATTACATCTGATGACATTAAGCCTGCTTCAGAAGCAAAGTCTTTAGCGCTTGAATATCTGGACAAGTGCATTGAAATATGCAACAATCAAAGCTTTACAAACTTCGGAGGGCTGTTACCTTCTGATATTGTAGGGAACAGCATAAAATTACGTCAATTCGCTAACTTTATGGCTGCCAGAGCTATAGCCTATCATCCTAGAAATAAGGAACAATACAATTCTGTGGACTGGAGTGAAGTAAAGAAATACATATCCGAAGGACTGACAGAAGATGTGAAGGCAAAACTGCCTCAACAAGGATGGGATGTATGGTCATATGCTGCAGCTTCATGGCCGGGTGGCAATCAGTGGGGAAGAGTTGGCATGAGAGTTATTAATATGATGGCTAATCCGGGCGATCCGGGTGCAATCTGGCCGCTTCCAACAGATTTCGGTCAAGGGAAAACCTTACCTGAGGCCAATTCTCCTGATTTCAGATTAGGCACTGATTTTATATATTATCCTTCAGTAAATACACCTACGGGAGGCCTGTCATATGATGGATACACAAAATACAGCTCTTATGTTTTAAACCGATTTTCGGAGACCGGACAACAATCGGGAGAAGGGGATCTTTATTTTTTTACAAAAGCTGAATCTGATCTATTATATGCAGAAGCAGCACTCCAAACGACAGATATAACCAAAGCAGTTCAAATGGTGAATCTCACACACGCTAATAGAGGCAAGCTAAACGATATAGATGTAAATTCAACAAAAGATGAAATTTTAGAGGCAATTTATTACGAACGATTTGTTGAATGCGGATATGCTTATACTGCTACACCATTTTATGATAGGCGGCGAACCCCGATTGATAAATTTCAATTGACCACCAGATCGTTTCGTCAACTACCAATTCCCATACTGGAGCTTAGCTTTTATGACATTGATTCTTACACTTTTGGAGGAGAACAAGATAAAAATGACCAATATAATTTTTAAATATATGAAAACTATCAGAATAATAACTATAATAATATTTTCGATATTCATAGTGTCTTGTGACAGATCCGGAATATTTGAAGAATTTCAGAAAGCGACTCCCTGGGAGTTTCACGTTCAGGTATTCAATGATGATAATATGACACAAACAGTTGCCGATGCAGTTGTAAATATCTATAAAACAAAAGAAGATCGTGACGGCAACACAAACATTTTTTTAACACGCAATACTGGCGAGAACGGTGAAGCTGTTTTTTCTTTAAAAGATTTTGAACCCGGTTTGGATGTCCAAAAGTCAAAAGGAATATACTATGTAAGAGTTGAAAAAAACGGAATCGTCAAGAACGATATAACTCGCTATCTTTTAATGAATGATGGACATACATACCATAAAATTGTCCTTAAATAGCAAATAGTAACTTTCATTAATCCATTGTAGATTAGGTCTCTATCAATTGCAACAAGAAAACAGAGTAAATTTTCCGTACGATTTGATCTGCAATGGATTTATATTAAACTTATTATGCAAATAAAGCAAGCATTATTTAACAAATATATCTCAATTGACCACGTGGGAGAAATACTCTGCCTATTGTTTAAAGTATGAAAAATTTGAAAAGGGGAAAGCACAGGTTGGCAATGTTCATTATCCTCCTAATGGAGAACACGATTATGACTTTGGAAATGAAACATATATAACAAATTATACAGATGATTGGCTAAACTACCCTTATCTAAGAGGGAAAGAGTCAAAAAGTGTGAACCGCACAGAGTGGGTCAATCCTGAAGGATCATGGCAACTGGGATGGATGAAATATTATCTTGCTCTCATTCCCCGTTACAGAGGGATCAATCTAAATGACGGGAAATTGAATAACTGGTGGCATTACGTAGTTGATTATAACGATGTAATCAAAAAACAAAAGATCGATTAAACTATGGAAGTATCAAAAAAACTGCTAAACCTTAATTGTTGTCTCTTTTTGAGTTTATCCTTACTTTGCGGACAATCACTGAATTCAATACAGTTTGACAAAGAGAACCATCTTATGGTTCAATCACTTGAACCCGGCATCTTACTACCCAAAGGATTACCACTTGTCTCGTACCGGATTGACGAAACAGATTATTCAACGGCTTGTCCCTCCAAAATTATGGATATCTCTTTTTCAGCAAAACCGTTTGAACACGGAATTAAAGGGATAATACGTTTTAAAAACAATTCAACCGACACAATAAACCTACATAATGTTGTTCCGTTAGGCCGGGATGAAAAGCATGTGTATATCACCGGAAAAGGAACTCACGGCTTATCCCGGTCCTATCTGTTCAGACCCGGATATCAGCCATTGAATGTAATCCTGCCCGATAATGCCTGGGAATTAGGATTTACATGTGCCGAGACAGAAGAGAGCTGCAATATTGCCGCATTGGTCCGTCGTAATAACAAAAGCCTGAATAATGGAAAGCTGAGACGCTTTGAAACAACACTCTATCCCGGTGGCACAATTGAATATAATTTCTGGCTGGACAGGTATCAGGGAAATTGGCAGGAGGGGCTGAGATTAATATTTCAGGACAGACTACTGTACGATGTTCCGGTAGGTACATTCAATAACAAATTGCTTGAAAGAGAAGATCTTAAATGGATCCGGAACTGCTATGCGGTGAATCTTATGATGACATGGGATAAACGTTTTTATGACTATACAGATAATGCTTTTCATGTAAAAGGACACCTGGAAAAGATGAAAAGCCTTATGGGAGGCTACGATGTGTATGGTATTTGGCCTACATGGCCAGCATTGGGGATGGATCAAAGAAATCAATGGGATATGTTCCGGGATTTACCTGGTGGGTTTCAAAAGCTCAGGGAAATATCAGATTTATGTTACAAGTTGGGAAGCGCTTTCTTCATTTGCTACAATCCCTGGGACGAAAGCACTCGTGACGATGAAGGACATCTTGAAGGGATAACCAATATTACCCGGACTGCAAATATAGATGGCTTTGTATTAGATACAAAGGGAGGATCAAGTGATGAGTTACAAGACGCAGTTGATACAGCCAGAAAAGGGGTGGTGATGTATAGTGAAGGAATGGCGGTCCCAAAAGACATGCAAGGCATTGTATCAGGCAGAGTTCACAATGCTCTTTATTATCCTCCAATTCTAAATTTAAACAAGTTTATAAAGCCCGATTTTGCAATATTTAGAGTGGCTGAGGAAGCCCGGGAACCCATCAAAAGAGAATTTAACCTCTCTTTTTTCAATGGATACGGTACTGAAATAAACAGTTTTCCTCCAGGCAGATTCGAATGGTCTGATGAACAGATGTGCTACTGGGGCAAGCTATTGCAAATACAAAGGGAAAGCAGCAGTAACTTTCTACAAAAGTTATATATTCCTCTAATACCTACTCTCGTTGATAGCATATACGTGAATGAGTGGCCCACAGAGTCAAAAACCATATATACAATATGCAATTTTCATCCGGGTGGTTTCAGTGGTAACCTTTTTGAAGTAAATTCAGCAGATAACGATTCCCATTTTGTCGATATATTTCATCATGAGGAGCTGGCAATAAACAGTGTTGAAGATAAAAATTACATTACTGTAAATCTTGATGGGTTCAACTGTACAGACTTAGGAACAAATAACGAGAGCACTGTTTCTGCTATTGCAAAATTTCCAAAATTGCTGTCGGTAAAGCTGTCAGGAGATATTTTAACCTTTTCAAGCCAGACAGGAGATAGTATACGTATCTGGGCAGGTAATCCCTCTTACCAAAAGATAGCTGCTTTGTTTGGAATTCAAGAGCAATCGATCAGACTACTTTCATACTTCCCTGATTACGAAGGAAAGTTTGTTATTCAAGCTTTCAAAAATAGAGAAATTATTGATGAACGAATAATAAATATTAATCCCGGTACAGCACGGCTTATATCGGAACCTGAAGTAACGGCCAGGATTGGCAAAGCGCCTCAGGGAATGGTTCTCATTCCATCAGGCATATTCCAATGCGACAGCTACCGGACAGGGGACTCATTCATCAGTTATCCCGAAAATCCAACATCAAATGGAGATAAAGTGGTAATGAAAAAATTCTACATGGATAAATACCCGGTCACCAACAGACAATACCGGGAATTTCTGGAGGCAACAGGATATCAACCAAATGATACGGCAAATTTTCTAAAGCACTGGACAAACAATCAAATTCCCAAAGGGCAAGAGAACTATCCTGTAATGTATGTAACTCTTGAAGATGCAAAAGCCTATGCTAAGTGGGCAGGAAAACGTATTCCGACCGAAATAGAATGGCAGTATGCGGCTCAGACCGAAAAAGGCAACGAATGGCCATGGATACAGGAAAAACCAGTGGAAAGGGAAGAAGAATTCATCACGAATACTCTTTCTGTCTGGAAGATAAAAGGAATAAACCCAAACCGATGTAATTTGGGCGATGGTTCACTTTACCCGGTTGGAAAATATAAGGATGGAGCAAACCCATACGGATTAAATGATTTAGTCGGTTGTGTATGGCAGTTGACAAATGATGTATATGATAATACCACTTATAGATATATAATGTTAAAAGGAGGAAGTTATTTCTTACCCACATCTAGTTTTTGGTATGTACAGGGGGGCCCTAGAGAATTGAATTTTAGGCAATATTTATTACGGCTCTCACCATCGTTCGAAAGAAAAGCAACGGTTGGGTTCCGCTGCGTCAAGGATGCTTTATAAGAATAAGATTTGATTATTAACTGATTCTACAATTGATATACAGAGAGCGATTTTAATAAATCCGGCCTATTAGATAAAAATTCCGGGTCCGATATGCATGTAAAGAAAACAGACAGACAAAAATAAATTAATTTATGTAAATTTGAAATATTATGAAGAAAGTAAACTTGATCATTTTATTTTTTATTGTAATAAATATGTGCACCAAGTCTCAATTAAAACAACCGACAACAGATTTATATTTAAATAATCGTACACCATTAATTACAAAACCATTTATGGAACTCCCAGTAGGGACAGTACGCCCTGAAGGGTGGCTGAAAAGCCAGTTGCTAAAGATGAAAAACGGGATGACAGGACACCTTGACTCTCTTTACAGTGAGGTTATGGGGCCTCGAAATGGATGGCTGGGAGGCGACGGAGATGTATGGGAAAGAGGGCCTTACTGGATTGACGGGCTGTTGCCTTTAGCATACATCCTGGATGACAGCTTGCTAAAAGCCAAGGTCCAACCCTGGGTGGAGTGGACATTGAAAAGTCAGAGGCCTGATGGTTATTTTGGCCCCTCTGTAGATCGGAAACCGGAAGAGGGATTACAAAGAACAAATGCACAGGACTGGTGGCCAAAAATGGTTGTATTAAAGTTCATGAAATCATATTATGAGGCAACTGGCGATGAGCGCGTCATTCCTTTTATGACAAACTATTTTAAATACCAATTAAAAGAGCTGCCCCAGAAACCCTTGAATCATTGGACACGTTGGGGACAACAACGGGGAGGAGATAACTTAATGGTCGTTTATTGGCTTTATAACATTACCGGTGAAAAATTTCTATTGGATCTGGGTGATTTAATCACCGGGCAAACTATCGACTGGACAAATTCTTTTTTGGAGGGAAATATGCTTAACAGGCTCTTTGGCGTACATTGTGTGAATCTGGCACAAGGCATGAAACAACCAATTATCCGGTATCAAGCCACAAAGGATACAAAACATATTGATGCTATTAACAAAGGATTTTCCGATTTGATGAGAGCGCACGGTTGGCCTAATGGATTATATGGTGCGGACGAGCTGTTGCATACCGGAAATCCGACCCATGGTTCTGAACTTTGTACTGCGGTTGAACTAATGTTTTCTTTGGAAAAAATGGTTGAAATTACAGGAAATGTAGCATGGGCAGATTGGCTGGAAAGAGTTACTTTTAATGCATTACCCACACAGGTGACTGACAATTACGATGCACGGCAATATTACCAGCAACTTAATCAGGTAGAAATATCACGCCATCCAAGAAATTTTGTAACCAGCTACAACGGCACCGATCAATTATTTGGGCTTTTGACCGGATATCCCTGTTGCACTTCAAACCTGCACCAGGGTTGGCCTAAATTTACAAAGCACCTTTGGTTCGCGTCAGAAGATAACGGTTTAGCAGCACTTTTTTATTCGCCTTGTATGGTAACTGCAAAGGTAGGATCCGGTACTGCTGTGAAAATTGAGGAAACAACAGATTATCCATTCGACGAGTCAATTCATTTCCAAATAGAGATCATGGATAAAAAAATAGAATCGACAGAGTTCCCATTCTATTTGCGAATCCCTGAGTGGTGCAGCGAAGCTACTATAAAAATTAACAATGAAATTCGATTAAAGGCGAAAGGCGGAAATATTGAAAGACTATCAAGAAAATGGAAATCAGGAGATAAAGTGGAGCTAATACTACCAATGAGTGTTATTATCACCCGTTGGTATGAAGGATCTGCAGCAGTTGAAAGGGGGCCGCTTTTATATGCTTTGCGTATGGAGGAAAAATGGACAAAGGTTCGGGATGACCGCAAGTTCGGTAGCAGGTATGGCGACTGGTATTACGAAGTTCACAGCGATTCTCCCTGGAACTACTGTTTAAAAGAAGAATCAATTAAGCCGGAAAATATTAAAACCGATTTTCAGGTAGTGAAAAAAAGGATGAAAGGATATCCCTGGAATGTTAACAATGCACCCATTGAGATTAAAACAAAAGGGAAGCGGATAAATGAATGGCAATTGTACAACAGTTCTGCAGGGCCCCAACCATTTAGTGTTCAATACCAGTCGGAAACTTTACCCGAAGAAGAAATCACTTTAATCCCTTATGGTTGCACAACATTAAGGATAGCTGAATTTCCAATTACAAGAAAATAAGTTAAAATGTATCAAAAATGAACAAATATTTGATTTCACTCATAATCCCCCTTTTGGTCTTATGTTGTATAATGATCAAAAATGAAACGAACCCTTCATCAAAGATGATCAACCAGGTAAATTTCGCAAGTGTAAAAATCACAGATAGTTTTTGGTCGCCAAGGCTAAAAAGCCATGTAATATCAACGCTTCCTGTTTGTATAGATCAAATTGAAAATAAAACAGGGAGAATCCGCAATTTTGAAAACGCGGGAAAAGGTACCGGCGAACATTCGGGTATTTTTTACGATGATTCCGACGTGTATAAAGCATTGGAAGGGATGGCATACAGCCTTATCAACAACCCCGATCCCGAACTGGAGAAAAAATGTGACGAATGGATCGATAAATTTGCGGCGGCGCAGCAACCCGACGGGTACATCAATACATTCTACGCGCTTACGGGGCTCGATAAGCGATGGACAAATATGGACAAGCACGAGATGTACTGTGCCGGACATATGATTGAAGCGGCAGTGGCATACTACAAGGCAACGGGCAAACGGAAATTGCTGGACGTATCAGTTCGGATGACCGAGCATATGATGAGTCTGTTCGGGTCAGGCAAACGTCATTGGGTGCCGGGGCACGAGGAAATAGAACTGGCATTGGTTAAACTCTACGAAGTGACAAAAGAGAAAAAGTATCTCGACTTCGCTTACTGGCTTCTCGAAGAGAGAGGCCATGGATATGGGAGCAAGGGAACGGAAGGGGAATGGAACAAACTCTACTATCAGGATTCTGTACCTGTAAGAGAACTGGAGGAGATAACAGGACACGCAGTACGAGCCATGTATCTTTTCTGTGGAATGGCTGATGTAGCTGCACTTAAGGGGGATAAGGGTTATATTCATGCTTTAAACCGTTTATGGGATGATGTCGTACTTCGAAAAATGTATGTTACCGGTGGCATTGGTTCATCGCTGCAGAACGAAGGCTTTACCGAGCCTTACGATTTGCCCAACTATGAAGCTTATTGTGAAACGTGTGCTTCGGTTGGGATGGTATTCTGGAACTCACGCATGCATCAATTAACCGGCGATTCAAAATATATTGATGTGATGGAGCGGTCCATGTACAACGGAGCTCTTGCCGGCATATCTTTGAACGGCGATCGGTTCTTTTATGTGAACCCGTTGGCATCACACGGCAATCATCATCGCCGTGAATGGTATGGAACAGCTTGCTGTCCCAGCCAGATCTCCCGGTTTTTGCCATCCATCGGAAGCTATATTTACGGGGTATCAGATAAGGCAATATGGGTAAATCTATTTATAGGGAACAACGCTGAAATTACTACCGGGAGAGAAACTGTCATCATACATCAGAAAACCGGTTATCCGTGGGATGGTGCAGTAGAGCTTAGCATAGATTCACTAAAAAGGCCAATGGAAAAGGAAATTCGTCTGCGCATTCCCGGATGGTGCAAAAAGTACAAAATCACTATAAACGGTGAAAAAGTAGAGAACATACCAGTTGATAAAGGTTTTGCTGTGATCGACAGAAAATGGAAAAACTCCGACAGGCTGACATTCACTATGGATATGCCTATAGAGGTAGTAGAGGCTGACAATCGTGTAAGAGAGAACATCGGTAAACGAGCCGTTCAGCGCGGACCGTTGGTATATTGTATGGAAGAAGTTGATAATATCTCTTTTGATAACCTGTTCCTGACAAGGAACACAAAATTTACAAACGGTTTTGAACCTGCTTTACTAAACGGGGTAGTTGCAATAAATGCATATATAAACAGCGATAGCATCCGTTTTGTTCCATACTATGCCTGGGATAACAGAGAACCCGGACAAATGAAAGTGTGGATTAACTATAAAGAATAAAAATCAAACAACAGAGATAGTGTAAACGCTCCACCTTTTGATGGAGCGTTTACACTATCTCTGTATGATTCTGAACTACTTTGCTTGAATTTTGATTGAAGCACTCCTAATCCCTTTGGCGTTGGCCTCGAAAGTAATTGTTCCAGGCTTATCGGCCGACTCAACAATTGCCACAAGCTTGCCGTTGAAAAGGTGCATCTGTGGCAGATGAAACAGGTCGAGGCTTGTGGGGTCACCGTTGGCCCCGGCACGGTAGGTTCCTGCCCCGTTCACATTGAATTTAACCAGTTCATTTACATTGGGGCAAGGGTTTCCGTTCTTGTCTTCAACCGATACGGTGATGAACGAAAGGTCTTTTCCGTCGGCACTGATCACATTCCTGTCTGCTTCCAGCACCAGACGGTACGGTTTCCCTGCTGTGTGGATCTCTTTTTCAGCAACCGCAATCCCGTTATTGTCATATGCAACCACCTTCACCGTTCCCGGCTCATACCGGGTATCCATCCACATCAACCGGTAGCGCTTCTGCCGTTCCAGCCCTTTCTGTGCTTCTGAGCTGTAGCTCCCTTTGAGCGGAACGGAGAGATCTTTTTTCCGTACACCCTGGCTCTTGCCGTTGATAAACAACTCTGCCGAGGGATAATTGGTATAGACGAATACCGGTGTTACCTCGCCCTCACGGCCCTCCCAGTTCCAGTGGGGAAGGATATGGAGTGTTTCAGCCTCTTTGTTCCAGTGGCTTCGGTAGAGGTAGAAGCGATCCTTTGGAATACCTGCCAGGTCCACCGCCCCGAAGAGGGAACTGTGGCTGGGCCAGTTGCTATAATAGGGCGTGGGTTCGCCCAGATAGTCGAACCCGGTCCATATAAACTCACCGATGGTATAGGGCAATTCCTCATGCTGTATAAAGTCATCCTCCGGCAGGTTTGACCAGCCGGCATGCTCAAGGTCGTAGGAAGAGGCCTGATGATCGTCATACATAACCATCGCCTTCCGCTCCACCGGGAACTTGTAAACCCCGCGTGAACTAAGCGTGGAGGTGGTCTCACTGCCAAGCACTATCTGCTGCGGCAATTTCTCATATGCTTTCTGATAACGAAATGAGCGGTAGTTGAAACCAGGAACATCCATGATAGCAGCCATATGGTTGCTGAATACATGATCGGGGCGGTCCATACCATTGGTAACAGGACGGGTGGGGTCTTCCCGGTGACATATATCCTGAAGGTAACGGGCCACCTTAGCACCCTGCGGGTTGCTCTGCTCTTCCACCTCATTACCTATACACCACATTACCACGCTGGGGTTGTTACGGTAATGATGCAATACATTGACCACATCCTTCTCTGCCCAATCCTTGAAATAGCGGTTATACCCATTCTTTACCTTAGGTATAGCCCATTCATCAAAGGTCTCAACCATCAGCATCATCCCCATCTCATCAGCAATACGAACATATTCAGGAGAGGGCATGTTGTGCGAGGTACGGATGGCGTTTACACCCATATCCTGCAAGATGCCAATCTGACGACGTATCGCCGCTTCGTTCACTGCGCCACCGAGCGGCCCCAAATCATGGTGCATGCATGCGCCTTGAAATTTCACCTTTCTACCATTGAGAAAGAACCCTTTATCAGCAACCACCTCAACACTACGAATGCCGAAAGAAGTAGTAAATTCATCTACAGGATATGCCAACTCCTCAGTAGTAGTTTTATTCTCTTCTGTTTTCACCTTTCTTTCAACCATAATCAGCTCTGAATATACCTTGTAAAGGTTGGGCTGCCTGATATCCCACAACAGCGGATTCTCTACTATAAGTGACTGCTCCATCTCATCCCCATCGAATTTGGTAAATTCATCTTCCGACTCAGCCACTAACTTCCCGGCAGGGTCGAGGATCGAGGTCTTCAGCCTGAGAAAGTTTATATCGGAAAGCCCTTCTGCGCAATCCACTTTCGTCTTCACATTAACCTTCGCAAATGCTTCATTTACTTCGGGTGTAGTTACATAGGTTCCCCAAACAGGAATATGAGTCTTGTGAGTTGTAATAAGGTGTACGTTCCGATAGAGCCCAGCTCCCGGATACCAGCGGGATTGCTCTTCGAAGTTCTCTAAGCGAACAGCCAGTGTATTGTTTTTCCCATCACTGTTTAAAAGATCTGTAATATCGAAGTAAAACGTATTGTAACCATTAGGCCAGACACCCGCCTCTTTCCCGTTTACAAAAACACGGGCGTTGCTCATGGCACCATCGAACTGGATGGTTACGCGCCTATCGTTGGAAAAACCGGGAATAGTAAAAGTGTTTCTGTACCACCCCACTCCAACAAAAGGAAGCCCGCCGGTACGGCCGTAATGTTCTATGGCCTTTGTTTGTCCATCCTGAACGATAGCCATCCTGTGAATATCATTTTCTTTGCTGAACGGGCCGTAAGTAGCCCAATCGTGGGGTACTCTGACCGATTGCCATTCACTGTCGCTAAAATCGGTTTCAAATGACCTCGGATTATCCTCCCGGGTAAATCTCCACCCATTTTCCAGAGTGATGCTGGTCCGGGTCTGTGATTCTATAGCCGATAAACCTAAAAAAAGAGCAATCAATATAATAAACGTTTTCTTCATGTCTTTTTACTTGTAATGTGAACCAATACTTTGGCAAATATCAAATTAATAAACTTCAATATTGACATTATGGTTATCCAAATAAACAATTTGGCTGCGTCACCACCTGGAAGAAATCATTACCCTTATCATCCACCAGTATAAATGCCGGGAAATCTTCCACCTCTATCTTCCATATCGCCTCCATGCCTAACTCCGGGTATTCAATGCATTCGAGGCTTTTGATACTGTTCTGCGCTAGAATTGCAGCAGGTCCACCTATGCTCCCGAGGTAAAAACCACCGTGCTTTTTACATGCATCGGTAACCTGCTGGCTTCGATTACCTTTTGCCAGCATTATCATGCTGCCACCGTTCGACTGGAACAGATCAACGTAGGAGTCCATGCGCCCTGCCGTTGTAGGTCCCATTGAGCCTGAGGCATATCCTTTGGGGGTCTTTGCGGGCCCGGCATAGTAGATAGGATGATCTTTTATGTATTGAGGCAGTCCCTCGCCAAGGTCGATACGTTCTTTGAGCTTTGCATGGGCAATATCGCGCCCAACAATGATGGTACCGTTCAACGACAACCGGGTGGAGACCGGATATTTTGACAACTCAGCCAGTATCTCTTTCATAGGCCGGTTTAAATCTATCTTAACACCTCCAGCTTCCCCTGCTTCACGGTATTCCTCAGGAATAAGGCGAGTAGGATTATCTTCAAGCTTCTCAATCCAAATACCATCGCGGTTGATCTTCGCCTTTATGTTACGGTCAGCCGAACAGGAAACACCCATTCCAACCGGGCAGGAGGCGCCGTGACGCGGCAGGCGGATCACCCGCACATCGTGTGCAAAATATTTCCCTCCAAACTGTGCACCCAATCCAAGCTTTTCCGAAGCCCTCTTCAGTCTCTCTTCCAGCTCATGATCACGGAAAGCCTGGCCGAGCTCATTCCCTTCCGAAGGAAGGTTATCGTAGTATTTAGCTGAGGCCATCTTCACCGTTTTCAGATTGGCTTCGGCTGAGGTACCACCGATAACGAAGGCCAGGTGATAGGGAGGACATGCAGCGGTACCCAGCGATTTCATCTTATCAATAAGGAAATCCTCAAGTTTCCCGGGGGTCAACAGAGCTTTCGTCTCCTGATAAAGATAGGTCTTATTGGCCGAACCTCCTCCCTTTGCAATACAAAGGAAATTATATTCATCTCCATCAACAGCATACAGGTCAATCTGTGCGGGGAGGTTTGTTCCAGTATTCACTTCATCATACATATTCAACGGCGCATTTTGCGAGTAACGCAGATTCTCGTTAACAAAGGTGTTGTAAACACCCAGTGAAAGGGCTTCTTCATCATTGCCTTCAGTCCATACCCGTTGACCTTTTTTACCCATGATAATGGCCGTGCCTGTGTCCTGGCAGAAAGGGAGAATTCCCTTTGCGGATATCTCCGCATTGCGCAGGAATGTAAGAGCCACGAACTTGTCGTTTTCACTCGCTTCGGGATCGGACAGAATTTTTGCTACCTGTTCCTGATGTTCGGAACGAAGCAGAAACTCTACATCACGAAAAGCAGTCTGAGCCAACAGCGTCAATCCCTCTTTCGATACTTTCAGAATCTCCTTCCCTTCGAATTCAGATACTGAAACATGCTCCTTAGTGAGCAGATAATACTCCGTTTGGTCCTTCGACATGGGGAAAGGCGGCTGATATTTGAATGGTTTATTTGCCATAAATAATTGGTTATATTTGTTTTGATTACTATCTGTTTTATTCTTAAGCAGACAAAAATACAAAGAAAAAACGGCATCGAAAAACGATAAAGCAAAACATTTCCCAGTCATACCCGGTCGCCCATACCTTAAGATGCACCCTCTCGCCGGAGTCTTCTGCCGTTAAAGACTCATCTCGCTCTGCCTCCTCTCTCAGCGTATCTTTTCTATCCTGTAATCCAAGCTATATTGTAGTTTACTGATCTATTATAAACTGATTATTTTTAAACTTTTAAATAATATACTGAGAACAACCTAGAACAGCCCAAATGTTATTATTTATAATTAATATAAATAATACAGAGAAAAATCTTACCTTTGCAGGCTAATCAGGGAGTTTATTCATCTATGCGTCTTTCAGAACTTCAGACAGGACAAAAAGCATACATCATAAAAGTAAATGGTAGTGGGGCTTTCAGAAAACGTATTCTCGAAATGGGGTTCGTTCGTGGAGAAGAGGTAAAGTCAATTCTGAACGCTCCTTTAAGGGATCCCATCAAATATGAGATCATGGAGTACGATGTTTCATTGCGCCGCAGCGAAGCAGTGATGATAGAAATCTCCATGCTAAAAGAGGATGTCAGGAACAATGGTTACACCAAAGATGAACTGGCCTTAACAGGAGAGCTACCTTGCAATGGCACAGGGAAGGGGCATAGGAAGCGTCACCGGAGAAGGGATAACTGCCTGAACAAGAAAAACATCAAGGTTGCCTTGCTGGGAAACCCCAACTCGGGAAAGACCTCCATCTTCAACCTCGCATCGGGCGCTCACGAACATGTTGGTAATTACAGTGGTGTAACAATTAATTCCAAGGAGGGGAAATTAAGGCATAACGGATATTCATTTACGCTGGTAGATCTTCCCGGCACCTATTCTCTATCTGCATATTCACCTGAAGAGTTATATGCAAGAAAATATCTACTGGATGAGAAGCCTGACGTAATTGTGAATGTGGTGTCAGCTTCCGCGCTGGAGAGGAATCTCTATCTCACCACCGAACTGATAGATCTGGAAGTCCCCATGGTTATAGCCCTGAACATGTACGACGAACTGGAACAGAGCGGCCGCAAATTCGATTATGAAAAGTTCTCTTCACTTATCAATATTCCAGTTGTACCTACCGTCGGCAAGAGGGGAGAAGGGATTCCGCAACTGCTTGAGAAGGTTATTGCAGTACACAATGAGGAGGTACACAATTATGTACAGATCCCCTACGGCAGGGTATTGGAAAAATCGATCAGCATCATGGAGCGTGAAATAAAAAACTGCAATATTTCCGGATGGGGAATACCTCAACGGTATATATGCATCAAGATGCTTGAAGGCGACCACGAGGTAGAAAGGCGTACCAGGGAACTCCCCCTGAATGAACAGATATTTGCACGTAGAGATAAGGAACAAGCATATATCGGGAAACTTCTCCGCGAAGACCCGGAGTCGGCATTCACCAATGCCCGCTATGGCTTTATCGCTGGTGGGCTGCAGGAAACGCTCACGGAGAAAGGTCAAAAGACAGATAAAACAAAACTGCTAGACTCCATACTTACCCACAGGTATCTTGGCTTCCCACTATTCTTTCTCTTTCTCTGGGTCATGTTTGAGGCTACGTTCCGTCTGGGGGGCTATCCAATGGAGTGGATCGAATGGCTGGTGGCCCAACTGGGTAACCTCATCAGAAACAATATGGCTGAAGGGCCTCTGAAAGCTTTGATTGTTGATGGTATTATCGGGGGTGTGGGTGGAGTTATCGTGTTTCTTCCCAATATCGTAATATTGTACCTCTTTATTGCTTTTATGGAAGATTCTGGTTATATGGCACGTGCAGCCTTTATCATGGATAAGCTTATGCACAAGATAGGGCTGCATGGGAAATCGTTTATTCCGTTAATCATGGGATTTGGTTGTAACGTTCCGGCTATCATGGCTACACGTACTATCGAAAGCCGCAGTAGCCGGATGATAACCATGTTCATTGTTCCGTTCATGTCGTGTAGCGCCCGCTTACCAGTATATATACTCTTTGTTGGAGCATTTTTCCCTTCCCGGGGCAGCATTGTAATGCTGGGATTGTATATTTTTGGTATTGCGATAGCAGCTCTGACAGCCCGAATGTTCCGGAATACACTGTTCAAAGAGGAAGAGACTCCGTTTGTTATGGAGCTGCCTCCCTACAGAATGCCGACTAAAAAATCAATTCTCACACATATGTGGGATCGTTCAAGCCAGTATCTCCGTAAAATGGGAGGACCAATTCTCATCGCATCCATCCTGATATGGTTTCTGGGATACTTTCCACAAGACAAGGAGAGAGACAATTTGTTCGACAGAGATATAGTGCAGATAGGTGTACAATATGACAAGAATGAAATCAGCAGCGACGAGAAAAAGCAGATGACAGCCGTGATTGATCATGCCCGTAACACCTCTCATCAGGAAAACTCATACATAGGAAGGATCGGAAAATTTATTGAGCCTGTGATGCGTCCCCTTGGGTTTGATTGGAAAATATCAGTCAGCCTGCTTTCAGGGATGGCTGCCAAAGAGATCGTTGTCAGCACAATGGGAGTACTCTACACCGGCGATAGTAACAATCAGCATTCGTTGCAGGAGCGGCTGCAAGCAGAAACCTATCCGGGAGGGGCACCAGTTTTCACTAATCTCGTGACCATTGGTTTTCTCCTTTTCGTGTTGATCTACTTCCCCTGCATTGCCACAATCGTGGCTATTAAGGAAGAGTCTCACTCTTGGAGATGGGCTCTCTTCAGCGTACTTTATTCCACCGGCCTGGCGTGGCTTGTTGCCTTTGTGGTGCATCAGGCAGGAAATCTTTTTGTTTAAAAATAAGAGTCAGCTCCTAAAACCCAAAATATAAAATTGATTACATATTATTGAATACAAACATCTGTTTTGGCCCGATTATAATGAAAGAGACTTTTAGGGAAGAGATTTAAAAAATATTTATCTAACATCACAAAATTTGTTTCAAGGAGATGGACCTACAACTACTTATAGTTATTATAACAGGTATTGCGGTTGCGGTTAAGCTTATACGCTCAATATATAATCTCTTTGTTGAAAAGAGAGACAACCCCTACTGCGGCGGTTGCAAAGGATGTGATATATCAAACAGGGTAATGCCACCAAAAAAAGAGTAATTCTCATTAATTGAATTCTCTGTTAAATATAGGATATCACATTTGCCTGACTCCCGCCGGCAGCTGCATACACTAACTCCGTTATCTGAAAAGAACCGCTTAGTCAATCCCGGAAAATAGCTCTTTCGTCAGGAAATTTGCATTACTCACCAAAAGTTGTCCGGCAATTTCAAAGAACCCGTATGGTACCGTGAAAACGTTAGTGAACTATTTCGTTAAGCTAAATGAGCAGAGGACAAGTTTATTTGGACTATTCCATAGCGAGAAATAGTCTAACGTTAGTGAACTATTTTGCTGCAATCGTGATGCATTCGAAGAATGAATGAAAAATTTTCAATGAAAAAAACATTACTTCATGTTGAACAAAAGCAAATAAATTATGTTTATTTCAGGTATAAATTCTCACCAATATCTTTTTTTAAAAATCATATTGTGAAACTTTTATGAAAAAGTTTTTCATTTTTATTTTCTTACTCATAAGCGTTTTGTCTTATGGCCAGAAAGGAAATATCCAGGGTCGCGTTTACAATGCCAAAACAAACGAACCGCTTGAATTTGCTACTATTCAGATTGAGGGTACTACCATTGGATCAAATTCAGATATTGACGGCAATTTCCGGCTTACAGGTATTGATCCCGGGTTCAAAAAACTTATCGTGACTATGGTGGGCTTTGAAAAGACAATCTCACCGGAAATACAGGTACAGGGAAATCAAACTTCGTATATAGATATTGAGGTTAGGGAGGCATCTATCCAGCTTCAGGGTGTGGAGATAATGCCCAGGATCACGGCAAAGCGTATCGAAAGCCCATTGTCGGTGGTAACTATCGGAGTACAACAGATTGAAAAAAGCGCCGGTGCCAACCGCGATGTATCTAAAATAGTGCAGACATTGCCCGGCGTGGGCGCAACCGACCCAAACCGTAACGACCTGATTGTCCGTGGTGGAGGCCCCTCGGAAAATGTCTTTTACCTTGATGGCATAGAGATACCGGTGATCAATCATTTCTCCACCCAGGGAGCTTCTGGAGGTGTAGTCGGAATCATCAATCCCGATTTTGTTCGCGAAATCAGCTTCTACACCGGAGCATTCCCTGCTGCTCGCCCCAATGCATTAAGCTCAGTGATGGAAATACGTCAGAAAGATGGCAGCAAAGACCGTCTGCATAGCAAGATTTCAGTCGGAGCTTCGGATGCAGCTCTTACCCTTGACGGCCCAGCAGGTAAGAAATCCACTTTTATCATTTCAGCCAGACAATCCTACCTTCAATTGCTTTTCAAAGCGATAGGACTTCCCTTTTTACCTACATACAACGATTTTCAAATTAAATATAAGTACTCTGTCGGCCTCAAGAACGAACTCACGTTTATTGGCCTCGGCGCTATCGATAACATGACACTCAACACCGATTTGCAAAAGACCGGTACCGAGTCGCAACAGTATCTGTTAAGCTATCTTCCCGTTTACAAACAATGGAATTATGCTTTAGGGACCGTTTACAAGCACTTCTCCGACAACTATTTTGACACTTGGGTACTCAGTCGCAACATGCTGCGAAACAGTAATTACAAATATCCTGAAAACGATGAATCCAAACCTAAGAGTTCCGATTATCGCTCCGATGAAGCAGAAAATAAACTGCGCTTTGAGCGCAGTTACCCTGCATTTCCTGTAAAACTGCAGTTTGGTGGAGGAGTAAAGCATACCCGATATACCAATTATACTTACAGGAAGATCTTTATTGACGGAACAACTCGCGATTTTGATTATCAAACTAAACTCAACCTGTTTGCTTATCAGGCTTTCGTACAGCTTTCCGACGATTATATAGACGGAAAGCTTAAGCTCTCTCTAGGACTCAATACGGCAGGAAACACATTCAACGATAATATGAGAAACCCTTTTAATCAACTTTCGCCCCGCTTTTCGATATCATATGCCTTATCCGAAAGATTGAACCTGAACACAAACATTGGACGTTATGTTATGCAACCTTCCTATACGACTATGGGATTTAAAAACAGTAACGGAACATTTGCAAACAGAAATGAAAGTGTTCGATATATTCTTTCAGATCAGGTAGTTGCAGGTTTTGAATATAATCCCCAGGAAATGATACGGTTTACGGTAGAAGGGTTTTACAAGCAATATAACCGCTATCCGATTTCTGTAGCCGATGGAATAAGCATTGCCAGCAAGGGCACCGAATACGGCCAGGTGGGAGACGAAGAGGTGATTTCCGAAGGCAAGGGAAGAGCATACGGTGTAGAGTTTCTAGCCAGGGTTATGTCGTTGGGAAATGTAGATCTAACCTCTACCTTTACCCTTTTCAGAAGCGAATTCAGCAATAGTAAAGGCCTCTATATCCCTTCATCATGGGAAACAAAGTCAATATTGAATATTACGGGGGGCTACCGTTTCGGCAAAAGCTGGTATATTGCAGCACGGTGGCGATATGTGGGTGGGGCACCCTATTCTCCCATCGACTGGAACCTGTCGACCGACAAAGAGGCATGGAGCATCACCAGTCAGGCTTATATCGATTATAAGAAATTCAACACATTGCGTTTAAAAGATTCTCATCAGCTGGATATTCGTATCGACAAGGAGTTCTATTTTCAGTGGTTGATGCTGAATGTTTATGCCGATGTACAAAATGTATATAACTTCCGTTCTGAGAATACGCCCATCTATACCAATAAAGATACTGAGGGGAAGATAATGGACGATCCGAATGATCCAGGGAAGCGGCAGTTGCTTCGCACGCTCGACTCTTTCAGAGGAACAGTATTACCAACAATAGGGCTTATCGTAAAATTTTAAAAACTCCCGGAATAGCACTTTAACTTCATTTATAACTCAGCTGCTTAAGATTGATATGATGAGTCTGATTCAAAAACCATAAAACCAATTTAACGGATTGTAAAACACTGAATTTCAGAATATGTTCCCGTATATTTTGGACATAAAAGACTTATCGGAGGAAACTAATAGGAATAATATTACTGAAGAAATAAAGTAAAAGCTTTTACATCTGCGCTTTAAGTAACCTTGAAGAATAAAAAAACTCCCCTCGGGTTTCCCTGAAAGGAGCTTTAATGTGCGGCTGAAGGGACTCGAACCCCCACGACTCTCGTCACTAGATCCTAAGTCTAGCGCGGCTACCAATTACGCCACAGCCGCAAAACGGGATACAAAGGTACTACTTATTTTTTTATCTGCGACTCTCCGCTTGCTATTTTTTTTACCACCTCTTCAACCACCCGCGGATAGTGAGTATACTCCAGAACATGAACTTTCCGGGCAATATCATCAGGCGTATCCTCTTTATTTACTTCACAGGTTGCCTGATAGATGATGCTACCTTCATCATAATTTTCATTTACATAATGTATTGTGATTCCCGACTCCTTATCACCTGAATCAACCACAGCACGATGCACCCTGTCGCCATACATTCCTTTTCCTCCGTGCCTTGGCAGAAGAGCAGGATGAATGTTAACTATTCGTTCAGGATAACTGTCAAGAAGAGGTTGCGACAATTTCAGGAGAAACCCGGCAAGTACAATAAAATCGATATTGTATTCACGAAGAGTGTCGAGAACAAGCAGGCCGTCATCAAATTCAGGCTTGCTGAATGTAAAAGAGGGGATACCCAGATGCCTGGCACGCTCGTGCACATAAGCATCTCTTTTATTAGAGATAATTAGTGAAACCACAATATCGTCACTATCGGAAAAATAACGGACAATATTTTCAGCATTACTGCCGTTACCCGACGCAAAAATAGAAATACGAGTCATAAAACGGATGTTTTTTGCACAAAAAAACGTGATTTGTGCACTTATTTTGATTTTAATAGACAAAAGTTTGCACAATTAGAGAAAAAATGCGTTACTTTGCATCGCAAATTTAAGAATAAAATTTTTAATTTATTAATTAATATCGAAAGTTATGTCTGAAGTAGCACAAAGAGTAAAATCGATTATTGTCGACAAATTAGGTGTTGAAGAAGCTGAAGTAACAGAAACAGCAAGCTTTACCAATGATTTGGGAGCCGACTCACTTGACACAGTAGAATTGATCATGGAATTTGAAAAGGAATTCAATATCTCAATTCCAGACGATCAGGCAGAAAAAATCTCTACTGTTGGCGACGCAGTTTCTTATGTAGAACAACACGCGAAATAATCCATTCTATTCATGGAGTTAAAAAGAGTAGTAGTAACAGGCTTGGGAGCAATTACTCCGCTGGGTAACGACGTTAAGACAACGTGGGAAAATGCCTTAGCGGGTAAGAGTGGTTCCAGGCCTATTACTCATTTTGATGCATCGCTTTTTAAAACGCAGTTTGCCTGCGAAGTAAAAGATTTCAACCCCAGCGATCTTTTTGACCGCAAGGAAGCAAGAAAATATGACAGATATGCCCAACTTGCGATCAAGGCAGCCAAAGAGGCGATGGAAAATTCCGGACTTGACCTGGAGAAAGAAGATACAAGCCGTATTGGGGTAATATTTTCTGCGGGGATCGGAGGAATAAGAACATTTGAAGACGAGGTAGGTGACTATTATATCAATAAGGAGAAAGGACCACGGTTCAACCCCTTTTTCATTCCGAAAATGATAGCGGATATCGCAGCTGGGCATATCTCTATGATTTACGGACTGAGAGGTCCGAACTATGCAACCGTATCCGCTTGCGCTTCATCAACAAATGCCATCGTGGATGCTTTCAACCTCATTCGTCTTGGTAAGGCAAATGTGATCGTTACCGGTGGTGCTGAATCGACCATCAGCCCGTCTGCCGTGGGCGGATTCAATTCAATGCATGCTCTGTCTACACGAAACGACTCTCCGGAAACAGCATCACGCCCGTTCAGTGCGAGCCGTGACGGGTTTGTTATCGGCGAGGGAGGGTCAGCACTCATCCTGGAAGAGCTGGAGCATGCAATAGCCCGTGGAGCAAACATTTACGCGGAGGTGGCCGGTGGAGGTATGTCTGCCGATGCATACCATATAACCGCTTCACATCCTGAAGGATTGGGAGCAAAGTTAGTTATGCGTAATGCACTGGAAGATGCCGGAATGAAGCCCGAAGATATCGATTACGTAAACGTACATGGAACATCTACAACTGTTGGAGATATATCAGAGGTAAAAGCTATTCTCGAAGTATTCGGTGAACATAGCTATAAACTGAATATCAGCTCTACAAAATCGATGACAGGCCATTTGCTGGGAGGAGCAGGCGCACTTGAAGCAATGCTTAGTATCCTGGCAATCAGGGATCAGATTGTCCCCCCCACCATCAACCATGAAGAAGGGGATGACGATCCGGAAATTGACTATAATCTTAATTTTACATTCAACAAAGCTCAAAAAAGGGAGATAAGAGCTGCGTTATCTAACACTTTTGGCTTTGGGGGACACAACGCAAGTGTAATTCTCAAGCAATACAGCAAATAATGTGTTAAGAAGACTCGTAAAAAGGATCAAGGCTCTCCCTCATATTGGGAAAGAGCCTTATCTTTCATATTACAATGTACTTGGGTTCTATCCTGACAGGATTGATCTCTACAGGGAAGCTATGACTCACCGTTCCTCTTCCGTACGCTCCAAAAAAGGGAGATGGGTGAACAATGAGCGACTTGAATTTTTGGGAGACGCCATTCTCGATGCTATCGTTGCAGATATTCTCTATAAAAAATTCGAACACAAAAAGGAGGGATTTCTTACAAGCACTCGCTCACGTATTGTACAAAGAGAGACACTTAACAAGTTGGCAGTAGAATTAGGACTTGACAAGAAGATTGTATCATCTACCCGAAACCTGGCACACAACACTAACATATATGGAGATGCTCTCGAGGCTCTAATTGGCGCCATCTACCTTGATCAGGGCTACAGGGTAGCCAAGAAATTTGTATACGAAACACTTATAAAGGAGCATCTGAACATTGAAAAGGTACTAAAGAGTGAAGTCGATTTCAAATCACGCCTAATTGAATGGGGACAAAAAAACAAGGTGGATGTCTGTTTTGAGGTCACAGAATCGCTGTATGATACCCAAAACAACCCTGTTTTTATTTCATGTGTAAAGGTTGCAGGAGCTGAGATTGGTTCGGGAAAAGGATATTCAAAGAAAGAGTCGCATCAGATGGCAGCCAAGGTGGCCATCAAAAAACTTAGAGAAAGCGACAGCCTGCAGGAAGCCATCGCCAAAACTCAACAAAATAACTTATCAGCTCAAAACGAAATAACACAGGAGTAATGTCCTGAACAGAATTAAGGCAGCTAAAAAAATCATCTGTACTGACAGTCTTCAGAATGTGGTGCGTGCAACGCTTACCCTATAAAGTACCAAAAGAGATACCCATGCGCTTACCATGGACAACCAGGTCAGTGTCGGGTGTTACCAGTCGAAGCTTTCCTGCAATTTCTGACAAAGGTATATCGGAGATGCTGTTTCCCAGCTTTGCCACCATTCTCCCAAACTTCCCTTCATGGATCAGTTCCGCAGCATGTCCCCCCAGCAACGTACCAAGATTTCTGTCATAAGGCGAAGGTGATCCGCCTCTCTGTATATATCCAAGTACTGTTTCACGTGTCTCGAAACCGGTATGCTCCTCAATTTCACGGGCGAAATATGTAGCTGGCCGTTCTCTCACTGGCACTTCCACACCCTCTGCAACAGCAACAATAGAATAAGCTTTCCCCATCTCCATCCGTTTGTTGATTTTTTCTATTATTGCCTTCATATTATATCCCAGTTCGGGTATAAGAATTATATCCGCACCCCCTGCCATTCCTGCATAAAGGGTAATCCACCCAGCGTGATGCCCCATCAGCTCAATCACCATAACGCGACGGTGAGAACTGGCTGTGGAGTGTAGCCTGTCGATAGCCTCGGTAGCAATATTTACCGCCGTATCAAAACCGAAGGTTATATCAGTGCCGTACACATCGTTATCAATGGTTTTTGGTATCCCCACCACATTTAATCCAAGCTCCGAAAGCATCCATGTTGTTCGTTGGGTGCCGTTTCCTCCAATGCATACCAGACAATCGAGCCCCAGCTCGTGATAGGCATTTTTTATCTGCTCCCTGTCCTTCTCGTCGGGAGAGGTAATCATCTTGCGAAATACCTTTTCACGCGCAGTCCCTAAAATTGTACCACCCATATTAAGGATACCGGACAACGACGGGTCGGTAAGTTCTACAATATCTTTATGCAACAATCCTGAAAATCCATTCAAGATACCTATTACCTGCATACCGTAATTATTGATGACTGTTTTACCTACACCACGTATTGTAGCGTTAATGCCTGGAGCATCTCCGCCTGAAGTAAGAATACCGACTTTCATAAAATTTTTCTTTTAATCATTCAGGTCTGTGGATAATTGAATAGTCGCATAGATGCTGAATTGCAAACTTGTTACCTCCCTATTCTACTTATCCTTCAAAATTGACATGTAAATGTGACATGCAAAGGAAATAAAAAAGAGGTAAAAAAAGAACAGGAGGGGGTTATTTTATTAAGGAGACTTCATAAAAGCCCTTAAAAATTATGCTTAATTGTTGGAACCCCCACTAAATGCTTGTTAACGCCTTAAAACTCTTTCCTTATATCAGTCGCAAGATATTTATTTAAAAAAACTCCAAAGCCTCCCGGTACCGGCTGCTTATTAAAAAATTGAAAGCTTGGAAGAATATTTATTTATTGCTGCTAAAAATTATCTCCGCAGCTCTGTCAGATGCACCGGGCCCACCCAGAACCTGTTTCATATTTTTGTAATTATTAAGCATATTCTGCCTGTAGCTCTGCACATGAAGAATCTGATGCAACTCTTTGCGAATATTGTCTTCCGTAAAGTTAATTGCAAATAATTCTTTTACAACCTCATGTCCGCATATCAGGTTAACCAGCGAAATATAAGGTGTGTGAAGAAGATGTCTGAATCCCCAATAAGATAGCCTGGGCATTGCCATGCGGTAACATACCACTTGGGGCACTCCAAGCAAAGCAGTCTCAAGGGTGGCTGTCCCCGATGTCACCAACGCCGCATCCGATTGTGCCAGAATGCGATAAGTTTGATTGAAAAGCACGGTTGCAGGAGGGAAAGAGGTGGTGAAATCTTCATAAAATTGTGGATCTATTCCTGGGGCACCGGCTACAATAAACTGGTAACCATCAGCAAAACCCGCTACCGCCTGTAGCATAGAAGGTAAATTGCCCGCGATCTCCTGTTTGCGGCTTCCGGCCAGAAGAGCAATAACAGGCTTGTTCTCGAGGTTATTGACAGTGATGAAATCGTTGAAAACCTCATCTTTATGGCTTCTTGCCGCAATAGCATCTAACGTTGGATTACCAACATAACGGACTTTATATTGATGTTTTTGGTAAAAATCGACTTCAAACGGCAGGATGGAGAGCATCTCATCAACATATTTTTTTAACAATCTTATCCTGTACTCTTTCCATGCCCAAACTTTTGGTGATATATAATAATAAACAGGAATTCCAAGAACTCCTTTTGCATACCTGGCTATTTTCAGGTTGAATCCCGGATAATCTACCAGAATAACCACATCGGGACTGTATTCTGAAATATCTCTCTTGCAGTAAGCTAGATTTTTGAGAATAGTGCGAGAGTTCATAACAACAGGAATTATACCCATATATGCCATATCGCGGTAATGTCTTACAAGTGTCCCACCTTTTGACTGCATAAGATCACCTCCGAAGAAACGAAATTGAGCCTCATCGTCAAGTTTTTTGAGCGACTGCATCAGGTTCGATGCATGCAAATCGCCTGATGCTTCTCCTGCCACAAGATAATATTTCATGTTTTTTATTTTATAATCGCCACTCGTTCAACTCGGGAAGAAAATTGTGAGCTGTCATATCTATTTTGACCGGGACTACTGCTGCATAACCGTTCGCAAGTGCCCACTCATCGTTATTATTGTTTTCCTCTTCCCAATTTTCAAAATTACCGGTCATCCAGAAGACATCTCTTCCCATGCCATCTTTCGACCGGTGATACTCATTCACCCATTTCCCTTGTGTCTGGGTTGTCATTCTAATCCCTTTAATGTTGCCCGCAGGAACATTGACATTCAAACAGATCCCTCTGGGAAGCCTAACTTCAAGAACTTTTTTTGCAAGCTTGCGAGCAACATTTGCCGTAATTGAAAAATCCGCGTCGGGCGTAAAATCACAAAGCGAGAAACCTATTGAAGGTACATCAAAAATACAACCTTCAATTGCTGCCCCCATAGTTCCTGAATAGAGCACACTGATGCCGGCATTTGAGCCGTGATTGATTCCTGAGACAAGCAAATCGGGTTTTCTGTCCATGAACTCGTTGAGTGCAAGCTTCACACAGTCTGCCGGCGTTCCGTTACACATGTATGCTGTAAGATCCTCTTCTTTGTGAAATACTCTTGCACGAAGCGGTGTTGAAGTAGAGATAGCACTCGACATGCCCGAGCGGGGTGAATCGGGTGCAAAAACAACAATCTCTCCCAAACCTTTCATCGCTGAAGTAAGCGAAACAATTCCTTTAGCCTGATATCCATCATCGTTGGTGACAAGGATCAGGGGTTTTCTATTACTCATCATTCAATTTTTTAAAACCACAAATATAAGTAAATTCAAACACTTCCGCACAATGATGACTGTTTACAGGTCTAATTATTATGTAATCCTTATAATAACATAAGAAGAATTTACTACCTTTGGACGGTTAGATTAAATAAAAAAAAAATCAATATAATGAGAAAATTACATCTTTTGTTTTGCTTATTACTTATTTCCCTTACACTTTTTGCACAGGAAGTAAGACCAGTAAAAAACTTAATCGTTATGATCCCTGACGGCACCTCCATAGGTGTGTATTCCGCAGCAAGATGGTTCAAATACTATAACAATCAGGGCGAGTCGCTTCACATTGACCCCTATCTCACCGGGACCGTTACAACTTTTTCATCCAACGCGCCCATAGGCGACTCTGCACCTACAAGCTCAACATATGCCACAGGAATCTTGCAGCAATCGGGTAATGTAGCAATTTATCCGGAAAAATCGGATAACGACATTTTCCCGGTTGACGAATCAAGAACCTGGCAGCCGGCGGCAACAATACTTGAAGCGTCTAAAATTGAAAAGAAAAAAGCAGCCGGACTGGTAGTAACCTGTGAATTCCCGCATGCAACTCCTGCCGACTTTTCGGCACATCATTATAAACGAAGCAATTATAAAGCCCTTGCAGCTCAAATGGCATATCAGAATTTAGACGTGATGTTTGGAGGTGGAAACGGAATTCTTACGGATGACATCAAACAACATTTGTCCAACAACGGGACCACACTTATTCAGGATGATAAAAATTCACTTCTTAACTATAAGGGAGACGGAAAGGTTTGGGCATTGTTTGGTGACAAGGCTCTGCCTTACAACATCGACAGAAACACTGATAAGATACCAAGCCTTGCAGAAATGACAGAAAAAGCTATTGAACTACTATCAAAAAATGATAACGGTTTTTTCCTTATGGTAGAAGGGAGTCAGGTGGACTGGGCAGCACACGCCAATGACCCTGCTGCTATGATTGACGAATTTCTTGCTTTTGACGAAGCTGCAGGCAAAGTGATTGAATTTGCTATAAACGATGGAAATACAGCTGTGGTAATTCTTCCCGATCACGGGAACAGCGGCTTCTCAATAGGCAGGAAAGACTGCCCCGGATATGATAAGCTTTCAATTGAAAAATTATTTGGAGCAGTATCAAAATATAAACTTAGCACCAATGGTTTGGAATCAATCCTGGCAGATACGAAACCTGAAAATATTAAAGCTGTTTTTAAGAAATATACCAGTATAGACATTACGGACGAGGAGTTAGAAACGCTGCTCTCTTCCAAGAACTACAAAGAAGCCGATTATACAAAGGTGGGCACAGGCAACAATCTGGCGCATAATATTGGGAATATTTTAAATTCACGCACCTGTTTTGGGTTCACCACAGGAGGCCATACCGGAGAAGAAGTACTTCTTGCAGCCTATCACCCACAGGGTGATGTACCTGGAGGGCACCTGATGAACACACAGGTAAACGAATATCTTCAGAAGGTATCGGGTCTGGAAACATCGTTGCAAGAGCTTACAGACCGGATTTTTGTAAAACATTCGGAGTTGTTTTCAGGACTTAATTACTCTATTGATAAAAAAGATCCTGACTTTCCTTTGTTACGAGTAAAAAAAGGGAAGAACAGTCTTGAAGTGAAGGCTTTTTCATCGGTGGCAAACCTTAACGGAAAACCATTCGATATAGGCTCAGTAGTGGTTTACATCGATAAAAACGATACTTTTTATCTGCCAAAGATGCTTGCTGAGAAATTATAAACGGCAATGGAATTTAATCCAGGTTGTTGAACAAAAAAATCCACTTTACCGTGGATTTTTTTGTAATAATGCAATGAAAGACTTCATGGTCGGGACTTATCTCTTATTTGCTGTTTCAATATTTCCCAGAAATGAGATATGTTCTCTGTTTACATCACTCACATCGAGACGTGCTGTACCGTTCTCCCAGATATCAAAGCTAAATGTCACAGCCCTGTCCAAATCTAAAATGGAAATTTGAGCAATCCAATTCCCTTTTTTCTTTCCCTGAGCGACCTGGTACGAAAAATCGGTACTTGTGAAGTTAAAACCACCTTCCCGCGGATCCATGAGTGCCCGGTATGCCCGTCCATAATATGGCAGATATACCTTTACAGTATCGGGAGTAACTTTTACATCATAATAGGGAGAAAGGTAAACCGACATAAATCTGTTAGGATAGGCATAAGTGGCTTCAAAAGTAAAGTGAGGTATCTCCACCGCATTTTTTATCTCTGCTGCCCGCATCTCTTTATCGGCGGCTGTCTGTGTGCTTCCGCATGCCTGAAAAACAAGCAGGACAAAAAGCACAACTATTACATAGCGTAGCAATTTTGTCATTTTTCACCTCCTTAATTATTTGAAAGATCTTTCTGAGTTAAAGCCAAAACAGCACCGTATATCAATGCTGCTAGCGAAAAAACTAATCTCAGGCAAGAGAATATTTTTACGCGGGTTTAATGCAAAAAATAAAATAATCACATGAAACCTATATATTTAACACCTGAAAACATGATATTGTTTAACTAAAAAATCAGCAAAAAAGGAAAAATGAGAAAGGTAAAAACAGGTCATCACCACTATAATGAAATATGCCATATATATAGCTGACTTGGAAACAGTCCTAGTGTAGAAGTATGCATTCAGATAAGATATTAGAGGCACGACAAGAGTTAGAAAGAATATGTTCCGGCTCCAGTAAACAATCTGCAATAATAACATAAATACGGTGAGGAATACCACAAACTGCATAAAGCTAATTGTTAGCACTTTATCTCTTGAGTAGGTATTTATACTAAAAATCATGTTCGACACAAAAAACAGGCCGGTAATAATCACAGCCACCCACTCCGAAACGGAAAAAGCTGGAATCCCGGGAAGCGAAAATAAAGCAAAAGCTAAAAAAGGCTGAACGAAACCGGGAATATCATCGAAAAGAAAATAGAGAGAAAAAACAGATAGATATATTAGTGAAACACCGAAAAGCGATGACAAGAGCGAACGGAACTGAGGGCCGCGCATTGTCCGTTCCCCTTTCCACCATAGAGGTATCAGCATAAGCGCGTAGATCTGGAACAATGAAGCTGCAGCTATTAACACCCCTGCACGAAAGGAATAGAGGTATGAACTTGACTTTTGATAAGATCTCAGTAGAGGAAAAAATGCCAGCAGGACAAACACGATGGCGATATAGTTGCCGTTCATCACAAGAAAACATGGATGGAGGCTTAACAAAAAAAGAGGAACAACAAAGGGAAGATTTGAACGTGAACGGATAAGGTTAAACCTGCCATTCATAGTGGCAATTATTGATGCAATAAGAAAAACAGAGAGAGTGGAAACGAAAAACGATGTAAACGGATCATCAAACAAATGTTCAAAATATCTCCAAAGATGGCTATCGTCGATAAAAGAGGCTTGTGCCCTGTTTCCCCAATAAAACATTGCGGCACGCATACCTATCACACATATTGAAGTGAGCACAGGGATGAAGCGTCCCTCGACTATTACTGACCTGAATCTCCTTACAACACTGTGCATGAGGATTGATTGTTTACGGGATGCGAAGATCGAACCCTATATCTTTTCTGAAATAACTCTCTTCGAATCTTATTTTTTCAATGTTCTTGTAGGATGTTTTTAATGCTTCATCCATTGTGTTGCCATAAGAGGTAACTGCCAACACGCGGCCGCCTGCAGTAACCACATCGTTGCCCTGAATTTTTGTTCCTGCATGAAACACAATACTATCCTGAATATTTTCAAGACCGTCAATCTTTTTACCTTTTTCATAGGCTTCTGGGTAACCCCCTGAAACCATCATAACGGTTGTTGCAAAACGACCGTCAACCTCCAGCGTTTTGCTATCAAGCGTCTCGGTTGCCACACTGATAAACAGTTCTAAAAGGTCGGACTTGACAAGCGGCATCACCACTTCCGATTCCGGATCACCCATACGCACATTGTATTCAATCACTTTTGGGTCTTCTCCTATCTTAATCAGTCCCAGGAAAATAAATCCTTTATATTCGATCTTCTCTTTTTGTAATCCTTTTATGGTAGGTTCAACAATGCTAATGCGCACTTTTTCCATGAATTCTTTATCTGCAAAGGGGACAGGCGATACGGCACCCATGCCGCCGGTATTCAAGCCGGTATTACCTTCTCCAACACGCTTATAATCTTTTGCAACAGGAAATATCTTGTATGAGTTTCCATCGGTCAACACAAAAACCGAACACTCTATACCAGACAGGAACTCCTCTATCACTACCTTGCTGCTTGCCTTGCCGAACTTCCCGTTAAGCATCTCCCAAAGCATCCTCTTTGCATCATTAAGTTCATCAATAATAAGTACACCCTTACCTGCAGCCAATCCGTCAGCTTTTAACACGTAGGGTGAAGGAAGTGATTCTAGAAAGGTGTTTCCCTCTACAATATTTTCAAGAGTGACAGTTTTATAAATTGCCGTGGGGATATTGTGGCGAATCATGAAATCTTTGGCAAAATCCTTGCTCCCTTCCAGCTGTGCCCCCTTTTTTGAAGGGCCTATTACGGCAATATGACAAATATCTTCATCGTCATGAAAAAAATCGTAAATACCTTGTACCAAAGGGTCTTCAGGACCGACCACAATCATATCAACATCATTGTCGAGCGAGAATTGCTTCATCGCTTCAAAATCAGTAACGCTAATAGAAACATTTGTCCCCAGCATTGCAGTGCCTGCATTACCAGGAGCAATATAAAGATTATTCAGATAGCCGCTTTTGCGTATTTTCCACGCTAAAGCATGCTCACGACCACCGGAACCAAGAAGAAGGACATTCATAATGTCAGCGATTCATTTACAATTTTACTTATTCATTGCCTTATCAGAGACATCAGGCAACAGCTTACAAAGCTACTAAAAATATTCTTAAGAAGCAGATAGTAAATTAAAATTTGGATTATGATTAGATAAAATTGATAAGCAAAAGCTATCTTTGCACAATAAACAAAAAAATGAACAGTAACAGGATATCAGCCCTATTTGGCATACGCTACCCTATTGTACAGGCCGGCATGGTATGGTGCAGCGGGTGGAGGCTGGCTTCAGCAGTTAGCAATGCCGGTGCTTTGGGATTGATTGGAGCGGGATCAATGCATCCTGTCACGCTGCGGGAGCATATTAAAAAATGCAAGGCAGCAACTGAAAAACCCTTTGGGGTGAATGTCCCGCTGATGTATCCCCAGATAGAAGAGATTATAAAGATAGTGATGGAAGAGGGAGTACCTGTAGTTTTCACTTCCGCTGGAAATCCAAAAACGTGGACCCCGGTACTGAAAGCCAGGGGAATAAAAGTAGCGCATGTTGTCTCAAGCTCCCTGTTTGCCCAAAAATCCGCTGCTGCAGGTGTTGATGCCATAGTTGCCGAAGGGTTTGAAGCAGGTGGCCACAACGGCCGCGAAGAGACCACCACACTTACTTTAATACCACAGGTAAGGGGTGCAGTTGATCTGCCGCTTATTGCCGCCGGTGGTATTGCCTCCGGAGAGGCGATGGCTGCAGCATTTGCTCTGGGTGCAGAAGGGGTGCAGTCAGGTACACGCTTCGCCCTTACTTATGAGAGCTCTGCCAGCGATGCATTCAAAGAAAAGTGCATCACCTTGGATGAGGGCGATACCATGCTTTCACTCAAGAAAGTAAGTCCCACACGCATAATTAAAAACGACTTTTACCGTCAGGTTCAGGAGATGGAAGACAGGGGGGCCACAGAGGACGAATTACGGCAACTCCTTGGCAGGGGTCGTTCCAAAAAAGGTATTTTTGAAGGTGATCTCAACGAAGGCGAGCTAGAGATTGGGCAGATAGCTTCACAGATCAAACAGATTATCCACGCCGAAGATGTGGTGAGAAAGATGATTGAAAGCTATAACCAAACAGTAATAAGGCTGTCTCAGCAAACTTTTGAATAAACAAGCGTTGCAACCAAACGTAAGCCGGCATGCCAATATCTGCAAATGAGGAATAACTTTATAGATATCCGTTAGTTAATTGAAATGAAATCATATGTAACACTTGTACCATACGGGGGACTTGCAAACCGCATGAAAGCTATCGAATCAATTATAGCTTTAATAAGAGGTACGAATATACAAGCTACGGCGATATGGTTCAAAGACAAAGGACTGAACTGCTCTTTTGAACAATTATTCCAATCAATTGACATACCAAATTTAAGATTGCGCAACGCTGTATTATCGGATTACATACTGTATGACCGTCCCCGTAGGAAAAACCTTTTTATTCCATTTATTTTTGAAAAAGCTGCTTTCAATAACTGCCTGTATGAAGATGATGTAACACAAAGGGTAAGCATGAATTTCGACTTCCGTCAATGGGTGTTATCAAATAAAAAAACTTATCTGTCAGCATGCGTGCTATTCTATCCAGGCGAATCTAAGTTCAGATTCAACTCTTTTATTCCTGTACCCTGGTTGCAGGAACGGATAAATGAAAGGTGCAAAAATTTTACAAACTATACTGTTGGGGTACATATCCGCCGCACAGATAACATTAACTCCATCAGAGAAAGTCCTACTGAATTGTTTATCCAGCGGATGAAAAAAGAGATAGAAAGTGAAAGTGACGTACGTTTCTACGTAGCATCGGATTCTACGGAAGAAAAAAAGAAGCTTACAAGCATTTTCGGAGATCGAATAATAACGGACTGGAAACCCACTTCACGATCTACCCCCGAAGGGATAGAGGATGCTTTAGTGGAACTATACTCCTTATCACGTACACAAAAAATATTTGGATCACATCGCAGTTCTTACTCAGAGACAGCTGCTGAAATAGGCAAGATATCACACGAGAAGATAAAAAGCAAATTATAAGCTGCCCATAAAGAGATGCCGGTATTGATTTATTTACTTTATCTTTGTATTCAACTATGCAATACGAACTTTTTCAATTGGAACGATTCTCATTTTTCAGCCTGAGCAGCGGGAGTTGCGGCAATTGCTACTATCTGGGTAACAGCCGTTACGGCATCCTTATAGATGCCGGTATAGGGCCCCGCGTTATCAGAAAGCGACTTGCCGAAAACGGAGTTGATCTATCATCTATTATGGCAGTTCTGATAACTCACGATCACTACGATCATATAAAATCGGCCGGATACCTGGGAGAGAAACTGCATATCCCGGTGTATGCAACCCGTGAGGTGCACAGAGGCATATCAAACAGTCCACTTATACGCCACAGCCTCAACGGGTCATCAAAATATATTAAAAAAGGGAACCCTTTTCAGATTGAAGATTTCCGCATTACTGCTTTCAACGTGCCACACGATAGTATCGATAATGCAGGCTATTTTTTTGAATTCGGCAACAACAAGCTTACTCTGGTTACCGATGTAGGTGCCATAACCGATGAGGTAGCATACTATATCTGCAAAGCAAACCACTTGGTTATTGAAAGCAATTATGATGAGGAGATGCTCCGTAACGGCTGCTATCCCTATCATCTGAAACGCCGGATCACATCAGGAGAAGGACATCTCAGCAACCGTGAAACTGCCGAATTCCTAGCTAACAACTATTCATCGGAGCTGCGCAATATCTGGCTCTGCCATCTGAGCGGCGACAATAATAATCCAACACTGGCTTATGAAACAGTAGAGAGACAGCTTTCGCAGAGAGGTATAGAAGTGGGGCGCCACGTTGCGCTACATGTGCTAGAACGAAATGTGCTGTCGAACAAAATAGATTTTTAGCCTATGAACCCTGCCCCTGTCATACTCTTCACATATAACCGTCCTTCCCATACCCGGCAAACATTAGAGGCATTGCTCAACAACAAGTTAAGCAGCCAGAGCGTGCTATATATTTTTTCTGACGGTTATAAAGACAACTCCGATAAGAGTGAGGTGCTGAAGGTACGTGAACTTATACACTCAATAGAAGGCTTCAAGGAGATTCATATTATTGAAAACAAGTTTAACCAGGGCCTGGCAAGAAATATTATCGACGGTGTTACCAGGATTGTAAACGAATATGGCAGAGTAATTGTTCTTGAAGACGATATTGTTACATCTCCATATTTTCTGACGTTTATGAACGAAACGCTTGAGAGATTCAAAGATGAAGAGAGGATAGGTCATATACAGGGATTCTGTTTCCCTTTGCCCGACCTGCCGGATGTCTTTTTAATAAGATGGACAGGCAGCTGGGGATGGGCAACCTGGAAAAGAGCTTGGCAGATGTTTAACCCTGACGGGGAAGCTCTGTTATTGTCACTGAAAAAGAAGAGACTAACAAAAGCGTTCGATTTCAATGGAAATTACCCATATACACGTATGCTGAAAAGGCAGGTTAAAGGGAAAAACGACTCCTGGGCTATCCGCTGGTACGCTTCACTGTTCCTGAACAACGTTCTTTCACTCAATGCAGGAAAATCACTCGTTCAAAACATTGGATTTGACGGAAGTGGAAGACATAGCGGAAGGAACATCGTTTATTCGACCAGTCTCCATAAAGATGATTTAAAGACAGAGATCGGAGTAATCAGAGAAAACAGAGCTGTAAAAAAAGCAATCGGTAAATATTACAGAAGAAAAAACTCTGTTTGGGCAAAGTTAAAGGGAAGGATTAACCGTTTTCTGAGAAGTAGATAACATATGAACATTCTCATTGTAAGCACATCAGACATTTACGGCGGGGCAGCTTTGGCAGCATTCAGGCTAATGAGAGCACTAAATTCCGGTGGAGAAAATGTTAAAATGCTTGTCCGGGATAAAAGGTCAAATGACCCTGATGTGTTTGTGGTTGGCAACCAACTCAAAAGCAGATGGAATTTTTATTTTGAACGGGGAGCGATTTTTTTACAAAACCGTTTCTCAAAAGAAAACTTATTCGACGTTTCTATCGCCAACACTGGCTGCTCAATTACAGAGCTACCCTTATTCAGGGAGGCCGATGTTATTCATCTGCATTGGATTAATCAAGGGATGCTATCCGTAAATGAAATTGAAAAGATCATTGCCTCCGGCAAAAAGGTGGTGTGGACAATGCACGATATGTGGCCGTTCACCGGAATCTGCCACCATGCGGTTACTTGCATTAACTACGAGAGGTCATGCGGTTTGTGCCCCTATTTAGTATCAGCATCGCCTGAAGATCTGTCACACAGTATTTTTCTGAAAAAACAAGCCATCTACGGAAATGGGAAAATCACTTTTGTGGCCTGCAGCAACTGGCTCAAAGAACTTGCAATCAGAAGTCCGCTAACGCAAGGACATACGGTAGTATCCATACCTAATCCCATAAATACTGATGAGTATTGCCAAAAAAACAAATTTGAAGCGCTCAAAAGGCTCAATCTGCCCGTTGACAGGAAAATTGTGCTGTTTGCAGCAGTAAAAGCATCTGATCCCAGAAAAGGGATTCACTGTCTGCTCGAGGCAAGCCGAATACTTGCAAAGAATCACAACAACATACTGTTCATCATTGCCGGCGGCAACGGTGAAGAATTGGAGGAAAAGCTTTCGCTCCCTGCTATTGACTTGGGACTTATTCCGCCTAATAAAATGGTTGATGCCTATAACGCTGCCGATCTGTTTGTAACACCATCGTTACAGGAGAACCTGCCCAATACCCTCATGGAGGCAATGGCATGCGGAACACCCTGTGTAGGGTTCAATACAGGTGGTATTCCCGAGATGATCTTACACGGTGAAAACGGTTACGTAGCCAAATACAAAGACGCCGGAGACCTGGCAAACGGGATATTATGGACTCTTTATAAGGCCGATTACGCAACACTATCATCCAACGCACGCAAAAAAGCACTTAAAGATTACAATGAATCACTGATAGCACAACAGTACATCGATATATATCATGCTTAAACTTTCTGTCATAACTGTTACCTTCAATGCCGAAATGACTCTGGAACGAACACTGAAAAGCGTTCAGGAGCAAACATATCATAACATTGAGCACGTGATTGTAGATGGAGCGTCAAAAGACGATACACCGATGCTCATCAGTCGATATTCAAATGAGAAGATGAAATGGATGAGCGAGCCGGATAAAGGATTATACGACGCAATGAACAAGGCTGTAGCAATGGCATCGGGCGATTATATCTGTTTTCTGAACGCCGGTGATACCTTTTTTGAAAAGGAAACGGTAGAAAAAATGATGCAATCTTTTAAGGAGAAGGCTTCTCCCGATATTCTCTACGGAGAGACTGCCATTGTAAATGGAGAGGGTGAATTTTTACATATGCGCCGCCTGAAAGCTCCTGACAGACTCTCTTGGAAGAGTTTCAAAATGGGAATGGTAGTGTGTCATCAGGCATTTTTTGTGAAACGGATACTCTTTGAGCCTTACGATATTTCATACCGATTCTCCTCCGATTTCGACTGGTGCATTCGAATGATGAAAAAGGCTGCATCAATTTACAACACTCGCAGTACGCTCATCAACTATCTTAACGAAGGAATGACTACTGCCAACCGTAAAGCATCTCTAAGAGAACGGTACCGTATCATGGTGAAATATTACGGCCACCTGTCAACCTTGCTTCATCATGCATGGTTTGTTATAAGGGCTGTTATAAAACGCGATGGGAAAAAGTGATTTAATATTGAGAAATACCTTCTCTGTTTACTTTATTTATGCCTCTTTGGCCTTTGAAAAGGTAACTGAGTATTTGGAAAGACCATTTGAAATAACAGGAGGATGCGTGCGAATGTTTATCTACGAAAAGGCTATCGAGTGTTGGAAATGACGGATTGATACGATAGAGATGTTTGAGATGATTGAAAACAACAGCATGATAATGAATAAATCTGATGTTTAGTAAAATGAAAAGACGAAAACTTAAGGTTGAAGAGCTGAATCGTATAAGTATTGAGGAGTTTCAGGCTGCTGAGAAAATTCCCCTGGTAATAGTACTTGATAACGTACGCAGCAGGAACAATATAGGTTCTGTTTTTCGCACAAGCGATGCTTTCAGAGTCAAGGAGATATTACTTTGCGGTATAACCGCAACACCACCCGATGCCGAAATCCACAAGACTGCTCTCGGTTCCGAAGACTCAGTAAAGTGGCGCTATTTTGAAAAAACATTATCGGCCGTTCAGCAACTGCGATCTGAAGGCTATACAATCTTCTCCGTTGAGCAGGCTGAGAACAGTCTCTCATTGGAATCAACGGAGTTGGACAAAAACAAAAAATATGCTGTTGTCTTCGGACACGAAGTTTACGGTGTGCAACAATCAGTTATCGATGCTTCGGACGGGTGTATCGAGATCCCGCAATATGGCACCAAGCACTCTCTCAATGTGTCGGTTGCTGCAGGTATTGTAATATGGGATTTTTTCAAAAAAATTTTGCATCCCTAAAATTACACTGCATGAATTGAAGTTCGCCATGTGCGAAGGCCCATTATATGTTTACCGGGGATATAGCTTCGTAAATCTCGGTACATCAGTTAAAAAGGATAAAACTGATATTTAAGAGTCGTACCTCTCTAGCCTTAAGGTTTTCCCGTTGAATACTGCATAGGAGAAGTATGTTATCCAGTCCCCAAGCATAATTACTTTAGAGCTCTCTGCTATGGGCAGTTCAAGCAATATATGGCGGTGTCCGAAAATAAAGTAATCAATATCAGGAACTTCACTCAGTTTCTGTTTTGCAAAGTTGACAAGATTCTCCTTTTCCTCGCCCAGGTAGGGCTGCACTCCGCCGTAGAGGCGGCTGCTATTCGACCAGGCATGTGCCATCGGTATGGTCCACCTTGGGTGAATAGCCGAAAAACATCTCCTGAGGAATTTGCTGTGGAACACTTTTCTAAGCAGGCGAAACGACCTGGAGTTATCCCCCAGCCCATCGCCGTGAGCAAGAAAAAATTTCTTTCCTTCTATTTCGGTTATAAAAGGTTCGAAATGCAGAATTAGCCCACACTCTTCTGAAAGGTAGTCGGTTAACCATATATCGTGGTTCCCAATAAAAAAATGGACCTCCACCCCTGAATCGGTCACCTCTGCCAGCTTTCCCAAAACACGAGTAAACCCTTTAGGTACAACATACCTGTATTCATACCAGTAGTCAAATATATCACCCATCAGATAAATCGCCTGGGCATCCTGTCTTGCGAAATCAAGCCAACGACACAGCTTCCGTTCCGTCTCAAAGGAATCGTTATGCGATTTTGATCCTAAATGGGCATCAGCGAGGAAATATATCTTTTTATCCACTGTTAATGATTCTGCAAATTTCCACACCAGATTACATCATTCCCAGCTCCAGAAGAGCCTCTTCACTCATCATCGAACGATCCCACGGCGGATCGAAGGTAAGATTGATGTCCACCTTTTTCACCTCCTGTATCGATTCAACTTTCAACTGCACATCCATAAGGATAAAATCTGCAGCCGGACAAGCGGGCGATGTAAATGTCATTTCTATTGTTACATTGCTATCATCATCTACATCCACATCGTAGATCATACCCAGATCATAGATATTCACGGGAATTTCGGGATCATACACCGTACGGAGCATCACCACTATTTTATCTTGTATCGCCTGTATCTTTTCGTTCATAATTCATTTTTTATTATTAAACCGAATTCCGGGCAAATTGTTTCTTTAATCAGATAATTCCTTCATCTGCATAACTGAAATAAGTTTCCCCGCATACTATAATATGATCCAACAGCATGATATCCATCAATTGAGCAGCATCTTTCAGCTTTTTTGAAATATGAGTATCCTGAGGGCTAGGACGGCAATTCCCGGAGGGATGATTATGCCCAAGTATTATACCTGATGCATAATGATTTAGCGCCTCTCGAAGAATCAGACGGATATCCACAACGGTCCCCGAAATACCTCCCCTGCTGACCTGCATTGTGGTAAGTACCTTGTTTGACCGGTCTGTAAGCAAAGCCCACGTCTCTTCATGGTTCAGATCGGAAAGAATTGGAAAGAAATGTTCATGTGCATCGCGTGATGATACTATTTTTCTTCTGTCGGAGATATCCGTATTTTTCCTTCGCCTCCCCAATTCGAGAGCCGAGATAACTGTAACTGCCTTGGCTTCACCTATTCCACGGAAGTTCCGCACCAGGTCGGCCACACTCATACGGGCAAGATTATTCAAATCGTTGTCGGCTTTAAGCAGAATTCGTTTACTCAGTTCTACCGCACTCTCCCTGTCATTACCAGAGCCAATCAATATAGCAAGTAGCTCCGAATCGGAGAGCGCCGATACCCCTTTCATCACTAATTTTTCCCTTGGACGATCTTCCTCTGCCCACTGTTTGATACTTAACCTGTTCATGTTATTATATTTCCGGATTGTAACAGAACAAATGTACGAATAAAAATCATAATGGGAAGGGGACGGCAGTTTTAAAACAAAAGAGGACGGACATTTTCTTTCATGTTCGTCCTCTCTAATACGAAGTTATTTAAATGTTTACTAAGAATCACTCTCTCACACGTTCCACATAGGATCCGTTTCGTGTATCAACTTTTATTTTTTCACCTGTGTTTACAAAAAGTGGCACACGCACCTCAGCACCTGTTTCAACGGTTGCAGGCTTCAAGGCGTTTGTTGCGGTATCGCCTTTTATTCCTGGCTCGGTATAGGTAACCTCAAGCACAACATGCAGAGGCATTTCTGCTGTAAGAATAGTCCCGCTCTCGGCATGGATCTGCACATCCACTATATCACCTTCTTTTAAGAACTGCACTCCTTCAATCTGCTCTTCAGGGATGGGTATTTGCTCAAATGTTTCGGTATTCATGAAATTATATCCCATATCGTCGCGGTAGAGATACTGAAAAGGGCGACGTTCTATACGTACCTCATCCACCCTTACCCCCGAGTTGAATGTCTTTTCAAGCACGCGTCCGGTAGTCACATTTTTAAGTTTTGTACGAACGAAAGCTGCCCCTTTACCTGGTTTCACATGCAGAAATTCCACAATAAAAAAATACTGCCCATCCAAATCGATGCACATCCCGTTCCTGAAATCAGCAGTTGTTGCCATAAAATATTGTCAGTGTTAGTATTACTTATTATTAATTGATTCAGAGCGCAAAAGTAATTATTTCATCTGTAAAAAGCAAATGAAAATGCTTTAGCATTTATTAAAGGTGAAGAAATAGTTTGCAACGAAGTTCCACAGGGTTACGAATGCAGTAGCGATAGCTTTAGATATGTAGAAGTTTATCTTCCCCTTTTCGTGAAGTAGATAAAGAAACAGGTTATTCAATCCTAGGCCAATCACCGAAACTAGGAAAAAAGATAAATATTCAAGTCCCACATCAGGATTTTCGCTTTCAAATGTCCAGATTCTGTTCAAAACATAGTTGGATGTGGCTGCCAGCATAAAACCGATTGAATTGGAAAGAAATTTATTCCACTTTAACTTCTCCTTGCACATCCATGTAAAGAAAAAATCGATCACCGTACCCGACAATCCTACCACGCCAAACTTAAGAAACTTTAAAAACAAATCTATCATCATTCAAAAACTTTATTAATCGGTTTTTCCATTAAAAAAAGATACCAGATGAAGCCTGTACCTAACTACCGTTTTCTGCAAAAATAAAAAGTAAGTCCCGGTAAAACGAATTTTACAGGACTTACTTTCATTAATAGTTATTTATAGCACATTCATCGCATCCAATACCATCTTCACAATAAACAACACAAATATCACCCACATGGTCGTGGAGATCTGCCTGAATTTTCCGCTCAGCGCTTTCAGGAAGACAAAAGATAGCATGCCGAACACGATACCCTGGGCAATACTGAAAGCAAAAGGCATCATCACAATGGTAAGGAAAGCCGGCAGGGCTTCTGTCATATCATGGAAATTGATCTTTACAACTGAAGTTATCATGAACAGCCCAACCAGTATAAGCGCTGGAGCAGTAGCTGAGGCAGGAACCATTAGGAACAGCGGGGCGAGAAACAACGCCAGTGCAAACATTACAGCCGTGGAGAGAGCGGTCAGCCCGGTGCGTCCTCCCACAGCTACGCCAGAAGCACTCTCAACGTATGAGGTAACTGTACTTGTTCCCAGAACAGCACCAAAGGTTGTGCCAAGAGCATCGGCAAAAAGGGCACGTTTAATTTGCGGAAAGCTCCCTTCGTTGTCAGTAAGCCCAATCTTAGAAGCAACTCCCAAAAGGGTTCCAATGGTATCGAAGAGATTTACAAAAAGGAATGTAAACACTACGATCAGCATATCGGGTGTAAAGATATTGTGCCATTCAAACTTCATAAAGATTGGTGATATATCGGGAGGGAGAGCAACAATGCCTCCTTCGGGCAGGTGGACCAGTCCCAGCAAGCCTGCAAAAATTGTAGCGACAATAATCCCTATAAGGAACGCCCCGTGTACTTTTTTATGATACAATACCGCTGTAAGTATAAGTCCCGCCGAAGCGACCCATATATGGGGGTTAGACATCGCCCCAAGGGTTAGCATGGTGTTTTCATCTTTCACAATCAATCCCGCGTTCTGCAGCCCAAGAAAGGTAATGAAAAGGCCTATTCCTACTGGAATAGCATTTTTGATTGAACCCGGAATACTCTTCACTATCAGTTCCCGCACATTAAAGAACGTGAGGATAACAAAAATAATCCCTTCTATAAAAACTGCAGTAAGGGCCATCTGCCAAGAATAGCCGAGCCCTAACACTACTGAAAAGGCGAAGAAAGAGTTAAGCCCCATACCGGGTGCCTGTGCCACCGGCAGATTAGGGATGAACGCCATAAACATGGTTCCCAGTACGCTAGCTAATGCCGTTGCCGTAAAAAGTGCTGCCTTGTCCATACCCGATGCGCTCAGGATATTTGGGTTCACTATTAAAATATAAGACATGGTGAGAAAAGTTATGATCCCCGCCACAATCTCGGTACGAACAGTCGTCTTGTGTGCTTTTAGCTTAAATAATTTTTCCAACATAGATTCTTATATTAAACTTCAGAAAGTCCATTTAGTTGCCAGCGTTGGGATGGCATAAAAATTCTCAAGTCGCACAAAATTGTAGCTTATCTCCACTTCGCTCCCAACAGAAAAATTGGGAGTGACATTGTACCATATCTGCGGTTCGCTCAGCAAAACCAGCCTTTTCCCCGATTCAACACCTGTACGGTCTTTGTTCTCGGACCACAAGTCGAAAAATCCGGAAAGCGAAAGCTTGCTATCAGCCAGCAACGAGTTCCATGTAAAGGTCCACTGTGCGTCGTGACTCACCTCCTGAAACGAATTCAGCTTGTATGCCACGTATGTGTTCATGTGGAAATTACCCAACTGAAAGGGGTATCCCAAACCTCCCAGATAAGCAGCAGGAATGGAAAAGCCAATACCTGTACCTTTTACCAGTCCCAGGCCCCCATTATATTCTATATGGGGAAAAAGCGGAAAATCGCCTATCTTAAATTCACGGGCTATCTCTGCATAAACCAATCCCGGGTTCCTTTTATCGAAACTAAAATCAAAGTCCACAAACATAAAAGTATTCCCCCACCGGTCGGGTTTAAACATTTCAAATGTAGCCGTAAGATAATTGACAGGGGCAACTTCATCGCCGTAAAATGAATGGCGGGGATCGAAATGCAGTTGTAGATTCTGCGCCTCAATCACAACCGCAACAGAAAGGATTGCAAGGGAAAGAAAGATCTTCCTGAACATACTGTAGTTGTTTTGATGAGTTAAACAAAAATAAATCGCAAAAGTAATAAAAAACGCAAAACAACACCGGTTACAGAAGACTTTTTTTCCTTTTTTATACCAAATGCCGTTATTACCGCTTAAATTTGTAATTTTGCCTTTTTAAAAAACTAGCCGGTAAAATGAACGAAGAAAAAGCAAAAAGTTTGGTAATCTACAACACATTAAGCAGGACAAAAGAAGTTTTTAAGCCACTGCATCCTCCTCTCGTGGGTATGTATGTATGCGGCCCCACTGTGTATAGTGATATCCACCTTGGGAACTGCCGTACATTCATCTCTTTCGATATGATATACAGATATCTGCTTCACCTCGGATACAGAGTGCGCTATGTACGCAATATTACAGATGCGGGGCATCTTGAAGGCGACCGTGATGAAGGAGAGGATAAATTTGCCAAAAGGGCCAGGATAGAACAACTTGAGCCGATGGAGATTGTACAAAAGTACACCATCGGATTTCATGAAGTACTCTCACTCTTCAACACTCTTCCGCCAAATATTGAGCCCACCGCCACCGGACATATCATTGAGCAGGTAGAGATGATAAAAGAGATTATGGCTGCAGGGTTTGCTTATGAGGTGAACGGATCAGTCTACTTCGACGTAGAAAAATACAGCCGTCACCACGACTACGGAATGCTTACAAACAGAAAACTGGAAGATCTGCTGGAAGGTACTCGCGAACTGAGCGGACAGGATGAAAAACGGGGAAGGCTTGATTTTGCACTATGGATAAAAGCAAATCCGGAAACTCTTATGCAGTGGCCTTCACCATGGGGCCAGGGTTTCCCGGGCTGGCATATCGAATGTTCAGCCATGAGCACCAAATACTTAGGTACTTCGTTCGATATTCATGGTGGCGGAATGGACCTTCAGGCAACTCACCACACCAATGAGATTGCTCAATCGGTAGCCTGCAATCACACTGAGCCTGTAAAGTACTGGGTTCACACCAATATGCTCACCGTAAATGGTACACGTATGTCCAAAACGGCGGGAAACGGTTTTTTGCCAAGGGAGCTGTTCACCGGTAGCCATCCATTGCTGGAAAGAGGTTATTCACCCATGACCGTACGTTTCTTTATGGCTCAGTCTCATTACCGGAGCACACTCGATTTCTCCAACGAGGCTCTTCAGGCATCAGAAAAAGGATATAAAAAATTGATGGAGAGCTTCTCAACAATAGAGAAGATAGAGCCTTCACCCTCCTCTTCGGTAAACATCGCCGATCTGGAAGACAGATGCTACGCTGCCATGAACGACGACTTTAACAGCCCCGTGCTGATTGCCCATCTGTTCGATGGAGTACGTATTATCAACTCAGCGTACGATAAAACAGAATCTCTCACTGCCGATGATCTGGCAGCACTGAAAAGGGTTATGCACACCTTTGTTTTTGAAGTATTAGGGTTGGTGGATGAGTCAAAAAGCGTGGCAGGAAGTAATGTGATTGACAATCTTATGAAGTTGATTCTTGATATAAGAGAGACTGCCCGTGAAAACAAAGACTGGGCTACTTCAGATAAGATACGTGACGAACTGAAAGCCGCAGGCGTGGAGATAAAGGACACCAAACAAGGTGTTGAATGGAGAATGTAAGACAGAATATGTATATCTGGACAGGATATTAAACAATTGAGAAAGCATTATATTGCGCCCTAAACCTAAAATATCAAAAATAATTATTTATAATATAAATACCTTTTTGGCAATTGATATTAAAATAGATTTTCAGAGGAGACTCAAGGCATTGAATGTAGAAAGTAAGATAAACAGAGTATGACGAAAACCGGGATAGTGGTATTCATAGTGAAAAGAGATGCAGAAAAGAGATGCAAGGTCAAAACAATATTCAAAGCAGAAGAGTGTAAATAACATCAACAACCGATTGCCAATATTTCACAAGGCGGAAAAATTAATTAAATGAATTTAAACAACGTAAAAGCGAAAAGAAACAGCTGAACCTTCGTTTTAAAGTATTATTTTTGTATTATATATCAGTGATAAAAGTCGCACAGAGATGCAATTACAATATAAATTGTTTCCACCCGGCTCAATCCGGGTCACAGTACAGCTCCCCTCTTCTAAGAGCATGAGCAACAGAGCTCTTATTCTCAATGCATTGAGTTTGAGCGATAATCCTATCAGGAATCTTTCCGATTGCGAAGACACGCAAGTGCTTATAGATGCTTTCAACTCCGACTCCAACGTGTTCGACGTTAAGGGGGCCGGCACCGCAATGAGGTTTCTGACTGCTTTTCTAGCGGGGATGGAGGGCGAATGGATCGTAAAGGGGTCAAAAAGAATGCATGAGCGCCCCATTCATCCTCTTGTAGAGACTCTCATAGCGCTGGGAGCAGAGATTGAATATCTCGAGAAAGAGGGATTTCCACCTCTCAAGATAAAGGGGCGAAAACTCAAGGGTGGCGAAGTGTATCTCTCCGGAAATATCAGTTCTCAATTCATATCGGCACTACTTATGGTTGCCCCTCTGATGGAAAAGGGACTGACCATGCATATCGAGAAAGAAATAGTCTCCAGGCCTTATATCGACCTTACTCTGAACATGATGGAGAAATGTGGCGTTCATGCCAAGTGGGATGGTAATGATATAACAGTCAAGCACCAAGCCTACAAGCCAATTGAGCATGTGGTGGAGGCAGACTGGACCGCTGCTTCCTATTGGTATGAAATGGTTTCCCTGCTTCCAGGTTCTGAGGTAAAGCTGAATGGGCTGAAGAAAAAGAGTCTCCAGGGCGATGCCAATGTGGCTAATCTTTTCGGCGACCTGGGTGTAACAACTGATTTTGTTTCGGATGGTATTATCATTCGTAATTCAAAGAGAAAAACGAGAAAATTTTTTCACGACTTTGTAAATGAACCTGATCTAGCACAAACTTTTGCGGCTACCTGTTGTTTTATGGGTATACCATTTCTTTTCTCAGGTATCCAGAGCCTGAAGATCAAAGAGACTGATCGTGTGCAGGCATTGATCAATGAGTTGGAAAAGCTTGGATATCTGCTTAATGAAACTGAAATAGGCATGCTTGAATGGGACGGAACGCGATGTTCTCCCGTAAAAGAGCCGTCTATAGACACCTACGATGACCATCGTATGGCTATGTCCTTTGCTCCGGGTGCAATCATTTTAGACACACTGATTATTAATGACCCAAATGTGGTTTCCAAATCGTATCCCAATTTCTGGGAAGATTTAAAATATGCAGGATTTAGAATAGAAGAAAGGTAACTGATTATGCAAAGTTTATTTGTTTTTGCCGGCATCATAGTTTTTTTCATCATAGCACTTGCTGTATCCAACAGCTTACAGCGCAAAAAGGGTAATACGAAGGAGCGGGAAGCCACTCCCCCCTATATCGACTTAAGTGGAGGCGGTTGTTGCGGAGCGCACGAAGTGTGCGAAAAAGACAGCCTTATAGCTGCCTTCGAGGAGAAACCGGAATATTTTGACGACGAGGAACTTGATAAATACTCAAACCGCGACTCTTCAAAATATGCCACAAACGAGATAGAGGAGTTTCGTGAGGTGTTCTACTCTGTTCTTGATGAGGAGAAACCACGCTGGATAAGAAGCCTTCAGATGAGAGGAATTTCCGTTCCCGATCAGATGAAAGATGAAGTGCTTATGATAGTAAATGATCTTAGAGCACAAAAAATGCATGCCTGACAGGGAATAAAGAGATGAATATCATTGAACTGTTTCAGTATGCTTTCTTCAGGAATGCACTTTTGGGAAGCCTTTTCGCAAGCATTGCCTGTGGAATCATAGGTACTTATGTAGTTACAAGACGACTGGTATTCATCAGTGGCGGCATTACACATGCATCATTCGGGGGATTGGGAATAGGTTTTTATTTTGGTCTTCCTCCTGTTTTGTCGGCTATGGCCTTCTCTGTTTTTTCAGCTTTCGGCATCCAGTGGCTATCAAGCAAGCAAGACGTTCGTGAAGACTCTGCCATTGCCGTCTTCTGGTCGCTGGGAATGGCAATAGGAATAGTACTTACTTTTCTTACCCCGGGGTATGCCCCTAACCTGTCGGAATACCTTTTCGGCAACATCCTTACTATTACACGAGCCGATATTGTTTCTCTGTTTGTTTTATCACTTGTTCTCCTGCTTTTCTTTGTACTGTTTTATCATTCTATTGTATCAGTATCGTTCGACACCGAATTTGCCCGTACCCGGCGTCTACCCACCCAATTTATTGAATATACGATGATGCTCTTTATCGCTGTTACCATTGTCCTGAGCATCCGCCTTGTGGGAATTGTGCTGCTTATGTCGCTTATCACCGTCCCGCAGATGACCGCCAACCTGTTCACTGTAAGCTATTCAAAAATTATCTCACTCTCTGTCCTGTTCAGTTTTGTGGGATGTGTTACCGGCTTGCTTCTCTCTTATTACCTGAACGTTCCCTCCGGAGCATTTATCATTTTTATACTGATCTTGATATTTTTTATCGGGAGAACCTTAAAACTCATTTTAAAAAACAAAAACAGGAATAATTAAAAACACGATAAGCATAGAAATGCTATTTAATCCATTAACTATCTGAGAATATGCTTTGCCGAATCTCAGTAGCCTTTCTTTTCGATTGTCAGTTGTTAAATAAACATTAACCTAAATAAAAGTCCCCTCCGATAAGTTTTTTATACACATAATGCACAAAATCACATACTTATTTTTAGCATGTTGCAATCCGTTAATATCGGTTTTCGGGGTTTTCGTGACAATCTCAAGTTTCGATATTGAAAAGCCTAAAACTTTAAGAAACTTATATGGCATACACAATAAAACAGTGTTTTTAGTGTTATTTACATAGAACAACGCCATATCGATATAAAACATATACTCCTCGCTGCTATCCAGCGAAAATCTACTAATATTGAACAAAGTAAATATCCTTATATCGAACACGCGTTGCAATAATTATTCATTTTAAACCGGTGAGTGAAATTAAAAGACAAAATCTGCATAGTTATCTCGGGATCTCTCTGTATAGCCCTCATTTTCGGGTGTTCTACCAAAAAGAATACCCCAGTCACACGTGCCTATCACGAGCTAACCACCCGCTACAACGTTTTTTTTAATGCACAGCAGGCCTATAATGAAGCACTGGCAAATCAGGTGGAAAATTTATCTGACAATTATTATAAACTACTCCCGTTTTACCCCTTGGAAACAATACAGGGGAAGACAACACCAGGCGGACCGTTTGATGGCGTGATTGATAAAACCACAAAAGCCATTCGGGAGCACTCTATTTCAACTAAACCGCGCCGCATCTCCTCAAAGAGATACTCGAAAGAGCAGTTACAGTGGTTTCGACAGGAGGAGTATAATCCCTTTATGAAAAATGCCTGGCTGCTTATGGGAAAAGCCTTTGTGCAGAACCGCGACTATGAAGAGGCGTTATCGGTTTTCGGTCAGATCTTACGCTTATACAAGGATGATGCCGATGTGAAGTTTGAAACAGAGATCTGGATGTTGCGTATATACACTGAGATGAACAGGACGTACGATGCAGACAATATGGCCTATGTTTTGAAGCTGAAAACGGTTCCTACTCATTTAAACACTATTTTCACAGAGACTTACACACTCTATCTGCTTCATAAAAAAGAGTACGCCAATGCTATCCCTTACCTGAAAAGAGCAATCAGTACCGAGAAAAATCACAAACAGCAAAAACGGCTGCAATTCCTTCTCGGGCAGGTTTATGCAATTCTTGGCGAGAACAAAAATGCTTACCAAGCATTCGAAAAAGTAAAAGGGCTCACTACCCCTTATAATCTTTTGCTGAATGCCACAGTTTACCAGACTGCCCTTTCTACCGGAAAGCAACAGCACAAAAGTCATGGAGAGTGGATAAACCTAGCTAAGAGAGAAGTCAACAAAGACACTACCGCAACGGCTTATAAGCTCTATAAGATATACAGTGAACTAGGTAGTGATTATCTCTCTCAAACACTATATCAAGGACTGACAGAAGAGAAACCAAATAAAAAGGAGACCACATTATCTTCCTTGCCTGCACCCCAAAGCAGGGTATCTCTTTTTACCTACCCTGAAGAGGAGTTGTATCAAAAAGCATATGAGGCTTATAAAAAAGGAGTTACCGCAAGTGTGCATAATGCTTTTGAAGAATTCATCGTTAAACATCCCGGATCGGGATTAATGCCTCAGTTCCTTCTGCTTAACGCACTATCTTACGCGCAAACAGGCAATGTGGCACAGACAAATGAATATTTGAACAAGCTTCTTGAAAGCTTTCCGGACTCAGATGCGGCTCCTATTGCCGAAAACATAGTGGAAGCGATATCGCAAGGCCGGACATTGGCAGACAACGCTTCCATGTATGTTGAGTGGAATAACGATTCGGCCGGCTCTCTCAATCAAAAAAAAGTAAAATTTGAGAACACCCTGTTCAGTAACGATAAAAAAGGGCTGCACCTTTTCCTCCTCTTATTTACACATAACTACACTGGTAAAAACAGGCTCCTTTTCGCAACGGCAAATTTCAATTTTTCACACTTCAGCTATCGCCGGTTTAATCTTTCTTTCATCCCTCTCATTAAGATGGAGGCGCTCAGTGTTCAGCCCTTTAACTCTTTTGAAGAAGCTTCACAATATGCACAAACAATATTATCTGATTCCATTTTTATATCTGCGTTGACTAAGGAAGTTTTTCCCGTAGTAATCTCCGAAGAGAACATCTCCTTACTGCAAATCCCGGAAGATATTGAAGAGTATCTTACCTTCTGCCGGGAGTATTTAAATACTTCACCGGCAAGAGTTCAGCAGACTGAAATGATTGTAAAAGCAGAAACAGGTGAAAATTTCGCACAAAAAGAGGAAAAGATTGTACCTTTGGATAGACGGAGTATCCCTGTGGGGGAAGGTTCGGTGAAACCGATCCGGCAAACAGACCGAATTACACCCGATGAGTTGAAACTGAGGCTCGAAGTGAAGGCCGCTGAGGCGATCCGGCAGAACAGGAAAGTCACGGAATCCGCCAGCAGAAAAGCTTTACAGAAAAAACGGGAACGTGAAAGAAAAGAAAAGATCAGGCAACGGGAACAGGAACTGAAGAGAAGGCAGCGCTTGCGTGAAATCGAATTAAAACAACGTGAACGGGAAAGAGATTTAAAAATTCGGAAACAGGAGGGTACCCGGAGAGAGAAGCTCAATGAAAGAGAGGCACTATTGCGTAATCAGAAAAAATAAACAGTTAATAAAAGCATAAACATCGTTTTCATTTGCTTATATGAATATGAATAGTCAACGTATGAAACAAATTGTTTTTGCAACAAACAACAGCCATAAACTCGACGAGATCAGAAAAATTATTAACGGAAGACTGCAAATCCTCAGTCTTTCCGATATTAACTGTCACAACGAGATAGAAGAGACCGGGGGAACCCTTGAAGAGAACGCCCTTATCAAAGCCAGATTCGTTAGAGAAATGTTTGGATACGACTGCTTTGCCGACGATTCAGGACTGGAGGTGGAAGCACTTGGTGGAGCTCCCGGCGTTTACTCATCGCGTTATGCAGGTGAAGGGTGCAATTCTATCGACAATATGAATAAACTGCTCCTGGCATTGCAGGGATTGGGAAACCGCATGGCACAATTTCGCACCGTAATAGCTTTGGTTATCAATGGAGAAGAGCACCTGTTTGAAGGAGTAATAAAGGGACAAATCATTGAGGAAAAGCGTGGGAAAAGCGGTTTTGGTTACGATCCTGTATTTGTCCCCCTTGGTTATGATCAAACCTTTGCCGAACTGGGCAACGACATTAAAAACAGCATCAGCCATCGGGCCATTGCCACTCAAAAACTGGTCGATTTTCTGCTGAAGCAAGAGTAACACTCTCTTTTTATTGAAAAATTCCCTATCTTTGAGAACTTAACAAATAAATTTATAACCTATGTCAACCAATATTCGTACAGGCATCATCGGCTACGGACTCTCCGGCCGCGTGTTTCATGCACCTTTCATCGACGTTGTGGAAGGCTTTGAACTTTCAAAAATAAGCACATCAAATCCCGGAAGGCAGGCCCTGGTAGAAGAACGATACCCAATCACAACAGTTGTTCCTAACGGAAAAGGGATCATCGATGATCCAGAGATAGATCTCGTAATCGTTACCTCTCCCAATACCGGTCATTTCCGTTGGGCAAGAGAAGCGTTGCTGGCTGGTAAGCATGTTGTGGTTGAAAAGCCTTTTACTATAAATGTAGCAGAAGCAAACGAGCTTATTGAGATTGCGGAACGACAAAAAAAGATCTTGACAGTTTACCACAATCGCCGTTTCACCAGCGACACCAAGACTGTAAAAAAACTACTTGAAAGCGGAATATTGGGAGAAATTGTTGACTATGAGACCCATTTCGACCGATACCGAACTGAACAACGTCCTAATGGGGCTTGGCGTGAAGAACCTCTTCCCGGATCGGGCATCTTCTACGATCTGGGTTCTCACCTTATCGACCAAGCCTTGTGGTTTTTCGGCATGCCTGCAGCAGTAACGGCGCAAATCGACTCACAGCGGCCTTGGGCAAAGGCTGACGACCATTTCGACGTGCGCCTCCACTATTCCAATTTCATCGCTACTCTGAAATCTGGAATGATCTGCCGGATACCTGGACCCACCTATATGCTTCACGGCACTAAAGGGTCGTTCGTCAAGTATGGGCTCGACGTGCAGGAGGCAACACTCGACAGCGGTATAATACCCTCCGGAAAAGATTGGGGGCGTGAACCGGATAACATCTGGGGCTCCATCAACATCGAATATAAGGGAGTGAAAATACAGGGAAAAGTAGAAAGTGAGCACGGCGATTATCGCGATTATTTCATCAATCTGCGTGATGCTATCAACGGTGAAGCCGAACTTGCCGTAAAACCGGAAGAGGCACGCAACGTAATGAGGATCATTGAACTTGCATTCCAGAGTAGCAAGGAGAGAAGGACCATCAAAGTCTTGTAATAGCTATGACAATCAGGGAAGATGTTAAATTGTTATTTCAACATCTTCCCTTCACCATTTTGAAAGTGTGTTTCATTACTATAAAAATGAAACGCTTTCGTATTTAACCTTCTGTCCCGATAATGCCAGCAACTTAATTATTTTCTTTCTGAATTGATTTGTTCTATTCTGATAAAGGCCAAATCCGTTTTATCAAAATCAGAAACAGTAAAGGTAAAAACACTGTTTGTCTCTGAGAAAAATTTCTCAATTTTTTTTTCTTCTTTGGAGGTATATACCTTAATGGCATATTTCCCGGGCATGGTTACAGAACATTGGATAGCTACATCTTCGTTCTTAGCCCCTTCTAAATTATCAGTAATTTCAATGCCGGTAAGGTCGTATATCAGAGCAAGCGTTTTTCCGCCATCTAAATTCAAGTGGCTGATTTTTATATTATCGTCTTTTGCCGTCAGCACAGCATATCCAGGTCCCGGTAGACCCGGGTAAATAATGTCTACATTACTGGTGATATTTGAAAATATTCTCGTCAATGCTTCTCTTTCTGTTACTTTATTTGGCAGTTCTTCTCTTACCTCTCCGTAACAATACACTCCAAATCCTTGCGCAGCACGTTCAAGTGTTTGTGCTGTGAATCGGCGGAAGTAAGGCAAGGAATTGAAAGATCCTATCCCAATCTCTGATGGTATGAGTACAGGCAGTCTGTAATTATACATATTTCCGTAATGTATGTCTAACCCCAAAAGAGCTTTTTCTCCCCAATGTTTATAAAGCATTGTACCTATAGCATCTAAGTTCCCGTCGGCATAAGTGGCAGCACTGGTCCCGGTCATTTCTACTCTTTTCGGGTCATTGGCTTCCGCTTGTCCCGCATCTAAATTAAAAGAGATAATTTTATAGGGGTCGCCTTCGTGATAGGCAGTTGTAAATTGTTTCCACCACCAATCCATAGCATCTTTCTTAAAGAGCGCATAATCTGTTTTGTTTGTCTTTAGCTTCCATTCTTCGTAGAGTGCTGATGTAACCGGATTAAAGTCGCTTTCATCCAAAAAGCTAAATCCTTCCTCGTTCCCCAACTGAATGCCCAATACTGTTGGATCGTCGCGATAATGTACCGCCAGTTTATATAACATGCGACGAATACGGTGAAATATTTCGGGATGCCCGTAAACGTGCAGCGGACGAATTCCGCCATCTTCGAGCAAACTCTTAATATCTTTATATACTTTTCCGTTTCGTTTTGGCCATTGCATTGTATAATTGGCCGAATCTCTATTGTCGAGGTGAAAAGTCCATGCTGTCTCAGGTTTTTCAGTCGGCACTTTGTCACGCTGGGCATGGAGAAACAGTATCCATTTAATTTTGAGTCCTTGCTTTGCGGCAGCATTTGTTACTTTATCGGAAAAGCTGAAGTCGAATTTATTATCCTGTGTTTCAATATCTTCCCAATGCAACATAACATAAGCGGTATTAGCTCCAATCCCCTTCATATCAGCAAACACCTTGTTGTAATCCGTATCCGGGTGGTAGCGTGTGTCCCAATAGCCTGTTTCTATAGCTTTTATGAAGAATGGCTGCATCACACCATTTTCTTTTGACATGTAAACAACTTTCTTGTTAGTAAGGCGTACTAATGAAAATGGTGCGTTAACTGTGTCTTTGTGCTCATAATCTGTTATGATTGCCGATTTTGGAGCAAACGGAGTCATAAAAGGAATTTCTTTGCTCATCATAGACTGAGCGCTGACTGCCAGGGATAAAATTAATCCGGCGACTAAACAAATAAAAGGTCGTATCATTGTATCAATAGTATCTGGCTTTAGAAGGAGCTTCTCCTTTATATTTTTCGTTTGTATAAACCCTGATCCAATCTATTTGCATATTTGGAGGATTACCTGGATTCCAGTCTGCCGGGTTTGCGCTTCCCATCCAGGATCCCTGACTAAAGGAGAATCCGGGAGTCATCATAAAATACCATCCTTCGGGGGTATTCCAGGGCCAGTCGATATTCCCGTTGTCCCCATATTTATGAATAAAATAGCAATCTCCATTAATACCAGCACGTATCTCTTTTTCTGTCAGTTCAATCCAATATATATGCCATTGGTTCATATCGTCAAGATCAAGCGTTTTATGAGTACTTCCATTAGGAGATTGATTATTGAAATTTTTGGAGTGCAGCGTAAACCACGCCTTCTCATTGGGCTTAGCCCGAGGTGTTTCCAGGAGATCTATCTCTCCGCATTCGGGCCAGCCAACGTAAGACGCGCCGCCATCTTTTCCGTAACGGGAGTTCTCCGGCATAAACCACAAGGCATGATTAAACCCGAGTTCGGGACCACACTTCATACGCACCTCATAGCGCATATTTTCTGTAAAAACGCCCCAGTATTGTGGAGATATGGGGGCAACCGTTTGTGTGGAGTAGGTAGAGTATTTCACAGTATTTCCGAAGAAATTGACAATTGAGTCGGGCTCTTCGATAGTAAGAAGATGGAGAACACCTTTTTTTACTCTCATACACTTGCTATTGTCTATTGCAGCATGATTCTTAAACCATTTCATTTGGTCTTCAAATCCGTAAGGGACACCATTAGGATTTACATCTTTGTCTTTAAATTCATGGGCTGTAAAGAAATACCATCCTGTCTGTGTCGGGTGCTTATCACCTGGTTTCAATTTAATTGGTTTGGAAGGGTTGGAATAAATAAGTGTTTCGTCTTCCTTGGGTTGTTTTACTTGTTTTGTCTGTGCTATAAGCGGGGTATAGTTGAGTGTCAACAAGCAGACACTAATAATAGTAAATAATATTCTAATCATAGTTTTATAAAGATTAGCAGTTTATTTGTTTAATTCAAACAAAAAAGTCATCGAACTATTTCTTTCTATTTTTTTTGGCAAATAAATTTTCACTTTGTTGCCTTTTACTTCGCATCTCACCTTTTATAAAGTTTCAATAGCCCATAATCTGTTAATTAATGGATTACGTGGCATACAGGAACTTTATTACCGAACTGATTTAAATTATAAAAGAGAAAAAAGCACCGGCACTATTGCCGGTACTTTTTAAAAAATTTAGTAGCCAATAGCTCCTGAATTTGAAGTAAGCGGCCAACCGGGATTCTGATAGATTACCGAAGTAGAGGGATCATCGGGATTGGTGGCTGTAATTCGGAAATGCTCAATGTTGATCGGACTCAAATAATGAGCTTCACACCATTTGTAACCATCTTTCACGTAGTTGCTCGCAGTCAGGTTGATGCGATATGGACGGATATATTCGCTCTCATCAGGACTAGAAACGTTAGCTTTAGCAGCCGGAGCAGGAATCAGCACTTTTTTGGCATCTATTTTCCCTTCCGCTTCATAGAGAGGTTTATAATGAGAGCCCCAAAGACGGAATCCTTCGGGCATAAAACCGTTGATATTATCAAGAGCTCTCCATCGTTTCAGATCGTCCATACGAAAGCTTTCTTCCATAAGTTCGCAACGACGCTCTCTTCGGATATTGTAAAGAAGTGAAGATACCAAGTTCTTACCTGAATATTTTCCCCAATCTGACTCTTTACTCAAATCGGTAGCGGCAACTGTAACAGCGTAATCTGCAGGTAGCATTGCACGGGTACGCAGCTGTTTCCAATATTTATCTGCAGTAGCGTCAACGCTGTTTCCACCATTTTTAATGCACGAAGCTTCAATATAGTTAAGATAGGCCTCTGTAACTCTGAAGATAGGACAGCCTTCAACGCACCAGCTACCACCTCCGGCATAGGGTTCGTCCGAAAGGCCTTTGCGGAGAACATATCCGGTTACAGGCCTTACTTCAACCAAATCGACTACGTTGGGAAGAAGTGGCGCTTTGTCAAGGTTATCGCTTTTGGTGGTAAATTTTTCACCGGGTGTCATCATGAAAATCTGCAAACGATTATCGCGGTTTTCTCTTACACTTTCGATTGAAAGATCACCTTGATAAAGCGATGATGCATAAATTGGCTTGCCATCGCTGCAGAGGAATGTTTCAACAAATTGACGAGTGAATCCGTTATTTCCGCCATGACGGAGGTAGGAAGACGCACTGTGATTCAATTTGTCATTACCGCTACCTAAATCTTTCTCATAAGCACGCCAAAAAAGTATTTCAGGATATTTTTCCAGGCTCTTGTCAGCAAATTGTATGTAATAGGGGTTATTGGCATATCCACCGTTGTTTTCTGCCAAAGGAATAGCATCTGCTAGTTCTTTGGAAGCTTTCATACATTCATCGAGAAAGAAAGATATTTCGGTTTCGATATTGATACCTGTTTTTTTGCCAGGCCAACCCGGGCCACCAGGAACAAGAGCTGTTCCTTTATGATAGCTTAACCAGCTTGCTTCAAACAGTGCTACACGAGATTTCATCAACAATGCAGCATTTTTTGTCAGTCTGTTTTTACCTCCAACAGGTGCATTATTCATATATTCAATAGCTTTATCAAGATCAGAAAGAATGAACCGTGCCACTTCATTGCGTGGAGCACGTACGCTTGCCTCGGTAAGAGCAGCCATATCGTCAGGTAATTGAGTTGTGATAATAGGGAAGTCGCCCAATTCTTTCAAACGGGTAAAGTAGTCGTAAGCACGAATGAAATACACTTCTCCAATGTATTGTCTGAGGTTTACATCATTACCTGTCAGTTCTTTTCCTTCATAACGGGGAAGAACTGTTTCGAGGAAGTAGTTGCACGAGCGAATTATTTCAAATTTCCAACTATCATTGTTAGAATCAGTTTCAGGTACACGCCATTGCCCCGGCACCCAACGCGTGCTGTAATCTGCGGAAGTCTGATTGTCGGTATGCCTGTCGTTACCAAATGTCCCAACACTTCCCCACACACCGTGAACCGGGAAAATTGTATACAGATTGACAGCATAGGCGGCAAGATCGTTATCTGTCTTTAAGAACGTGTTTGGGGTGATCTGCGACAGAGGTTCTCTGTCAAGATAATCATTGCAAGAGGATGTTACAAGCCCAAAAAGGAACAGAAACATCACGGAGATTTTAATATTTTTATTCATATCAATATGTCTTTTAATTAAAAGTTAATACTCATACCAACGGATAATGTCCTGACCAATGGATATGTCTTTGTAACACCGGATGCCCAGGTACTGCTATAACCGGTACCCAAGACTTCAGGGTCAAACTGACTGGTCAAACTGGTAATAGTGAACAGGTTTTCGCCTGATAAGAATAATCTGAGGTTATTGAGGTTTATTTTATTCATCATTTTCTTTGGAAAGGTATAACCAATTTGAGCATTCTTCAAACGAATATAGGCCGCATTTTGTAAGTAACGGGTCTGAACATACTGGTTCTTACCGGCGCTTAGGATCGGACGTGCAAAATAAGCATCAAGGTTTGCACCATCGGGGTCTCCTTCCGGACGGAAGAAGTCGAGATGTTGAACAAATCCACTCGATTGCCATTTACCTCCTGCTGCACCAAAGAATGTATTTCCGGCACACCAGTAGTCGCGTTTTCCAACTCCCTGGAAGAAGATGCGAACATCAAAACCTTTCCATGCTGCATCAAGATCGAGACCGAATTTGTAGCGAGGGAGATTGTTGCCAATAATCCTGAGATCACCCGGATCTGTGATAGTGCTGCTCCCGGTATTTATTTTTTTGTCATCGTTGAGGTCGCGATACATAATGTCTCCGGCTTCCCATTTGCTGCCAATTTGAGACTGGTCGGTAGTAGCCAGGTGTTCTTGCATCTCTGCATCAGTTTTGGCGATGCCGATTGTTTCAAATCCCCAGATCTCACCTAAATATTGACCTGCCAGGTATGTTGAGATTGATCCGGTCGGGTTAGGGTAACGGTCAATTTTTTGACGGTCGTCTGATAAGTTTGCTTTAATTCCATAAGAGAAACTTCCTATAATATCGCGCCAGCTAAGGTCTAATTCAAAACCTTTTGAGGTTAAGTCAGCATTGTTGGTACGAGGTACTGCAATACCAAGAATATTTGGAAGCGCTGGTGCAGGCCCTACCATATTCAATGTATTCCGTACAAAGTATTCGGCTGATAAATTTAGACGGTTGTTGAACGCTGAAAGGTCAAGGCCGATATTCCACAAACGGACAGTTTCCCATCCCAACGATCTGGAAATAAGGGCGGGAATGCTCGATATGTTTTGCTTGGCTCCATTAATTATCCATGAATTCCAGTTAGTGTTTGAAGCACCTGCTGTAAAAGGCATAGTCTGTATATACGGATACAGGCTTTCTGTATTCTGATTGCCCAACTCTCCCCAGGATCCGCGTAACTTGAAGTTACTTACGAACTTGTTGGAATCAATTGTTTCCCAGAACGATTCGCGTGCAATGTTCCATCCGAGAGAGAAAGAGGGGAAGAAATTCCAACGTTTTTCCCTTGCAAAACGTGAAGTACCGTCGTAACGGCCACTGACTTCCAAAAGATAGCGCTCTTTGAAGTTGTAGTTGATACGCCCGAAAAAACCTGCAGTAGCCCAATCGTTGATGTTGCCATAAATCCCCGTATCTTTACCTGATGCAGCTCCGATTGCCTGAACCTCCTGGCTGATAAGGCCAGCACGAGTAACCCCAACTTCATTGTACTTGTTCAGTTCGGACTGAAATCCAGTCAAGAACAGAAAAGAGTGTCCGCTATCTAGATTAAGCGCGTAGTTAGTATAAACGTTTGGGTTGAAAAAGTTAGTGCGTGCGCGGCTCTCTGAAATACTTGTAGTGCCTGATGTATTGGCAGGCGTATTTTGGACAGTCCAATCGGTGGTAAATAATGTTGTTTTGTGAGTAAGATAATTATCTGTACGATAGTTCATCTCAGCAAAAATCTTCCAATTCTTTACAAATTCGAATTCCAGCTGCAACTGCTGATAGAAAATATCATTTTGTTGAATATTCCTGCCGCTGTTCATAATAGCATTGGCAAAGCTTCTGTAGTGCCCGTTAGGATCAATTAATGGCTCAGTTGGCCAACGCTTAGCAATATCGTGATAAATCTGGGCATCGTTCATTGACAAATATGTTGGTTTGTCAAGGTCGTTACGTATCCACTTCGTACTGTAATTAGCCTTTAGGTAATCGGTAACCTGAGCATTGATTTTTGCAGTAGTAGTGTAACGTTGCAATTTATCAGGGGCAAAAGAGATAATACCGTTTTGAAGCATATAGTTACCTGATACGTAATATTGGAACTTTTCCGTACCACCACTAATGCTTAAGTTATGCTCGTGTGAGGTATGTGTTTCGCCAAACATGATGTCATACCAGTTATTGTTTGCATTCCCAATCCAGTTCCAGGTTGTTCCATCAGCATTGGCATAAGTCTGATCGGTAATTTTTCCTGCTTGATAGTCAAGAATTAATTTCATCACTTCATCGTTATAGGTGACCCCCTCACCATTATTTATCGCAGCTCGATTGAAGTATTTAGCGAAAGTATAAGAGTCCATTGTCTCCGGCCTGTTAATAGCATTGGTAAAACGGATGTTGTTGTTGTAATTTACAACCACTTGTCCGGCTTTTCCTTTTTTAGTTGTAATCAAGATAACACCGAACGGAGCACGTGAACCATAAATAGCCGAAGATGCAGCATCTTTCAAAACCGAAACACTTTCAATGTCTTGAGGGTTGAGATTATCAATGCTACCTTCCATCCCATCAATAAGTACCAAAGGGGATGCTTTTGAGTCTTTACCGATGGTGCCTGCACCACGAATGTTAATATTAAGGTTATTACCTAACTCCCCTCCGTTTCCACCGTAGCTGAAGTTCATACCCGGAATAGCACCTTGCAGGGCTTGAGTCACAGAGGCGACAGGGCGAGATTCAAAAACCTTGCTGTCAACTGTTGATACAGCACCGGTTAAATTTACTTTCTTCTGGGTACCAAAACCTACCACAACAACCTCTTCCAATAACTCAGTGTCAGAAGTCATAACCACATTAATAGTAGTGCGTCCGTTTACAGAAACCTTCTGCGTTTTCATACCTACGTAGGTGAACATCAAGTTTCCGCTTGCCGGAACATTGTTCAACACATAGTTTCCTTCAATATCGGTAGTGGTGCCTATAGCAGCATTACCTTCCACAATAATGGTCGCTCCTATCACTTCCAGTCCGGTATCGTCTTTCACGTTACCTTTCACCGTAATGGTTTGAGCATACATTCCTAAAGACATCATCCACAGCATGGTGAATATTAGTCCTTTCCACATAATAATTGAATGTTTCCTATTCATTCTGATTTTTTTTAAAATTAATAATTGATTCATAAATCATGGCTGTTTTTATTGTTTTAGAATAGCTTTTTATATTTTTGATTAACTACATATGTTTTGTTAGTTTATAACAACTTCATCCAGATAAACCCATGTTTTTTGTCCTTGTCGCACGTGATATGGCGGACAAATTCCCGGATTTTTCACATCGATACGTATATATCTTGCAGAAATATTACAGAGAAGGAGTGATTTATCTTCACTAAAAGTTCCTTCGCGAAATATTTCCTCATAAGGGGTTTTCAACTGTCCGATTTGATGGAAATTCTCACTGTTTTCTGAAACAGATACTGTGAATTCGGATGGTTGATGCACCCCCATACCACTATTGGTTATGGTGCCAATGGAAAGAAACTGTAACGCCTGTACTGTCCCCAAATCAATAACAAACGAAAAATCAGTATCGTACCAACCCCTCCATTCAGAATCGGTGTGTTTCAAACTTCCCCGAACTCCGTTCACAAGCAACAATAAATTTCCGCTTGTTCCTTTAATTTTTGCTGCTGTAGCTTTGTTGAAACGTATTGGAAACGACAACACCTCTCCCATTCGCAAACCGTTTTTAAATGCGGCGGCTTTTATAAAAGTATACTTATCCACAACTAAACTTTTTTCAAAAATATGCGATTGATGTGTAGGTTGTGACCCATCCACGGTATAATGCACTTGCACATCGGGACGGATACAACTTATCGATACTTCTAATCGTTTATCATCTATTGGGAGCACAAGGTGATCGAGGTTATACATAGATGCGGCAAAGGAGATACGCATTGCCGCAAGCCTATCTGTAAATGCATCAAGCCGTGGTAAGAAATCATTCCAGTCTGCAGCATTTTTATCGCGCCACGCCATATCTGCAAAGGCTATCAAACGCGGGAAAACAAGATATAGTACATCTTCAGGCGATGAGCAAAATTCAGTCCAAAGTGAGGCCTGAACGCCCATCAAGAGGTTTTGCGCGTTTTTATCCCAGTCCGGTTGAACAGGTTCGTAATCGTAAACGTCTTTAAGCGTATTGTTCCCGAAATAGGTAAACGGCTCAAACCACTGAGGCCCCTGATATCGGATTAAATAAAGCTTTTTGGCAGGAGTCATTACAAACCTGTGTCCGAGTTTAGCTGCTTTTATCGCTTCTTGTCCATTGCCCTGCCAACCGAAAATTATTGCATTTTCAGGAATTTTACTATTCGTCAGTTCATCCCAACCCATTACTTCCTTTCCTTTACTCTGAACATATTGACCGACACGTTTCATGAAATAACCTTGCAATTCTTCTTCTGTTTGGATATTCTCTTTTTTCATTCTTAATTGGCATCGCGGGCATTTCTTCCAATAATACTTATTGGCTTCATCGCCGCCAAGATGAATGTATTTTGAAGGGAAGAGAACCATAATCTCATCCAAAACATCTTGGAGAAAAGTGAAAACACTGTCGTTTCCTGCACAGTAAATGTGTGAACGACCCTCTCCACCGCCAGGTATTACACCGAAAAACTCATCATCAACAGGACATGCTAATTCGGGATAAGCTGCCAGTGAAGAAACCGTATGGGCAGGCATCTCTATCTCTGGAATTACATCTATCTGACGATCAGCCGCAAAGCTCACTATTTTGCGGACATCATCCTGAGTGTAAAATCCACCAACTGTAGCCGGTTCATGCGCCTTTTGATTTCGCCTGTTCGGAAAAGGATAAACATTACGGTTTACGCGCCACGCTCCAATACCGGTAAGTCTTGGGTATTTTTTGATTTCAATTCTCCAGCCATTATCGTCAACCAAATGCAAATGAAGTATATTGAGTTTAAGCATTGACATTGCCTCAATGATTTTCAAAACCGTTTCCTTAGGAATAAAGTAACGCGACACATCCAACATTAATCCGCGATAGCCGAAACGCGGCTTATCTATTATTTCTCCGCATGGCACTTTCCACTCAATTTTCTTTATATTAATGCTGCCTTCAATATCAGCAGGCAGCAACTGTCGTAAAGTTTGGAATGCATAAAAAAATCCGGCATTTGTTGATGCTGAAATCTGAATTTTTGATGGATATACGTTCAGCTTATAGCCTTCAAAAGGAATTGATCTGTCTGTTTTGAGCTGAATGTCTGATTTATTTGATTCCCCTGATATAATCACAGGTCGAAATCCAGCTGAACTAACAAAAATATCTGCAAAAATTTTTGCAGATATATATTGCTCTTCACTTTCAACCGAAATTGTGGTTTGCGGAGAAAAGTTAAAATAATCTTTGTTGTGCCTATGAGCTGATACAACTGGTGTAATATTATATGCCTTAACTAAAGGACTAAAAGCAGATATTAATATAAATACGAAAAAAAAACTTTTTTTCCTCATGTAATCTTAAAATTAGCATTTTGAAATAAAAGACAAGATCATAGTTTATTAAAAAAACTCACATATAGGGATATATTGATAAATGTCATTAAATGACATTACCGATTAGAACTATTATAATTTGTTTGAATGTTTTTGCGAAATTCTAAAAAAATTCGTGAAAGAATGTTCAAAAACATCTAATCTATTTCAAATAATATCTATTTAACATATTCTCTTGCTTATAAAGGCCTATGATAATATATTGATATGTTTTAGCATTTTATTGATAACATGATATATAAGTCCACTTCTATAAGTATTTTTCACGTAAAGTGGACCAAATGCATATTAAAATTAAATGTATCCTGTTAAATGTACAGGTTTATATTCAACGATGGAATAATTGTCCATGCGTGTATTTACATCCCAACTTATTTGAGATTCATTTAAAATAGAAGCAGGTTTCTCCGCAAATTAAGTTAAGGTTATATCTCCTTTATTTAATTGAGATAGTTAAGGGGTGGATCTGATCTATAAATTAAGTTAAGATAGTAGTTGAAGAGCACAATTATGAGACAAAATTTATTAAGAAAAAAACATCATTTATCAGTTTCAATTAGCTAATTTTGTAGAATGAAAACGAAAGGGGAAAATTTTTATGAGCTATACATTTAGAAACCGGTTTTTAATTTTTATAGCTATCTTATTTTATCTTTTACCGTTATTTACAAAAGCTCAAAATAACAACTTCTACAATTTCCATACTTTTTCTCTTAAGGATGGATTGACACAATCTACAGTATATGCTATTTTACGTGATAATAATGGCTATTTGTGGATTGGCACAGGTGCTGGGTTGAGTCGTTTTGACGGTCAACTAACCACCAGATATTTTGCTTCTATTAATGACAGCGAAACAATTCCCGGAAACCGTATCTTTTCTATCATTGATGATACAATGGGCAATGTATGGATAGCTACTTCCGGAGGATTAGTGCGCTTCGATGATAATAAAAATATCTTTGAGCGTCAGGAAATCAATGGAAAACCAATTATCGGAAACACTTTATCTGTTTTACCTGATGGCATTTTTTGCACCTCTGTCGACTCGTTTTACAAATATGATTACAAAACAAAAAAATGGCAAACACTACCTGTAAAAAGTAAAAATAAAGTTGATTTATTTTTCACAAGTACTGTTATGCTGAGTAATAACAAATTCTTATTAAGCGCCCGGCACAAGAATTTGTATCTTTACGATATCAACACAGGCGAATTCTGTGAAGCTGCATTTTACGAAGGAAAACATGATGTGAACAAAGTTTATCTCGATAATCAAAATCTCATTTGGGTTGCACCATACGGCGAAGGGCTCATGTGCTATTCACAAACAGGACAACTGATTAAAATCTACAATACCGCTAACTCCGGCTTGAACAACAATGTGGTATTAGATATTATTGAGCACAACGGCAGCCTATGGATTGGAACTGACGGAGGAGGGATTAATATTCTGAATACTGCTAACGATGAGTTTTCTCATTTACTGCCTATCCCGGAGAAAACATCTTCATTCCCTGCAAGGGCTATCGCTTCACTTTACAAAGACAAATGGAATAATCTTTGGGTAGGCAGTATTCGCAACGGATTAATTGAAGTCAAATCAGTATTTATGACTACTTACCTGCAAACTACATTTGGCAACCCTCATGGACTAAGCAGTTCTACCGTTATCTCATTACTGCAGGAGGACGACAGTACCATTTGGATTGGAACAGACGGAGGTGGGATTAACAAATTTAATCCTAAAAACAGAAGTTTTGAACATTTTCAGGCTTCAATTGGCGACAAAGTTTCCTCAATTGTGAAACATACAAAAGATGAGTTGTTGATTTCGGTTTTTGGGCAGGGTGTTTATTATTTTAACAAAAAAACCGGTCGGAAACGTCGTTTGATAGTGATGAATGAAAAGGAAGATTTTCGTGTGCTCAGATCTGGCTATACAGCAACCTTGCAAACCAATGATGGCATACATTATCTAATTCTTTCCGATAGTATCTATGAATATGACAGCCGGAATAATTCATTCACAATAATACATTTAGAGAAAAATATCTCTGAACAAAGTCATGTGATACGACAAGTAATATCTGATACTAATTGCAGATTTTTATTCACTGCAAACACCCTGTATTCACGTACTGAAAATAAAGAGTGGAAAAAAATGATTTCATTCCCTTCGGAGGAGATTATTGGGACTGTTGCACTCGGCTATGGTGAGACCTTATGGATTGGTACAAACTACGGGCTTAATCGTTTTAATCCACATACAGATAGTGTGGCACATACAATTCCATTACCTTACGAAAGTTCCATCACATCTCTTATATGTGATTACCAAAATCGTCTATGGATAGGTACAAATGGTACATTATGGGTATATTATGTTAACGAAAACCGTTTTGAACAATTCGATGTGTCAAGTGGAGCCATACCTAATGAGTATATGCCACGCTCAGTTATGATCTCCGGCAGTGGAAATATCTATATGGGTGGAGTAAACGGACTATTGTTTATTGACAAGAATATTATTCCATCAAAAACTACACAACCGGAAATTCAACTTAATGAGGTAATTTGTAACGATAATTTGCGTCAAAAACTTTATACAGCCGGAAAAAATATTGGGGAACCACCACGCTTAAAATTAGCTTGGAACAAATCATCGATAACTATGCAAATAATGGTTCCGGAAAAAGATATTTTCAGAAAACGTTTGTTTCATTACTATATTTCAGGATTTTCCGGTAAGCCAATTGAGACTGAAGACCAAAATATTACTCTGCAGTCACTTCCCTCAGGCAACTTTACTATTTCTGTATCGTGCAATTTAGCTAATGGCTTATGGAGTGACCCGCAAAAAATCCTATATCTTTCCGTATTGCAGCCCTGGTGGAAAAGTAGCTGGTTCATCGCTCTTTTTACTCTTGCTGCTTTGGCTGGTATCATTTTGACTGTATTTTGGTATATTCGCAAAAAAGAGAATGCTCATAAATGGCAACTAGTTATGCATGAGCAGGAAGTTTATGAAGAAAGGCTGCGGTTTCTTACCAATATAAGTCATGAATTACGCACACCACTAACACTTATTTATACGCCGCTAAAACGAATTATAAATCGGTTGCCTGAAACAGGAACAGGAACAGGAACAGAAAATGAAAAAAATGAAATTACCGGGATTTACAAACAGGCAGCAAAAATGAAAGAGATTATCGATATGGTGCTCGATATGCGTAAAATTGAAACAGGTAATGAAAAGCTAAACATCGAATTATATCCGCTGCACGAATGGATTATAGATACGGTAGAGTATTTTTCTGAAGAGATGAAGTACAATGAAATTACCCTTAAGTACAATTTTGACGAACATGTAGATAAAATTTCTTTTGACAAGAGAAAATGCGCCATAGTCTTATCTAATCTTTTATCCAATGCGCTAAAATTTGGCGGATTCAAAGGCAATATAACCATAAGTACCAAGTTGAGCAAAATTGAAAATTGTGTTCGAATATCTGTCTCGGATGAAGGTAAAGGGCTGAATGATTTAGATACCGACCGGTTATTTTCATGGTTCTATCAGGGAAAGCACGAGTATGGGGGGAGCGGTATCGGCTTGGCTTTTTCAAAGAAGTATGTTGAAATGCACAAAGGAAAAATTGGTGCACAAAGCAACAAAAATGGAGTAGGAGCAACTTTTTATTTCGAATTGCCTTTAAATCAACATCAGCTTAATAACGATGTTACCATAAAAGCTCAATGCAACGAGCTAACTGATAACGAGAACGATTCATCATATTCACAATATAAAGCAATACCTCGTTTCAACACCTCAAAGCTCTCTTTGTTGGTTGTTGAAGACAATCCTGAATTGCTCATCTTCTTAAAACAAAATTTCAGAGACACATTTCACACCGTTTTAACTGCAACAAATGGTGTAAATGCATTAGAAATAATTCGCAGTATGCAACCCGACATTATTTTGAGTGATGTTGTTATGCCTCGTATGGATGGTTTTGATCTTTGCCGTATTGTAAAATCGGATATCTCCATAAGCCACATTCCTGTGGTGCTGCTCACTGCACGTACCGGTTCAGAGGATACGTTACTGGGATATAAGCTTGGTGCGGATGCTTATGTAACGAAACCTTTCGATATTGATTTTCTTCAAACCATACTCGAAAATCAACTTAACGCTAGAGAACAAATCAGGGTGCAATATAAATCTAAAGCTACTGTTATGCAACCTCATGAAATAACTTTCAGTAATGCCGATGAGCACTTTATACAAAAACTTAACGCGCTTATTGAAAAACATTTAGATGACTCAAAATTCAACGTCCCATATATTGCCACGGAAATGGGGATGAGCCGGGCATCGCTTTACAACAAGATGAAAGAGTTACTGAATATCGGGGTAAATGATTATATAAATCGAATAAAACTTGAAAGAGCGGCTTTTTTATTAACCTCAAATCCAGATTTAGAGATCGCAGAAATTGCATCGAGAATGGGCTTCTCATCCCAACAATATTTCAGCACAAGTTTTAAACAATACAAAGGTGTTTCGCCGAGTGAATATCGGAAAAGGGAGCCCTGACGTGATGTAACCATTTCTCTGAACCTGATTCCTTTCGGCACTATGATGAAAATGGGCACCAGCACGATCAGTGCGGAGGCAATACATTGGGAAAAACATTGAAAATCCGTCTATTCTCTTTTCTCGGAACAAGCGGAGTGCAAGGATATATGAATATATTCAAAAAAACCACTCAGCGGATCTCTTGAATAAGTTTTTTCACTGCTCTTTCAATCGTCTTTTCACTCTTAAGCAGAGAGATGAATTTGCTACCTATTATTGCTCCCGAAGCTTCCCTGCAGGCAGCATCATATGTCTCTTTATTTGATATTCCAAAACCTATCAGGCGGGGATTCTTTAACTGCATCGCATTTACCCGCCGGAAATATTCGAGACTATCCTCACTAAAGGTGTCTTTGGCGCCGGTCACCGAAGCATTGGAGACCATGTAGATAAAGCCGGAAGTATGTCTGTCTATCTGCCTGATCCGTTCTTCCGATGTTTCAGGAGTAATAAGCATTATCATTCGAAGGCCATACTCTTTAGCAATGAATTTATAAGATTCCATATATTCGGCAAAAGGTAAATCGGGAATGATAAGACCGTCAATTCCGCATCTGGCTGCTTCCCTGCAATAATTATCGAACCCAAACTGAATTACCGGGTTGAGATACCCCATCAGCACCAGAGGGATCGATACCGACTGCCGCACATCGGTCAGTTGTGAAAAAAGAGTTTTCACGCTCATACCGTTACAGAGCGACTGCGCTCCAGAAGCCTGTATTACGGGTCCATCGGCCATGGGATCGCTAAACGGCACACCAATCTCAAGCAAATCCGCTCCATGTTTCTCAAGCGCCTGTATTACACCAACTGTATCGTCTAATTGCGGATATCCTGCGGTAAAATAGACCGATAAGATATTCTTTCCTTTCTCTTTAAATAATTGATCAATCCTGTTCATATCTGATTATTTCACTAAATTTAAACTTATTCTGCCACCTTCGCACCTCACCAAAAACCGGACTTAACGGAAGTGTTCTATTAATATTCTTATTAATTCAATATCTTTAATTGCCGGGGCAATCTCAAAACGACTGTTCACATCGATTCCTATATACTTGGGATGTGAAAAATATTTCACTGACTCTGCATCTTCCGGTGAGATACCGCCACTTAACAGAAAAGGTGTTCCGCCACGGTAATCCAAAAGCAGCTCACGGTTGAATTTCCTGCCGGTACCACCATAAAGCGGTGATTTTGTATCGAAGAGAAAATAGTCGCAACAACCTTCATAACGTTCCGTAAGCACTATGGGGAAGGGCTCATCTATGCTTATTCCAAATGATTTTATCACCGAAAAGCCTTTATCTCTCAACGCATTGCAATATGCAGGAGATTCATTTCCGTGCAATTGCAAAATCTGCAAGCGGTTATTATCAGCCAATGCAAGAAGAGAATCGATATCCTCATCCACAAAAATGCCTACTCTCTTCACCTTCTCCGGGATATAGGCCAATTTTCCACCTGTGTAGCGGAGCGACTTCCTGTAAAAGATAAATCCCATCCAATCCACCCCCAGCTGTTCTACTTTGCGAATGTTCTCTTCATCGCGCATACCACACACCTTGATGATCATTTTTCAATTCTTTTATTCATGCTTCATCGTTATTAACTTATACGGCTCCTCTTTATTATCCACTAAATTCAAGTTACTCACTATGAATTACCTGGCATTGCCGTTACTACCGGTAATATCATCTATCATCTCTTTCAGGCTCTTTCCTGGATTATCGCCCTTCATAAAATGTTCTCCGATAAGGAAACCACGATACCCTGCCTCTCTCAACTCTTTAACGATTGCAGCATCAGAAATGCCGCTTTCTGAAATCAGAATAGCCTCTTCCGGAAGTAGCTCTGCCATACTGAACGACTTCTGCAAGTCGGTCACAAAACTTTCCAGATTACGATTATTTATACCGATAAGAGTGTTAAGCGGAGTGATATAGTCCACCTCTCGTTCATCGTGTAGTTCCAGCAAGACCTCCAGTTGCAGGTCGCAGGCCAGTTGAGTTAGCTCTATGCATTCCTTCTTTGTAATAGCTGCCGCAATAAGCAGTACAGCGCTAGCACCTGCCAGTTTTGCTTCAAACAGCTGGTACTCATCTATGATGAACTCTTTCCGCATTACAGGAATCTTCACTCCACAGGATGCCTTTTCCAGATCTTCCATCGTTCCTCCAAAGTATCTCTCATCAGTGAGAACAGATAGTGCCGAAGCACCTGAGGACTCATATTCCTTTGTCACCCTGCTCACATCGGCAGAACGGTACAGCCACCCCTTGCTTGGAGAACGACGCTTAAATTCTGCTATGATTCCTGTTTCTGAAAATTCCAAAGCTGTTTTCAATGAATAGAAGGGGATAACGGCATCCTCAAGCTGCTTTTCCAGGAAGGGGAAGGGCTGCTTTTCCTTTCTCCGGGCAACTTCTGTTCTTTTATGTATAATGATCTCTCTTAATATATCTTTCATCTGTCGTCTGCTTTCTGTTTACTGTTGTCTGATACCGGCTCACCTATGCGGAAAATACTCCGGAACGGATTCAATGAACGTTATCCATATTCTCTTTTCAACTGTTTAACGTTACAAATTTCTCCAGCACCATCAATGCCTTTTTCCCATACAATGAATCTTCGGCTATTTGTAAACACTCCCCGATAGGTTTCTCCTGATCGATTGTCTGAATGCCGAAAGCAGCATTAACCAACACCGCATTCATCTGTGCATCAGTCGCCCTGCAATTAAGAACATTCCGGAATATTTGAGCAGCCTCTTCAGGGGTGTCCCCTCCATACAACGCCTCCTGTGATACACGGCTAAAACCGAGTTCTTCAGGGACAAACAGCTGTTCGCCTTTATTTGAGGACACTTTAAACTGACTTGTGAGAGATACTTCATCATAACCGTCAAGACTATGTACGATACAGAATTTCTTATCCTCCTCCTGGTAAATATAACTGTATAACCGCAACATAGACAGGTTGTAGACACCCAGCATCTGGTATTTGGGTTGCACAGGGTTTACAAGCGGCCCCAGCACATTGAAAAAATTGCGGACTCCAAGGCTTTTTCTCACAGGAGCTACAGCCTTTAATGCCGGGCTGAACAGAGGAGCGTGAAGATATGTAATATGGCAGTTCTCCAGACTTTTTCGAAGAAGATTAATATCGGTAGTAAACTTCACTCCCAGCTGCTCAATAACGTTACTTGCACCACTAATGGAGGTGGCCCCGTAATTGCCATGCTTAACTACGTTGTATCCTGCTCCGGCAACCACAAAGCATGCCGATGTAGAAATATTAAATGTATTTTTGCCGTCGCCGCCTGTTCCCACAATATCCAGCGGACTGTATTCAGACAGATCTGTCGGTAAACGCATCTCAAGCAGTGCATCGCGAAATCCCAGTATCTCATCCACCGATATGCTTCGCATCAGAAAGGAGGTGATAAGAGATGCAATCTGGGTATCGGGAATATCTCCATTTACAATATTGAAAAGTATCTGTTTGGCTTCTTCTCGAGAAAGATAATGAGAGTCAAAAAGCTTATAGAGTATTTCTTTCATACTATATTCAAATATTTTATTATTCAAGTTTCGTATATATAAATTAAAACATATACAGCTAAATATGAGGCCTGTGAAATGTATAGTGGGAACCCATTCGATGAAACAGTCGTAATCTGATAAGCTGTTTGAGCAAAACAAGTGAGCGCTATATTATCATTGTACCGCTTGATATTTATGCATTAAAGAGAGTTGCCGCTTTGTCGATGGCCAGCTTCAACGCTCCCAGCTTATTATTTACTTCGTTCAGTTCGTAAGTATCGTTACTTTGAGCAATTACACCTGCACCGGCCTGATACCACAGATCATTATTCCTGCTCACAAAGGTCCGGATAGTAATAGCCTGGCTCAAATCGCAATTAAGACCAATAAACCCAATACATCCACCATATGCACCGCGGTTGTGAGGCTCTATTTCGGAAATGAGCTGCATAGCCCTCACCTTTGGTGCACCGGAAAGAGTGCCGGCAGGGAAAGTGTCAAAAAAAGCTTTTATGTGATCGGCATTTCCATTGAGAGTTCCGCTCACGCGTGAAACCAGGTGTATCACATGAGAATAAAACTGAGGCTCTTTGAAGAACTCCACCTTTACATCGTGTGCATTACGACTCAAATCGTCCCGTGCAAGATCTACCAGCATCGCATGCTCCGCATTCTCTTTCGGATCGTTCAATAGATAATCCAAAGCTTTCATATCATCCTGGTAGTTACCGCTCCGTTTGGTTGTCCCGGCAATCGGATCAATAGTTATGGTCGATCCTTCTATCTTACAGTGCGTCTCGGGTGATGAACCAAAAATGCGGAATCCGCCGAAGTCGAAATAGAAAAGATAAGGTGAAGGGTTTATGGAACGTAATGCACGGTAAACCTTGAAATCGTCACCCGAAAAGGGTTGCACAAACCTTCTCGAAAGAACAATCTGAAATAGCCTACCACCTACGCAGTGCTCCACTCCTTCACGCACACTATTTTTGAATTGTTCGTCGGTCATGGTGCTGTATTCTTCTCCTTCTATAAAAAAGTTGTAAGTAGCATAGTTACGTTGATTTATAAGTGATTCCAGTTTGTGTAGAGTGCTAAGCTCTCCTTGCTCTTTCAGTTCTATCAGTGTGATTTCATCTGTAAAATGGTTGAAGATCATCACATATTTATATAGGATATAGAGCATGTCGGGGGCATCGTTCCGCTCCTCTATGCTCTCTCGCACAGCAATATTATCCGTATATTTCACACAGTTGAATGTAGTGAAGCCGAATAATCCGCAATGCCCACTTTCACTACCAGTCACTTCAAAATGTCCAATAAAGCTGTTTAGTGCATCGGAGATGGTAAAATCTTCCGAAAGTTGCCGTTCTTCCTCCCGGTCATCAGGAAAGAGGAATCTGCAGATACCCCTGTTCACCTCAACTCGTGCAATTGGCTTTAGTGCCAAATAAGAGATACTGTTCTCATTGGCATGGTAGTCGGAGCTCTCAAGCAATGCCGACTGGGGAAATGCATCCCTTACTTTCAGGTAAGTGCTCACGGGGGTATGCAAGTCACCCATCACCTTTTTGCTGTTAGTTTCAAATTTGTATATCATACGATAATAGTTTTATTATGTTTAGTACTCTTTTTCATACCTGAAATATGTATCGAGATCCTTGTCTCCTCTTCCGGAAAGTGTCAATACAACAATATCACCGGGAGAGAAATCCACTTTCTCGAGCGCTGCAAGAGCATGAGCAGATTCAAGTGCCGGAATTATACCTTCATGCCGTGTAAGGTCAAATGCAGCTCTTAGCGCTTCGTTATCGTTGATAGCGTACACTTTTGCTCGCCCTGTAGCTGCAAGATTGGCATGTACCGGACCTATGCCCGGGTAATCGAGTCCGGCAGAGATGGAATAGGGCTCAGTGATCTGCCCGTCTTCGGTCTGCATCAGCAGTGTTCTGCAGCCGTGCAACACACCCGGTTTACCCAGATGGATTGTAGCAGCCGATTCGCCGCTGTCTATTCCTTTACCTCCAGCTTCAGCCAACACTATGCGAACCTTTTCATTATCCAGGTACTCATAAATGGTACCAGCAGCATTACTCCCGCCGCCCACACAGGCAAAGAGGTAATCAGGATAATCACGCCCCTCTTTTTCTGCAAGCTGAACCCTGATCTCCTTACTGATGACCGATTGCAAACGTGCTACAAGGTCGGGATAGGGATGGGGGCCGATGGTCGACCCTATAATGTAGTGGGTGTCGGCGGGATGGCTGCACCAGTCGCGTATTGCCTCGTTGGTGGCGTCTTTCAGTGTCATATTACCGGAAGTGACCGGAACAACCTTTGCACCCAACATCTCCATCTTTCTCACATTCACCTGCTGACGTTCTACATCGGTTTTTCCCATGTAAACCGTACACGGCATCTGCATCAGTGCACAAACAGTAGCCGTTGCTACGCCGTGTTGTCCTGCTCCTGTCTCTGCAATAATACGTGTTTTACCCATTTCACGGGCTATCAGGATCTGTCCGGTGGTGTTGTTTATTTTATGTGCACCCGTATGGTTTAGGTCTTCCCGTTTCAGATATATCTTCGCCCCGAAACGCTCCGACAGACGGTTTGAGTAATAAAGCGGCGAAGGCCGCCCCACATAATCGTGCAGAAGCCGGTTAAACTCTTTCTGAAAGCTCTTACTCTCGATAATTGCCAGATAAGCCTCCTTGAGGTCTGTTACACACTGATGCAGTATTTCAGGAATGTATGCTCCTCCAAACTCCCCATAATATCCCTTCCCATCAATTGAAAAATGTTGCATATGTTTATTTATTTAATTGTCTTCTGTAGCGGCCCACGAAAGAAGTATCGAATGTTGACAATTGTTTGATCAACCTATCTCCTCTATTTCGTCCAATCCGTTTGTTGTCTGCCTATTGTCAATATCCTGCCTGCAGTTTGTATATGCTAAAAACACAAAGAGCCTGTCGCAGGATTGCGACAGGCTCTTTATATTTTTTCGATTTACTATAAACGCACGATGCTTCTCCTTACGACATTTTGAGTAGTAAGTAGCGCCACCAATATCCGTTTATAAGTAGATTCGTCATTTCGCTATTATTTTGGTTGCAAATATATACGATCGAAAAATAACACGCAACATTTTTTTCTTTTTTAACTTTAAACCATATTCAGGTTAAATTACCTCTGCATCAAAACCGGTTCGTTTCACGGTTTTGATGATATCCTCCGGAACTAGATCTTCCGTTTCCACAACCAATATTTTATCTGGATTGTCAAGCTCCATATTCCATGAATGTATTCCTTCCTTTCTATTCAAAAAAGGGGTAACCTTAGCTAGGCAGTTTGAGCAATTTATATTTGTTTTGAATCTGATAGTTCTCATTTTATTTCCTTATTAAAATTAGATGGAAGCAGCTGTTCTTTGAAACATCAAACTTTCATTTTAAAGACAAATGTAAACCTTTTTTGTTCATATTTCCCCTAAACCAATTGGGAGCTGAAGGGAAATTCTCTTATAATGGTCTGTATTTAGACCATTATAAAACCATTTTAAAACCATAATAACACCAAATAAATACGGAGTATATTAGGAGAAGATACGGAGGATCATAAGACAAACCCAAGCTCGGTTGAGGATTATTTCCTGTTCAAAGACAGGCTGGATCTTCAAAAACATTGAACAAGAAACAAATAACCAAAACAAATGTGATGATTTAGCGGGGCAGAGAGCAAAGATTCGCAATAAATGCATTATTTTTGGAAATGGCAAAAAAACAAAACAGGCACAAATTTACGCATCTGCTGACAGTTGCAGGGGCGTTGTTTGGAGTGATAATCATTTTCAGCCGCAGCACCCCCCTTTCGGAATGGTATATGCGCCACATTTACCCTGCGGTTGCAACCGTGCTATCCATGCTATCGGGGTTATTCCCCTTTTCACTCTACGACCTGTTTATTATGGCAGCGTCACTTTATCTGATAAAGCTGATTCTCTTTGTGATCATTCGGAAGAGTGGTTTTAAAAAGTTTCTTTATTCGCTGGTTCGTTTTGCGACGATTCTGGTCACCTGGTTTTATTTCGCATGGGGCATCTCCTATTTCAGGGAAGATTTTTATGCGAAGAGCGATCTCCAGGAGACTACATTTGGCGCAGAAAATCTAAAAAACTTTGCTGTTCGTTTTATTGCAGATGCCAACAACGCTTTTGTGGATTTCGATATCGTGGACAAAGAGATTGTCCGGGAAGAGATTGAAAAATCTTATATCTCATTGCACCGGAAGCTGGGGATTGCCTACCCCAATGGCAAAAGAAGAGTAAAACCCATGATGTTTGAATCGCTCTACTCGAAAATGGGTGTCTCCGGGTATTTCGGACCTTTTTTCAATGAAATTCATGTGAACGACTACAGCCTGAATTTCACTTACCCTTTCACATTGGCACATGAAATGGCCCATCAGTTTGGTATTGCGACCGAATCGGAAGCCAACCTGTATGCATTTATTGTTTGCGTGGGAAGCGAAGATGAACGAATTCGGTACAGTGCTTATGTCTCAACGCTTCTCTATTTGATGAACGATGCTGCTTATTTTCTGCCGGATGAGGTTGAGTCATTGACATCGCCAATACGAACGGAAATAATCGCAGATTTGAGAAGAAACCGGGAACACTGGCTGGTCGTCAGGAACAAGTCTCTCTCGGAGGTGCAGGACAGGGGCTATGATGCTTATCTGAAAACAAACAAAGTAAGCTCGGGGCGTGAGAACTACTCCGAAGTAGTTGGATTACTGATTTCAAGCTACGACATCTACATAAAAAAATAGCAAAGAAACTCCCGGAAGAACCGAGCTAACTAAAGTTTAATTCAGCTGTTATATATAGTAAATAACCGGTTATAAAACGGGCATGAATTGCTTGCAATCGATGAAAGGTAGGTATTCGCTCGCAGTAGCATAGTTCAAGCAAGCTTGACTCTGCTCATTTAGTCTAACGCGGACATTCCTTACACAAATGAAAAAATAAATAATCAGATGAAAAAGTTATTCCTTTTATTTACAGCCGTATCATTCATTGTTGCCTGCTCGGGGCCAAAAGGATTGGTAAAGATTGAACCGAACGGTAGTGAGGCCGCTCCGGAAGATTCCGTGGAATACGAGCTGATTGTCATGGATGCGGGATTCGAGACCTGGTATACACTCCAGGATTCACCGGCCAGGTACCGTTCGCAACAGTACTACGAAGGCTGGAACCAACAATATGTGTCGGCCTGGAACTATCTGGCTACACAACCGGGCAGAAGATCTTTTTTTCAGACCATCGTTGGATATGAACCGGGTGTGGACTATGGCTTCAAGCTAAACCACAAACTGTTCTACTATTTTCAGTACGTGGAACATGTTCTGGGTATTCCCATTCTGTCCTACCATCCGGAGGGCGTGGTCTTTTGAAGATATTTGTCCGTCATAACAAAGGGTAGAGCCTAAGGGCATGCCTTTACGTTGCTTTCCGGGATATTTTCCGGAAAATAAGCATTGTCATATTTTTTTGTTCTTCAGACGCAGGCTGTTTGTCACCACACTTACAGAACTCAATGCCATTGCAGCACCAGCAATCATGGGGTTTAGCATAAAGCCTGTGAGAGGATACAATACCCCTGCCGCTATGGGGATGCCAATAATATTATAAATAAACGCCCAAAAAAGGTTCTGACGGATGGTCTTGACTGTTGCCCGGGAGAGTTGGATTGCCTTAGGTATCTTATTCAGATCAGAAGAAATAATGGTCATTTTCGCCACATCCATTGCGATATCGCTCCCCGCTCCCATGGCGATGCTTACATCGGCCTGAGCCAGCGCACCACTATCGTTTATTCCATCTCCCACCATCGCAACTTTTTTTCCCTTTTGCTGGAGTTCCTTCACCATTTCGGCCTTTTCTTCGGGTAAGACACTCCCTTTATAGTGAGTGATGCCCAACTCTTTTGCCAATGCAGCTGCTACTTTCTCATTATCTCCGGTATATATAGCCACGTCAATTCCCATATCGCGAAGTTTATCTATCGCCTCTCTGGAAGTAGGTTTCATTTTATCGGTAATACCTACCACACCATATGCCTTCTTCTCATCGGCAAACAGGGAGACAGTATGCGCAACATTCAGTTCTTCGTCGATTTTGCGTTGCAGTTCAGATGAGATCAATATGTTCTTCTCCTTTATAAACTGCTCATTCCCCACATAATACGTCAACCCATTATATCTCCCCTCTATTCCTCTTCCGCTTACCTGTTGCACAGTCACATCGCCAAGTAATGTACAGTTCTCTTTCAGTGCTCCCGTGATAGCATCCGCCAGGGGATGCTCCGACCTGTATTCAATACTGTAAAAGATGTCATGATAAAACGTAAGAATACCAGGCTCCCACATAACAGAGCTAACCTGCGGCCTCCCCTCGGTAATGGTACCGGTCTTATCGAGCACCACAACATCAATATCCTTTGTCATCTCCAGGCTCTCGGCATCCTTGATCAGAATACCCTCTTCCGCTCCTTTACCTATACCAACCATAATGGCTGTAGGTGTGGCCAGTCCCAGAGCACAGGGACAGGCAATCACCAGCACCGTCACCATCGCCATCAGTCCGAAAACAAAGCCGTTGCCACCACCGGAAATAACCCAAACAACAAAGCTCAGCAAAGCAATAATGATCACTACCGGAACAAATACACCTGCAATTCTGTCCACCAATCCCTGTACGGGTGCCTTACTTCCCTGTGCTTCATCCACGGTTTTTATTATATGTGCCAGCAACGTCTCCTTACCCACCTTCCGGGCCTTGAAGCGGAAGCTTCCTTTCTGGTTGATGGTACCGGCATAAACCTTTTCTCCCGGGAGTTTTTCAACATGAATCGGTTCACCTGATATCATGCTTTCATCTACAAAAGAACTTCCTTCCGTCACCTCGCCATCCACAGCAATTTTGTCTCCCGGCTTCACGAGAACTATATCACCTACAAGTACCTCTTCAATGGGAATCTCTTCCGGTTTCCCGTCCCTGAAAACAATCACAGTGGAGGGCTGCAGCCCCATCAGCTTCCTGATAGCCTCAGAGGTGTTTCCCCTGGCACGGGCTTCTAGCAATTTCCCAAGCAGGATAAAGGCGATAATCACACCCGCCGCCTCAAAATAAACATGTGCTTCCAAACCGCGGTTTTCCCAAAACCGAGGGTAGAGCATATTAAAAAGGCTGAACAGATAGGCGATCCCGGTACTTAGTGCAACCAGCGTATCCATGTTGGCGGTATGGTGTTTGGCTTGCTTCCAGGCACCAACAAAAAAACGTCGTCCGAATATAAACAGGGCAGGGGTTGCCAGCAACCACATCGCTATGTTGGCAAACGGAGCATACATAAAAAACATGCCTATAATCACCAGGGGGACAGCCAATCCCACTGCCCAGATAGTATCACGACGAAGTTTTATATAATTCTCTTCCCGGAGATGTTCCAGATTTTCAAACGAAACCTCTTCCTCCTCTATCAACAAATCGTACCCTATCTCACGAAGGGCAGTTTTCATATCCGAAGGAGTTACAACACCCGGAAGGAACTCAATATTCCCTTTACCATTGCCATAGTTAACAGATGCGGCAAGCACACCCGGAACAAACGAAAGGATATTCTGAGTACTTGATGCGCACGCAGAACAAGTCATGTTGAGCACCGGCCGGATGATTTTTTCAGTTTTTACCTCTCCTCCCGATTTCCTGATGACAGCTGCCACCTCCTGCAGTATCTCTGCTGCAGCATCATTATATTTTTCATCTATTGCTATCGTTATCATTTTCTGTCTGCCGTTAAAATGAAACGATGCAATACCTTTTATCTGTTGAAAGGAGAGTTCAGACATAGCCGGCTCGCCTGTGATATATATTTTGTAACTGAGATTCTCTTTCATAATTAGTTATAACAATTCTGAATAGATGAAGTTCAAAACGAGTTTCATCATCTTTTTCATGAAAAAAATTGTATTTTTGTAAATAAATTTCGTACAAACCCTGCCTGACCGGAACTGGCACTGATAAAAATTTATTTTTGTTATGTTTAACAACAAGCCTGGTGTTATCCTGAATGAGAAAGCTTGAGCTGAACATAACACAGTGTCACTTGGTAAGCCAATTTTTGAATGCTTCACAGCGGAGTGTTATACAATATTGGCAAGCATCAAAACAGTGAAATTCTATCGATCTACCTTTAACAGTTCTTTGAGCACTGGCCGAGAGATGATTACGCTCTGGTATAGATAAATAAGGGATTGTAATTTACCGGGAAAAGACAAATAAAAAATTAGTTGCCTGTAAGAGATGTCTGATGAAGTAAACGATCTTATTGAATTAAAGAACGGCTCGGAAAAAGCTTTTGAAACTATCTACAAACGATACGCCGGAAAGCTTTACAACTTCATTATGACCATCTCTCATGGAGACCGGTATATGGCAGAAGAGATTGTTCAATCAGTATTCGTAAAACTGTGGGTAATCCACCAGCAGATTAATCCAGAGAAGTCTATTCTTTCTTTTCTATCCGTTATCGCGAAAAACATGCTGCTTAACAAGTACCAAAGACAAACCGTTGAATTCTTGTATCATGAGTATGTTTCAAAAGAGCAGCCGGTTCATGACACGGTAACCGAGAAAGAAATTGATAGAAAATGGCTTGAAAACTACATAAATGAGCTTATCGAGCAATTACCCCCATCTAGAAAAAGGATTTTTATATTAAGAAGAAAAGAAGATTTATCAACTAGGCAAATCGCGAAGGTAATGAAAATATCCGTCAGCACTGTAGAAACTCAACTTTCACTGGCAACTAAATTTATACGAAAGGAGTTTGAAAAGAACTACGATAAATTGTTTCTCTTGGGACTCTGTTTGTTAATTTAACATAATGCACAACGTATGATTAAGGTAATTCCAATCACAAGCTGTACTATTTAATAAAGGAGCTTCAGGGTAGTCAACTGGTAAATACATTACACCCCCCATAACTAACAACTCGATCAAATAATGGAAAAAGAAAAATACATATTGCTTTTTGAGAAATATCTCCGGAACGAGGCCTCTGAAGAAGAGAAAGAACGTCTACTCACTATGCTTCGGAGGGACAAATACATCAATCAATTATTGGAAAAAGGACTTGAAAATAGCGAATCGGAATTCGATGAAGAAATCATAAACCGTATGTATGAAAATATTCGCACGACTGTTTTCCCTTCAAAAAAAAGCACGCGCAAGCTCATACAACCTGTATGGCGAAAAGCCATGCAGTGGGTAGCCATCATAATGCTTCCGGTTTTATCAGCATTTTTAGCATATTATATCACTATAAACCAAACTTACAACAACAATAATAATGTAACCGTCACTGCTGGCAATGGCGAAAAGGCCGATATTATGCTCGCTGATGGTAGCCACGTATGGATAAATTCCGGTTCTTCGCTTACTTACAACGAAGGTTTCAACCGCAAAGAGCGTAATGTTTACCTTGAAGGCGAAGCCTATTTTGAAGTGGCTAAAGATGCTGAACGCCCGTTTATTGTAAGAACCGGTGAAATGGATATCCAGGCGTTGGGTACTGCTTTCAACGTGAACGCATATAATGATGAAAGATATGTTTCATCCGTTTTACTGGAAGGAAAAATCAAAGTAATAGCGCTGGGGCAGGAACACATACTAACGGAAAACGAACGCGTTACAATAGACAGATCACTTCAAACGCTTTCCACTGACAAAGTTTATGCTTCCGATTTTGTGCAGTGGAAAGACGGAAATATCTATTTCGAAAATCGCTCCTTTGAAGAAATTGCCAATACGCTATCACGCGTTTTCAATGTAGAAATCAGGTTTGCCTCCGACAGCCTTCGCCCAATTCGTTTTTCGGGAACCCTCGGAAACAGCAGTATTCGCAATGCAATGGATATATTATCACTCACATCGCCCATGTACTATGAAATGAATGGTACTGTTATAGAGTTATATTACAAAGAGTAGTTCACGATCAGGTCTTTCTTAGTTAATATTATGGTAACACGCCAAATCAGGCACAGACCTTTAGCTGTACGCTTGGGGCCTTTCTCCGCCATTATTAAAGTAACACTCCAAAACAAATAGTCGTTTAAATGGCTTTCTATTTATCCTTTTTCAAAAGCTATCTGTTTTCTTAAAAACCGGTCAGTTAAATATTGCTAATTATAGTTAACCTATTAGCGGAATCATTTTACATTCCTGTACTATTATTAACAGGCGGGATAAGCACACTGGAGAAAAAACCTATTATATATTTTTCATTCATCGGAGATAAGAGTGAAACCTAATATGATTTTTTATCCCGGCGACCAAGGTCAACACTTAAAAAATTTAATTTATGAGGCAAAAACAATTATTAAAGGCAGGTTCAATAGTGAAGCTTCTCATGGTTTCGCTTTTGATGTTTGTTACAAGTCAGGTCTTCGCACAAATTACCATTAATGTGCGAAACAGACCTTTACGCGAAACTTTGAAAGAGATTGAAAAGGTGAGCGAATACAAGTTTTTTTACAATGAGTCGCTTAAGGGGTTAGAGAAAAAAAGCACCACCAGGGTAACTAATTCCGGTATTGACGTTGTTATGCAACAATTACTTGCAGGAACAAATATTACGTACAGAAAGAATGAAAACAACATTATTGTATTAATTGAAAAAGATAATGTTAGTCAAAAAAGTATCACTGAAGATCAAAATAAAAAAACAGCCATTAAAGGCCATATTGTTGATGCTGCCGGAGAACCGATCATCGGCGCAACAATTATTGAAAAAGAAAATCCATCGAATGGAACAGTCACCAATATGGATGGTGATTTTACTCTCGAAGTGTCTTCCGGTAGTATATTGATTGTTTCATACATTGGTTATCGAAACGAAGAGGTGCCTGTAAGCGGGCGCTCATCCTTCAACATCACGATGCAGGAAGATACAAAAACATTGGAAGAATTGGTAGTTGTAGGGTATGGGGTGCAAAAAAAAATCAACCTGACCGGTTCGGTAACATCCATTAATACAGATGATATTAAAGACCGTGTTCAGCCCAATGTTCTGTCAGCCATCCAAGGTGCGGCTGCAGGTGTTACGGTTATATCCCGTCCGGGACAAACGCCCAGTATTAATTTTCGTGGACGAGGAAATCTGGGAACCTCAGCACCTCTATATGTAATTGATGGAGCTATATCTGACGCTTCGTTTTTTGCGAACTTAGATCCAAACAGTATCGAATCAATCTCTTTTCTGAAAGATGCTGCTTCATCGGCAATTTATGGATCACGTGCCGCCTACGGAGTTGTATTAGTAACCACAAGACAGGGAAAACAGGGCAACGTAAATGTCTCTTATAGCGGATATTACGGATTTAAAACGCCTACATACGAACCTAAATACGTAAACTCATGGGAATATGCCGAACTTTTCAACGAAGCAAAATTCAATTCTAATCCGGCGGGAGGGAAAAACCAGGGATTTTCAGATGATGAAATTAAATGGTTTAAAGATGGTAGCAAACCAGATCTGTATCCGAACACAAACTGGGCAGATCTAATTTTCAAGGATTATGCACCAACGACCCAGCACTCATTAAGCTTTAACGGTGGAAGCGAAAAGATCAGATATTATACAGGGTTGGGATATTTATATGACACCGAAAGCTTTAAGAACCGGAACAATCAACGATATAATCTGAATCTGAATGTTTCTTCAGATTTAACAAGCTGGCTTACTTTCAATGGGAAAGTGAAATATATTCAACGTACCAGACGAGTTGATGGAGGAACCCCATCAATGGCCAACATGTTGATAGTACCATCAACTTTTGTAGCAAAGCAATCTAACGGCGATTGGGGATCTATAAATGCAGGACAGCTGGCAAGCGGTACATTTATCGGCGGCAACCCGTTGCGTTCTTACGGTGACAGGAGTTGGTCGGAAAATAAAACCACCAATTCAATGTTCGAGATAGGAGTGGACCTCAAGCCTTTAAAAGATCTGATTATTTCAGCGCAAGGGGTATATCAGAATACTGAATATAAAGGTAAAAGCTATAGCGGCACAAGAGACCTGGTTCCCAACTACTTATCTCCAGGCACAATGGTTAACGGTTCGGGTAATACACAAAATATCATGAATATGGACTGGAACAGCAACATGTGGCTGAACTATACAACTACTGCTAATTACAGTCATAAAAAAGATATTCACGATTTAACATTTTTACTCGGAAGCTCATATGAGCAATACAAATATGAAGCTCTCAACGGATCTCGTGAAAATTTTCCCGCTGACACCTTTACCGACATGTCTGCCGGAGCTACTTCCGGGCCTAATTACAAAAACTCTTCAGGCTCAACAGAAAATAAGATGCTTTCCTACTTTTCTCGCATTACCTACTCTCTGTCTGACCGCTATTTGGTGGAAGCGAACTTCAGAGCTGATGCCTCGTCTCGTTTTCACAAAGACAACCGTTGGGGTTACTTCCCATCATTTTCTGCCGGATGGAGAATTAGTGAGGAAACATTTATGAAGGAAACAAGAAGCTGGCTCGACAATCTTAAACTAAGGGTATCTTACGGTTCACTGGGCAACATCAATAATGTGGGTAATTATGACTATTTTCAAAACTATGCATCAAATTCAAACTACACATTTGATAACACCCCCGTTAAGGGAATCAGAGAGTCAAAGCCTGCAAACGAAAAACTGGGATGGGAGAAAGTCACCATGTCCGACATCGGGCTTGATGCAGACTTCTGGAACGGAAAGCTGAGAGCAACTGCCGATTACTACATTAAAAAAACCAGCGACATCCTGCTTGGGTATAATGTGCCGTGGGAGACCGGCATAAGCAACCCCCCATCTCAAAATATAGCAAAAGTACGAAACAAAGGTTTCGAGTTTACACTTAACCATCAAAATACTATCGGTAAAATAAGCTATGTAATTGGAGGAAATGTTTCTATTAATAATAACCGCATTATTGATTTGGCAACATCTAAAGACATTATCAGCAATATGCCTCACGGTGTCGGAAAATATATTCTAAGGGAAGGAGAGTCTATAGGGTCTTTCTATGGATTTAAAACTGATGGATTGTACACACAGTCCGACATTGACAATTCTGAATACTATAAGTATGGGAACGTAGTGCCTAATGCAGGTGACATAAAATTTATTCCGCAACGAGATATAAAATATAAAGAATCGATAACAAATGATGACCGCGCCATTATTGGCAATGATGTACCCAACATTACTTATGGATTGAATATGAGTGTAATATACCGAAACTTCGATTTATCAGTTTTCGGCCAAGGCATAAACGGAACGAACGTTGCATTTGAAGTATATCAACTTCACCCGTTCTTCCACGGACAAGACAACCCAAGAAGGTTTCACATGAAGCGCTGGACAGAATCCAATCCTGACCAGTACGCCATTTACCCAAGAATTTATGATGCAAGCGATCCACATACATCTTACAACAGAGCATTCAGTTCTTACAGCTTGTACAACTCTGACTATTTTCGCATAAAAACCATCACGCTTGGTTATTTAGTACCCAAAAGTGCACTTTCAAAACTCAATATGAACTCTATGAAGTTTTTCCTGACAGGTGAGAACTTGTTGACTATTCGCGCCGACAAAAAAATGAAAGATTTTGATCCCGAAACGGCAGGAAGTGTTGTATCTGCGTTAGGAACAAAATCTATGGCATTAGGTGTAAACTTCTCATTTTAATGATTAATAAAATAATGAATATGAAACTACAAATAAATAAAATCCTTGCACTGCTTGTATTAGCTGCTTTTTTTACGGCATGCGACCTGGAAGTAGTACCTCCCGCCGAAATATCTGCTGAAAGTTTCTGGGAAACAGAAAAAGATGCATGGTACGCACTTAATAGTTGCTACTCTTCAATGAAAGCAATGGATATATGGGATGAAATGTGTACGGATAACGCCCATAGCCACAAACCATGGGAAGGTAATTTCGAGTTGGTTCAACAAAACGGAATCAGTACAGCAGCAACGTACGGAGACTACAGTTTTGAAAGTATACGTTTAGCAAATAACTTCCTGAAAAACGTTGATAACTGTGAAATGAATGAAAACATAAAAAACCGTATGAAGGCGGAAGCACGCTTTTTCAGAGCATTTGCATATTTGGAAATGACGCAATATTACGGTAAGGTTGCCATAATAACTGATTTGATGACCTACAACGCCGAGAATGTACCCCGCGATCCAGTAGAAAAAGTACGCTCTTTCATATTAGATGAATTAGAGGAGATTTCCAAAATTCTCCCCGAGAAATATTCTGGTGGTTATATGAATGAATCGGGACGAATAACACGTTACGGAGCTTTAGCCTTGCGGGCCCGGGCAGCTTTGTATTTCAAGAATTACGCTGAAGCAGAAAAATCGGCCAAGGAGGTAATGGATAGTGGCAAACACTCCTTGTTCCGTATGACTGGAGCATTAGATGATGCACAAAAAAAGGAAGCCCTGGAGATGGATCTGTATGTTGATTTTAACGAACTGGGTATCGATAAAGAAAAGTTTATACGCGGTATGTTCAGCTATGAAACACTTTGGCAAAAAGAGAATGCCAGCCCATCAAACCCGGAGTATGTGGTTACACGAGAATACATGGCTGATGCAAACAACTACGACTGGTCACGTTACACCTACATGATTCCTATGTCAATGTCTATCCATCACGGTTATTCATCATTTGAACCTATGCAAGACTTGGTAGACGCGTATTGGAAAGTTGATGGAAAAACTATGCAGAACAGAATTTCTGCCGACCAGAGAGCAGAAGACTTTAAAGCAATATGGAATCATGCCAAGGATTTGTCTACAGATGATTATAAGTTATTCGCGACAAGCAATGAGCTAATGACGTATAATTACATGAAAGAATTTAAAAATAGAGACAGCCGCTTATATGTGACACTTATGTTCCCCTTCAAGGGATGGCACGGTTCACCAAAAGGCGAATTTTATTACAAATGGGATCCCTCTGTGATTGATAGAAACGGAAATGAATCCTGGACCGGGTTCAGCTATCGTAAGATGGTTTCAATAAATCCATGGGACAGGTTCGGCTCATCAGATGATTATCCGACAATTCGCTACGCCGAAGTATTATTAACGTTTGCTGAAGCTCATTTGATGAACGCGAGTTACGACTCCGATGTTCGTGCTGCGCTAAATGAAATTCGCGACCGTTGCGGTATGCCTGAGATACCTGTAAACCTGACAAAGGAACAAGCTATTGAATTCTTGCGCAACGAACGTCGCATTGAACTTGCCGTTGAGGGTCATCGTTACGATGATGTGCGCCGTTACGGAAGTGAGTATTGCAACAAGCACCTCAATGGGCCCTCATATGCTCCCGACGGAAGTGTGGTCATTAACAAAACCTGGGACGACCGGTTATTATTGATGCCGATACCCACTGGTGCCATTGACGTGAATCCACTGTTGAAAGACGATCAGAATCCTGGATATTAAAATCAGCAATCAAATGACAAAGGCCTGTTTTTAACAATAGGCCTTTGTCTAATATAAATATGTAAAATAATCGCCATGTAATTTTTTTACTTAATAATCCATGTTGTCGAATTAAATAAACAGTTAATTAATTATATTTGCGGCAAATAATTAAACAGTTAAAATTGATAGTTAAATAAGCACCTAACACTTGAAAACAAAACAAATGAAAAAAAAATTTCTTTTTCTTTTAATTCTACATTTAATCATTTTTGGAAAATCATTCTCTCAAGATGGGGATAGTCAATACATGCCATATGCCCCAGATGGAATTCCTTTTGTTGTTTCTGACACACTTTGGCGCGCCGACGGATATGGTAATCATCGGGCCATTGTATCCTTTAACAGTCTTGAAAACACTAATGCAGTATATGTAAAGTTACCCTGGAGGCGACCGGATATGCGGCCCGAAACAAAAAAAATTATCGTGATCAATTCCGAAACCGGGAATGAAATAAAAAACATCTCCATCACTGAGTTTTCATCTGAATCAGGTACTGTTGTCTTTGAGCCGGATGCAGCATCTGCAGTATATTATATCTACTATATGCCATACAGATATCGAAAAGGATGGAACGACGCCCGTTATGGAGAACCATGGAACGATTACCTGCCTCCGGTATATGAAGCGGACAAAGGATGGCTCTCCTCCCTGCCAAAAAACATTGAAACATTACCCAAAGCCGGGTTGATACGATTCGAAAGTCGTTCACGTTTCGACTTTTTCACACCTATGGGATGTATTGCTACTCAAAAAGAGATGGATAGCTTACGTAATGAACATGTCGGGAATCCAATTATTTTTACAGAAGACAGGGCATTCCCAATCCGCCTTACGAATCAAATTCCTGCACACTGGACAAAAAATGTAATTTCAGAAAGTTTCTCCGGAAGAGCCATGCGCAATGAATATTATGTTTGGCAGATCGGCTTGTGGGCAGCACATCAGGAAGTTAAAAACGTTCGGCTTATATTCAGCGATTTCACGAATAATAGTGATCGAATCTCAAAAAAAGAGGTAACTTGCTTCAATCAGGAAGGAGTTAACTGGGATGGCAACCCTCTAACATTTACTGTAAATGTTCCTAAAGACAAAGTTCAGGCTTTATGGTGTGGTATCCAGATTCCCGAAAATGCAAAACCAGGTTTTTATAAAGGTGTTGTAACATTGACTGCCGATGGAATTTCACCGCGAAGCATCCCGGTGCAAATTGAAGTAGTAGAAGAGATCCTTGCAGATAAAGGGGATGGCGACTTATGGAGGCATGCACGCCTGCGTTGGCTAAATTCGCGGATAGGAGAAGATAATCTTCCTGTTTATCCATACAAACCAATGACAATAGACGGCAACACAATTACCGCTACCGATAAAAAAATAACCATTGCCAAAAACGGCCTCCCCTCATCCATTAAAATCAACAATAAGCAGGTTCTGGAAAAACCGCTAAAGTTCCTTATTGAAACTGATAAGGAAATAATTGAATTTAACGCCACCAATACTTCCTTACACAAAGAGGCCGATGGATTGATAAAGTGGACTTCCTCATCGTCACAAAAAAACATCCTCTTCAATTGCTCCGCATATATGGAATATGATGGATATATACGTTTTAATATTCAATTATCAGCAAACACTCCGATAACGGTAAAAAACATTAAACTTATATCTGTTTATACTCCCTATGCTTCTGAATATTTCATGGGGACAGGCTTTGAAGGGGGATCACGGCCCGTAAGCCACAGCTGGGACTGGGAAGGGCCCTGGGATAGTTATTGGATGGGAAATGACAAGGCTGGGCTTCATGTGGAATTTCGGGGCTCGGGTTATAATGGCCCATTATTGAACGATTACAAACCTGCTCCACCACAGACATGGTCGAACAACGGGCATGGTTCAATATCAGTAACAGGCTCAAAAGGAAAGCGGGCGACAGTTATTGCCCAAACCGGTATGGATACCATCTCATCTGAGATAAAAGATTTTGAATTTGCATTGCTTATCACACCAGTAAAGCCTGTAAATACAGCAAAACACTTCTCGGAAAGATACTACCACAGTAAACCAGCCGGATTCGACAAAGCAGCGGAAGAAGGAGCTAATATTGCCAATATACATCATGCCCAGAACCTCAATCCGGTAATAAACTACCCATTCATAGTCCGCGACTCACTCATTGACTTTATAGCTCATCAGCATCAGTTCAATAGAAAGGTCAAAATATATTATACTATACGAGAGTTAAGTAATTACACAACGGAAATATTTGCTCTAAAAAGCTTAAATCACGAAATTTTTCCCGGTGGCCGGGGATATGGTGTTCCATGGCTGTGCGAGCAACTGATAGATGATTACAAACCAGCCTGGTACACCGAACTGCCCAACGAAACATCAGATGCGGCATTGGTGCTCAACGGGTTCTCGCGATGGATAAATTATTACCTGGAAGGGTTACGCTGGATGTTTGAAAACTACAAACTAGACGGAATTTATATGGATGATGTATCTTTCGACAGAAATGTTATGAAACGCATGAGAAAAATCATTCAGGAATATCGTCCGGGAGCACTTGTAGACCTACACTCCAACACATGGTATTCTGTTGGCCCCGCAAATCAATATACCGATTTTTTCCCCTATATAGATCGATTATGGTTCGGCGAAAGTTTCAAATACAATCAAATGACCCCTGACGAATGGTTTGTCACCTTCTCAGGCATACCATTCGGACAAATGAGCGAGATGTTGCAGGATGGGGGAAATCGTTTCCTTGGAATGGTCTATGGAACTACCGCCCGTCATTCATATAGCAAATATTCACCGGCACCAGTATGGTCTCTTTGGAAATCATTCAGCATTGAAGATGCCAGAATGCTGGGATACTGGGATGAAGATTGTCCCGTAAAAACATCATCTGATAACGTAAAAGCAACCGCATACGTAAAACCGGGAAAAGTATTGATTTCTATCGGCAACTTCGGTGATGACGATACCGAAGTGAAACTTAAATTCGACTGGAAATTGTTACGTATGAATCCGTCAAAATGTTCTTTGTCGGCACCTGATGTAGAAGATTTTCAAAAAGGCGGTAACTTCAACCTAAACGATTCTTTTTCTGTAAAGAGCAAGGAAGGGCTGCTTCTTATATTATCTGAAAATTAATAAACGTCAATTATTATAAAAACTTATTTATGGTTACAGATTAAAAACCTCGTTGCCGCATTGCTTCAAACGTGAGCACGGCAGTGGAGACCGAGACATTCAGCGAATCAATCTTACCGCGCATGGGGATTTTGATTCGCTTTGTCGCATTTTTCAGCCAGAATTGGGTGAGCCCGTCTGCCTCGGTCCCCATTATAATAGCTGAAGGTTGTTTAAAGTCTATATTTTGGTAAAAATCAGAAGCCTGTAATTCTGCTGCATAAGAACGGATATTATGCGCCTGCAGCCATGCAAATGCCTCTTCGGAAGAGCAGGCGGCCGTCTGCACGGTAAAGATGCCCCCCACCCCTGAGCGGATCACATTTGGGTTATACAGATCGGTCTGTGGATCACATACAATCACCGCATCAACAGCTGCAGCGTCGGCGGTGCGAAGAACAGCACCCAGGTTGCCTGGCTTCTCAACCGATTCAAGCAGTATAACAAAAGGGTTGGAGGAGAGATGTATGTCACATAGTCTGTGATGTTTAGGCTTTGCAATTGCCACAATCCCATCGGAATTCTCTCGATATGCTATTTTCCCGAATACCTGTAGTGATATATCGAAAATATTATTCCCGGGCAACGATTTCAGGATGTCGGGATATTTCGACTTTTCAAACATCTCGTAGCACACGTATACCGACTCTACCTTATATCCGCTCTGCAAGGCCAGGGAAAGCTCCCTCGCACCTTCAATCACGAACAGCTGTTGCTTTTTTCTCTCGTTGCTCTTCGACAGTTTTACAATGTTTTTTATCGAAGTATTTTGCAGACTTGTGATCATTCTCTTATTTTTGTGTGTAGTCCTGAAAATAGACAATCGCCCAAACTTTTTTTATATGGTTCAAATAAAGTCCATCACTCTTTCTATTGTTTAGGTATAAATAAAAAAGTCAAAGGGCAGACTTATTATCTTTTTTCAGCAGAAATGTATCAATAACCTCCCTGAATGATTTTTTTGGCAGAGCACCCATCGCCATCTGAGGTTGCTCTTTCATGGGAATAAAGAGGAAAAGGGGGATGCTCTGCACACCAAAGACAGACGCCAGCTCTGGCTCTTTGTCCACATTGATTTTATATACATGGATATAGTCGCCATATTCTGCAGCCAACTCTGCAAGTATGGGAGATGTTATCCTGCATGGGCCGCACCAGTCGGCATAAAAATCGACTATTGCCGGCTTATCACCCATATATTTCCAGGCTTCTGGATTCTTTTCATAGTCGAAAACTTTTTCCAGAAATGCAGCCTTTGTCAGTTCTATTGGTTTTACGGTCTTTTTTTCCTGCGGCTTGGCAGCCGATGCCGCAAGCACAATCATAAGTGCTGCGAGGATGGTTGTTATTTTTTTCATTATAATTTCTCTAAAGTGTGATTTCAAAATGCCCACTCATTTCAACAACAAACCATTGAAAAAAGTTTATCGGTAAGGTTTAATAACTCTCATCAGTTACAATTCGATAAGGTTTAATAACTTTCATCAGCAACAAACAGGATAAATTAAAATGACTTCCGGTCTTTATATTTTATCGTGTTTGGGCCCGGCACACCGAATTCTCTTGCCGATACATTTTCAAACTCAACCTTCCATATCTTTACATTATTAACAGAAGGTACCGAATAACTGAACTTCCTGCCGGAGTATTGGCGCATAATAATATCCAGCGCTTTTACTTTCTCATCATACTCTTCTTCGAAAACTACCTTACCTTTACAGATCACACTATAGGAGCGCATCCGGTAACTGCAAGCCACTTCCTCATTCTGCCACACAAGCGTGGGGTCTGTACAGAAGGTAATGCATACATTTGGATTTTTCTCAATGATAGAGATTGAATGCCCTTCCTGTGCCGAATGAAGATAAATAATTCCCTCTTCGTAACCGAAGTTCATTGGTAATACATACGGAATTCCGTTTTCATCAGACATCCCCACATAGCACAGCCTGCATGCCCTGATCGCATTATCTATGCGTTCTTGCTCTTCAATTGAAATGGTTCTCATATTGTTGTCTATCTATAACTCTTTTTGGTTTGTTGAGGGGCCATCCACGGTAAGCATAGGAGTCCCCTTTCCCATCTTTTTTCATATCATAGAACATTTTCTGAGTTTTTCAACTTATCTAATTCTCTCTCTGCAGGTGCTTGCAGAAGAAGCGGAAATAATTGAGACACTATTTTTATCATGCCGTAGGTTGAAAGCACAAACTAATTACCGAATACCAGCTGTTACGGATTTAAACATGGAAACGGCTTACGAAACTGTTGTTCCACTGCTATCAAAAACAGTTATTCTTTTTCCGCAAAGATAAACAAAAAAAGGAAAATCTTCTCCAGATCCTCCCTTTCTATATTTTTACCGCCTGTGTTCGGGCCGGTTATTTTACCTTATCCACTATTGCTTTAAACGCTTCTGGATGATTCATTGCCAAATCGGCAAGAACCTTACGGTTGATTTCAATCTCATTTTTGTGCAAAGCACCCATAAGGCGGGAATATGACATACCGTTTTCACGGGCTGCCGCATTGATACGCTGTATCCACAAAGCGCGGAAGTTGCGTTTTTTGTTTTTACGGTCACGATAGGCGTAGGTAAGTCCCTTCTCCCACGTGTTTTTTGCTACGGTCCACACATTTTTGCGGGCACCAATGTAGCCTCTTGTTAATTTCAGAACTTTTTTTCTGCGGTTGCGTGAAGCAACATGATTTACTGATCTTGGCATAATGTTACTTGTTTTGAATGTTAGCGTCTCTGTCCTGCAGAGCTCTTGGGAGCGTACATCCGGTTATTAAATCTCTTTACTGGAAACGTCGGTTATTTCAGCCTTAACAGTGTTTTAATACTATTCAAGTCTGATTTGTGAACAAGTCCCGTATGCGTAAGATTTCTCTTCTGCTTTTTTGTCTTTTTCGTCAGAATGTGACTCTTGTACGCATGTTTCCGTTTGATTTTTCCTGTTCCGGTAAGGGCGAACCTCTTTTTAGAACCGGAATTAGTCTTCATTTTTGGCATTTTGCTGTTCTCAAATTTGTTATTACTAATATCTTTTCCCAATCCGCAATACGGCGAAAAAGTTTGCAAAAGTAATGATTTTATTTTCTTTAAGCAAACAATTCTTTAATTTTTTACAGATCGGGGTACATAACTAATCAGGCCGCCTCAGTGGCCAGGATATCCAGGATAAAGTGCTGAAAACGTTACTCGCAATCAGAAATCACTTGAGAAATTCGCTGAGATATCCAGGATAAAGTGCTGAAAACGTTACTCTTCTTTGTTCTCTTTCTTAAGGGCAGGGGAACCTTTCTTAGGGGTAAGCATGATAGACATACGTTTTCCCTCCATAATAGGCAAATGTTCCACTTTGGCATAATCCTCAAGGTCGTTTGCGAAACGCAGAAGCAACACTTCACCCTGCTCCTTGAAAAGTATGGAACGCCCTCTGAAAAAAACGTATGCTTTTACTTTTGAGCCTTCGCCCAGAAAATTCATGGCATGTTTCAGTTTAAAGTTATAGTCGTGATCATCTGTTTGCGGACCAAACCGGATCTCTTTCACAGTAACTTTAACCGCTTTAGCTTTTTGTTCTTTCAGCTTTTTCTTTTGTTGATACATAAATTTCTGATAATCTATGATCCTGCATACAGGCGGTTTAGCCATGGGAGCAATTTCAACAAGATCCAATTCTTTTTCTTCGGCAATTCTCATTGCTTCTCTCGTAGAATAAATACCCTCTTCTACATTATCGCCTACTAATCGGACTTCCGGTACCCGGATTCGTTCATTGATACGGTGCTGGTCTTTTGAGTCTTTTCTCATTCAGAAACTGTTAATTTTTTCTCTGTGTTGTTGTAATTAATTTTAATTTCGTTGTTAAATCGATATAAATCATCAAAATTTCGCAGGATTCATCATTTCTTCAACCTCCCTTGAAATTTCTTTTGCAAATGTAAGCAATTTTACCGAACCTTTGTCTTCTCCGCCCTGTTTTCTTACCGAAACCTCTTCATTTTCTGCTTCTTTCTCACCCACGATAAGCAGATAGGGTATCCTTTTTAATTCATTATCTCGAATTTTTCGCCCCACCTTTTCATTGCGGTCATCTACCTCTGCCCTTATACCAAACCTTTTCAGCTCTTTTACTGCATTTTTTGCATATTCATTGAATTTCTCACTAACCGGAAGTATCACTGCCTGAGTGGGAGCAAGCCACAATGGAAACTTACCGGCGGTATGCTCTATGAGAACCGCCACAAAACGCTCCATTGATCCGAAAGGTGCCCTGTGAATCATTACGGGACGGTGCTTCTGATTATCGGCACCTGTATATTCCAGCTCAAACCTTTCAGGGAGGTTGTAATCCACCTGTATGGTTCCCAACTGCCAGCGTCGCCCCAGAGCATCCTTCACCATAAAATCAAGTTTTGGGCCATAGAAAGCAGCCTCTCCAGTTTCCACTTTCGCTTTTAGCCCTTTCTCATTACAAGCCTCAACAATTGCCCGTTCAGCTTTCTCCCAATTTTCATCAGATCCTATATATTTTTCCCTGTTTATCGGGTCGCGAAGTGATATCTGAGCTTCAAAATTTTCAAAATTCAACGCTTTGAAGATTATAAAAATAATATCCACCACCTTCAGAAATTCATCTTTTACCTGATCGGGTGTACAGAAGATATGTGCATCATCTTGCGTGAAACCTCTTACACGGGTAAGGCCGTGCAGCTCTCCGCTCTGCTCGTACCTGTACACTGTTCCGAACTCTGCCAGCCTCAGAGGCAAATCTTTATATGAGCGCGGAAAGGTTTTATATATTTCACAGTGATGTGGGCAGTTCATTGGTTTCAAAAGGAACTCCTCACCTTCTTCGGGTGTTTTTATCGGTTGAAAAGAGTCTTTACCATATTTTGCATAATGCCCCGAAGTGATGTACAGCTGCTTGTGCCCTATATGAGGTGTAATTACCTGGTCGTAATCAAAATCATTCTGAATCTTTTTCAGGAAGTCTTCCAACCTAAGCCTCAGCTGCGTACCTTTTGGCAACCACAAAGGCAATCCAGCACCTACTGTCTGAGAAAAAGCAAACAGCTGGAGCTCTTTTCCTATTTTTCGGTGATCTCTCTTCCTGGCCTCTTCAAGTATCAAAAGATACTCATCCAGCATCTTCTTTTTCGGGAATGTGATCCCATAGAGCCGGGTGAGCTGTGGGCGTTTCTCATCGCCGCGCCAGTAAGCTCCCGCAGATGACAGAATCTTTACGGCCTTTATATATGATGTATTGGGCAAGTGAGGGCCCCGGCACAGATCAGTAAAATTACCCTGTGTATATGTAGTTATTGAGCCGTCATCGAGCTCTTTGATGAGCTCTACCTTGTAGCTCTCGTTTCGTTCAGAAAACATTCTTACGGCATCACTCTTGGATATACTTTTTCTCTCAATATCCTCTTTGGCCGTGATAAGCTCCATCATCTTTTTTTCAATAACAGGAAAATCTGACTCCTTAATGGTAACGCCCTCACCCGGATCCACGTCATAGTAGAATCCGTTTTCAATAGCGGGGCCTATACCGAATTTAATCCCCGGATAGAGCTCTTGCAGTGCTTCTGCCATCAGGTGAGCCGACGAGTGCCAGTAAGCGTGCTTACCCTCATCATCTTCCCATTTCAGCAACCGCACAGTTGCATTATCCTCTATCGGCCTTGTCAAATCCCATGTTTCACCATTCACACTTACTGCAAGCACTTCCTGAGCTAAACGGTGACTTATACTCTTTGCTATATCTAATCCTGTTACCCCTTTTTCATATTCCCTTACTGATGAATCGGGAAATGTAATTTCTATCATGTTATGCTGTTCTAAAATAACTTTTTTCTTATGTGACTGCAAATGTAATGATTTTGTGAATTACGAGATAGCAAATTCACAATAAAAATGTTTCTGGAATGTTAATAAGGGACCTCTTTACTGCATTCTCTTAATAATACTGTATGATTGAACAACACCCAGTTCACCTGCTTTGCGGAGGTCGTCTAGCCCATCTTCGGACTCTCCGATAGAGAGGCGTGACAATCCCCGGTTAAAATAAGCTTCGGCAAACTGAGGTTCTAGCTCAATAGCCTTGGTGTAGTCGGCTATCGCAGCACGAAAATCTTTCTCAAGGCTGAAGATCTCGGCACGGTTGTAATAAGCGTATATGAAACCGGGATTTAAGCTGATAATCTTTTCATACTCTTTCAGTATCTCTTCATATTCAATCGACTTTGTTGATATCTCCGGCAACTTAGCCTTTCCAGGCATTTTACCCAGATCAGGCAGATCGATCCCTGACTGTGCATCCATCAGTAGCGGCTGTTCAATCAGATGATCATATTCAATTTGTTTTGTGCGGATAATCGCTTTTGCAAAATGAGCTACCAACATGTCCGGCATCAATTCAAGGACCCTGCTCATGTCCTTAAGAGCATTTTCATAATCCTGAACAAGCATAAAATCCATTCCTCTTCCGAAATAGAGAGCAGCGTTAGCGGACTCATGTTCAATCCTTCCAGAATAGTTGTCAATAGAGCGGAAATGTGTTTGTATCTGCAACTCATTTAACGACGCCTCGTTGTTGGTAACTTTCAGAAGCCAGGTAAGGTAAAGCTCTTTGTTTGCCCTGTCTATAGTTTCTGAATAGTATACCGGCCTGCGCACCTCGTAATCCCTTTCATAATAGGTGAGTACAAACTTTGGCTCAAGCTCGACCGGGGCTCTCATATTCTGTACTTTTCCCCTGCTTTGACGCTGATACTTGCTTTTCTGTGAAGTGTCTTCATCTGCCACCACCAGCAAGTTGAACTTATCTATATCCTGATCGGCCTGATCGCGGGTATCTCTTGCATCACCCTGCTCTCGTGCCTGTTTAAATGGTTCTGGATTCTCTGTGGCCACCTTTCTCGCTTTAGCCTCTTCTGAACGGGCCAGCATATAATCACGTTCTGCACCACGGAGATCGTCCAACTCACGCTTCAACTGCGAACGCATATAATAACCGGTAAAAAAATCGGGATGTTCCTCCAACACATAGTTCAAATCGTTCAATGCATCGGTTTTATTTCCAATTTCGTTGTTCAGCATAGCCCTGTTCAGATATGCTATTGTGTTGCCTGGCTGCAGCTCAATAACTTTATCGAAATCCTTTATCGCCCTGTTGTTATCTGCAACCTGAGCACGCAACAGCCCCCTGTTAAACCGGGCAATAAGGTTACTCTCATCCATCTCTATTACCCTGTCGTAATCGGCCATCGCTCCGCGCAGGTCGTTAAGGTGGTATTTCACTAACCCCCTGTTGATGTAATTCCCTTCAAAATAAGGATCTAGCCGTATAGCCTCATCAAGGTCGGCAAGAGCCCTGTTATACTCGTTCTGCTGGAAATAGAGCAGCCCTCTTGCAGAAAAAGATTGAGAAGTATAGGGATCAATCTCGATTGCTTTATTCAGATCAGCCATTGCATTGATGGTATCTTTCAGTTCAAGGTACATCTGTGAACGTGTAATGTATCCCGGCGTATAATCAGGGAAACGGCGGAGCAGCACGTCGAAAAACTTCTCAGCAATATCGTATTGCTTCATCTCGATATTCACTATCCCCATATTTACCAGGGTAAGCCTGTCTTCAGGAAAAAACTCAAGGCTTCTCTGATAGTCGGTGGCGGCCAGCTCATACTTTTCCTGATTTTGCCGGGCTGCACCGCGAAGCTGATATGCAGCGGTATAGTAGGGATTACGAACCAGACAGTTAGAGGCATCATCCTCAGCCCCTTTAAAATCATCGAGCATAAATTTTGCGACTGCTCTAAAGTAATAGGGATCAGCGAGGTATGGTTTCGCAGTTATTACCTGATTAAAATATTGAATTGCCAACACATAATCTTCAAAATAAAGCGCGTTTTTCCCTATCATCATTACGCGGTCTGTGTTTACCTGTGCCGATACCGACAGAGTTGAGAAAAATAGAAAGACAGCTATGAGAATTTTCTTCATTTGTAATTTCTTCCTTTATTTGTGAGAGAAACTCACTTTATTCATATCTTTTTTTCACTACCAGCTAAATTGACTGTGTCTTCTTAAGCCCTTTGGATGTGCGAATATATAGAATTTCCTGCATTCACAGCATAAAAAAAATCTTTAAGAGTGCTTTTTTTAATTATTCAACATAGTAACACCTTTATTGTTGTCAGATGCGCCGTACAATCCTGCTTCCATCGCTCTCTTCACATATTAACATTTTCACGGTATTCTCAGGTAAAACAGGCTCTATCAGCTCGGGCCACTCTATAAAGCAGCGACTACCACTGTAAAAGTAATCTTCACAGCCTAAATCAAAAACCTCTTCAAGCTTGTTGATGCGGTAGAAGTCGAAATGAAATATTGAGTCCCCGTCTCTGTCTTTATACTCATTGATGATAGCGAAAGTTGGACTTGTAACAGTCTCCCTTACCCCAAGTTCCTCGCAGACTGCTTTAATAAATGTTGTTTTCCCTGCACCCATGCTCCCATAAAAAGCAAAGACCTTGTCATCACCCATATTCGCGATGAATTCACGTGCAGCAGATCCTATTTTTGTTAAATCATTTATTTTTATATCCATATAATTAAAACTATTTACTTTGACCGGAGCAACAATTGCATATATTTAAACTGAACTATCTGGGAGAAAGTGTGACAAAAGGCACTAGCATCTCTTCAAGGGAAATTCCGCCATGCTGGAACGTATTCCCGTAAAAAGACGCATAATGATTGTAGTTGTTTGGATATACAAAAAAATCATCGTTCTGCGCAAAAATATATCTGGTAGTGATGTCGGGAGACGGCAACCCGAAATTTTCAGGATGAATAATATCGAACACCCTCTTTGGATCGTAGGCCAGATTTCTGCCCAGCTTGTAACGGAGGTTGACATTGGTTTCTCTGTCACCGATTACCTTTACCCCATTTTTAACACGTATGGCGCCATGGTCGGTAGTAAGCACTGCCCTGTAACCTTTCCGCGATATATCTTTAAACAACTTCAGAAGCGGTGAATGCAAAAACCATGTTTTTGTGAGTGAACGGTATGCAGACTCATCTGGTGAGAGTTCCCGAATCATTTTTGACTCTGTTCTCGAGTGTGCAAGCATATCAATAAAGTTGAATACTGCAATATTCAGGCTCTTGCTCTCAAGTTCCGAAAAACGGGCGTTCAGTTTTTCTCCCTCCAGGTTGGTATTCACCTTGTGATATGAAAACTTAACATCACGCCCCGACCTGAGTAAATGTTCATGGATGAGTCGCTCCTCCATCATATTTTTACCTTCTTGATCAGTTTCGTCAATCCACATTTCCGGATATGTTTCCGAAATTTGTTTTGGCATCAACCCTGAAAAAATGGCATTCCTTGCATAAGGAGTTGCTGTTGGCAGAATACTGAAGTAAAGAGTCTCATTGCATGAGAAGTACTCACTGACAATATCTTTAATTGACTGCCACTGATCGAAACGAAAATTATCGATAAGAATAAAAAAGAGTTTTTCGTTTTTTTCTAAAATCGGGAAAACAAATTTCTCGAAAAGGCCATGGCTCATCACGGGACGCGAAGTACAGTTTATCATCCACTCTCCATATCTTTTCCTTACAAACTTAGCAAATAGCCTTCCTGCTTCTGCCTTCTGTGCAAAAAGCATCTCTTTCATCGGGCTCTGTATTTGGTCAAGGACCATTTCCCAATAAACCAGCTCTTTATAAACAGAGATCCAATCGTTGGGCAAGCGGCTACTTCCAATTTCAACACTCAGCTGATTATATCTATCACGATAATTACCAGTCGCTGCTTTTGAAATAAGTTCTTTTTTATCTAAGATTTTTTTAATAGCCATCAGCACCTGGTTAGGATTAACCGGTTTTATCAGATAGTCGGTAATTTTGCTGCTGATCGCCTGATCCATTATGCCTTCATCTTCACTTTTGGTTATCATTACTACAGGCATATCAGGCTGCAATGCATGAATTCCTGCAAGTGTTTCCAATCCCGACAACCCAGGCATATGTTCATCAAGAAAAACAATATCAAAAAAATGTGTGCGGCACAACTCAAGTGCCTCACGCCCATTATTTACGCATTTCATCAGGTACCCCTTCTCTTCCAGAAAAAGAACATATGGTTTCAACAGGTCTATCTCATCATCCACCCAGAGAAACTGCGCCTTATCCATCTTTTAATTGTCTTGTAATTGTTTTAGATAATTAAACAAATGTATCTATTTATACTGTATCACACAATATTTTTTACTTTTTTAGGAACATATATGTATCCTGATGCAGCAATTTTGTAACTGCTATTCAGATGTATATATTTCTTGTTATTTTTATTGGTTTATGCTGATTATATGCATAAAAAGTGTATTTTTGTAGAAACTGGTATCTATATCAATAACTTAAAACCTGAAGAAGTTGAATTACAATTACCGGGTGAAATATTATTCGGAGTACATGAAGACAATTAATACTACTAAAAAAACAGAATATATGACAGCATCAACAAAAGCAGGGCATTATATTGACCTGGAAGAGAAATACGGAGCACATAACTACAACCCGCTGCCGGTAGTTCTCTCGCGCGGAAAAGGCTGTTACCTATGGGATGTGAACGGGAAGAGGTATTACGATTTCCTTTCGGCCTACTCTGCCGTGAACCAGGGACACTGCCATCCAAAAATTGTGAGGGCACTAAAGGAGCAGGCCAGAACACTTTGTCTTACATCACGTGCATTTTATAACGACTGTCTGGGACCATACGAAGAGTATATTCACAATTATTTCGGATATGACAAGGTTTTGCCAATGAACACCGGCGCAGAAGGAGTGGAAACCTCACTAAAGCTGGCTCGTAAATGGGGTTACCTGAAAAAAGGAATCCCTGAAAACGAGGCAATAATAGTGGTTTGTGAAGGAAACTTTCACGGAAGGACCATAACTATCATCTCCGCCAGCACCGATAAGGATGCTCGTGCAGATTATGGACCCTACACCCCCGGAATTGAAATTATTCCATACAATGATCCGCAAGCACTTGCTTCGATATTGGAAGCAAAAGGCAACCTCATAGCCGGATTTCTGGTAGAGCCAATACAGGGTGAAGCAGGTGTAAATGTACCTGATGAAGGATATTTGAAGGCTTGTTACGAACTGTGTGAAAAACACAACGTCCTTTTCATTGCCGATGAGGTTCAGACAGGCATTGCCCGTACAGGTGAAAAACTATGTTGCGACCATGAAGGGGTGCGTCCCGATATTGTGATCCTGGGCAAAGCAATTTCTGGAGGGGTGCTGCCTGTTTCTGCTGTACTCGCCGACGATGAGATTATGCTTACTATCCGTCCCGGCCAGCACGGTTCTACATTTGGCGGTTTTCCATTGGCATGCAAAGTTGCTAAGGTCGCGCTGGAGGTAGTCAGAGAAGAAAATCTTGCAGAGAAGGCTGCTCTTCTGGGTGGCATATTCCGTGAGGAGATGGAGAAAATACACAGTCCGTTTATAAAACAAATACGTGGAAAGGGTTTGCTGAATGCAATTGTTATAGAACCTCACAACGGCAAAGAGGCATGGGATATATGCCTTAAGATGGCCGGGAACGGATTGCTGGCAAAACCTACCCATCGCCACATCATCCGTTTTGCCCCTCCGCTGGTAATCAAGGAAAAAGAGTTGAGAAAGGCAATTGAGATCATTAGAAAATCAATCAAAGCTATGGAATAATATTTTTTCCGGCAGTTTGATTTAAGAGCGATATCACTTGTTTTTAAACAGCTGAAGTAAAATTAAATCGAAATGAGTCAGATTAAAATTCGGTAGTTTTATGCAGACAACTTCCAAAATATTAATGGTACGCCCTGCACGTTTTGCATATAATGAGCAGACTGCCGGGAACAATTATTTTCAACATAAATCAGATTCTGATTCAATTGCAGATACAGCATTAAAAGAGTTCGATGCACTTGTGAGTATGCTCCGCGGTAAAGATATTGATGTGACTGTTGTTCAGGACACACTTGACCCGTGGACGCCCGATTCTATATTCCCAAACAACTGGTTTTCATCACACATAACCGGAGAGCTTGTGCTTTATCCAATGTTTGCAGAAAACCGGAGGTTGGAAAGGAAACCCGAGGTGATGAACCTGCTTCGCCGGAAGATGGATCACCGCAAAGTGGTGGATCTTACACACTGGGAAAATGAGGGTGAGTTCCTGGAGGGTACGGGTAGCATGATTTTCGACCGTTACAAACGGATAGTATACTGTTGCCGCTCAAAACGTACATCCGAAAAAGTTCTGGCTGATTTTTGTTCACTTATGAATTATGATGCCGTTGTTTTTGATGCAATAGATAAAAAAGGCAATCCGGTCTATCATACAAACGTGATGATGTCGGTGGGGACACAGATAGCAGTGGTGTCACTTGAATCCATCAGAGAGGAGAAAGAACGCAGCAAGGTTATCTCCAGCCTTGTTTCTTCTGGAAAAATTATCGTGAACATTTCGTTGGATCAGGTTGCACATTTTGCCGGTAACATGCTTGAGCTAAAAAGCCGGGGCGGACATCCGGTCATGGTGATGTCTTCATCGGCACGTGGTGTGCTGACAACGGCACAGGAAACCATCATCTCTACGTACAATTCAATTGTTTCGGCAGATCTTACAACTATTGAGACAAATGGTGGCGGCTCCGCACGCTGTATGATTGCAGAAATATTTCACTAAAGTTAGATATTTGCTCACCATGGCATAATATAAGTAAACTTATCTTCTGCTCATACGGCTTAACGCAAATAGTTCACTAAAGTTAGACTATTTCTCGCTATGGCATAGTCCAAATAAATTTGTCCTCTGCTCATTTAGCTTAACGAAATAGTTCACTAAAGTTAGATATTCCAATTTTTTTATTTACTTTGTGTAAATATGATTTCCTCAACTAAATTAATCAAAAAAACTATGTCATTTAAATCAGAACTCAAAGAATTTTTAATGCGCGGCAGTGTTGTGGACATGGCCGTGGGAATTGTAATTGGCGGGGCATTCGGGAAGATAGTTACTTCTTTCGTGAACGACATTTTAATGCCGCCTATCGCTTTAATCACTGACCAGGGACAATTCACAGACCTCAAGCTTGTTTTAAGACAGGCGGTAATGGAGGGAACCGAGGTGATTTCACCTGCTGTTACATGGAATTACGGAGCCTTCATTCAGGCAGTAGTCGACTTCCTTATAATCGGCACATCAATCTTCCTCGTTATCAAAGGTATGAACTCACTTAAACGCAAAAAAGAGGAAGAGCCAGCACCGGAAGCTCCGGCAGAACCGACAAAAGAAGAGTCATTGCTGACAGAAATCCGGGATTTGTTGAAAAACAAATAAGATTGTTGTCACCGGAGTGTAGAAAAGTAAGGTGTTGCTAAACAACATGCTTGCAAATGTTTTAAACCATGCAATGTTCAGTTGAAGGGTAACGGGTTGCTTAAACAGCCCGTTATTTTAATATTAACCGGGTATGTAAACCATTTGCAAACAAGAATATGTTTAACAGATAGTTCAAATAAATTTAATCGACAGCCATACCACGGGAAACCTTATCTGTTTGGGCGTTCCGGTGAACCTCACCTGGAGATTTACATTGTGTAAATTATGGAATAAAAGAGGTGAGGTTATAACAAAACAGGTTATGCGATATGTTTTGTGGCTATTGACAAGCATAGAACTGAAAACTATTATTGAAAAAATAATTCCTGTTTTTTGTAACCGCCCGGGTGAAGTTGCAGTCATATCAATGTAAACAAAGTAAAAATCTTTAAAAACTATTTGAATTATGGAAGAATTAATTGCTATTATTGCTATAGTTTGTATCTTTGGCCTGCCGGTTATTGCCGGTATAATCCTGGGAATGAGAGCTATCAAAAGTCGGAATGATGAACGGATGGGATTAATTAATCAGGGAATTATTCCTCCCGACACTCCAAAAAAGAAAGCAGCCCCCAACAGGCTCGTGTCACTCAGGAACGGGATTGTGCTTGTTGCTCTTGGAATAGGGATAATTGTCGGATTCCTATGCTCAGAATACCTGGCAATCGGAGAAGGGAATGAGTTCTGGGTAACTGGTGCCAGTGTGGTTTTCTTTCTCGGGATAGGTTATCTGATCTATTTCCTGGTAACTCAAAAAATGCCGCTTACGCAGCAAAAAGAGGAAACAGAACAGGAATAAAATCAGTTTGGATGAACGAGAATCAGCGTATACAACAGGTGCTTTCGGGAAACACTTCCGCGTTCGCATACTTTGTCGAGACCTATCAGGTTATGGCGATCACCATAGCCTATCGGATCTGCGGTAATATACAGGATGCGGAAGATGTTGTGCAGGAAAGTTATGTAAAGGCATTCAGGAATCTGCGCAGTTTTCGCTCCGACAGCAAATTTTCCACATGGTTGTATCGTATAGTTTACAATACTGCTATTACGCATACAAAGACACAAATGTGGATAGGTGTCAGAGAGGCAGGGATCGAAGATGCGTCTCATCTGGCTGATAATACACTGGAAATGAACATGGATGAAAAGGAAAGGAAAGAGATTGTTGCAGACGTAATGCAGAAAATGCCTAAGGGAGATGCGCTTTTACTAACGCTTTACTATATGGAGGACAATCCAGTAAAAGAGATTGCTAAAATAACAGGTTTAAACGAACCGAACGTCAAGGTGAAACTGTTCAGGGCAAGGAAACTTTTCAAGGAGATGGTTGTTTCGAGTTATGGAATGCAGGTTACAGGTTCATAAAAATGATAATAATGATGGAGAAATACAGTAATCAAAAAGAAGACGAAAAAATTCGTCAAATGTTGTTATCCGTAAAAATGGATGCACCGGAAAACCTGAAGCATCGCATAATGCAGCAGATAGAGACCGAGAAGGCACTTACACCACAGAAAATAAAAGCGAAAAAAGAGACTGGCAGTGTATTGATAGAGCTGGGTACTATCTTTGGCACCATGTATGCCGTATTGGCGGCAATGATTGCCGGGGTATATTTCCTTTTTGGCAAGGAATTTCTGTTTTCAGCACAATTTTTAGGAGCGGTGATCCTGGTTGCCTCAATATTCAGCCTGTTATGGCTTATATCGCGCTTAGATGCCCATATAAGGGAAAAAAAACGGGTGTTATCAAAAAGAGAATAGATCAAAAATTAATCACTTTCTGCTTAACTGCCCTACATTACTGCCAACGCCTCTTAATAATCCGTTATAGCGGTTATCATCTGAAATAATCTTCAATCCTTCCAGAAAGATATCATTTTCTTCGTTGATAATCCTAAAAAAGGCCGATGAGTCAAACAGGTCTCTAGCCATCAGTGCCTTAAACTGAACAAAAATCAAAGGGCGGGAGGTAGTGAACTCATCATCGTTCCACTCAACATTTTCTTCTTTAGCAATATTTTTCAACCTTCCCACCACCTCGTCAGATATAATGTATCCTTTGTTAAAAGAAAGCACATCTGGATATTTCTGCAACAACACTTCACGTTTAATGTCCACCTCAGAGATAGCAGCCCTGTTGATAATTCCTTTCGCATTAAGGTTCGCATGAAACATTGTTCCTGAAGTAGTATCCATGGGCACAAAATAATCCGGCATTATCCCTCCTCCACCGTATACAGTACGTTTATTCACCAGTGTTGTATATCTGAGAGAGTCGGGAAAGCGAATGCTGTCTGCAACAAAAAGTTCACCGTGATTGTAACGATTCACAAAATCACGGTTATAGGCATCAATGTTTCCCGTTTCATACGGTTTCTGAATACTTCTTCCTGTAGGGGTATAATATCTTGCAACTGTAAGTCGTATCATAGTACCGTCAGGTAGAGGCAGCTGGCGTTGTACCAGGCCTTTACCAAAAGTCCTTCTCCCCACTACCACACCTCTGTCCCAATCCTGAATGGCTCCGGCGAGGATCTCACTTGCTGATGCCGATGCCCCGTTAACCAGTACCACCAGCTTACCTCCCTTCAATTCATCGTTGCCGGAAGCGTTCATTGTAAAACGGGGCTGGTTCTTTCCTTCGGTATAAACTATCAGTTTATTCTCGCCCAGGAACTCATCAGCTATCTCATTAGCAGTTTGCAGTATACCTCCGCCGTTATCGGTAAGATCGAGAATAAGATGCTTCATCCCTTTTGATCTCAACTCTCTTTCTGCCATTTTGAACTCAGTTCCTGAGGTAACACCAAACCTGCTGAGACGGATGTACCCCACATTGTGTGTAACCATGTAGGAAGCATCGATACTTGTGATAGGGATTTTATCCCTTACGATACGAAACTCCATTAACCCGGGAACACCCCTGCGCTGAATCTTTACGTTGACAACTGTCCCTTTAGGGCCGCGAAGGCGCTTCACCACTTCCTGATTACCCATTTTCACGCCGGCAATAGTGGTGTCATTCACCTGAATGATTTTATCTCCCGGGAGGATACCTACCTTCTGTGACGGGCCACCTGAAATCACCTCCATCACGTAAAGGGTATCAGTAAGCATATTGAACGATATGCCTATTCCGTTGAAGTTCCCTTGTAAGGGTTCATTCATAGCCAGCACCTCCTCTTCGTTAAGGTACGACGAGTGGGGGTCGAGCTCTGCAAGCATTGCGCGTATTGCTGCTTCGGCAAGTTTTTTTGAATCTACATCATCAACATACAAGCTTTTTATAAGTTGAATTGTTCTTTCCAGTTTTACCCCATCGGGTGATGGCCTGAATTGCGCAAATAAGTTACCCCAAGCAAGGAGTACGCTTAGGGCAGTAATAATTATCTGTTTATACATCTTTTCTTTTTTGAAGATCAAATCTTCATCCCTTTTGGAATAAAGCAGCTGACATCATGGCCGTAACGCAGCAGTTCCCTTACGTGTGAGGAACTGACGTGTGTTAAAGCGGGTTCAGTGAATAATACAAACGTTTCTATTCCCGAAATAGTTCGGTTCATATCGGCAATTGTTTTCTCGTACTCGAAATCCACTACCGACCTTATACCACGCAGAATGTACCGTGCTCCAGTTTTCCGGGCGAATTCGATTGTTAGCGAGTCGTAGCTTTCAACCCTTACACGGGGTTCGTTTTTATATAACTCGCGAATCATTTCAAGACGTTTGTCCAAAGTAAAAAATGAGCTTTTTGATTCATTGACTCCTATCGCGATTACAATTTCGTCCATTAAAGACAATCCGCGGCGTACCAGCGACTCATGGCCAGTTGTGAATGGGTCAAAAGTGCCTGGAAAAACAGCAATCCGTTTATCGGGTACAGTTGTTTGGAACATTCTACTATTTTAGTATTGCTATAATATTAATAATGGACAAACTAAGCCACCTCATCCTCTTCCACAACCAAATTCTCTATAATAAACGATTGGCGTTCGGGAGTATTCTTACCCATGTAAAATTCAAGCAGTTCCTTAAGAAGGTCCTCTTTGCGCATGGTCACCCTATCGAGGCGAATATCTTCTCCAATGAAATTACGGAACTCTTCGGGAGATATCTCTCCCAAACCTTTGAAACGGGTTATCTCCGGGTTAGGGCCTAGCTCCTCAATTGCGCTGAGCCGTTCCTCTTCGGTATAGCAATAGAGAGTTTTCTTCTTGTTACGAACACGGAAAAGTGGTGTCTGTAAAATATAAACATGCCCCTTTTTAATTAGGTCGGGGAAAAATTGCAGAAAAAAAGTAAGCAGCAACAGCCTGATGTGCATACCGTCGGTATCGGCATCGGTTGCAATAATCACTTTGTTGTACCGCAGCCCATCCATGTTTTCTTCAATATTGAGTGCTGCCTGCAGCAGATTGAACTCTTCGTTCTCATAGACAATTTTCTTTGTCAGCCCGAAACTGTTAAGAGGCTTCCCGCGAAGGCTGAACACAGCCTGGAGATTGGGATCGCGACTCTTGGTGATGGAGCCACTTGCAGAATCTCCCTCAGTAATGAAGATACTTGATTTTTCCCGGTCATCACCTTTAGCATCGTTGTAATGGATTCGGCAATCGCGTAATTTTTTGTTGTGAAGATTGGCCTTTTTAGCTCGCTCCTTCGCAAGCTTGGTTACACCGGCAATTGCCTTACGTTCCTTTTCGGAGTCTAGAATCTTTTTCTGCAGCACATCCACCATATCAGGATTCTTGTGCAGATAGTTATCCAACTCTTGCTTTAGAAAATCGTTTATATGCTTGCTCACTGAGATACCGTTAGGTCCCATCTCTTTTGAACCAAGCTTGGTCTTTGTCTGAGATTCAAAAACCGGCTCTTCCACTTTTATGCTGATAGCTGCAACTATGCCATTACGAATATCGGAGTACTCAAAATTCCGGTTATAAAACTCCTTGATCACACGTGCTACAGCTTCACGAAAGGCTGTCAGATGGGTCCCTCCCTGTGTGGTATGCTGCCCGTTTACAAAAGAATAATACTCCTCTCCGTACTGGTTGGTGTGAGTGATCGCTACCTCAATATCATCGCCGAAAAGATGAATAATGGGATAGAGTTCATCAGAAGTTAGATTTTCATTCAACAGATCTTCAAGTCCGTTTTTCGACGAGTATTTTTTACCATTAAAAACAATGGTTAAACCTATGTTCAGAAATACATAATTTTTAAGCAGCGGTTCAATATGCTCATCCCGGTAGTAATACTCACCAAAGATCTCTCTGTCGGGTGTAAACTCTACATGAGTACCGTTCTGATTTGCACTGCTCTCTATGTCCCCTTCATGCGAGAGTACACCTTGCTGGAATTCCACAACTTTTGATTTCCCGTCACGCGAGCTTACCATAAGAAATGAAGATGAAAGTGCGTTTACTGCCTTTATCCCCACCCCATTGAGCCCTACTGACTTTTTAAATGCTTTGGAGTCGTACTTGGCACCGGTATTCATCTTGGAGCATACATCCTCAACCTTTCCCAGGGGAACACCCCTGCCGTAGTCTCGTACTGTAACTTTATCGCCCTCGACACCCACCTCGATAGTCTTGCCAAAACCCATCATATACTCATCTATTGAGTTATCAAGTACCTCTTTTAGCAACACGTATATACCATCATCGGAAGATGAACCATCTCCCAGTTTTCCGATATACATACCCGGGCGGCGGCGTATATGTTCCTGCCACTCCAGAGTAACAATATTCTCTTCTTGATAGTTATTTTGAAGTATCTGTAATTCTCTTTCTGTTTCGTTCACTTTTTATTAATTCCTCTATAAATTTTTTATAAAAGCTCTGCGCCTTTTTGTCTGTTTAGCTTCAAGGTCGTCCCACAATGATTGTACTCTGCTGTTCAGTTCCAGTTCTGGATTGCTCTCTGCATATTCAAAACCCAATTGAATGGCAGCAGGGATAAACTCATTGAATAACAAAGCATTTACTCCTTTGCCTTGGTATTCAGGATCAACAGCTACCAGCAACAGATCCAATACATTGTTCCCTTTTCCCTTTAAAGCTTTATACAGATGATACCATCCTGTAGGGACAAACCGCCCCCTTGCTTTCTGTAAAGCTTTGGCAATACTTGGCAGGCCTATTCCCACACCAATCAACTTATTGTCTTCCTGCCTTATTACTAGGGTCAGAAATTCCAGACGAAGCATTGGAATGTACATATCCACGTAATAATCGATCTGTCTCTCGGAGAGCTCTACAAAGCCATACAAATCTTTATATGCGCGATTGATTAATTTAAAAATATCTCTTGCATAAGGAATTACATCCTTTTTACTCTGGAGATGTTTTACAGCCAAGCCTGAACGTTTTTTTACTATCTCAGTTGCACGGATAAACCGTTCAGGCATCTCTTTAGGGATAGTGATGAGATACTCCACCCAGTCCTGATCCTTAACATAGCCCATCCTTGCCATATGATCCACATAGTAGGGATAGTTATAAATGGTGGACAAAGTGCTCATCTGATCGAACCCCTCAACGAGCATACCCTCATGATCGAGATCGGTAAAACCCAGCGGCCCGTGAATTTTCTCCATGCCTCTGGAACGTGCCCAACTCTCAGCTGCGCCAAAAAGTGCGTCAACTACTTCACTGTCATCAATAAAATCAACAAAACCGAAACGGGCATTCCTCTCATTCCATATCTCATTCGCTTTGAAATTGATAATTACAGCAATCCGTCCCACTATCTCTTCATCGCGGTAAGCAAGAAAATATGATGCATCGCAATGATCAAATGCAGGATTCTTGGTTCTGCTGAGCGTATCTCTCTCATCATAAACTAGTGGAGGAACAAAATATTCATTGCTCTCATAGAGATCGATGCCGAAATGGATGAACTTCCTTAAATCATCCTTCGTAGTGACTTTATTGATTATGACTGACATTTTTTAAATTCTTTTTTATTTCCTTACTTCGCAACTTACTTACAACTGTTTTAACATTGACACAAAGATAATGATTTTTTTGTTTATCAATAAACAGGTAATTTATTCTTTCACTTTCTCCTTATAGAATTCCCATCTACCAATTACATTCCTTACATAATTTACTGTTTCATCTCCCCTGAAATATCCGTTCTTACACACAGGATCAGCATAATACTGCTTCAGACGCTTCAACAGGATATACTTTTCCACGTTACCTTCCCACACATTCTTATCCGCTTCATACTTCTCTGCCAGTGCCCGTGCATCGAAGACATGCCCCACCCCGGCATTATACGATGCCAGAGCCATTTTCAAGCGTTCGTCAGGGTTCTCAACAGATCTAAAAAGTGCAAGCAGGCTTTTAAGATATTCAGTACCGGCACGTATATTGGAGTCGGGATCAAGTATCCGGTTTTGATCAAGGCCCACTGAAGCTGCCGTTTCAGGCATCAGCCCCATCAACCCTGCAGCGCCTGCCCAGGATTGCCCTTCAGTATTGAATGTTGATTCCTGGAACGCAATAGATGCTAACAGCCGCCAATCGATTTTCTTCTCTTTACCATACTTTTTAAAAAATATATCGAAAGGAGATATTACCCCCCGCCCCAAAATATCTCCATATGTAAACCTGTCACTTGCGGAAAACCCTTTCGCTTCTTCAAAATAACGTTTTATAATATGCAGAAATTCGGGCTCGGCCGCCTTGTTTTCAATCCAGCTGTCAAGTGAGTCGGCCAGCACCGGCATATCCTTCCTCACCATCCACGATGAACGCTGATCGAAACTTACCTGAAGATCAACATTCAGGTTTCTGAAATAGGTCTGGTTAAGCCTGGCAAGATCATCATCAGCAACCGTATAGGCCAGTTCTCCACGGGAAACCATTCGTATAAGGTCCTCCACGACAATAGTGTCTTTGCCTGCATGTTCAATGTAAATGCCTCCACCCAGCTCATTGTTGAGATTTTCCATTCTGTCAATATACTTTGACCCTTCAATAACCGTTACACTCTTCCCTATAAGCCCTGTCACATCGGTAAGAAGTGTATCGCCTCTCATTGCACGTTGAACAAGCACCTGGTGCGAGATCTGCTGAAGCCCGCAATAGATTACCGAATCTTTCAATGCATTGGTTACAGGCATATTATATGCGATAACATCACCCTCTCCACTCTGCAACATCTCCAAAAGTGCTTTTGGATTTTCTGCGACAATAATCTCCGGGATAAGGCCGTGATACCTGCTAAAATCAACAATCATATCATAATGATAACCCATCGGTTGATCACGATAGATAAAATATGAAGTAGATGTGTTTAGCGTAAGAACACGCAGGGTGCCGGACTGAAGGATTTGATGAAAATCACGCCTGCTGTCTTTCTGTTTCCCACACCCGAGGCATGACAGCACCAGCGACATTAACGCCAGCGACTTCAAAACCATTTTGTTCATGTCGGTCAATTTTCATTAAAACTGCGGCAAAGGTACGAAAAAGATCTTATATGAATATGATATCTATTTTATAATCATTTGTTTGTGAAAACATAAAATAATGGGTTATATTTGTAAATAGTCTAACTTTAGTAAACCCTAAATTGAGTATCCGTAATGAAGTACATGAAAATATTTACTCTCTTCTTATTCATTATTGGATCCATTGCCGGCATATATTCCCAGGATTCAAATTGGCGCATATATGTGGAGCATATGGCTGAGGAAGAAGGGATAAGTGAAACCACCATTGAGAACATATATGAAGAGTTACTCTATCTGGAAAATAATCAGATGAACCTGAACAGCATAACTCGCGATCAGCTGGAACAATTTCCTCTCCTTTCGATTGAGGAGATTAATGCCATTATGGGTTTTCTTGAGAAAAACCGACCCCTATACACAGTTTACGAGCTTAGGAACGTACCTCGCCTGGATATAAAGACTGTTGAATTAATTATCCCATTCTTCTATACGGGAGAAACAGATAAAACCACAGCTAAACTGTCGTTGCCCGGGATAGCGAAAAAAGGATTAAACGAGCTTCAATTCCGACTCGACAAAACAGTTACACCCCGTGCCGGTTACGGCGAGTTTCCTGATAGTATTCTTGAACGCTACCCTAACCGAAAATATTGCGGTGAGGATTTTTATACATCACTCAGATACTCTTTTCGTTACCGAGATAAAGTACAGTTGGGTATGACTGCCGAAAAAGATGCCGGAGAGCCTTTTTTTAAATCAGATCATCCTAAAGGGTACGACCATTACGGAATTCATATGATCATAAATGATATGGGGAGATTAAGAACAATTGCACTGGGTGACTACCGCCTATCTTTCGGCCAGGGATTGATTCTTAATAACGATTTTATGGTAAGTAAGGCATGGAGCAACGATAATATCGCACGGCGTACACAACATCCGAAACGCCACTTTTCTACTGCCGAAAGCGGTTTTTTCAGAGGGATGGCAGCTGTTTATGAGTATGACAAGATATCTGTAACGGCCTTCTATTCCAACAGACGCATTGACGCAAACCTTTCCGGTGATGGCGAAATCACTTCGTTCAAAACCGACGGATTGCATCGCACACCTCTGGAGATTGATAAGAAAAAGAATACCCGGGAACAAGTGGTAGGGGGAAATATCAACTTCAGGAAAGAAGGGATACGGGTCGGTATAAGCGGATTATACAATACTTATGACAGAGTATATAACCCACCGGAACAGAATTACAACATCTACTATCAGAGGGGCTCTTCGCATGCTAACGCAAGTGTGGACTATTCCTGTCAACTCCCCGGATTTATCTTTGCCGGGGAAACAGCAATAGCTAAAAACGGAGCTATAGCCACACTGAACACGGCACAATACCGTCCCTCGCAAACTCTCTCCTTTACGTTGTTGCACCGATATTTCCCTATCTCATACAATTCTCCGTATGGACAGGCTTTTTCTGAAGGGAGCAGGGTGCAGAACGAAAAGGGTCTATTTTTGGGCAGTGCCTTTAGCCCTTTCCGGAAGTTTTCGGTTGACACGTATATCGACTTTATACGTATTCCATGGCTTAATTTTGGCATAGACACTCCCTCAAAAGCAGTGGAATACTATTTTCTGGGCAATTATGCAATATCTCGCCAAAATTCACTGGATATCCGCTACAGATACAAACAGAAGGAGAAGAACAGGCGCATTCCCGGTGAACCGGTTGCTTTGGTACTGCCCTATGCCACACATAAACTCCGCCTGCGGTATGTTCACGAGCTCAAAAACGGGTGGAATTTTCGGACAACAGCCGATATGGCACATTATACGGAAAAACATTCACCAGCTGAAAACGGATTTATGATCTCCCAAAATACAGGTTACCGAGGCAAAGGGCGAATCACCGGCGATATATATCTGGCTTACTTCAGTGCTGACACCTATAACGCACGGCTCTACTCGTATGAACGAAATCTGCTTAATACATTCTACATGCCTTCATTCTACGGACGAGGATACCGGCTGGCAATCTCGGCAAAATATAATATTGCCACAAATCTGTCATTTTCCGTGAAAGCAGGATACACACACTATTTCAACCGTGATACTATCGGAAGCGGCACGGAAAAGATTAACGGCAATAGCCGTACCGACCTGTTCAGCTACCTGAGGTGGAAGTTCTGATAGCTATCATTGATTTTTGTCCGACTTGAGAAAAATCGGCAATCACACAGGAAAAGCCTGGCAACTTATGTCAATAGTTTTTTGTATTTTTGTAAAAATTATTGATAGATGCCCACCCCACTCCTGCAGATAGACTCACTCACCAAAAGCTTTGGAGACCTCCTTCTCTTCAGTGAAATCTCTTTCGGTATTGCTGAAGGCGACAAGATAGGACTGATTGCCCGGAACGGATCGGGCAAGACCACCCTGCTGAATATTATTGCTGGCCAGGAGTCTTACGACAATGGAAGGGTAGTATTCCGTAATGATATCCGGTTTGCATATCTGAAACAATCTCCCCGGTTCGACCCAAACCTGACGGTACTTGAAGCTTGTTTCAGTACCGGCACCGATATAGTGAAACTGATATCCCGGTATGAAGAGATAATCTCCTCCAGTAGTCAGGATGGGCTCGATGAGGTACTTACCGAGATGGATTTACATCATGCCTGGGATTATGAACAACGTATCAAACAAATTTTATCGCAGCTGAAGATCACCAACCTGCATCAGAAAATGGGCGAGCTATCGGGAGGACAGATAAAGAGGGTGGCGCTGGCAAATGTGCTTATCAGCGAACCGGAGCTGTTGTTTATGGACGAGCCGACAAACCACCTCGATCTTGAAATGGTGGAGTGGCTTGAGGAGTTCCTCTCACGGAACAGCATGAGTCTGCTCATGGTAACACACGATCGCTATTTTTTGGATAGAATCTGCACGCAGATACTTGAGATAGATGAAAAACAACTATTTTCCTATAAGGGTAACTTTTCTTATTATCTGGAAAAACGCGATGAACGAGTATCTGCACAGAACACCGAGACAGACAGAGCAAGGAACCTGATGCGAAAAGAGCTGGAATGGATGAATAGACAGCCTCAGGCACGCGGCACAAAGGCTAAATCACGCATTGATGCATTCCACTCACTCGAAGAGAGAGCCCGACACCGGCGTGAAGACCAAAATATACGCCTGGCAGCAAAAGGTGTGTATATCGGGAATAAGATCTTTGAAGCAAAGAACGTAAGTAAACGCTTTGGCGATATAAAGATCACGGAAGATTTCAGCTATATCTTTTCACGCTACGAGAAGATGGGAATAGTAGGGAATAACGGTACAGGTAAATCTACCTTTGTTAAGATGCTCCTAAACGAGGAGCAGCCTGATAGCGGCAGCTTCGAGATTGGCGAGACAGTGAATTTCGGTTATTACAGTCAGGAAGGATTGTTGTTTGATGAGCAGATGAAAGTGATTGAAGTGGTACAGAATATAGCTGAAGTTATTGACCTCGGCAATGGTAATCACCTCACCGCCTCGCAGTTCCTGCAACATTTTCTCTTCCCCCCCGAGAAACAACATAACTACGTGTACAGGCTCAGCGGCGGTGAAAAAAGGCGCCTCTATCTCTGCACTGTGCTGATCAGAAATCCCAATTTCTTAGTTCTGGACGAGCCAACCAACGATCTGGATATCATCACACTTAATATCTTGGAAGAGTATCTTGCCAACTTCAAAGGATGCCTTATCGTGGTATCTCACGACCGGTTCTTCATGGATAAAGTGGTGGATCACTTGCTTGTTTTTCAAGGAGATGCCCAGATAAGTGATTTTCCAGGGAACTACACACAATACAGGGAATGGAAATCAGAGAATGATAAGATACAATCCGAAATGAGCCGTATTTCTAAACCTGATACTAATCAGCATAGAAAAAAAACTGAGGAAAAAAGGAAGCTCACATTCAGGGAGAGAAAGGAGTTTGAAGCACTGGAACAGGAGATTGAAGCACTGGAGTCTGAGAAAGAGTGCATAGGCAGCGAACTATCATCAGGGAGCCTTTCCCCTGATGAACTGATGAACAAATCAAACCACCTGTCGGAGATCATGCAGCTGATTGATGAAAAAACTATGCGTTGGCTCGAATTAAGCGAACTGGAGTGAAACCGTTTTTATTAAATATGCCGGAACAATGCTTCACTAAGGTTAGACTATTTCTCGCTATGGCATAGCCCAAATAAATTTGTCCTCTGCTCATTTAGCTTAACGAAATAGTTCATATATTTATAATCATTCTAAATAAATAATGCTACCCTTTTATTTTTTTATTTTAATCTCAAAAATGATTATTTTTGTAAGCTGACGATACTGAAAGGATTAATAAAAACAAATAAACTAAAACTTATGAAAAGTGTAAAGGGAACACAAACCGAAAAAAACCTGATGCAGTCATTTGCAGGAGAGTCGCAAGCCAGAATGCGTTATACCTATTTTGCCAAACAGGCAAAAAAAGAGGGCTTTGAACAGATTGCCGCCATTTTTCAGGATACTGCCAACCAAGAACAGGAGCATGCAAAACGTATGTTCAAATATCTAGAAGGTGGAATGGTAGAAATTACCGCTGCCTTCCCTGCGGGAGTGATCGGCACCACTGCAGAGAATCTAAAGGCTGCAGCTGAAGGTGAAAACGAAGAGTGGACCGAAATGTATCCTAAGTTTGCTGATATAGCCGAAGAAGAAGGATTCAAGGAGATCGCCACAATGTATCGAATGATTGCCAAGGCAGAGGCAATTCACGAAGAGCAGTACCTGAAGCTGCTGAACCATGTTGAAAATGATACAGTATTCGCCCGTGAAGAGGAGATAGAGTGGCAGTGCCGTAATTGCGGTTTTGTCATCAAGAGCAAAAAAGCTCCGAAGACATGCCCTACCTGTCTGCATCCCCAGGCTTACTTCGAGCCCAAAAACGACAGGTACTACTAAAAAATTATTCCACGTATTATAACGCTGAGGGTGTTTCACAATGTGATTCCACCCTCTTTTATTTGTACTCCCCGTCAGGGAACATTACCTGATATTCAATTCTTAGAGACTTATTTCTATTCTGATAGCCTGTTTTTATCTGATTTATTACTACTTTTGCACGCTATTTAATCCTGGTATGGAGTATAACGAAATATTTGCCCGTACAGAGCTGCTTATAGGAAAAGATGCAATGCAAGCTATCACCACAAAAAAAGTAATTCTTTTTGGGGTTGGAGGCGTTGGTAGCTGGTGTGCCGAGGGGTTGATACGAAGCGGTATCATGCATCTTACCATCGTGGATTCAGACAGAGTTGCAGCAGCAAACATAAACCGTCAACTGCCGGCTACCACAGGAACAATTGGAGAGCTTAAGGTAAATGTGTTAAAAATGCGACTGACAGAAATAAATCCACATGCAATCATAAATACAATACCTGAAATTTATAATGCCGCATCGTCCGGTTCGTTTCACCTTGAAGAGTACGACTATATTATAGATGCAATCGACTCCCTTTCCAACAAGGTTCATCTCCTCATTACAGCCTCAAAAACCGGTGCAACCCTGTTCTCGTCGATGGGTGCAGCGCTCAAGATAGATCCGCAGAAGATTCACGTAGCGGAATTCTGGAAAGTACGTGGCTGCAAACTGGCATCGGCTCTGCGTCAGCGGATGCGAAAAGAAGGGAAGCCGCAAAAGCCCATACTCTGCGTCTACAGCGAAGAGCTGCTTAATAACAGGGGGGAGGATGTGTTGACAGATGCCGGCGAGCATGGCAGTTTCCGGAAAGCGCAGATTAACGGAACCATGGTGCAGGTAACTGCCGTATTCGGATTCACCCTCTCAGGACTGGTTATTCAGGATATAGTGAAGAATCTGTGAACTTTCTTCCATTTTTCTTACCTTTGTCCATTCAATTGAGAGACAACATTTGTATGAAATGGGAATAAAAGCCTTTCACACAAATTAGCATACAAAAATATTTTCGATAATCTGACGAACAGTAAAAACTGTTTTTTTACTGTTTTAAAGTGTAGAAAACGACTAACTTCAGTGAAAATAAAAGCTTTAATCGTATGAATATTGAACAGATACTCCAGGAGGCTATCAAAGGAGCAATCAGGGAACTTTATGGTACAGATGTGGAAACGTCGCAGATAACTCTGCAGAAGACAAAAAAAGAGTTTAAAGGACACTACACGCTGGTAACATTTCCCCTGCTTAAAATATCGAAAAAAAATCCTGAACAGACAGCGCAGGAGATTGGTACCTATCTGGCAAAAAAATCTCCCATCATCGCTGAATTCAATGTAATAAAAGGGTTTCTTAACCTGAGCATCGCTTCAGACACATGGGTAAAACTGCTCGAATATATTAACGCACAGCCAGAATACGGCTTCACACCGGTGGCCGATGATGCACCACTCTATATGGTGGAATACTCCTCACCCAACACCAACAAACCACTTCACCTTGGTCACGTACGCAACAACCTGCTTGGACACTCACTGAGCGAAGTATTGAAAGCTAATGGTAAACGGGTGGTTAAAACCAATATCGTGAACGACCGGGGTATCCATATTTGCAAGTCGATGCTGGCGTGGCTAAAATGGGGCTATGGAGAAACACCGGAATCATCGGGAAAAAAGGGAGATCATCTCATCGGGGACTATTACGTATTATTCGACAAAAAATATAAAGCAGAGCAGGCCGTATTACAGGATAACGGGCTGACTAAGGAGCAGGCCGAGGAACAGTCGCAACTGATGGAGGAAGCACGTGAAATGCTCAGAAAGTGGGAGGCCGGTGATGAAGAAACTGTAAGCCTCTGGAAGAAAATGAACAGATGGGTATATGAAGGCTTCGATGAAACATATCATCAGATGGGTGTCTCGTTTGACAAGATCTATTATGAATCGGAAACCTACCTGGCAGGAAAAAAGGAAGTATTAAGAGGTCTGGAGAAAGGGCTTTTCTACCAGAAAGAGGATGATTCTGTATGGGCCGACCTAACTACTTACGGTTTGGATCATAAGCTCCTGCTTCGTGCTGACGGCACCTCTGTATATATGACACAGGATATTGGTACTGCAAAACTGCGTTTCGATGATTACCCCATTGACACGATGATTTACGTTGTGGGCAACGAGCAGAATTATCATTTTCAGGTGCTTTCAATACTGCTGGATATGCTGGGGTTCGAGTTCGGAAAAGGACTGATACATTTTTCCTACGGAATGGTGGAACTGCCTGAAGGGAAAATGAAATCGCGCGAAGGGACTGTGGTAGATGCCGACGACCTTATGGTTGAGATGATTGAAACCGCCAGGGAAACTTCAAAAGAGCTTGGAAAGCTTGATGATGTGTCGCCAGAAGAGGCAGAAGCTATTTCCCGCATGGTGGGGATGGGCGCACTCAAATACTTCATCCTGAAGGTGGATCCGAAGAAAAATATGACATTTAATCCGAAAGAGTCAATCGATTTCAATGGTAATACCGGTCCGTTTATTCAGTACACCCACGCCCGCATCAAATCAGTTTTGCGCAAAGCGGAAGAGCAAGGTATTGTAATTCCTGAAAAGCTAAGCGGATCAATACCGTTATCGGAAAAAGAGGAAGGCTTAGTACAGATGCTGTCTGAATTCGGGGCAATTGTGAAACAAGCCGGAGAAGAGTACAACGTATCACTAATCGGCAACTATGTGTACGATATGGTGAAGGAGTACAACCAGTTCTACCACGAATACTCCATCCTTCGCGAAGAGAACATAGCGCTGCGTGATTTCCGGCTGGCACTCTCAAAAAATATTGCATTGACCGTAAAAAAAGGGATGAAACTATTTGGTATTGATGTTCCCGAAAGAATGTAATGGTAGCGAAGTCGCTTTATAAGGTAAGATATGTCCTGTCCTACTCCATATGAATGTGCGAAAGAATTTGTAACCCACACCGGCAGGAATATTTTTATTACCGGAAAAGCCGGCACGGGTAAAACAACTTTCCTGCACCAGTTTTGTGCCGAGACTACTAAACAGACAGCCGTGGTGGCGCCGACGGGCGTGGCGGCTATCAATGCCGGCGGGGCAACTATCCATTCGTTCTTCCAGTTGCCATTTACCCCGTTCACACCGACTCCTGCCGGACGCGAATCGCTGATCGCCCGCATTAAAATGAACAGTGCCCGCCGTCGCGTGATCCGTGAACTGGAAGTGTTGGTTATTGATGAAGTCAGCATGGTGCGGGCTGATGTACTGGATGCCATAGATACGGTTCTTCGCAGTGTACGCCACAGGCACTCGGAGCCCTTCGGTGGCGTACAGATGGTTTTTATAGGGGACATGTACCAACTGTCACCAGTGGCCAAGGCCGATGAGTGGAGGATTTTGTCGGATTATTACCGGGGAATATATTTTTTCCACAGTCAGTCCATTCAGGAGCATCCGCCGGTTTACGTGGAGTTCGACAAGATATTCCGTCAGTCAGATAACCTTTTTATTGACTTATTGAACCAGGTGAGGAACGATTCTCTTTCACCAGAAGGGTTCAACCTGCTGCAAAGCCGTTATGATCCGCATTTTAACCCATCACCAGATGAGAATTATATCACGCTTACCACGCATAACTTCAGCGCAGATGCGATCAACAGCGCCGAATTGGAAAAAATCAAAACAACCGTTCACCAATTCAAAGCTGTTGTTAAAGGTGAATTCCCTGTGAACGCTTTTCCCACCGATATGAATCTCGAACTTAAAGAGGGAGCTAAAGTGATGTTCGTGAAAAACGACATGGAGGTACCACGACGTTATTTCAACGGGAAAATAGGCAAGATCACCCGCATCATGGAAGAGAGCGTAACCGTGCTCTGTCCGGGCGACAAAGATGAGATCACCGTTTCACCCGTAATATGGGAAAATATCCGCTACACTACCAATCCCGAGACCAACGCGGTGGAAGAGGAGATAATAGGCACTTGCAAACAAATTCCCCTTCGGCTTGCCTGGGCCATTACAATTCATAAAAGTCAGGGGCTCACATTCGATAATGCAATTATCGATGCTGGAAAAGCCTTTTCACCGGGACAGGTGTATGTGGCGCTAAGCCGTTGCCGATCGCTTGACAGCTTGGTGCTGAAAAGCCCTATTAACCGCTACAGCATAGAGGTAGACGAACAGGTTGTCCGGTTCTCCTCGTCAAAACCCGATGAAAACCATGTTGCCGAAGAGCTTCAATTGGCAAAGGAACAGTTCAAAATTAACTTACTGCTTCAACTATACAACTTTGATCCGATTCTTCAAACAGCACGCTCGTGGTACTCCGATACAAAGGAAAACGAGTCTTCCTTCAGTGAAGAAACTGTTCCCTTCGTGGGTGAAGTCTGTAATAAGTTAACTGAACTGGAACAGGTAGCCAGTAAATTCAGAATACAACTGCAGCATATCATCCGGCAAACACCTGTCGACAAGGTTTTTCTTACAAAACGGATTCGTGCATCCTCCTTATATTTCAACGAAAAAATTGAAACATTGTTGCGGACGTTACAGGAATCTGCAGCAACCACCGACAATAGGGCTAATGCAAAGGAATACGATGATGACATCACTTCCCTGTTTGCAGCTGCAGCCCTGAAAACACATCTGATTTCCGCCACAGCCAATGACTTCAGCGTAGAGTCGTACTACAAGGCTCGCAGTCAGTTCAGGAAACCCCCTTTCTCCCTCACATCGTACAGCCGCGACAGCACCGGAACACAATTAAAATCGAACCACCCCGAACTTTTAAGTGAACTGGTTCAACTCCGCAACCACATCAGCAAAGAGGAAAATCTGCCGGTATATATTGTGGCATCCGTAAAGACACTGGTACAAATGGCCGATTACCTGCCGGAGACAGAAAAAGATCTACTGAAAATTCATGGTTTCGGAAAGGTTAAAGCAGAACGTTTTGGTGCGAAATTTCTTGAAATCATCAACAACTATATCACGGCATACGGAATTGAATCACAAATGATTCATTTCAAGGAAAACAAAAAGCAGAAAAAGAGGAAAAAATAAAAAAGAATCCGGCTTCGGATGAGTCACGGATCAGATTCAAACACTACTGATTCAGACACCATGTCAGATTCACTCGAATGTCCACAGCACATGGTCAGATTCAGACACTATTGAGCAGCGTAAAAACGTTTAATATTTACCTTTCTCTTTTTTATCTCGATTCTGAAAAGCGGGATTCGAGTTGTTTCTCCTGCTTCAACCCTGAACAGTTGTGTTGGCTTTTCACAGTAAGTATGTTCAGCAAGCGTATTTTGATCGAGAATTATTGTATACTCCCCAACAGGTAAAAATGTGAGAAATTTACCTTTGTTATCGGTAACCACAGTCTGAATAACAGAGCCACTACTATTCATGATGGTAAACATCAGCCCTTCATACCTCGGAATAAAATCATCATATTGTTTATCAGATAAATATTTAACGCCGCCCTGCAATGATCCGCTCTCTTTGAGAGGAATATCTATTACAGTTCTTGAACCGTTAACGACAACCTCTTTTGGATCAAAAAACCATCTTCCTGTTTCAAAAGGCTTTATACAGTACTTTCCATAAGGTACCAGAGAATAAGAGACTTTCCCTTCCTCATCAGAAATAAACACCTTCTCACCAATATTCAACAAATATTTACCGGCAGTTTTTTCATCATCGTCAAATTTACCATTGGCATTAATGTCATAAAATATCCGTGCTGCCACACGGCTTTTTCTTCCGCTCATTGGCTGCGTTCCTCCAAGTTTAAAGGTAACACCAACCTGTGCGTTGAATATATCGCCTCTGCCATGCGCACCATAAGCGTACCTGTACCAATATGAATTAAGGAACAAATTAATATTGCTTTTTGGAATATAGTTAATATTAATATGTGCAGATGGTACGCCTCCCTGGTATTTATCTTTACTATAGTTAATACCTGCTGATAGAAATAGTTTATTGGAAAGCTTTTTGTTGGCTGAAGCTGAGGCTGTGAAGCGTCTAAATCGCTCATTAAGGCCTCTCGACATCATATACTCGTAAAGATAATAAGCACCATTTTGGTAAGTGGCATTCAGATCAAGCCACTGATATGAATAACTTATGGTTGCCCTTGTCTGGTATTGCATATCATCTCCCAGAGGGTTTTTAAAAAACCCTCCATCGAGTGTGCCCAACAGAGAATAAGCGATATCCCGGCTTTGCCATCCCCACTGCCACCCCAGGCGATGCGACTTCATCTGCAAATTTTTACTTCCTGCCGGCACCATGGGAGAAAGCACCCGTGACGGATTACTTTCTCCCTGATGCTGGTAATAAATCAATGACGATAACCTTTTATGAGCTGGTAACGACATAGTTATATTTCCATAACTATTCTCCGATTGATAATTGTAACTATGACCATACGATTTTGGTTTAATCTTACTGTATGAGACACTCCCGCTTAAATGCAGCTCGTTACTGAGTTTAATATTTGCTCCCTGGGAAAATGAGGCTGTTCCCTTTCTGTTACCCGGGAAATAAGCATCGCTGAAATATCCTTCGCCATTTAATGTGAAGTCGCGTGTAATTCTTCCTCGATAAAAAAATTCTGCAGCTCCTGAAAACCTGTTACCGCTTTTCATACTGTATTTACCAATTGTTCCGTACCCTTTTAGAAATATATTCCAGTTTTGCCCTATACCGCTTCTAAGCTCCATTCCTGCAACATGAAAATATGCACTCTCATAAGGATTTTTCTGGTATATATAGCTTATTTTTGCACCCTTGTTATGATTATTTGCACCCAGTTCGCTCTGTAGATATATAGAATAGTAGTTTGAAAACCAAGGCTGGCTCCCAAGCAAGTTAAAATTCTGATCAATAGCGCCAATTATCAACCTTTTGTTACTGTTTCTATCAGAAAACATTGCTTTTGCTCCTCTTCCGAACATAGGTAGTTCCGTCTGTTCACTTATATTACCTATGATGAATTCATTTTCGTAAAGTTTATACATCAGCGAAGTGTTGGTGACCAGCGGTGTAGATTGGGCATTGTATTTGTTTATATTGCCTTGAAGCTGCAGATATCCTGCAGGCAGGTTTAAGTGACCTCTGCCATGAACCTGAATCATGTTTAATGATGAATTATACTGTTTATAGCTTAGCGATATAGCATTTTCCGTGGCTGTTATTCCGGGTATAGTTGAATTGTAGGGAGGAGTGTCAATGTACCTGCCTGAACAATGCACGTTTTGGACAGATATGGTTTTATTGCCGAACAAGGTTTTCTCACTCCCTTTCATTCCTGTTACATATACAGGGAACTGGCTTGATGCAAGCAGGTTGTCGCTGGGAACAAAGCTGAATAAAAATCTTTTACTTTCTCCAGGGACCAGGATATCACACTGTTCGGTAAAGGTATGCGCCCCTCTCAGATTTGGCACATTAAATACCATAGTCACCTTTTCAACAGTATTTCCGTTATTACTTACAGTTACCTGAACATGTACCGAATCTATGGGGTGAACAACCATAACAGGCGTAGGGTCAGCCATTAAAAAAAGTATCGATTTCTCTTCCACCTCCTTGAAAATCTCCTTGTTTGCCAGCTTAATCCCATCATCGTTTACAAAATCATAGCTTACGGCCCTCCTCCCGGCTCTCATCCATGTTTCTACTGTAAGTTTGTATGAAACAAACAGTGAATCTCCCGGCAACAGTAACACCTTTCGTTCCGGCCGTGAAATTATGCCTGCTTCGGAATTAATTTTTATCACTCCTCGCAAGGTATCATTCGTATTGTTTGTAGCTTTAATTATATGATTAATAACCTGCCCATTAAGAGACGATTCACGTATTTCAAGCTCAACCGGAACTAGCGATTGGGCATTCATACCCCGGGATATAAGCAACGCAATTAACAGTGCTTTAAATGATAGAATTAAGTATTCGGGGGAGCACATTATTATTGAGGCGTTATTTCATAAATCAGAGATGTTCCATACAGGTTTGATGATGCATCATAAAGCCGGTAATCATTAGGCTGTGTAGAATATATGATATTAAAAGTTGCTGTTTCATTCCCAGTTGACACACCCCGGAATATGGTTTTCGATTCGGTTGATAAGGTTGCAGGGACAGAAGTTCCGGCACTTCCTGAAAGATGCAGCTTCACTACATCAAGAGGTAGGGAACTTCCTTCTAATGATGAGAAGTTTGCATCTGTAGATCTGACAGATATCTGGTAATCTGTTGTTGCTGTAACCAACAAGCCATCGCTGTACGTAACATTTTTACCATGAATATAATCGTCCATACTGTTTAGTTCAAGTAATCCGTTTGATGCTTCAGCCGAAACACGTATTGAATACTCGTTTTCGGGTGGAAGTGTGCCTGAGAGTCTATGGACATGAATAATAAAAAAAACATCCTGATATCCGATAACACTATTATCCGACCGGTAAGCTGTAAACCTTAAAACTCCGTTAAATATCTTATTCCTTAGAGAGTTAAGATATCCACCTCCTGCAACTACGAAATCAAATACCATTCTGAGATTATAATATGAATTCCACTGGCTCACGTTGTATAGAGGAGCGTTGGAAGAGGGCACCAGAAATACCTCGTTATCATCTGAAAGGATAACCGGAGATATCATACCTATCTGTTGAACGGTTGGTAGTGGTCCCGGATTATTTGCTCGACCTTCAGTATATACCGGGACCAGGCTTAGTCGCTTCAAAGGGAAAGCTTTATTACCTGCGGTGAAAGGTTCAATTATCCTGACAGACAGTTTCCACCCGGGAATATTCAGGTTGGTTCCAATATAAGTAAAACCCATGGTAAACCCATCTGCAGCCACTGCTCCATTATAGGAATATACATTCAGGTAGTTATGGCTCCAGCCGTTGAACATTAGCTGCCCGTACGACATAGCTGCAACTGATAAGAACAGCAATATATGTGGAATTTTTTTACTCATTGCTAAACACCAGCTCTGCAGCTTCAATTGTTGTTTTATCACCATAATCGAGCATTACGGTTGCAATAAAATCGCCCTTCACCAGAGGTTTTGTCATAGGAATACTCAAGGTACGTTTATCTCCCGGCAATGTATAAAAATCTATCGGCTCTAATTCAACCTCATTACCTGTGGACTTGTTAAAAAGGCTGCTGCTAACCTTTCCGTTTATCCATATATTGCCACAGTTAGTGAAAATCAGATAAATAGATCCGTTCTCCCGGTCTAAACCAAGATTCTCTATTTCCAGTTTTTTTATCTCCGGAATGCTACTTCTTCTGTATATCTTAACCCCTTGGCGGACATTAATTTTTATGGCTGCACCTTGTGAATCAGCGCCATCAAGGGGATTCATTTGAGTTACATAGAGCATGGCCGTCTGCACTTCTCCTTTTATACCTTCTATTGGTACAGTCATGTTTAGGTCTATCTCCCGGTTCTCTCCGGGTTTAAGAGAAAGGTATGTTCCTCCGGGGAGTGTCAGCCATCCGGCACAGGAGTTATCAAGTGAACCGGGTGGAAGCATAATGTTGTTACCCTTGTCGTCATATTCCCAGTCCCCGAAAGTTATTGACAGGTTCAGCGCATGCTCTTTGCTGATATTGCTTAAATATATTTTTTGCGAGCTTGTTTCCCCAGGATTAAGATTATAATAGGCCCTTGGCGGGGAGACTGAAATACCGACTTGCGAAAAGAGATTCTGCGATATAAATATCAATGCTCCCGTAACAAAACATATACACAAAATCGACTTGTTTTTTACTGGTAACATAAAGCTGAATTCTTTAAAGGTGAAAGTTAAAAAAGGGAAAGTTAGATATAACAATCACTCTTTCCCATTTATTGAATTCCGGTTTAACCTCTAATTTGCAACTATTGTATAGGTAACATCAGCAGTATATATAGACTCTGGGGTATCAGGATGGGTATATTTGTCGATATATTTATATCCTCCACCTGCTTCGTTGTTATAAGTTATATTGTATTTCAATTCCGATCCACCTTTTTCAGAAGAAATCAGTGAGGTTTGTGTAGTCGATAAGTTAACTGAAGAAAAAGTCCCACCACTTGTGTTATCAGATCCGGCTTCAGCCAAAACAACCATATCGGAAGCTGCAATATTTTCAGTTCCTTTTGTGAAATCACCATTAGTCTGCACTGACACCGTAAATCCACCTGTACTGAAAACAGTAAGATGGTCTTCTTTTGTAACAGAAACACCATTGTTATAGTCATCCTTAGTGTAATACTCAATATCCACATTCTTTTGGGAAGGATTAACCAAGATAGTTTGAATAGGCTTGAATTTGATATTTAAAGTTACATTGTCGGCATTTGCAGGAGTTCCTTCAGCCATCACCTCATTTACACTCACTAAACCGCTAATTAAAATAGCAGCGGTTAAAAATAAATTTTTTGTTTTCATCTTTTTGTTGTTTGATACTTTATAAAAAATTTGAATTATATATGATTCGAATAAATTCACATTACGGACATTTCGTTATATTTTCGAGACATCTGGTCAGCACACTATTATATCGCAAAAAACATAAAGGCCAAACTGTGGAATACCTTCAGTTTTTTACTTGATAAAAAACAATAATAATTATACTATTGCGACACTATCTTCACTTTTAAGACAACTACCAAGAGTAATTTTATTATTGCCGAAAATTTATTGATTATTATTTTCGATTATTATCTTAAAATTAGGGACACGATTTTTAAAATTTCGGCGGAACACATTCCGGAGGTAGAAGGACAAAGGATAACCCTTGATCTAAATACTGTTCAATGATTTGGTTCTAATAGGAGACTAACATAACAACATTACAATTTTTTAATTCTAAAAAAAACATCAATAACGCTGTACTGCAATGTACATAAGGGATAGCTCAGCTTTAATATTTTTAAGCGTAAAGTCCTATTCTATAAGGTATTACTACCCGACACCCAAAAAACGCTGCAAATGTACATGTTTTTTTTGTAACATTCGTGTTTTTAACTTTGTTTAAGTTTATTTACAACTGATAAACATTGCGATTTGTAAAAGAAAAAGTAGCCGGATAACCGATGAATGCTTATCTTTGGGGAAAAAAATTGTTATGTCTAAAAATTTTTATTTAAGCTGGTTGTTAACAGCTATTTTTTCAGTTACAACACTTTATGCATCTAAGGTAGATACCGTAAAAGTGTTCAGCCCTTCAATGAAGAAAGAGATCAAGGCGGTTATAATAACCCCCACCTCCTGCTCAGCGGATACCCCGTCTCCTGTACTTTACCTGTTACACGGATATAGCGGGGATTATAGCAGCTGGGTGAAAGCATTTCCTGTAATCAGCGAGCTGGCTGACAAGCATGACATGATGATTGTCTGTCCCGACGGGGCATATGGAAGCTGGTATATGGACAGTCCCGTTGATCCTGATTTTAAGTATGAGACCTTTGTCGCTGAAGAGTTGATCTCATGGATAGATAAAAATTACAACACTGTTGCATCACGCGAAGGACGTGCCATAACCGGACTTAGTATGGGAGGCCACGGCGGTTTGTACCTTGCCTTCCGGAATCAGGATCAGTTTGGTGCTTGCGGAAGCATGAGCGGGGGTGTTGACATACGCCCCTTTCCAGACAACTGGGATATTGCCAAAAGATTGGGAACACAACAGGAGTTTCCCGAACGATGGGAGCATAACACCGTGATGGGTTTACTTCATCTGCTTACTCCCAATAAGCTCAGTATTATTATCGACTGCGGGACTGAAGATTTCTTTTACGAAGTGAATGAACGCTTGCACAGAGAGCTGCTGTACAGGAACATTCCTCATGATTACATTTCCCGCCCCGGCATTCACGACTGGAATTACTGGGCAAATGCAATAAAGTACCAGATACTATTTTTCAGCGAGTTCTTTAAAATCAGTAATTAAACACACTATATAATTACGATTTGCAAAATTAATCTGTAAAAATCTCAGGTCACCCTGCCCGTATTTTGCACCGCCTTAAAAGGTCGAGCCTGAACTGGCATGACCTGAGTCGTTTATGAGAAGCCAGTCTTTTGTAAAGCCAGCCTTTTGTACGGCCTTAAAATATCTAATAGACAACTAACAATAAAAAAAGCAAGTTATGAAGAAGTTTATTTCACTGTTTTTGTCCATTTTTGCAGGAATTGCCATTTTTGCCCAAGCACAGCCTGAGGCCTTCAAATTTGCACTTATAACCGACACACACATTGGAAGCCCTGATAATAATGAAGACCTTTTCCGTACAGTGAAGGATATAAATTCACAAAAGGATATTGCTTTCGTGATTGTCTCGGGAGATGTGACCGAATTCGGTTCCTATAACGAATTACGAATGGCAAAATGCCTGCTGGATGATCTGGATGTGCCGTGGCATATCCTGCCGGGGAATCACGATTCCAACTGGTCGGAGAGCGGGACAAACGATTTTTTGAGGGTGTTCGGAAATGAAACGTTTGGTTTTGATTACAACGGTTATAAGTTCATCGGACTTGCTTCCGGTCCTAATATGCGAATGGGGCCCGGGCAGATACCACGTGAAAACCTTACATGGTTTTTTAAAGAGTTAAAGAAAACCGACACCAATACACCTATTATCTACGTAAATCATTACCCCATGGATAATTCACTTAACAACTGGTACGAGGTGATGGATGCTTTGCGTCCCTACAATGTTCAGTTGATGCTTTGCGGGCATGGACATACCAATAAAGCAATGAATTTTGAAGGCGTGCAGGCTGCTATGTGCCGATCCAACCTTCGTGCAAAAGAGGATTATGGCGGCTACAATATAATAACAGTCAACCCGGGAGAGGTTTCTTTGCAGGAGCGGATTGTCTCCGGAGAAACTCGTGCTCCGTGGCTCTCCTGTTCAACACATGGCCGTCCACGGTGGGAAAGCGATTCTCCCAGGCCCGGCTACAGCATTAACATAAACCATCGTTACGTAAAAGAGGCTTGGAGCATACAGGAGGAAAGTGATATGGGCAGCGGTATGTTCATCCATGAAGGAGTGTTGATTTACACCAACACTACCGGAGAGATAAAAGCTGCGAATAGTGCTGACGGCCAGACTATATGGATCTTTAACACCGGAGGTAAAATTTACTCCACCCCCACGGTATACAAGAACAAAGTATGGTGTGCTTCTTCCGACTCTTACCTGTACGGACTTGATGTGCGAAACGGTAAGCAGTTATTTAAACTAAAAAACGACAAGCCGGTGGTCTCATCTGCCGCTTGTGCAGATAATATGGTAATGATTGCCGGTGGCGACGGTTGTTGCCGGGCATGGGACGTAAACACAGGAAAACTCCGTTGGAAGTTCGACAGTGTTGAAAACTTTGTAGTGACACGTCCGCAAATAATAGAGGCCCTGCTATTTTTCGGAAGCTGGGGAAATGAGTTTTACGCAATAGATATCAAAACCGGCAACTCACGGTGGATCTGGAGCAACGGGCATACTAACAGAATGCTGTCACCTGCACAGGTTGTTCCCGTAATTACACACGGGCGTATTTATCTTGCCTCTCCTGACAGATTCATGACTGTGCTGGCAGAAAAAACGGGAGAGGTAATATGGCGGTACAACGATCCGGAGCAACGGGTGCGCGAATCGATTGGAATTTCTGAAGATGGCAACACGGTGTATGCCAAAACAATGGATGGAAATATTATTGCTATTGATGCAACCGTTCCGGAAAGGAGGGTGAAATGGGTTTCATCGGGTGAAGATATGGGTTACGAACTTACCCCCACACCGGTTGTGGAGAAAAACGGAGTTGTTTACGCTCCCACCGACAAAGGGCTGATCTACGCTTATCGCGCATCTGATGGCACCTTTTTATGGAAGTACCGCATCTCAAGCGGACTGATTAACATGATCCTGCCCACAGAGAAAGGCGAACTATATGTCTCTTCAATGGATGGGAAGCTAGTGAAGTTAACGGTTTTATAGCGTGGCACCCAGGCTGCTTCCTTCAATACAAAATTTAGCGGGAACGATGCTCTGCAGTTCTCCCATCATACCATTAGCAATCTCTGGCACGATACAATAGATGCTATAGTTATCTTTTTACGTTTCTGAACATTTTAACGATTCGTTCAACACCTTTAACAAGTTTGTCTGCTTCCTCTTTTGTGTTGTAGAAGGCAAAGGAAGCTCGTACGGTTCCCTCTATGCCAAGCTCATGCATAAGGGGTTCTGCACAGTGGTGCCCTGTTCTTACCGCTATACCCATCTTATCCAACAATGTACCTATATCGTATGGGTGAATACCATCCACCAGAAACGAGATCACACTGCTTTTCTCTCCGGCATTGCCTATTATACGTAGTCCCGGTATGGATAGTAGTTTTTCAGTTGCATATTGCAGTAACTCATGTTCATATGCGGCTATCTTATCTATTCCGATTAAAGTGAGATAGTCAAGAGCGGCAGCCAGGGCCGCTGTTCCCACAAAATCGGGTGTCCCGGCCTCAAATTTAAAGGGCAGGCTGTTGAAGGTGGTTTTATCAAAAGAAACGCTTTCAATCATCTCACCTCCCCCCTGGTATGGAGGAAGATCATTTAACCACCGCTCTTTACCATACAATACCCCTACACCGGTAGGGCCGTATATCTTGTGTGAAGAGAAGACCAGAAAATCACAATCGAGCTGCTGTACATCAACCCTGCAGTGCTGTACAGACTGGGCTGCATCAATAAGTACAGGCACGTTTTGTGCATGCGAAAGCTTTACTATCTTATCTACAGGATTAATTGTACCTAAAACATTGGAAACATGTGTTACAGAGACAAGCCTGGTACGAGGCGTTATCATTCTCGACAGTTCATCCGTCAGCAGCTCGCCATCAGCGTTTATTGGGGCCACTTTCAGCTTCAACCCGTAATAATCGCACTGCATCTGCCAAGGAACAATGTTGGAATGATGTTCCATTGCGGTAATCAAAATTTCATCACCCTCCTTGCAGAATTTACGGCAAAAAGAGGAAGCGACTAAATTTATCGATTCGGTTGCTCCACGCGTAAACACAATCTCGTTGGAAGAAGCTGCGTTGATAAATTTCTGTACCGTTCTCCTTGAGGCCTCATGTTCATCGGTAGCTGCCTGGCTAAGAAAATGCACCCCCCTGTGTACATTGGCGTTTTCGAGACAGTACATTTTAGTGATCTTGTCTATCACACACTGAGGCTTTTGCGTTGTTGCCGCATTATCCAGATAGACCAGTGGATTCCCGAATACTTCACGTGAAAGTATCGGGAAATCGTCGCGTATCTTGTATATATCAGCTTTATTCAAATTACTCCTCTTTTCAACATTACTATCAACTATTTGCATACATTGCAGTTCCCGCATCGCATCAGTTCGCCCCTGAAACGCTTATCAATAAGGTTAACCAGCCTCTCCTGAAGTGTTTCAATACGTATAAGATCCACCACATCACGAGTAAAAGCCACCATCAGCAGAAGTCGCGCCTCTTCTTTGTCTATTCCCCTTGCGCGCATGTAGAACAGCGCTTCATCATCTAAATGGCCTGTAGTAAGTCCGTGAGAACATTTTACATCATCAGCATATATTTCAAGCTGTGGCTTTGAGTACATTCTGGCATCTTCAGATGCGCACAGATTCCTGTTAGTCTGGTAAGCCTGCGTTTTTTGGGCATCTCTCTCCACCAATATCTTTCCGCAGAAAACCCCTGTCGATTTATCCTGCAAAACAGTTTTAAAAAGTTCGTTGCTCGTACAGTTAGGAACGGAGTGATCAAGAAAAGCGAAATTATCGATATGCTGTGATTTATCGCATATGGCAAGTCCTCCCGCGTGAGCTTCGGCATGTTCGCCCAGAATGCGGTACCGATAGTTGTTACGGGTATATCCGTTATGGAGGGTAATACCGCTTGTAACAACATTGGATTTCTCTTTCTGTTCACTGAACAGGTTGTTCAGGCGGGTCACCTTCACTGAGTTTTCCTCAAGCTCATACATATCCACTTGTGCAGACACATCGGCAAAGATCTCTGTAACCTGCGTCACCACAAAATTAACATCGTCAACCGTATGATCACACACCAGCAGTTTCACGTGTGCATTCTCTTCCGCAATAATCAATATTCTCCTGTTCACATTCAGATCTACGCCTCCGCGTAATATATTGATAAGCTGCAAAGGTTTATCAACAGAAACATTTTTAGGAACATATACTACAAATCCATCCTGAGCAAACATAGTGTTGTATGCCACAACACCATTATCCGAGTAGTCTGCAATTTTCGCATAATATTTTTCAAACTGTTTGGGATAATTAACAGAAAAAACCTGCAAACTGCCTACAAAAACACCTTCTGGTAAAAACTCCGGATGCTGGTTTTTATCGTAATACCTGTCGTTTATAAGAAAATATAGGTTTGTAGAGAGGTTGGGCACATCGCATTTGAAGGCATCGTAAGGATTAACCGGAATAGGAATATTCCGTAGGTTCAAACCTAAATCAGCATCAAAAGCTCGTGCAATATTCGAGTGTTTGTAATCTTCATTCTGTGAAGTGGGAAATCCAATATTCTTAAAGGTTTCAAAAGCAGCATCTCGGTAACTGTTCATCGCCTCTGAGGAATATCTGTCCAGCTCACTCCTGTATTGTTCAAACAGATCTATATATTGTTGTTCAATCATTTTTACAGATGGGTTTTGGGATATGGAGTTATCAGCCAGTCATAGCCTCTTTTTTCGAGTTCGAGGGCTAAATCGGGGCCTCCTGATTTAACAATCTTACCCGCATACAGCACATGCACAAAATCTGGTTTGATATATTCAAGCAAGCGTTGGTAGTGAGTGATAAGAATGGTTGCATTCTCTTTGGTCTGGAGCTTATTCACACCGTCAGCAACTACCCTCAACGCATCAATATCAAGTCCTGAGTCGGTCTCATCAAGAATAGACAAGAGTGGGTTTATCATAGCCATCTGAAAAATTTCATTTTTCTTTTTTTCTCCACCTGAAAACCCCTCGTTTACCGAGCGGTTAACCAGCTGGCTGTCCATTCCCAACAACTCTCTCTTATCGCGCATCAGTTTCAGAAAATCGGAAGCAGTAATCGGCTGTTCATTCCTATATTTCCTTTGTTCATTAACAGCAGCACGCATGAAATTAACCATGCTCACACCGGGTATCTCAACCGGGTACTGAAAACTAAGGAATATTCCCTCACGTGCACGATCCTCGGGTTCCATATCGAGTAGATCTTTACCATTGAAAATTATACTGCCCCGGGTAACTTCATACTTGGGATTTCCGGCGAGCACAGACGCAAGGGTACTTTTCCCTGAACCATTAGGTCCCATAATAGCATGAACCTCGCCGGGTTTTACTTCCAGATCTACACCTTTTAATATCTCTTTATCTTCTACTATCGCATGCAGATTCTTTATCTTTAACATATTTGTAATCACGTGTAATATTATTAAATAGGCTGCTCTATTTAACGCCGCCCTAAAATAGTTTATTTGATAATACGAGTATGACAACAATTGCCACACAAGGATAGAATTCTCGAGACTGATAACAAACGATCCTCCTGAAATGTTTGATTTGTGCCTTAAATAATTGCTCACCCATTATACTAAATCGGGAACCGTCTCCTTTTCAACGCATCTATCCCTTTTCATCTTCGGCAATTATATCTTCCGCCTCCTTTATCTTCTTAAACAGATCAGATGCGAACACAAAATCGTTAAGCTTTACGTTATCAGCATCCATTATTTCCGACCTGTTTCCTTCCCACTCCTTTACCCCTTCATTGATAAAAATAACATTGTCTCCAATATTAATTACCGAATTCATATCATGAGATACAACTATTGTTGTCATTGAAAAATCTGTTGTGATATCATGAATCAGCTCGTCTATAAGCTGAGATGTTTTCGGATCGAGCCCCGAATTAGGTTCATCGCAGAAAAGATATTTCGGATTCAAGGCAATTGCTCTCGCAATAGCCACCCTTTTCTTCATTCCTCCGCTTATCTCTGAAGGATAAAGGCTGGCTGCATTAAGCAGATTGACTCTCTCGAGGCAAAATTCTGCACGTTTTTTGCGCTCACGCTTATTCTTCCTGGAAAACATATCAAGCGGAAACATCACATTCTCAAGCACTGTCTTTGAATCAAACAGTGCTGCTCCCTGAAAAAGCATTCCAATATCGCGACGAAGTCGACGAACCTCACCTGGTTTCATGCCGATGAAATTCTTTCCATCATAACATATCTCTCCAGATGTAGGAGTAATTAATCCGACAAGGCATTTAAGCAGAATCGTTTTCCCCGATCCGCTTTTCCCGATGATCATATTAACTTCTCCCTTATAAAAGGTAGTATTTATATTGTTAAGAACAACGTCGCCGTCAAACTCTTTTGTAAGATTTTTTATTTCTATCATACAGCCATTCCTTTACCCCAACACCAACTGCGTAAACACCAAGTCAGTAACAAGAATCAAAACGCTGTTTATCACCACCGAATTGGTACTGGCCTGCCCCACCTCTAGAGCGCCACCTTTTGCTGTGTACCCAAAATAGGCTGCCACAGATGCAATTATGAAACCAAAAAGCATCGATTTAAAAATGGAATACCAGATAAGTGACTCTCTAAAAAATGCCTGAATTCCATATACATAAGTATCAACTGATGGTATCCCCAGAACAATACATATGACATATCCTCCAAACATTCCCGTAAACATGCTAAAAACGACCAACACTGGCATAAATGCAACAAATGATGCTATCTTTGGCAATATCAGGTAATTTGCAGAGTTAACTCCCATTATTTCAAGTGCGTCAATCTGCTCGGTGATGCGCATTGTTCCAATTTCAGAGGCTACATTAGAACCCACCTTGCCAGAAAGGATAAGGCACATAATGGTGGAGGAAAATTCCAGCAGAATAATCTCTCTCGATACAACACCCACGGTAAACCGCGGCAGCATAGGTGAGTCGATATTCAAAGCTATCTGCAGAACAATAACAGCTCCTATAAAAAAAGAGATAATAACCACAATCCAGATAGAGCTGACACCCAGCTGATAAACTCCTTTCATGAACTCTTTCATGAACTCTCTAATTCTATCCGGCACTGACAATACTTTCTTCATCAGCAACGCGTATTCCCCTACACTTTCTATTGAACTGATAAAACTCATGTGCCTTTTTCGTTCGCTAATTATTTTTGCAAAGATAAATAAAATTATTCCTGCGACTTACAAATCTTTCAGCAAGACATCATTTTTGTCATCGAACATACTTTTACGGGTATTCTCCAAAGCATTCCAGTGATCCCGAAACTCCTCTTCTATATCTATCATGAAATCTTCCGATCCATGCTTATCAAGTTTTGAAATCAGGAGGTTCACCGTAATCTTATTAATATCGAATGCGGGCTGGTATGCGGGCACTCGCTCATCTGACGCTGAAGGAGTGATTGAGATAATTTTCAGTTCAAGCAGTTCATTCAAGATGTCGTTTGTAAGCCGCACCGGCACCTTGCACCACACCGAAAGGTGATCAGCAGTAAGTGGTGGTTTCCCCTCAGCAAAACGTTGAACTATCTCAGTGGTGATCATAAGCGTGAAAAAATCTTTATATCTGCGGCTAATATTTCGCGTCTCCTTCTCGAAAGAGAATTTCCTTACATTTTGTGCTGCATAGGATATCTCTGCGCCAATAAGAACAATAAACCACGATGTCTGAATCCAGAGCAACATTAGAGGGATAGCGGCAAATGTACCGTAAATGGCATTATAGCGGGTAATCCACAACTGACCGCTCAAATAGAGCATCTGAAAAAACTGAAATGCTGTCCCCGCAATTATTCCTGCAAGCAAAGCATTAGTAAATTTCACTTTTGTATTCGGCAAAAATTTGTAAAGTACAGTAATCAGAAGAATGATTAAAACAAAGGGTACAATATTCAGCAGGCGGGGTATAACAGGATACAATATATAGATAATCTTCAACGTATTGTTTTGAGGATAGCTGATGATACTCAAGGTATTGGCAAGAACAAAAAATATTGGCATCAGCAGTATAAACGCGGAATAATCGGTCACTTTCCGCGCAATACTTCTTCCTTTAGGCACCTGCCAGATTTTATTCAGGTTATTTTCAATATCACCGAAAAGGAGAATTATAGTATATAGAAACAACATAATACCCACTCCTGCAAATATTCCCCCACCCTTCGCCTCTTCTAACGACTTTTTAATAAGCAGAAACAGCAGGTTCAGAAACTCGCGGGTTCTCTCCTCTGCGGTCGCATTTTCTCCGGGTATAGCGGTAGTTATATCGGCTGAACCGGGGGTACCAGTGATATTTGAATTTCCTAAGTGTACCTGAACAGCGTTCACACTGTCGCTTGGTGTTTCGGGGATGGGTACTATTACCTCACTATGATGAACATCGCCAAGCATGAAGTTAAAGATACTGCTCTCCATTATATTCTCTATTCCAAATCCACGAGCAATGGCAAAAATTACTGCCAGCAACGGAACTATAGAGAGTAAAGTTCTGTATGTAAGCGACCGGGAACTGGCAGCAATATCAAGCTCCTGCACATTACGGACAGTTAGCATAACCGTCTTTATGGAATCATAAAGAATATTTTTTTTATTTGAAAGGGTTTCGGGATTCTGACGCCATATATCGAACGACAAAAATTGGATCAGTTTTTTTATCCTGATCCTTAAAAGATCGAGTCTGCCGGGTTTTTCCTCCTCTTCGCGATCGTATCTTTTGTTTTTTTTTGCCATTTTTTTTCTTAATAAAAAAGCAGCTGGCCTGTAAGCCGGGTTCTGTATCCCGAAGAGTCGGGATGTCTGTCATTTATCTGCGGATAAGTGTCGCCACTCTCCTTTAGCGGCCTACCCCTCGGCATCGGGCGAGCAACCCTACATATCCGATATACATGGCCTTGCAACCCATAACACGTACGGCATGCTGCATTGCTGCAACATCCGGTGAGCTCTTACCTCACCTTTTCACCCTTACCCGCGGCATAAAACCCGAGCGGTTATTTTCTGTTACGCTTAACTGCCCTCACGAACAGCTTCCCGTTAGGAAGTATGGTGCTCTGCGTTGCCCGGACTTTCCTCCACGACGTTAAAAGTCGCAGCGACAAACCGACCTGCTGCAATTGCAAAAGTAATACTAAATTAGCGATTTAACCCTATTTCTTGAGGTTTTTTACATTTCAGAATATGATTTAAGATTTAGATTCTTTTCTCAAACCAGCAGTATGGCAAAAAAGTTTCAACATATCACGCAATTCAATACCCAATAGCAGATGGCCAGGTAATAAAATACCGCGATACGCCGCATAATCGATTAACTGCAAATATAACAGGCCAGAATAAAGGCAAATATCCCTTTTCGCTGATTATATGGCGATTAAGCAAGCACCCGCCAAAGGGTTATTAAATTATACGCTGCTTTCCGTTATAGGATGAAGGACGCACAAAAGTAACAGCCAAAGGATTATTAAATTACACGGTATATTGTGAAAATTTATTCATAAACTCTTCATAATAAGTCTTTGAGACAGGGATATCGGGTGTGCTTTCAGCGTCAAGCTCCAGGACAAGCCCTCCTTTTATCTTCTTCAATATCTTAACCTTGTCAATATTCACTATGTAGGAACGGTGGCAACGAACCAAAGGGGTCTCTTTAGTTAGGTTCTCCTCCATCCACTTGAGCGAGTTACGAATTAAAAAACGCGACAACCTCGATTTGTTCAGATAATAAATGGTCGCATAATTATCTGCAGATTCAATATAAAGTAGATTCTCCAGCATAATAGATATCTTCAGATCACCTTTTTCATCAGGGAAAGCGATTAAAGTTTTCGCATGTATATCGGCAATCTTTTCATGTCCTATATGCTCTAACAAAGCACTTTTCTCTTTCCATGAAAAATATAGCCAGGAGATTAAATACGGCAAAAGTAACACCAGTGTAGTGTTGAAAAGGCTCTGGCGGAAAATTTCGGATATATCCCTGACGATCCCATCCTTGGGAAAGAATTTAGCAAATAGGGTGTAGAAGATAGCCATAGCCACTATCTCGCAGAGTATCCATAATGCGTATTGCCAATAGAGTACATCCCGCCTGTTTGAGTAAGCTATAAGAATCACACGGCTGATTACAACAACCAACATTCCTGTAAGTATTATCAGACTCGAAAACGCAAAATATTTAATATCTGAAATACCTGGATACCAGTCGCGGGAGCCGAAAGGTTGAAAAAGATTGATAAACAATAGCGCGAAGAGAGCCGTAAAAAGAATCATTCTAAGGCTGTTCTTCTTATCATATAGATATGCAGGGATCTTACCGTCCATCTTATCATCAAATTTTTTCCTGTTCAATACAAAATTAAATTTTTATTGAAGACTTACCAAAATAATTGAGGATGCGGAGGAGATTTTTCACCCCTGCATATCAGATTTCACCCCATATACAAGAATATATCCCTAAATTGCTGCCACTTTCCCTTTCATTTGCTAATAAGTGAAAAAGCCTGTTCTTTTACCGAAAAAAGGAATTATGACAAGTTATTTGAAACAATACAAAGAACTTAATCAATGTTTCAAACAGGGGATTGAATCTCATTTGGAGAAAAACAATATCGATATCTGTTTTTTCAGTTTCCACAGTTTTTCAAATGAAGGTAAAAATAAAATATCAGAGTACTGGGACAACAATATCACCGAAAATTTTTCTTTCGAATATCCGGTCTTTACTCCTTCTGAAAAAAAGAAATTTAACGAAGCCATCGTGCTTCTGCACGGGCTTAACGAGAGAAGCTGGAATAAATACCTGCCATGGGCTGAATATATCTGTAACCATACTCGCAAACCGGTAATATTATTCCCGTTAGCTTTCCATATAAACCGTTCTCCGCTCTCATGGTCAAACCCCCGTAGTTTAAGCCTGTCGCAACTGTTAAACTTCAGAAGGGAAAAATTCAACGGCGATCGTTCTATCAGCTATGCCAATGTAGCTTTAAGCGACCGCATAAGTCAGTTTCCAGAAAGATTTTATCTGTCGGGGCGTCAATCCTGGGAAGATTTAACTATTCTCTTCGAAGAGATAAAAACAGGGCATCATACGCTTTTCGGGGAAGGAGCCCAAATAGACATCTTCTCATACTCCATAGGTACCTTTCTTTCGCAAGTTACCCTTATGGCAAACGATAAAGATCTTTTTTCCGACTCCCGCCTATTTATGTTTTGTGGCGGAAGCATCTTCCGTTCCATGTTTGGCATATCAAGAAGCATTATGGATAAACCTGCATTTGAGAAGTTGCAACACTATTATATTAATGTTTTCGGTAACGAAAAAGCACCAATATGGAAACAAGACAATGGCTTTAATGCATTTATGCGAATGATAACGCCTGAAAGGATGAAGAGCAAACGCGAAAAATTATTTTCAGGTTTGGCTAAACGAATAAAAGGAATTGTACTCGCCAAAGACCAGGTAATACCTTACAAGGGAGTTCTGGAAGCTTTGGGCCGAAAAACCGCGGAAGCCACTGTCCAATTAATCGATTTCCCTTTTCCCTATACACACGAGAACCCGTTCCCCATTAACACAAAGGATGCCTCATCGGTGAACAGAGCTTTCGTCAATGTGTTTTCACAGGCAGTAGAGTTTCTGATTTAAACCATCATTAATATATTTGAGATTTGTATTAATTATAATATTTTTATATTTTTGAGGTTCGATTTCTCAAAAAAACTAAAAATAATTTTCAGGTGCAGTCATCATCGGGATACAAGGCTCAATTTGAAGAAGTGTATGTTTCCAACTATGCACGAATGAAACGATTTGCACAGCAATACCTAATCCACGAGGAGGACGCTGAAAATATTGTGCACGACATTTTCTCAGAGCTTTGGGAGAAAAAGATGGAATTCTCTTCTTTCGTGAACTTTAACGGATACTTATTTATGATGTTGAAAAACAGGAGTATCGATTTCCTCCGTCGTAAAACCCTTGAACAACACGCTATCACCGAGATGCAGGATGAATACACCCATAGCCTGAAACTGAGACTCGCATCTTTGGAAGAGCTGGACAACAGGCTTCTCTCAGATAACAATATCGATACCATCATCCAAAAAGCAATTGATGCACTACCCGAAAAATGCCGGGAAATTTTCGTGATGAGTAAAATAGAAGGGAAAAAACAAAAAACAATCGCAGAAGAACTCAACATCTCAATCCACACCGTTGAAAGCCAGATGGGCATAGCCTTCAAAAAGCTGAGAGAGGCATTAAAAGATTACATTCCACTCTTTATCTTCTTTTTTATTTAACTTATTATCAATGGATTTAATCTTCTCAGATTTTATTTCACCATCTCTATCAAACCAATCCTTTACAAGACGAAGTTGCAGCAAGTTTCTTCTTTGCCCGACCGGTTTAACGAAAAAGTTTCCACAACTGAATATTCCAAACTATTTTACCCTCTATACTTGCCTAAAGAAAAAAATTTACTCTTTCATTAGCGGATTTTTACTTTTCATTCGTTTTATTAATAACAAGCATTAAAATGGACGAACAACTATTGCGATATTTTTCTGGAGAATTAACGATTAGCGAACAATTGGAATTGACTCTCCGTATTGAAAACGACGACCGGTTAAAGGCCGAATTCATTCGTTTACAGAATCTAAGTGCGGTTTCGGAACTTTCATCTCACCCCACAGACCGTAGTGAGGGAGACAGACATTTCAAAACATTTATCTCTCGAGTCAAACGTAATGCCAAAAGAAAAATCTTTGTCAATATTGCGAAATATGCAGCAATAGCGCTTATTCTGGTCGCTTCAACCGTTTGGGCTACGCTCTGGATCACTGACTCAGAGGCAACGGCAATGAACACGTTATTCGTACCGGCGGGACAACGGGCGCAACTAAGGTTACAAGACGGAACCGAAGTCTGGCTAAATGCACAATCAACTTTGAAATACCCTTCTCGCTTTTCTAAACGAAAGCGGCAGGTAGAGATTACAGGTGAAGCTTTTTTTGATGTGGCAAAAGATAAAAATAAACCTTTTATCGTTACCACACAAAACACTCATATGAAGGTGCTTGGAACACAATTCAACGTGTATAGTTATCCCGGAGCAGGATACATTCAAACAGACCTGGTAGAAGGTTCAGTGAAAGTCTATCAGGAGTACAATGAGAATATCAGTATAGTCCTGAAACCAAATGAACAAGTGATAATAAAAGGAAGTAGTATGACTGTCGGCAATATCGATAATCCCGATCATCTGCTTTGGAGAAATGGAATTTACTCTTTTAACAACGAATGTTTGATCGATATCATTGAGAAATTGCAGCTCTACTACGATGTGAAAATTATAGTGGAAGATCCTGAAATATTCAATACAAGATACACCGGAAAATTTCGCCAACGCGATGGAATTGACGAGATCATGCGTATTATACAAAAAATTCAGCCATTTAAGATTGAAAAAGACAAAGACGAAAATATCATCACCTTAACAAAATAAAATAATGAACTCTCTAAAATATAATTGCCTATGAAGAATCAGATTCATAAATAAAAAAGCGACAGGTGCGCCAACACCTGCCGCTAAGCTTAAAGCAAAAATTCAACTATTTCGTTAAGCAATACGTGCATAAGACAAACTTGTTGGAATTATGCCTTTGTTAGAAATAGTCTAATTGTAATGAACTATCACTTAGTATTCACTTTAAACTCATACAAATATATGATAAAAAACATTTCATCGGATCGCTTTTTGCTAAAAAAAAGCGACTTTAAAGATTTATTTAACATCATGAAAATCTGCTTATTTCTATTGTTTGCCTTCGCATTTCAACTGATGGCAACAAATACAAATGCCCAGGATGCTATAATTGAACTGAGATCCAACTCTGTAACCGTAAGTCAGCTGATCAGTGAAATTGAAAAACAGACGGACTATCTGGTCGTTTACAGCAACCGCGAAGTAAACACCTCGCGTACAGTAAACCTGAAAAACAGATCGGACAAAGTTTCCGAATACCTGAACCAAACATTCAGCGGCACAGATATCGGTTACGATTTTGAGAAAAACTATATTGTTCTCTCGAAAAAGGCCCAACAAACCGCAAGCACAATTACAAATTTGGTGCAAACTCTTCAACAGCAAGGGAAAACCGTAAGGGGTACCGTTACCGATTCTAACGGGGAACCTGTTATTGGAGCAACAATTATTGTAAAAGCTAATCCTTCGCACGGTACAGTAACCGATATAGATGGTAATTTCATTTTATCTAATTTACCTGAAAACGCTGTATTGCAAATCACTTATGTGGGAATGAAACCTCAGGAAGCAAATACAGCAGGAAGAAGTACAATAAATGTTGTATTGGATACTGATGTGGAGTTGTTAGATGAAGTTGTGGTAATTGGTTACGGCACACAAAGAAAATCGGATGTTTCTGGATCCGTTACTACAGTTTCTGGTGATAAGTTAGCTAAAATTCCAACGGCAAATGCTGAAACAGCCCTACAAGGCATGGCCCCCGGACTGAGTGTAAATTTTGGAAGCGGAGCAGCTGGCTCAGCCGCAACTTTGCAGGTCAGAGGCGTTACAACCTGGGGAACGGATAATTCTCCTTTAGTAATCATTGACGGCGTACCGGGTGATATGTCGTATTTAAATCCGGAAGATATTAAAACAATGTCTGTCTTAAAAGATGCTGCTACGGCAGCCATTTACGGCGCACGTTCTGCAGCAGGTGTAATTTTGATTGAAACTCATCGGGGAGTCATGCAATCTCCCAAAATTCACTTCTCATCATATTGGGGAATGGATGATTTACCCAAAAGGATGGAAGTATGTAATTCTGCAGAATTTGTGAAGATACGCAAGATGGCTCTTGGCAACGCGGGGATTGCACAAAACAGATGGCCGAAATACATATCCGAATATGAGAGAGACCCGTCTCAATTTGCAGATACAGACTGGCAAAAAGAATATTATAGGCGAGGATTCACTCAAAAATATAATGTGGGTTATACCAGTGGAAACAGTACAACCAATGTTGCCCTTTCTGCTTTTTATGCTAATACAGACGCAATTGTTATTGGTACAGGTGAGACAAAATACGGATTTCGATTAAACTCTGACATGGAAAGGGGAAGTTTTAAAGTTGGAGAATCTATCAGCTTCAGCAGATGGGAATCCGACTTGGAAGCAAGTTCCGGTTTCCCGGGTATGTATCAAGTTACGAATATTGAGCCTCTGGCTTTTGTGTATGATGAAAATAATGACGGCGGTTATGGTGGTGCAATTGCAGGAATGGGAATGTCAGATGCTGCGAATATTGTCGGATTTAACAACCTCGTGGATTATACTTCAGCCAATGACTACATTTCAGCTTCAGGATATTTGCAATACGAACCGATAAAAAATCTGATGATCAAACTTACCGCAAGTCGGAGTATTTATTTTGGGAATACACGTCAGTTTACACCCACTTACCAATTAGGCGTAATGAAAGTGAATAACAGAGCTTCATTATCGGAAGAACGTGAAAAAACCATGAACGACTTGCTGGAATTTACTGCAAATTGGAATAAGACATTCAAAGAAGTGCATAATATACAGGCTTTATTGGGACTTTCTCAAGAAGAAAATACGTATAATAATATTGCAGCATCCGGGAAAAAATTTGAAAACAATGAAATGGATTTGTTGGGGCATGCCCAGGAAGACTTTACAGTTGGTGGAACAAAAACTCGTAGTGGATTGCGTTCTGTCTTTGGACGATTAAACTATAACTATCAGTTAAGATATATGGTTATGGCATCACTCCGATATGACGGGTCTTCCCGATTCGCTTCAGGAAACAAATGGGGCGTTTTTCCGTCTGTATCGGCCGGGTGGAATATTGCAAACGAATCGTTCTGGGAAAACATGAAAAAAACGGTGTCTACCTTTAAATTAAGGGTAAGCTATGGTGGCTTAGGAAATCAATCCATAGGTTTGTACAAATATATACCCGCCTTAACATCAAACACAAATACACTCAATTATCCATTTGGAGGCAAAGATGTGTCTTTAGGGTATGCAATAACCCAGCTGCCCTCATCAAACATTAAATGGGAAACGACGATGTATAAAAATATCGGCGTTGATTGGGGTTTTTGGAATAATAAATTGGAACTTTCTGCTGAAGCCTACATCAAAGATACACACGATATGCTTTCGAGTAAGAACATCAGTTTATCTACAGGATTTGGGGCATTGACGGTCAATGACGGGAAATTACGCACGACCGGATACGAAATTCAGGCGATATATCATGGAAAAGTAAACAATATCAAATATGATTTGGATATGAATTTGTCCCACTATAAAAGCGTATTGAAAGCGATGGCAGATCCAAATTATTTGTATGAATATGGAGCATTAAGAACATATGTGGGAGGAGAAATTGGAGAATTTTGGGTAACAAAAACAGATGGTATATTTCAAAGTGAACAAGACGTTATCAATTGGAATAAAGAACATGGTTATTTTGCAAAAGATGGCACATGGCAAGGGATGCAACCATCTGCCAAGCCTGGAGATATTCGTTTTATAGACCAAAATAACGATGGGCAACTGGATTCGAGTGATAAAGTCAAAGTTGGCAGTGGAACTCCAAAAATTGCGGCTGCTTTCAATGTGAATTTAGCGTACAAAAATTTCGACTTTTCTGCCTATTTTTATGGGCATTTCGGAGTAAAACGTTACAATTACACTAAGTTTCAGCTACAGCGAATGGACCAGGTATTTAACTACGGGAAAGATGCTTTAAACGCCTGGACACCTGAAAACAAAAATACAGACATTCCGCGTGCTGTGCAGGGAGATCCTAACAAAAACACCCGCGTATCGGATCGTTTTGTAGAAAACGGAGATTATCTCCGCTTGAACAATGTTCAACTCGGGTACAATCTGCCGGCTAAAATATGTAAAAACCTTAGCATCTCTAACTTACGTTTTTATATTGGAGCAAGCCGTTTATTCACTCTCACGAATTACAAAGGATATGATCCTTCAACAGGTTCAAATGTAGGGCAAATTGGATACGACTATGCTGCTACACCACTCAGTAGGACCTATATGGCTGGCATTAAATTCGGTTTTTAATCAAAAAAATAAAAGCAATGAAAGCAAAAAATATATTATACCTCTCATTCATTGGATGTATTCTTCTGGCTTCTTGTACCGGAACGTTTTTGGATGAAGACAGAAATCCTAATTCTCTTTCTCCAAATATTTTTTGGAAAAATGAGTCGGATATTATGAAAGGCCTAACGAGTGTCTACGCGGCAATGCAACCCAATGTTTCGTGGGCAAAACCTTACGAAAGATATATCGTAATTGATAATTACAGAAGCGACGAAATTGATTTTCGGGCAGATGTAACCTCTTGGATGAATATCGCTATGTTTACCAATGACCCAACAAATGGGGTAACCAAAGCAGAATGGACAAATTTGTACATTGGAATAAATTATGCGAACCAATGTATCGATAATATACCCAATGTGCCTGGCGAAAGCAATGATCTGAAAGCTTTAAAGAAACAAGCGATAGCAGAAGCTCGCTTTTTGAGAGCATATTTTTACTATCGCCTCTATTTGAATTTCGGGGAAAAAATCCCTATCTTTCTTCAAGAACTAAAAGGAACTGAAGAAGAATTCTATCCCAAACAGGCCCAAGACGGAGAATTGGTTAAATTCATTGAAAAAGAGCTTACTGAGGTTCAAGCAGATTTGCCTAAAACGTATCCTGCAGAAGTTTGGGGAGGACGCGCAACGAGTTATGCGGCTGCAGCCGTCTTGGGTAAGTTTTATATGTTTCAGCATGAATTATCAAAAGCTGAAAAGGAGTTTGAAAAGTTAATAGGAAACTTCGAGTTAATGGAAAATTATGCAGATAATTTTAACGGTTTACATAAAAACAACTCAGAATCTGTATTCGAACTCCAATTTACAGGGAACATGACGGGCGGACATCGCGAATATAATTTATTTGCAGTCCATTTAGCTCCTTTTTCTGCATATGACGGGGGTTACGAAGAAGCTTATCCCTCTAATTGGTTATTTGATGTGATGAAAACGGATAAAACTACCGAAGGAAAATATAGTATCCGTACATTATCCACGATTATTTTTGACGATCCGGACTGCCGTCCTTCATATTATGAAAAAGGGAAATCTTTCTCTGATTATCATGAATCAGGACAATTCTTTTGGCATAAATATGTAACATGGGATCCCTCTTTAAGTGCCGATTGGTACTATAGTGGGTATAACATACCACTAATACGCTATGCAGATATTCTTTTATTATACGCAGAATGTCTAAATCACAAAGGCGAGACGATCAAAGCTATTCAACATATTAACGAAGTTCGGAATCGCGCAGATGTTCCGGCACTACCCTACACATTATCAAAAGAAGATGTACTGGAACATTTGCAAAATGTTGAGCGCCCATGCGAACTGGCGCTTGAAGGTACGCGATGGTACGATTTAATCCGCTGGGGAATGGTTAAACAGTCCCTTACAGATCACAAGAAGCCATATGTGGAAAATTTCGTAGGCACAAAACATACATTATTCCCCATTCCGCACGATGAATTCTTGTTGAATCCTGACTGGGAACAGAATCCCAACTTCAGTAAATAAACCACATCCTGTCCGGAAAATACAAGATCGATTTGTGATGGCATGTTCATATCAATCGTCGCTTATTTTCCGGACATTTTCTTCTTCTCAATACTCATTCAACTTCATCATTTTATGATCAAAAAAACACATTACATTTTCTTTTGCCTTGTGATGACAATTGGCCTTGGCTGTAAAGAAAAAACCACCGCACCAAAACTTTTCATGGAGCAAGATGATTTTGTAAATCTGATAAACATAAAGAATGTACCTGCATCTGAAAACGAAAATGATTTGTTTGCTTTTTCGGATTTGGGAGCTTGGTTTGGTTTTGCTTTACCCGAAAATGAATCCAATCATTTCGCAGGGTCATTTATCGGACCGCTTAAAATGAACGGAAAAGGATGGATCGCTGCCGGATTTGCCGTTCCGCAAATGAAAATAGACAGTTTGGATTTTGATTTCGCCCGCAACATACACACATCGGAATACTTACCCGGAAAATTATCGCAATTATTTACGAATGAAACTATTGTATTTGAATCTGAACTTTGTTTTTCAAGTAAAAACACTGCAATTATCCGCACAACCATTACCAATAGAGGTGCAACTCCCATAAAACTTTCGTTGCTGTGGAAAAGTCAGTATTTTGAAAACCAATCAAAATTAAATCTGACCAACAACCGATGTGCTACCCTTTACGACTTTACTGACGACTCATATCTAACCGTATCACACCTCACGTGCAATCCGTCTTTCGCATCACCCCTAACCTTAGAGGGTAATGAAATGACTGCAATAGAGCAACAAAACCTCGAAATAAAAAGTGGCGAAAAGTATATGAGTTTCATTGTAGCTTCGTTTAATTTTCAACAGCCTATAATGGAATTAACCGATTCATCGACAACTGAATTGAACAGCATTTTCAATGACAACCAAAAAAGATGGAACAGCTACATTGCTTCAATTCTGAAAAACGATAAAAACGCCCGATATTTGCATGATAATGCTTACCGTCGGGTGATCGTCAAATCCATGATGACGTTGGTTGGAAACTGGCGCTCGGCTTCGGGTGACATGCTTCACGACGGATGCTATCCTTCCTACAACGGATTTTACGGATTTTGGTCGTGGGATTCATGGAAACATGCATCGGCAACGGTATTGTTCAATCCTGAATTGGCAAAAAATGAGGTGCGTTCGCTATTTGATTATCAGGCCGAAAACGGCATGATTCCCGATTTCATCGGAAGGAATAAACAACGAAACAACTGGCGCGATACAAAACCGCCGCTCTCTGCCTGGGCAGTATTAAACATTTACAATGCAACTAAAGACAAAGATTTTGTTGCAGAAATGTTCGATAAAATATACAATTACCATCAATGGTGGTACCGGGAACGAGATCATGACGGAAACGGCGTTTGCGAATATGGCTCAACCGATGGAACACTGATTGCGGCAGCATGGGAAAGCGGCATGGACAATGGTGTAAGATTTGATAACACTAAAATGCTCAAAAACAATGCTCCCGATGCCTGGTCAATGAATCAGGAAAACATCTGCCTGAATTCATTCCTATATGCCGATAAAAAATACCTGTCGGAGTTAGCAACTAACCTTAACAAAACAGAATTGAGCAAAAAATTAGACACCGAGGCAGAAATATTAAAGCATCATATCCAAACAAAGATGTTTGACAATGAAACGGGGTTTTTCTACGACACACGCCTCGGCTCGGGCGAATTTATCCGGGTTATGGGCGCGGAATGCTGGGTTCCGCTTTGGGCCGGCGTAGCTACCCCCGAGCAGGCCAAACGAGTGCTATCCGCAATGTTGGATCCCGAAAAATTCAACACCACACTTCCGTTGGGCACCTTAGATGTCAGTAACAAAAAGTTGCGTCCTGTTAAAGGATATTGGCGAGGCCCCGTTTGGATCGACCAAGTTTATTTTGGCGTTACCGGACTTAAAAAATACGGCTTTGAAAAAGAAGCCGATATGTTTATCCGCAAATACATCGGCAATGCCCAGGGATTATTGACCGACGGGCCTATCCACGAGAATTACAATCCCCTGACAGGCGAAGCGCTCAACAGTCCGAACTTCGGATGGTCTTCCGCATTAACAATAAAGATGTTGCTAAACAATTAATTTTTTTTACAATGAGAAAAGCAATTTTACAATTGATTTGTGCAACGTTGTTTGCTTTCAACGTTTTTTCCCAAAATGAAGGAATTCCTTTCCAACGGGAAAACAATACTAAACAAAAACAAGTAGAAACCCGGCAAAACAAGTATCCGCATTCCGACAACGATTGGGAAAACTTCAACATCCTGAGTCGGAACAGACTACCTTCCGCCGCCACTTTTTACGCTTTTCACACAAAGGAGTTGGCAAAAAAGAACCGGAAACAGGATTCGCCTTATTTCCTCTTGCTAAACGGCACGTGGAAATTCAACTTTGTTCCGAGAGTTAAAGATCGCCCGACAACATTTTTCCAACAAAATTTCGACACATCAAGCTGGGATGATATTAACGTGCCGGCAAATTGGGAGTTGGAAGGTTTTGGATATCCGTTTTACGTTTCGGGTGGATACGGAATTGAAAAAAATCCCCCGCTTATACCCGAAAGAAACAGTCCGGTCGGTTCTTATAAAAGAGAATTCACGATTCCCGACAATTGGAAAAGTCGGCAAATTATTCTTCATCTCGGAGGAGTGGCATCAGCATATTATGTTTGGGTAAATGGTAAAATGATCGGCTATTCCCAAGACTCCAAAACACCATCGGAGTTTGATATAACGAATGCGGTTCACACAGGAAAAAACGAAATCGCCGTGCAGGTATTCAAATTCAGCGACGGGTACTATCTTGAAGATCAGGATTTCTGGCGTTTGGCAGGCATCCAGCGTGATGTGTATGTTTACGCACGAACGTTTACTCATATTCGTGATTTTGAGGTGGTTACCGATTTAGACAGAGATTACAAAGACGCTGTGCTCGAACTTTTTGTTGATGTTGAGAATGCCCGAGCGGGAAATCTAAAAAACACTGAGGTTCAAATTGAACTGTACGATAAATCTGGAAAAGTAGTTTACCAGGAGCGCAAAAAAGCATCCGAAAAAGCACAACTGATTTTCAAAAGGAAAATTCCCGCCCCTCTGCTATGGAGTGCCGAAAAGCCCAACTTGTACCAACTGCAATTATCACTCTTTGAAAACGGTAAGTTAGCGGAAATTATTTCCCGCAACATTGGTTTTCGCAAAGTGGAGATAAAATACGCACAATTACTTATAAACGGGCAGCCTGTCTATATAAAAGGTGTCAACCGGCACGAACACGATCCTTACACAGGACACGTAGTTTCAGAAGAATCCATGCTACAAGACATCAAGCTGATGAAAGAAAACAACATCAACAGTGTGCGCACATCGCACTATCCAAACGATCCAAGATGGTATGAACTGTGCGATATTTATGGCTTATATGTGGTTGATGAAGCAAACATCGAATCGCATGGAATGGGTTACCAACCCGATAAATGCCTAGCCAACCAACCCGAATGGGAAAAAGCGTTTATCGACAGAACCGAACGAATGTTCGAGCGGGATAAAAACCATCCTTCCGTCATTATCTGGTCGTTAGGAAATGAATCGGGGGAAGGCGTAAATTTTGCAGCTACCTACACATGGATAAAGCAACGCGACAAATCCAATCGCCCCATCCATTCCGAAGACGGAATCAAAGGGCCCTATACCGATATTTACTGTCCCATGTACAAAAAAATAGATGTTCTCATCAACCATGCCCTATACATGCCGAATAAACCTCTCATTTTATGCGAATACGCACATGCTATGGGAAACAGTGTGGGAAATTTGCAGGATTATTGGGATGTGATAGAAACGTATCCTGTTTTACAGGGAGGTTACATTTGGGATTGGGTTGATCAAGGCTTCGCACAGAAAACCAAAGATGGTCGTTTTTATTGGGCGTATGGTGGCGATATGGCACCCGACCAAAAGGATGTGCCCAGTAGCGCCAATTTCTGCATGAACGGACTGGTTGCCGCCGACCGAACCCCAAAACCACACTTGTACGAAGTAAAAAAAGTATATCAAAACATCGGATTCAAACTGCTAAATTTTGATAACGGACTGCTGGAAATTAAAAACAAATTCTTTTTTACCAACCTAAGCGATTTTAATTTTTCGTGGATATTGGAAAAAAACGGAAAAAAAATAGGCGAAGGCGTTATCGAAAACGTTTCGTTAAAGCCACAGGAAACGGCAACGATAAAAGCGGCTTTTCCTAATATTTCATTTAAGCCCGAAAATGAATATTTTCTGAACCTTTATGCCACCCAAAAACTAGACGACGGATTACTAAAAGCCGGAACCGTGATGGCGCGCGAACAATGCCTGGTGTACCCTTTTATGCCAGCACCTGCAAAAAAAGAAAACAAACCCTTGCTACTGACTGAAAAAGAAAACAGTATCTGCCTCAACAACCATGATGTAAGCATTGGATTCAACCGTCAGACTGGAGCGTTATCCTCCCTGAAGATCAATGATAACGAGTTGTTGCTTGCGGAAATGATTCCGAGTTTTTGGCGCCCGTCAACCGATAACGATTTAGGTGGAAAATTGCCAAGCATGTGCGAACCATGGCGCAATGCAGGAAAATCGGCAAAACTAATAAAAACGGAAGTTTCAAGAATAGACGCATATACCTGTCGAGTTCAGTCCGAGTACCAATTATCGCCTGTTGATGCAAAATACGTAGTGGACTACACGGTTTCCGGCAATGGAAATGTGAACGTGAATTGCTCGTTAATTCCGCAAAATGACACATTGCCTTTACTGCCCCGATTTGGCGTAACACTCACATTAAAAAAAGATTATGAACAAATGAATTGGTTTGGCCGTGGACCGCACGAAAACTACATCGACCGCAAAACAAGCGCATTTGTGGGACTCTATAGCGGAAGTGTGGGCGAACAATATTTTCCCTACGACAGGCCACAAGAAAACGGTAACAAAACCGATATCCGCTGGATGACGCTAACCGACAAAACCGGAGCCGGAGTGAAAATTACCGGCAACCCGCTTTTCAGCGCAAGCGCTTATCTGTTTCCAACCGACGATTTAAGTGAACCCGACAATAAAAAACATCAGCGGCATATCAGCGATATTCAACCCAAAAATATGGTTACGCTCAATATTGATTTTAAACAAATGGGCGTGGGTGGCGATACGAGCTGGGGAGCTTTTCCGCATCAGCAATATTTGATTCCTGCTCAAAACATGACGTTCAGTTTTAATATCTGCCCTTTGGCAAAAGAATAAAAGACATCTTGTAAAGCTCAAATCCTTATTCCCGTAAAACAATGTTTATTGTCATTTCTTTTATGATTATCGGCGTTATCGTCGGATTTTTTCTGAACAACAAATTATTTAATAAGATATCTGTTGTCATAACCTTTTTAATATGGCTTCTGCTGCTTCTTCTGGGAATTGAAGTAGGCTCAAACAAAGAGCTCATAAAGAGCCTGGGCGAGATTGGTATTGATGCACTTTTGATAACAATTGGAGCTGTTGCGGGAAGCGTATTGTTTTCGTGGCTCTTGTGGAAAGTCATTCATCGAGAAAAACCTTGCAAACAGAAAGCGGCAAATGAGGGGTAGCATTATTATCGTATCGTTTTTTGTGGCGAGCTGTTTGTTGGCATACGGCAACCTGATTCCGTCGTGGGTTTTGGGAAATAAGGACTTGAGTTTTCACGCACTTTGTCTGTTAATGTTCTGTGTGGGTTTCAGTTTGGGTTAAAGGCCCCCTGCTTGACTCTCGCTTTAATAACTGGCCATCAGGAGACACTTACATCGTCTATCCTGATGCACGAAGTTCCATCCGCTTCGAACGATTGCGTGAAGGTATTCAGGATGCTGAAAAAATCAGATTGTTAAGGGATGAGTTTCGGAATAACTCCTCAAATGAGGCTAAGGATAAGCTGAGAAGACTTGACGATGCCCTTACTTCGTTAAATATCGCAGAAAAATCAGATAATTTCAATGAGTTACTGAAGGAGGCAAAACAAATATTGGAGAGTCTTTCTGAATAATATTTTTTTGAAACAGCAAGAAAAAGAAATTTAAATTAAACGACTCACCTTTAGACTTTCTATTCACAGTTCAGATTATTCCTATGATAAAAAAACATATTGCAATTATATGCCTTTTTTGTATGGTATGGT